>OHRF01000250.1_pt1 | contig 37820 bp, 38 predicted proteins | sample 1578291 | NCBI WGS metagenome assembly OHRF01 (sample SAMEA3879576, study PRJEB24766) | human gut metagenome | biome: human-associated habitat; feature: feces | place: USA | collected 1985/1987 | reverse complement strand
TCATCCAACCATATCGTTCGTGTAGAAATTTTTCTGCTTCCTCTTTATCATAAATAACATAATCGCCAACTTTAACATTACTATTTAAACTATCGCCAGCTTTACCATGGCCTGATATAATGAGTCCATCAGTTGGTAAATCAACTAGAGTGCTTGAGGCAATAACAACGCCATTCTTGTTTATTGCAATTTCATGACCATATGAGTTGCGACTACGATAGTTACTTACATCATAAGCATGTAGTTCGTTTTCACCTCTAAATTTTCCATATATTATACCATCTAATTCGCCAATTAAATCATTTAAATAATCAATTTTAGAAATAAAGTCGGTTATATCTTGAGGATCATCTAAAGTAAGATCTTCAACATAACTTGAATAATTAGTATATTCAAATTCAATTCTTGTATAGATTGCGTTTATTACTGCATCACCTTCTACAAATTCTGGTTCATTATCCCATTTTACGAACTGATAGCCATCAACCTGAGGAGGAGTAGGGTAGTAGATTGGTGAGCCATATGATAAATCAAATGTATCAATTAATTTACCATTTATACCATAAAACTTAATATTGTAAGTAAGCTTTATATACTCTGCTTTTATCGTTAAGTCTTTTGTTGCGTATTTAACATCTTTATCCCAACCAATAAATTCATAAGTACGTTTTTCATCTTCTGGTCTTGTTGGATCTTCAGGAGCTGTTGGTAATGTTCCATATTCTACTTCTTCTTCAGAAAGTATGGTGCCATCAAAGTCAACAAATTTATAAGTATATTTATTTTTAGTGCTTGTATATTGAGCAGTATAAACTACATCACCTGTTACCGCAACAATTTCTTTATCCCAACCACTAAATGTGTATGTAAATTCTTTAGTAGCTGTTCTTGAAGGATTTGCAGGAGCAGTTGGTAATGTTCCATAATCTACTGTTTCTGATTTTAATACTTTTCCATCAAAATTAACAAATTTGTAAGTGTATTGTCTTTTTACTTCTCTATATTGAGCAGTGTATACTACATCGCCTGTTACTGCAACAACTTCTTTATCCCAACCAACAAATTCATAAGAGAATTCGTCAGTATCCGCTTTTGTTGGAGTAGCTGGAGCAGTTGGTAATGATCCATATTCAACTGATTCTTCTTTTAATACACTTTCATCATGATTTAAGAATTTTACAGTGTATTTTCTTTTTACTTCTTTATATTGAGCTATAAAAGTTATGTCACTTTCAAGTTTTCCAACTTCTTTATCCCAACCGATAAATTCATAAGAGAATTCATCTGTACTAGCTTTAGTTGGATTTGCAGAAGCAACAATTGTGCTACCCTTTTTGCCTGTTCCTTCTGATAAAACTGTTCCATTTTCATTAACAAATCTATAAGTGCATTGTTTAGCACAACCAACTAAACAAAGCGCAAGTGTTAATGTAAATACAAAAATAAAAAATGATTAAAATTTGACTATAAGGGCAAATAAATGACTTTAAATTTGTTTTGAATGGTGATAAAATACGCAAGCAAGGAGCGAGAGTAGCTTTTTAGAAAAAAAGATAGGGGAGTATGACCGTATGAATGTAGTATTTTTTGATGTAGACGGCGTACTGAATTCGGAGAAATTTCTGTGTGAGAAGCATGGGGAGTTTATCAATCCTAAGAATGTGGCTAACCTCAAGATGGTTGTGGATGCCACAGGAGCGAAGCTGGTCATGACAAGTGACTGGAGAAAACAGGTGATTGATAAGGATATCAGTAAGGCACACGTAAGGGAACTGATAGACAGACTTGCGGATGCTGGAATGGAAGTATATGGGGCAACTTCTTCAGGGGATGAGCTCAGAAACAAGTACGGGGATTATACCAGAGCATGTGCAGTCAAGGATTATGTGGTTGCGAATTCCGTAGAGGGATATGTCATATTTGATGACATGGATATGGACTGGGAGGCTCATGAACTCGATTCTCACTGGATCAACACAGAGAACGTACTTGTGGGGCTGTCTGAGGCAGATGCCATGAATGCTATTTCTATAATAAACCAATAATAAACTGGAATAGCATTTTGACATACAATAAAACAGTGTGAAAGGAAGTGATGTCTTATGGATCTGGCAGAAGAGTTATCCAATGAACTCCAATGCAAAACAGTATTTACAATACCAATATTTGGTGGAATACCGGTAACGGAATCTGTGGTGGTAACATGGATCATTATGGCAGTGCTTGTGCTGTTGTCGATTATCCTTGTAAGGAATCTCAAAGTTGAGAATCCGGGTAAGAAACAGCTTGTGCTGGAGACCATAATAACTACTTTTAACAACCTGTTCAAAGGTGTTATCGGAGAGGCGGGCATGAAGTATGTTCCGTATCTGATAACGGTTATTCTGTACATCGGCATGGCCAACATCATGGGTGTATTTGGCTTTAAACCACCGACAAAGGATCTGAATGTGACAGCCTCACTGGCCATCATGAGTATCATACTCGTACAGGTGGCAGGAATACGAGGAAAGGGGACAAAAGGCTGGGTCAAGAGTTTTGCAGAGCCGGTAGCAATAGTTGCACCGCTTAATGTACTTGAGCTTGTCATCAAGCCGCTGTCGCTGTGTATGCGACTTTTTGGTAATGTTCTCGGAGCATTCGTCATCATGAAGCTGATAGAGGCAGTAGTTCCACTCATTGTCCCTATCCCACTCAGCCTGTACTTTGATTTTTTTGATGGATTTTTACAGGCATTTGTATTTACTTTCCTGACTACGCTTTACATGCAGGAAGCGATGGAGTAAAGATTATATGATTTTAAAAATGAAAATAAGAAGGAGAAAATGATATGAACGGATTATTAGCAATTGGAGCAGGTATAGCAGCATTAGTAGGACTTGGCGCAGGACTTGGAATCGGTCTTGCAACATCAAAGGCAGTTGAGGCTGTAGCTAGACAGCCGGAGGCAGACGGAAAGATCACAAAGCTTCTTATCATCGGTTGTGCCCTTGCAGAGGCAACAGCTATCTACGGTTTCGTAATCGGACTTCTTGCAATCATTCTTCTTAAGTAATCAGATTTTTGGTCAGATGGATATTTTAATAGAAATATCTAATAGAAATCTGGAATTGCAGAAGAGATGCGGATAATAGAAACAGAAAGATAGGAGTGGCTATATGATTGATATAGAATTTTCTACAATAGCATTCACCATTATCAACTTAATAGTTCTGTTTCTTCTTTTGAAGAAGTTCTTGATAGGACCGCTCAACGATGTCATCAAGAAGAGAGAAGATATGATCGCTGGCACCATATCGGATGCCAACAATCAGAAGGCTGAAGCAATGAAACTCAAGTCTCAGTATGAGGATACCCTTGCAGGGGTTGATGCTGAGTGCAGGGATCTCCGTGAGAAATCCCGTGTGGAGGCCCAGAATGAGTACAGCCGTATCATAGATCAGGCTGATGCAAAGTCAGTCAAGATGATAAAGGATGCGGAGAAGACCATAGAGATCAAGCAGAACAAGGCACTTTCTGATATGCAGTCACAGATCGCAGAGCTTGCAATGGCAGCAGCCGGCAAGATCGTGGGCGGTGAAGGTGATGCGGAATCAGCAGGAGCTGCCATGTATGACGAGTTTTTGAATGAAGTAGGTGATTCGGGTGACACAGAAGGCAATTAATTACGGAATTGTCCTCTATCAGCTTGGAATCAGTCAGGACATGGTGGAGGAGATAAAGGCGCTTGTGGATGGTAGTCCGGAGCTGGTATATGCACTGGCAGATCCGGTGGTCAGCCACGCGGACAAGCGCAAGGTCGTTGACAGGGTATTTGACAGATTTGGCAATAAGGATCTGGTAAATTTCATGAAGACCCTGTGTGACAACGATGGATTTGACATGATACATGACATATTTGACGAGTATGAGAAGTATGCCAGAGAGCAGCAGGATATCCTTTCGGCAACTCTCTATTATGTCACACCGCCAACTGATAAGCAGAAGGCAGGTATCGAGAACTTCCTTATGAAAGAGTATGGAAGCAAGGCGGTACAGCTTTCTATGGTGGAGAAAAAAGAATTGATAGGTGGATTTGTCATAAGAACGGGAGACCGCGAGTACGACAGAAGCATTCTGGGCAGGTACAAATCCCTTAGACAGAAACTGGTTATGAGGTGATAAATTGAGTTCAATTAGTTCAGAGGATATTATTTCTATACTCAAAGAAGAGATAGAGAATTATGATTTTGACTCCAGGGACAAAGAAGTCGGTAAGGTCATCTATGTAGGTGATGGAATCGTAACCGTATACGGTATAGACAATGCCATGTACGGCGAGATCGTTGTTTTTGAGAATGGTGTCAAAGGTATGGTTCAGGATATCAGAAGAACAGAGATAGGATGTATTCTGTTCGGTCGTGATACAGGAATCAAAGAAGGAACAAAGGTCAGCAGAACGGGAAAGCGTGCAGGCATCCCTGTAGGCGATGCATTTATCGGACGTATAGTTGATGCCCTTGGAGCACCTATAGATGGGAAGGGCAGCATAGAGTCAACGGATTATCGTCCAATAGAGAATCCGGCTCCAAGCATAGTTGATCGTAAGTCGGTCAACCAGCCGCTTCAGACAGGAATCCTCTCGATAGATGCCATGTTCCCAATCGGAAGAGGACAGAGAGAGCTGATCATAGGAGACAGACAGACAGGTAAGACATCCATAGCGATAGATACCATTCTGAATCAGAAGGGCAAGGATGTCATCTGTGTATATGTGGCTATAGGCCAGAAGGCTTCAACAATAGCCAAGGTTGTAAATAACCTGAACAAATATGATGCCATGGACTACACGATAGTCGTTGCATCTACAGCAAGTGATTCAGCACCACTTCAGTATATTGCGCCTTATTCAGGTACAGCGATTGCTGAGTATTTCATGCATAAGGGCAAGGATGTGCTGATCGTGTACGATGATCTGTCAAAGCACGCTGTTGCTTACAGAACATTGTCACTGCTTCTCGGACGTTCACCAGGACGTGAGGCATATCCTGGAGATGTATTCTATCTCCATTCAAGACTTCTTGAGAGATCAAGTAAGCTTAAGGATGAGCTGGGCGGAGGCTCCATCACAGCCCTTCCTATTATCGAGACACAGGCAGGCGATGTATCTGCTTATATACCTACAAATGTTATATCTATCACAGATGGACAGATATTCCTCGAGAGCGATCTGTTCTTCTCAGGTATGAGACCTGCTGTCAACGTTGGTCTGTCGGTATCACGAGTTGGTGGTGCAGCGCAGACAAAGGCGATGAAGAAGGCCGCAGGAAGTATCCGTATCGATCTGGCACAGTACAGAGAGATGGAGGTGTTCACACAGTTTAGTTCAGATCTTGATGAGAACACCAAGGAACAGCTTCAGTATGGCAAGGGACTTATGGAGCTTTTAAAGCAGCCTCTGTGTAATCCACTGTCAATGGCCGAGGAGGTTATCATTCTGGTAGCAGCTACCAATAAGGTATTCCTTCCAGTTGAGGTTTCAGAGGTCAAGAAGAAGAAACTTGAGATGCTTGAATACTTCCACAGTGCCCATAAGGATATCGTGGATGAGATCGAGGAGAAGCAGGTGCTTACCGATGAGCTGAAGGACAAGATAGTCGCAGCCGCTAAGGAGTTTATCGAGAGATAGATCTCAGGAGAAATAAGAAGATTCGTTGAGAGGTGATTTGATTGGCAAATACCAAAGAAATCCAGAATAGAATAAAGAGTATCAAGGATACTCAGAAGATCACCAATGCAATGTATATGATCTCATCTTCCAAGCTTAAAAAGGCGAGGACAGATCTTGAGAACACGGAGCCTTACTTCTACACACTCCAGGTTGCTCTTGCCAGAATGCTCAGACATGTTCCTGAGATGGAGCATCTGTACTTCGACAGCAGAGAGGGAATCAAGGAAGAGGACAGAAGGCGAGGCTATCTGGTCATTACCGCCGACAAAGGTATGGCTGGTGCCTACAACCACAATGTAATCAAGATCGCTGAGCAGGAGCTTGCAGCCCACCCAAACAGTGAGCTGTATGTAGTCGGCCAGGTGGGAAGACACTACTTCGCAAAGAAGGGAGTGCCTATAGATATACATTTCCAGTATACAGCGCAGAATCCTAGTCTTCACAGAGCCAGAGTCATAGCGGACAAGATGCTTGAGAACTATGAGAATGGCGATATAGATGAGGTATACATCATATATACCAACATGAAGAGCAGTGTGGTCGTTGAACCGCAGATGATACAGCTCCTCCCTATGAAGAGGACTGACTTCGCAGGCGTTCCTGCGGATGTGTTCCACGAGGAGATTACCATGGAGCCTTCACCGAAGGCAGTGCTTGACCGAATCGTGCCAAACTGTGTCATGGGATATATATACGGCGCTCTGGTAGAGTCCTTCTGCAGTGAGCAGAACAGCCGAATGATGGCGATGGACTCAGCCACAAAGAGTGCCAAGGAGATGCTGGATGATCTCAATATCAAATACAACAGAGCAAGGCAGGCAGCCATAACGCAGGAGATCACAGAGATCGCGGGCGGCGCCAGAGCTCAGAGAGACAGGAGCTAATAAGCTCAATAAATAATTGTAAAGGAGGTCTGATGTTTTGAAAAATGGTAAGATAGTACAGGTCATGGGACCTGTCGTAGACGTAGAATTTCCAGACAACGATCTGCCATACATCAAGGATGCTCTTGAAGTAGATAATCATGGAAAAAAATGTGTTATGGAAGTAGCACAGCACGTAGGAAATAATACAGTAAGATGTATCATGCTGTCCGCCAGCGAGGGACTTTCAAGAGATATGGAAGTCGTTGCGACCGGATCAGGAATCAAAGTTCCAGTAGGAAATCAGACACTTGGACGTCTGTTCAACGTGCTTGGTGAGACAATAGATGGCAAGGAGGATCTCTCAGACACAGAGCACTGGGTAATCCACAGAGAGCCGCCAACATTTGAGAATCAGAGTCCTGTCATCGAGATACTTGAGACAGGTATCAAGGTCATAGATCTTCTTGCACCTTACTCAAAGGGTGGTAAGATCGGTCTGTTCGGCGGTGCCGGAGTTGGTAAGACAGTCCTTATCCAGGAGCTTATCCAGAATATCGCATCCGTACATGGTGGATACTCAATATTCACCGGTGTTGGAGAGCGTTCAAGAGAGGGAAATGATCTGTGGACAGAGATGAGCGAGTCAGGCGTTATCGACAAGACCGCCCTGGTGTTCGGACAGATGAATGAGCCACCTGGAGCCAGAATGAGAGTTGCAGAGACAGGACTTACAATGGCAGAGTATTTCCGTGATGTAAATCATCAGGATGTGCTTCTGTTCATCGACAATATATTCAGATTTACACAGGCAGGTTCAGAGGTTTCATCACTTCTCGGACGTATGCCATCAGCCGTTGGTTATCAGCCAACACTTGCAAATGAGATGGGTGAGCTTCAGGAGCGAATTGCTTCTACCAAGGAAGGATCAGTCACGTCAGTCCAGGCCGTATATGTGCCAGCCGATGACCTTACAGATCCTGCCCCAGCCACAACATTTGCGCATCTGGATGCAAATACAGTTCTTTCAAGAAAGATCGTTGAGCAGGGTATCTATCCGGCAGTAGATCCGCTGGAGTCAAGCTCACGAATTCTTGAGGCTGATATAGTCGGCGAGGAGCATTATAATGTTGCAAGACGTGTACAGGAGATACTTCAGAAGTACAAGGAGCTGCAGGATATCATCGCAATCCTCGGTATGGAGGAGCTGTCAGATGAGGATAAGCTTACAGTTACCAGAGCCAGAAAGGTTCAGAGATTCCTGTCACAGCCATTCCATGTTGCTGAGAACTTCACAGGTATTCCTGGAAAGTATGTAAGTCTCAAGGATACGATCAAGGGCTTCAAGATGATCGTTGACGGTGAGATGGACGAGTATCCTGAGTGGGCATTCTTCAATGTAGGTACTATAGAGGAAGTAAAGGAAAAGGCCGAGAAAGGTCAGTAAAGGAAGTGCGTAGATGAATACATTTTATCTGAGAGTTATTTCCAGCAATAAGATATTCTTCGAAGGCCGAGTAGAGAAGATCATTCTTCCACTTGAAGATGGAGAGAAAGCGGTTCTTGCACATCACGAGAACATGGTCATAGCCACCAGCATAGGCGAGATCAGGATTACCACCAGCAAGGGTGAGCAGGTAGTCGGTGTTGTCGGTGAGGGCTTTGTTCAGATAGTAAATAACCGAGTTGTCCTTATCGTGGATTCCGCAGAGAAGCCGGAGGATATCGACAGGGTCAGAGCCAAGGAGGCAAAGATCAGAGCGGAAGAGAGACTCAGACAGAAAGAGAGTCTGAAGGAATACAAGCAGAGCGAGGCATCACTTGCCCGTGCACTCACAAGACTCAAAGTAACAGAAAAGATATAAAACCTAGCGCAGAAACCCCAAGCGCCTGCTTGCAGGCATTTGGGGGTTTCAAGCGGTTTTAACGAGAAGTCGTTCGGCGTAAGCCGAACATAGAGCGCGTCAGCGCGGGACTTCGAGTCTAGAAGAATCCCGTCAGTCGAAAGTGCAGCGGGACGAAGACAGAGCGCGTCAGCGCGGGACTTCGAGTCTATTATAAAAGGCAGTGCCAGCAGCGGGACGATGAAACCGATGTGGCGTTGCCTTTTTATGTGCAGACACAATAGGTAAAATGTTACTTGACAACTTTTGCCTTTACTGAGAAAATTACTAGATAGTATATGGTTCACTGTATATACAGTGAACTATGTATATAAGAGTTTATGAAAAAGAGGACGTGTGCATGTATATGCACACATTTTTGAGTTAAAGGTATTTGGTTAGAGGTATTTATGTTAAGATTTATTTGGGTAATAGTTTCGTGCTTGTTTCTGATCATGTACTATGTACCAAAGATGTCGTATTATGCTAGACACCCGGAAAAATATGGTGAGGATATATGTTATCAGATGGCACAGGTTATGTGTAATCATGTGAGACGTCGTGCTTTTATCAAGACGGTTGCCACGGGTATGGAGAACCTTCCTAAGGAGGGCGGATATATCATGTATGCCAATCATCAGGGTAAGTATGATGTACTGGGAGTTATAGTTTCCCATGACAAACCGATTACGTATGTCATGGATGCCAAGAGGTTGAAGCTGTTCATAGCAGATCAGCTTACGGATCTTGTGAAGGCACAGAGACTTGACAAGGAAGACATAAAGCAGCAGGTACAGGTTATAAACGATGTATCCACGGAGATCAAGGCGGGAAGGAGATATATTTTATTCCCGGAGGGAGGATACGATCACAGTCACAATGAGCTCAAGGAGTTCATGCCGGGAAGCTTCAAGATCGCCAAGAAGGCGAAGTGTCCTATCGTTCCAGTCGTGCTGTATGATTCCTTCAAGCCATTTGAGGGATGGTCACTGAGGCGTGTGACGACACAGCTTGCATTTCTGGAGCCGATCCCATATGAGGTTATAGCGGATAAGACGACCACAGAGATCAGGGATATGGTCGTTGACAAGATCCAGAGGAAGCTTGATACGATGGAGACAATGAATTGTTGGTAACGATATATGGATAATTATTCTGAACGGGCAGGTCATGTTGATGATCTGCCCGTTCGGGGGTTACGGAAGCTAGGTGTTGACTATATCAAATCAGGTGAATACAATATAAAAGGGTATTTAACCACAAAAACAAGGATTGGGAAGTAGAGATATGGGACAGAGTAAAGAGAGAAACAGTAATGAAAAAAGCGGATTCCTCAAGAAGCTTATAATAGTTCTGGCAGTGGCGATCGTGGTAGTATTTGCGGTATTTTATGTGATCTATTACAGATTTTCATATCAGGCGGACAAGCTGGCAAAGGAGACCGCCCGCATATACGCATTTGGCGATGGCGGAGAGATGGCTGACATGATAGCCCCGGGATACGTGAAGAAGTTTGAGGATTCGTCAAAGGTTTTGTCGGTGAGTGACATACAGGACATATATATAAACAAGTTCAGAGCGTATACAGATGAGCAGGTCGGGGATATAGATACGATCGAGTGCAAGGTCACCGATATACAGGCGGTGAGCAATATAGAGGATGTGCAGCAGCAATTTGCGGACAACGGAGTTAAGGGCGTGTCCCAGTACAGAAGTGTGGAAGCCGACTGGATAGTGACAGGCAAGGATGGCGGCGAGGTCACGGTACACGTTCAGGAATGTATGTTGAAGTGCGACGATGGCTGGTATGTGGACTATGTCCGTATGCCGGATGAAATAGACAGCATGAGTACGCCGGTCGATTCCGGGGATGCTGACAGTGAGGAGACAACAGAGGCGGAGATCACTGAATAATATTGTGTGTATAAGATTGGAAGGGCATACAGTATACAAGAAAGAAGGCTGACAAAAAATGTATGATGTGAGATCCATGAAGGCAGAGGACTTCATAGATGATGGCGAGATCCGTGAGACGCTGGACTATGCGGATCAGAACAAGGACAATGTGGAGCTTATCGACAGTATCATAGAGAAGGCAAAGCTCAGGAAGGGGCTTACCCACAGGGAGGCATCCGTGCTTCTTGCGTGTGAGATGCCGGACAAGATAAATGAGATATATGATCTGGCGGAGCAGATCAAGAAGGACTTCTACGGCAACAGAATAGTTATGTTCGCGCCGCTGTATCTGTCCAACTACTGTGTAAATGGGTGTGTGTATTGTCCGTATCACATCAAGAATAAGCATATAGCCAGAAAGAAGCTCCCCCAGGAAGAGGTGAGACGGGAGGTCATAGCACTGCAGGATATGGGTCACAAGAGACTGGCCATTGAGGCCGGTGAGGATCCTCAGATGAATCCTATCGAGTACATCCTGGAGTGTATAGACACGATATACAGCATCAAGCACAAGAACGGTGCAATAAGGCGTGTAAATGTAAATATAGCGGCGACCACAGTGGAGAACTACAGGAAGCTGCACGAGGCAGGAATTGGAACGTACATCCTCTTCCAGGAGACCTACGATAAGGAAGCGTATGAGAAGCTTCATCCATATGGACCGAAGCATGACTATGCATATCACACAGAGGCTATGGACCGTGCAATGGAAGGTGGTATAGACGATGTGGGTCTGGGGGTGCTCTTTGGTCTGGACAAGTATAGGTACGAATTTGCGGGGCTGCTGATGCATGCGGAGCACCTTGAGGCTGTTCATGGAGTTGGTCCGCACACCATCAGTGTGCCAAGAGTCAAGAAGGCTGACGACATAGATCCTGAGGCATTTGACAACGGAATAAGCGACGATGTATTCTGCAAGATCGCAGCATGTATCAGAATCGCCGTTCCTTATACAGGAATGATAATCTCCACAAGGGAGAATCCAACGGTCAGGGATGAGATCATAAGGCTTGGAGTGTCGCAGATAAGCGGTGGTTCAAAGACCAGTGTGGGTGGCTACTATGAGCCGGAGCCAGAGGATGAGAAGTCGGAGCAGTTCGATGTCAGCGACACGAGAACTCTGGATCAGGTTGTGAACTGGCTGATGACCAAGGGCTATATACCATCGTTCTGTACGGCATGTTACAGAGAGGGCAGAACCGGCGACAGGTTCATGAGCCTGTGCAAGAGCGGACAGATACAGAACTGCTGTCATCCGAACGCACTCATGACGCTGGAGGAATATCTGGTGGATTATGCTTCGCCGGAGACCGCGGAGATAGGCCGGAGACTCATACAGAATGAGCTGAAGAATATTCCGAATGAGAAAGTCAGACAGATAGTGGTCGAGAGACTTGACAGGATAAAGCACGGAGACAGAGATTTTAGATTCTAACACATTGTGGAGGAGCAAAATGAGTTTAAACGATACACCGTCGGCAAACAGAGTGCATATAGGTTTCTTTGGATGCAGGAACGCAGGCAAGTCCAGTCTGGTAAATGTAGTGACGGGGCAGAGCCTTGCTGTTGTGTCGGATGTGGCGGGAACCACCACGGATCCGGTGTACAAGTCCATGGAGCTGCTTCCGCTTGGACCGGTGGTCATCATAGATACACCGGGAATAGACGATACCGGCGAGCTGGGTGAACTCAGGGTGTCGAAGACCAGACAGGTGCTTGCGAAGATAGATGTCGCTGTGCTGGTGGTTGATGGTTCGGTTGGCCTTTCGGCGGCGGACAGGGAGCTCACAGAGCTTTTCAAAGAGAAGAATATAAATTATATAATTGCGTACAATAAGAGTGATCTAGTTAAGGATGATATACAGGTTCAGAATTCAGCGGAGAATTCCATATGGGTCAGCGCAGAGCGCAGACAGGGAATAGAGGAGCTGAAGGAATTGATAGGAAAGCTCACGGTGACAGACACCATGACCAGGAGACTGGTCGGAGATCTGATACAGCCGGGTGATATGGTGGTGCTGGTCATACCGATAGATTCTGCAGCTCCGAAGGGCAGGCTGATACTTCCGCAGCAGCAGGTCATAAGGGATGTTCTTGAGACCGGAGCTACGGCTGTGGTGTGCAGGGACACGGAGCTTGAGGATACTCTGAGACGGCTGGAGGGGAATGTATCTCTGGTGGTCACTGACTCCCAGGCATTTGCAAAGGTTATGAAGATAGTGCCGGATGACATATATCTGACATCGTTCTCCATACTGATGGCAAGATTTAAAGGGCAGCTTGATGCGGCGGTAAATGGCGCATATGTCCTGGATAGGCTGAGGGATGAAGGCCAGCGTACAGATGCGGACAGCAGACCTCCAAGGATACTCATAGCTGAGGGCTGCACCCATCACAGACAGTGTGATGATATAGGAACTGTGAAGCTGCCAGGATGGATACGCAGATACACAGGACTTGAGCCTGAATTTACATTTGTCAGCGGAATGGAATTCCCGGAGAATCTGACAGGATATGATCTGGTGATACACTGCGGAGGCTGTATGCTGAATGAACGCGAGATGAAGAGTCGTCAGGGAAGGGCGGAGCAGCAGAGTATCCCGATGACGAATTATGGAACTGCTATAGCTCATATGAATGGGATTCTTGACAGGAGTCTGAGGATTTTTCAGACAAAGACGGACATATAAATATTTGGATGAAAGGTGATCGATATGGCAAAGACAGGTTTGGTACTTGAGGGCGGCGGCCAGAGAGGCATATATACCGCCGGAGTCCTGGATGTGTTCATGGACAATGATATAGAGGTCGACGGTGTCATAGGGGTGTCGGCGGGAGCCATACATGGACTCTCCTATGTGGCGAGACAGAGAGGGCGCAACATGCGTTACAATATGAAGTACAGGAACAACAAGCACTACATGAGCCTGTACTCCCTTTTAACTACAGGAGATATATGTGGTGAGCAGTTCTGCTACCACGATATCCCGGAGAAACTGGATCCACTTGACTACGATGCATTCCTTGCAAATCCTACGAAGCTCTATGTGGGATGTTCTAATCTGGATACAGGAGAGGCGGAGTATCTGGAGTGTACAGATATGAGAAAGCCTGAGGATGTGAATAAGGTGAGGGCTTCGGCATCCCTCCCACTGGTGTCCAATATTGTAGAGGTTGATGGAATGAAGCTGCTGGATGGAGGTGTATCCGACAGCATACCGATATTTGCATTCAGAAGGATGGGCTACAGGAGAAATATAGTAGTTCTGACAAGACCGGAGGGATACCGCAAGGGCCCGGACAAGATGCTCAGGCTGGAGGCCGGAAGGTACAGGGAGTACCCTGAGTTCGTTAAAAGATGTCACATGAGACACATGTATTACAACAAGACCCTGGACAAGCTGGAGGAGCTTGAAAAGGAGGGTGATACGTTGATAATCAGACCGAGTGAGACTATAGAGATATCAAGGCTTGAGAAGAAGCCGGAGATGATCGAGGCCATGTATGAGCTGGGTGTGTACGATGCAAAGGAGAAATTGCAGCAGGTTAAGAAATTCCTGCGTGAGAGTAAGGAAGAAAGCAGGGACTACACACATGGACAGGCGCAGCAACAGACGGCGGTTACACAGCAGACCCGATAATGGAATATATGACAGATTGATACTTTCGGGAATGGACATTCCTGAGAGTGTGGATACACAGAAGAAGGCACAGGAGAATCACAGCAAAATGGCTGAGACTCCTGTGCCTTCTCTCATACTGTCACTTTCGGTATCTACAATATTCACCATGCTGATTGCAACCTCCTACAATATTGTGGACACTTATTTTGTCTCAGATCTTGGAGAAAGCAGTGTGGCCGCAGTGGGGATCATGTTCTCTGTTATGGCATTGATACAGGCTGTGGGTTACACCTGGGGCATGGGAGCTGGAAGTGAGATAGCGAGACTTCTCGGTAAGCAGAAGAAACGCGAGGCAGAGCAGACGCTTGCCACGGCGCTGGCGGGAGGAATACTGTCGGGCGCGGTCATGGCGGTTATATTTGCCGTGTTCAGGGAGGATGTGGTAAGACTTCTGGGGGCCACGGACACAAGTCTTGCTCCTGCTGGGCAGTATGGAATATATATCATGCTCGCGGCTCCGGTCATGTGCGGTGCCTATGTTCTGAACAATGCCCTGCGGGCTGAGGGGCAGCCGTATCTTGCCCTGCTGGGTATTCTGGCAGGAGGACTGTCAAATGCGTTATTTGACTATATATTGGTGAGAGTGCTTGGACTTGGAATAGCCGGTGCAGGCATAGCGACCCTTGCCGGACAGGGGATAAGTCTTGCCATAATGTATATATGTGTCAGGTCAAGGTGCAGCGTGGTAAGGCTTCATGTGTCTGATGTGTGGAGCTTCAGATATGGGGTGCGTATAGTGAGAACAGGGCTGCCATCCTTCCTGAGACAGGGGCTCATGTGCCTTGCGGCGGTCATGATAAGCAGAAGCTGTAGGCAGTACGGAGATGGAGCCATGGCGGGCGTCACAGTTGCAAATAAGATATTTGCAGTCATATTTGCGGTGCTGGTGGGCTATGGGCAGGGATTTGCCCCGGTGTGTGGGTTTGCCTATGGTGCAGGACTTGAATCCAGAGTGAAAAGGTCGCTGAGATTTACCATGATAACTGCGGTGATATTCATGTGCGCTATGGGTGCTGCGACCTGGGTGTGGGCATCCGGGCTGGCCGGAGTATTCCTGAGGGACGGTGGCAAGCAGTCTCTACAGCTTGCGGCGCTGTCGCTCCGGGCGCATGCCATATCCATGCCGTTTGCAGCTGTGTGTCTGGTGACCGGAATGTACTATCAGGCTCTTGGAGCATATGGAAAAGCCACCCTCATATCCGCCCTGCGGCAGGGAGTATGTTTTATACCATTGGTATTCATACTGCCGCGCATGTATGGCGTAGATGGAGTGGCTTTTGTCCAGGCCGCCGCCGATGTGCTGGCGGGGATTGTCTCGGCCTTTTATCTGCTATATACAAATGAAAAATAGTCCGTGTTTATCATCTCGTCCGATATATACAGCCGGTTTTCAACCTCCTCGATCATCTGATCCACGTATCCATCAGGGATCTGTGACTCAGGGACGAAGTAAGAGGTCTCCCCCGTGCTGGCATCGTACCTGACCTTGTCGGTCATAAAGCTTTGATCCGCGAAGATCACAAGCTCATCGGAATCGGACAAAATGTTGCGGCCAGCCAGGAGTCTTGAGTCAAAGTCGGCTCCGAGAAGGTTTAACACAGTTGGAAGTATGTCCACACTGGAGCAGAGCTTGTCGACAACTACAGGCTTCTCCATGGATGAGCTCCATATACCAAACTGGTTGTGGTGAAGCTCAAAGTCATCATTCTCTATGTCCTTGCCCGCAAGCTCGTTGTAGGTGCCGTCGCTGAGTCCGTAAGGATAGTGGTCAGGTGCCACGATGAACAGAGTGTTGTCCAGCTTGCCAGTCTCTTCCAGCTTATCCATCAGGAATTCCAGAGCCTTGTCAAGCTCCATCTGGGCTGCAACATAGGCTATGGCCTCATCTGAGTACCCTTTTCCGGAGAGGACATTCTCGGCTCCCTCCCTGTTAATCATGCATATATACTGATTGTCGTAATTGTAAGGCAGATGGCCGGAGAAACTCATAAAATACATGTTAAATTTGTCATCCTGAATGAAATCCCCATACACAGCCTCCATACATTCGAGATCGGAATACATAACGTGGTCAGGAATATCCAATCCTGCGCCGATGGCCTTGAAGGTGGTGTAGCCCATATTCGGATGGGTTCTTGTTCTGTCGTAGTATGTGGCATCAAAGTCGTGGTAGCCGTAGCTCTTGTAGCCCTGTGCGTTCAGCATATTGCCGAGGGCGTATGGCTGATAGGTGTCCGCGGATGCCTCAAAGCTCCATTTGGAGGATGCCGGATACTGGCTGAGGCAGTTGGTATATTCGCCGTCTATGGTGCTGTGATACCACAGTGGGTTGTAGAAGTTAGTAAATTCAAAGCCTTCGTGATAAATCTTGTACAGTGTCGGTGTGGCCTCCCTGGATATTCCATATGTACTGAGACTTTCAGCGGTGACAAATACCACATTGTACCCCTCGAACATGCCGGTGTATTCGTCCGTGTAAGTTGGCTGTACCCCCGAGAAATATGCCGTCAGGCTTTTAAGCTCCTCGTCATCTGTCTGATTGTACAGACTTTGGAAATCTATGCTTTCATCGACCTGCGGAACATATACAGGCTCGTCGGCCTGGGTTGATCCTGCCGCCTGATCTGAGCCGCCGGTCTGAGAAGCTGATGAAAAATCTGTCTCGTCCGCAGATGCGGCATTGATATCTGATGCGGCAGTCTGTGCATCTGACTGATTATCTCCAATATCTGCAAGCTCAAATGTCTTGCTCTGGCTGCTCTGAGTCACCATGGTCACACAGTCTCTTCCCGTGGTGACCATGACTCCAAGCTTGTTCATGGACAGTTCAAGTACATAGCGTCCGTGGAACAGCGCATATGGAGTGTAGGCCGCGGTCCCGTGCACTGCCAGAATACAGATGGCAAGTACCCATGCAGCTGCGGAGATACCCAGCTGCACCAGCACTGCCCTGAGCACACCAGGCTTCTGCCCGATGCGGCATCTGCCAAATGAAAACCAGAACCTGTTCATGATGATAAGACATATAAGTGGCAGCAGGAACAGCACTATGATATACCAGTTGGATCGCAATGCTGAAAAAAGCACAGTCCTGAAGTTCATAGCATCCTGAGCACCGCCGATGGACACCAGACTCAAAAATGTTCTGAATATCTTATAGTATACAAATTGTGCAATATAGTAGATCGTAAATATACTCCACAGCAGGTAGGCTATGGCTGCATTTGCATATCTGTGCCAGAAGGAGGTCAGTGCTGACAGGGTAAGTCCGCATGCCAGCGCAAATGTCAGGGGATGTAGTATGCTGCTGCCTGCAGATCCATAAATTGCAATGTGAAACAGGAGCTCCATATAAATAAAGGCCAGCGGAAAGAATATGGAACGCCACAGCAGACCACAGTGTCTGCTTTGAGTTGTATCTGTTTTCATCTGGCATCTCCTTATTCGCGTGCGAGTATGTCGTCAAGTGCACCCCTCACTCCTATAGGATCTGTGACCAGAAGAGTGTGGAAACCAAGCTTTGCGGCGGCATCGAGATTCGCCTGCCTGTCATCAAGAAAAATGGATTCCTCAGGGACAAGGTTATATTTGTTGCAGAGATGCTCATAGATGGCGGCGTCTGGCTTGGTCACGTGGTATTCATAGGAGACCACTCTTCCGTCCGTGTAAGGCAGGAAGTGGAATCTAGGCGTGTGGAGTGCAAACAGTCTTCTTGGGTAGTTGGACAGGAGGTAGATGTTGTAGCCTCTGGACTTGAGATCATTGAGCCACATGTCGGCTCCCGGGAACATGTCCACCACTTCATCGAGATTGTTCATGAACAGGTCTATGTAGCTGCTGCATTCCGGGCTGAGTTCCTTGAAACGTTTGATGAGCTCTGGCTCAGGCATATCGTCCAGGTCAAAATGATTCCACATAGGGTGGTTTATCATGTTGTGATCAAGAGTATCTATCACGTCCGCTGGTATGCCAAGCTTCTCCATGGTGCTTTTCCAGTGGAAGTCTACGAGGACCATGCCAATATCAAAGATTATATTTTTCATATGTATATTCCTTTCGTGTCGTATGCTGCCGTATAAGTGCAGATTATGTCGTCACAGAAATTTTAACTCATAATAGGACAAAAATATACTCAAATATTTGCGGAAATGCTGACAAATACCTAATATGCTTGTTTACAGTTTTCCGGTCACAGTGTTACAATGATTAAATCGGCAATGTAAGGGGAAATACAGTGTATGATATACGTATTTGTGGACTTTGAAATGAATATGATAGATTCAGAGTATAAGAAGGAAAAGAAAATATGTAAGAGCGAGATCATAGAGATCGGTGCGGTTAAACTGGATGAAGATTATAATGAGATAGATTCGTTTAAGAGTTATGTGAAGCCGGCATATGGAACCATGGCTTCGCGTATAATAAAGCTCACAGGAATAACAGATGATATGGTGGAGAATGCTCCTTCATATGCTTTTGCCATGGGGAGCTTTATAGAGTGGTGTGCTGATGCCGATGTGATATACGCATGGAGTGAGAATGACCTGAGACAGCTCCGCAAGGAGGCCAGGCTGAAGGAATACACGCACCCCGGGCTGGAAAGTATCATATCAAGGTGGAAGGATTTCCAGAAGGAATATGCCAAGCTCATAGGAACGTCAAGAAGGATATCACTGTCGGACGCTGTGTTTTATCTGGGAGAAAACTTTCAGGGGGCAGAGCATGATGCCCTGTGGGATGCCAGGAATACCGCTGAGGTGTTCAAGCTCTCAAAGGATGAGGAGAATTTTTTCAGGATCATGGCCCCGGTCATCGATGTGTACAAGCCCAAGAAGAATCTGACATATTCCCTGTCCGAGGCATTTGGAGATATACATCTGGATGAATAGATATGTAATTGATGACTACATAGAATAATAATGTGGATTATTAGGAGGACTTCATGAACTGGAATAAGAGGGATACAGTGAGGACCGTGATTATATTGTGCGGTGTGGTGCTGTTTGCATATGTACTGTTTAATTTTGATAAGGTGTCCAGTATGTTCAGCTGGCTCATCAATATACTCATGCCATTTGTCATAGGATTTGCCATAGCATTTGTGGTGAATGTACCTATGAAGGGACTTGAAAAGGTATTGTTTAAGAATAAAGACAGCAGACTGTACAGGTTCAGGAGACCAGTGTGCCTCATACTGTCGTTCCTGTGCATAATAGCTGTTCTCACGTTTGCAATAACTATGATCATACCTGAGATGTCCAAGACTATAACTATGTTTGCAGAGAAGCTGCCATCGGCCATGGATGATATACAGAGGAAGGCGATCAAGCTGATGAAGGACCAGCCGGAGATAGTTGATAAGATAAAGAGTATCAATATTAATTGGGATGCACTTATATCAAATGTGGTTGGTATTGTGAAGAACGGCGGCAGCAGTGTATTGTCTTCCACGTTCTCCATTGCCAGCAGTGTGGTAGGCGCCGTGGTCGATGTTCTGGTGGGACTGTTCTTTGCGTGCTACATACTGGCTCAGAAGGAGACTCTGGAGAAGCAGGTAAAGGGTGTATTGTATGCGGTGTTCAGGGAAGAAAAGGCGGACCGATTCATTCAGACTTGTGTTCTTGCGGATAAGACCTTCTCCAAGTTCATCTCAGGTCAGTGCCTTGAGGCGTGCATACTTGGACTTATGTTTTTCATTACGATGACCATATTCCGTATTCCGTATGCGCTTACGGTCAGCATCATCATAGCAGTATTTGCACTGATCCCGGTTGTTGGAGCATTTGTTGGATGTTTTGCCGGAACGATTATGATCCTGGTAGAGGATCCGAAGCGTGCCATAGTGTTTCTGATCATATTTGTCGTGTTGCAGCAGATAGAGGGAAACTTCATATATCCTCATGTTGTTGGCGGTTCGGTGGGACTTCCATCTATATGGGTACTTGTGGCGGTCATGCTTGGAGGTGATATGTTGGGCATTCTGGGTATGCTCATATTTGTACCGCTTTTCTCCGTCCTGTATGCGATGTCTGAAGAATATGTGGTTAAGAGACTCAGAGACAAGGGCATATCGTGGAGGAAATATAATCTGGCATGCAACATCCCCGAGGGGCGATGGAATGGAAGGCTGGATGAGGAATGTGCGTCTGATGTCAGCAAGGTGGACGCCGGGCAGACCGGGACGAATGAGTCGAATGCACCGGGCAGTACAGCCGGAAGCGGCAATTCTGGAAAAAATAATACAGGCAGAAATAGCACAGAAAGAAATAACATAGAAAGAAATAACACAGGCAGAAACAGTAACAGAAATAAAAACTACAAGAAGAGAAAGAAATAACGGCTCATATATGGCATCATCTGTGTGGTGATACATATAGCCGTTCAGAAAGAAGGATATACACATGTACAGAGACATAGCGAAATTGGTTTTATACAGAGATCTTGGTGAGGACAGCATACTTATGAAGCTGTCTGGAATATTTGAGGATTTTGATCTCAAGAGGTGTGAGAATGCGGAGCTGTGTGCCCGGATTTATGATCAGATCAAGAGACTGCTCGATCTTGCGACCAGCTATGGATTCGACAAGAATCTGTGGCACAACTATCTGGCATTTATACTCATCACCAATGAGAACTCATTCAGTATAACCAGTGAGAAGGTGGGAGCAAATGACGGAACAGTTAATTATTTTGCAAAGAATGATTTCAGGATATTCAAGAAGCTGTTCGACTTTGATTTCTCAGAGATAGAGAGCGCACTTGGAATAGATTGTTTCTCAACTATCAACAATTACAAGTCTATTGGCAAGAAGGAGAGAATGTACAATAAGAATGTCAGCGAGAAGGTTCAGGCTGTCAGCAATGCGATAGAGGAGGCTGAGAACGAGGACCAGATATTTGACATAGTGACATCATTCTACAAGGCATATGGTGTTGGTATGTTCGGTCTCAACAAAGCGTTCAGGATCACCCGTGAGCACGGAGATCTGGAGTTTGTACCTATAAATAACACAGAGGATGTCATGCTGGATGATCTCATCGGATATGAGATCCAGAAGAAGAAGATCGTGGACAACACTGAGGCATTTGTGGAGGGCCGCAAGGCGAATAATGCACTTCTCTTTGGTGACAGTGGAACAGGAAAGTCAACCACGATCAAGGCGATCATCAACGAGTACTATGACAGAGGACTTCGTATGATAGAGATATACAAGCATCAGTTCCAGGATCTGTCGCAGGTCATATCGCTTATCAAGAACAGAAATTACAGATTTATCATATACATGGATGATCTTTCATTTGAGGAATTTGAGATAGAGTACAAGTACCTCAAGGCTGTCATCGAGGGTGGACTTGAGATCAGACCTGACAATGTGCTCATATATGCCACATCCAACCGCCGTCATCTCATCAAGGAGACATGGAACGACAGGAATGATATGGAGAATAACAATGGTATTCACAGAAGTGATACTATCCAGGAGAAACTGTCACTTGTCAACAGATTCGGAGTCACGATCAGCTACAGCGCGCCTTCACAGAAGGAGTACTTTGAGATCGTCAAGGGACTTGCTGAGAAGGAGCACATTACTATGGATGAGAAGGAGCTCTGCGCAGAGGCAAACAAGTGGGAGCTTGCGCATGGCGGCATAAGTGGACGTACTGCACAGCAGTTTATCAACTACCTTAAGGGGCAGGGATTGTAAAAATAATTGCTGTTGAACTACGGTTTATATTTTGTTATTATTAAGTTAATTTTGTAGAGCAAGATATTTTGATAAGGAGTGTGGGAAGATGATAGATCTCAGCAGCAAGAAGGGTAAGACTTTGATATCAAGAATCATCGTTGTGGTTCTGTGTATCGCTATGGTTGTTACACTTTTAGTTTCAGCATTCTAATAGGGAAATAGGTCGAATTGGAGAGTAGATATGAGAGGAAAGTTTGGAGAGCACCAGACGGTGCGATCGATACTTAAGAGTCTGCCATGTACTATCCACGACGATGTGACGAGAGCCGGAATAGGAGATGACTATGCCCGGCTCTTGTTGCGTGATGGGAACAGCGGAGATTCCGGAGCAGCTAAAAGCGTGAATGTTGCGGCTGGTGTGTGCTGTGACAGCGGGTATATGGGACTCAGACTTGATATAGCGAGACTTTACAACAGTATAAGGATTGGCGGATATATGCCATGGGCGGCAGTAGATACCATAGTTATGCCTGATGACGATGAACGACGCATGAAGAAACTGCTCAGAAAGCTTGCGGGCATATGTGCGGAGTACGGCGTTGACATAGTGACGGGACATACTGAGGTGAACAGTGCTGTTGCCGAGCCAATTATAAGTTTGACAATGATGGGAATATCTGTAGGTCAGGAACATGCAGGATATGATGATTTAGACCTGTGTGGATCAAAACGACTGGCCGGTATGGATATAGTTATGTGTGGACAGACTGGCGTTGGGGGAACTTTGCAGCTCTACTATGACAATCAGAAGGAACTTTTTGAGAGATATTCGGAGAGCTATCTGAGACCTGTGGAGCAGCTCGAGCAGCTTATACTGCTTGGCGGCCAGGTTGACATAGCATTAGATCATGGCTGTATATATTCACACGACATATCGAGGGGCGGCGTATTTGCAGCTCTCTGGGAGATGGGAGATGCGCTGAAGTGCGGGCTTGAGGTATGTCATGACAATATACCGATACTTCAGGAGACAATAGAGATATGTGAGCACACTGGGGATAATCCGTATATGATAGATGGTTGTGGTTCTGCACTCTTCGTAGTTCCGGATGGAAAATTGCTGGCTGATAAGCTCTATGAGGCAGGATATGAGGCTTCAGTCATAGGCCATCTTACGGAAAAAAGCGATAGGGTTGTAGTGCACGACGACGAGAAGAGATTTCTTACACCGCCAAGGTTTTTATAGGAGGAGTAGTATGCTAAATATAGTATTACATGAGCCGGAGATCCCGGCCAATACAGGCAACATAGGAAGAACATGTGTGGCAGCAGGCGCAAGACTGCATCTCATAGAGCCGCTGGGCTTCCAGATAAATGAGAAACAGCTGAAGCGTGCCGGGCTTGATTACTGGGACAAGCTGGATGTGACAACATATGTGAATTTCGAGGATTTCCTTGCAAAGAATCCCGGAGCAAAGATATACATGGCGACAACCAAAGCCAGGAAGAAATATACAGATGTGAAGTTTGAGGATGACGCATACATCATGTTCGGCAAGGAGAGCGCGGGTATACCTGAGGAGATCCTGGTTGATTATAAGGATACATCTATCAGGATTCCGATGTTCCCGGACATTCGTTCACTGAATCTGGGCAACTCTGTGGCAATAGTGCTGTATGAAGCACTCAGGCAGAATGATTTCCCAGGTCTAGAGGAAGCAGGAAATCTACATCGTCTTAGTTGGGACATGTAGTGATAGAGGGGGAATATACATGGCGTATCCTACAAGTGGCAAAAAGATGCTGAACATATGCATTCTGGACATACTGAAGAAATACACGGACTGTGACCACACCATGGATCAGAAGGATATCATAGCGAAGCTCAAAGAGGACTATGATATCACCGTGGACAGAAAATCCGTAAAGGCAAATCTCAATTGTCTGGTGGATTATGGCTATGACATTGAGTACACCGAGACGGAGAGAGAGAAGAAGGACGGCACAAAGGAGACACTTACATCAAACTGGTATTATAATCACGAGTTTGACGATGCAGAGCTTCGAATGATGATAGACAGTATCCTGTTCTCCAAGACCATACCGGCTGGTCAGGCGAGCCAGCTCATAGACAAGATAGCAGGTCTGTCAAATATATATTTTACAAACAAGATGACGCATGTGAGCAGTCTTCCGGGGCTCGAGCACACCAGCAACAAACAGACACTGTTCAACGTGGGAATGATAGATGATGCCATATCTGAGAAGAAGCAGATATCATTTGTGTACAATAATTATGGTGAGGACAAGAAGCTTCATCCGAGGCGGGAGGAGCCTTATGTGGTCAATCCATATCAGATGGTGGCGAATGACGGAAAGTATTACCTCATCTGCAATTACGACAAGTATGACAATCTGTCGAATTACAGAGTGGATAAGATGACACAGGTCCAGATAGTTGACAGGCCTGTGAAGAACCGCACAGAGGTAAAGGGAATGGAGCATGGACTCAACCTTCCAAAGCATATGGCTGAGCATATCTATATGTTTGCCGATGAGCCGGTGACCATAGTGATGCGTGTCAGAAAGGCTGCCATATCGGATGTGGTGGATTGGTTTGGAAGAAACTTTGATGTGGTCGATGAAAATATAGCCAGACAGTACGAAGGCTTCAGGGAGACTGAGGATGATGTAACTTACGTGCGGCTTGTGTGCAGCCGTCAGGCGATGGCGCACTGGGCGATGCAGTATGGAACCTCGGTGGAGGTCATTTATCCCACAGAGCTCAGAGCCCAGATCGGTGAGGCTGTAAAGGAAATGAATAACAAATATAATAATTAAAGAGATGGCTGTCAGTATAATTCAAAAAACTGGCAGCTTTTTTATAAAAAAAATCGCTTTTACTGCAAGAAAACACAGATTTTGATCGGAATATATATTAGAAACACACGGGGAGGTGAATGATATGGTAACTAGGAACAATTATATATCGAAGCTGAAACGGCATAATGAGAAAGCTCTGGAGTTTGTGGTTCAGGAATATGGCGGGCAGGAAAGCCGCTGTGTACAAGAACCTTTCGGGTATGCCGGAGGAAATTGAAGAGTGCATGGACGATGTGTTTCTGGATGTATGGAACAATATAGACAGATTTGACGAGAGCAAAGGCTCGTTCAGAAGCTGGATAACGGCAATTGCAAGATTCAGATCCATAGATTATCTGAGAAGATACAGCAGAAGATGTTCGGAGGAAGACATAGCAGACTATGAGAACAAGCTTGCAAATGACAACCTGCTGGAGATACTCAATGAGGAGATATCGGACAGCATGGAAAAGCTGCTGAGTGGTCTGTCGGATGAAGACAGGGACATCATTCTGAGGTACTACTGGGATGACCAGTGTGTAGATGAGATAGCGGAAGATTATGGGGTATCTTCATCATCTATCTACAGCAGAATGTCCAGAGCAAGAAGTCGATTGAAACAAGTATAAAGGCGGTGAATGATCATGAAAAACGGAAAAGACAGAAATGTATATGATGTTATGAACGATGTAAATGTGGACATTGAGACCATGGATATGTCGGATGAAGAGAAGGATGCCTGTGTGAAGAGGCTCAGGCACAAGGTGAAGGCGAGGGAAACCGGAAGAAATCATGGATGGAAGACGGCGGCAGCGGCAGTGGCGGCTGTTCTGATCCTGTCGGGAGGCGGACTGACATATGCGGCAGAGAACGGCTCGCTGGCATGGTTTTTTGACAGTCTGAGCAGGGAGACAGGAAGTGTTATTCCATCAAAATATGTGGACGAGAGCTACATAAATAACGAGTATAAGGGCAGTGTAAAGGTGATAACCGAGTCCGATGCAAAAGTAAGCTTTGATCTGAAGAAGGTAGCAGTGGATGGCGATCAGGTCAACATTGCGATGGTGATCACATACGATGACTTTGACACAGAAAAATATGAGAGCTTTGATGCTCAGATGCAGATAATAGAAGGCGGTGCGAACATCGTCAGTGAATATGCGGGCAGCACGGCTCCTGGCGATGGAATCTCGCTCACGAACAAGCAGACAATGTCTGATATTGTATACAAGTTAAAAAAGAAAAATGCATACAAGGTGGGGGATGTCATCACCATGAGATGTAACAGCATTACCCTGTTCAACAAAAATAAATCAAGTGATGGCGCGGTCACCTATGTAGCAGACGAGGTGGATGGCCCTTGGACCTTACAGTTTAAGGTTCAGGATGATATGCAGGGACATAGTGTGGATGTATCCGGCATAGATGGCATTGAAAAATGTACAATAAATACAAAGGGCATAACCATTGACATTGCTGAAAATGCGGCGGTCGATGATGACTCGCTGGAGAATATAATACTTGAGATGACAGACAATAAAGAATTGAAAGATGTAGTATATGGAATCGGCAAGACCGGTGATGGCGACAGCATACAGAGAATGGAGTTGAACTTCACTAAGCCGATAGATGTTTCACAGGTGAAAAATGTGTGGATAGATGGTAGGAAATGTAAAGTGAAATAAATAGAGCCGGGGTATTACAACAGAGACATTCTCTGGGGTAATACCCCGGCTTTAATATTCTGCGATATGTTATGAGTCTTTGATCCTGAATTTGCCATTGCTCTTCACGCCAGACGATGATATGTCTGTATCGGAGTGGTGTTCAGTGTGCTCGACATGCACAGGCTTGATAGGCACCTGCATATCCTTCTCCTTAGGAAGAGAGAAGATAAATTCGCTTCCCTCGCCCTCCTCGGATGTGAGGGTGATCTGCTCGCCGTGAGCCTTGATGATCTCCTTGGTTATGGCCAGTCCCAGTCCGGTTCCGGTCTTGTCCTTGCCACGGCTCGGATCCGTCTTGTAGAATCTCTCAAATACCTTCTTCTGGGCATCCTTTGGAATTCCCACGCCTTCATCCTTGACGCTTGTATATATCTTGTTGTCCTTCTCGGTCACCTGAACTCTGATCTGGCGTCCCTCAGGTGTGAACTTTATGGCGTTGTCAACCAGATTGTATATAACCTGCTGTATCTTGGTTCTGTCGGCGTATACCACTGTGTTGTCGGTGAGGAATACGCTGTCCAGGAAAATTCCCCTGTCCTTGCACCTTTTCTCAAATGTGTTGATGGTCGGTGTGATGATATCCCTGATATCGAAGTTGGACTTGTCAAGCTGCAGGTCAAATGAGTCAAAGTTGTTCAGCTCCAGAAGTCCCTGTGTCAGCTTGGTCAGTCTCTGTGCCTCATTTAACACTATGCCGAGGTACTTCTCATGCTTTTCCAGTGGAATAGTGCCGTCCAGCATGGCCTCTATGTAACCCTTGATGGATGTGAGTGGCGATCTGAAGTCATGGGATATATTTGATATAAATGACTTCCTGTACTCATTTGAACGGCTCAGCTCATCTGCCATCTCCTCCATGTATCTCGCAAGTTCGCCGAATTCGTTCTTCGCGGTCACATTTACCCTGGCATTGAAGTTACCCTGGGCGTATGACTTGGACGTCTTGATGATCTCACGTATAGGCTTGAGCAGGCTGTTTGACATGAGCATAAGCGCGATCATGGCGATCAGCATGAGGATCAGGAATGGCACAAATGTCGTTGAAAGCATCCTGCTCTTTATATCCTGCTTGAATGTCATAGGTGATGTCAGGATGATAGTTCCCATGTAATTGTTCCACGAGTAGAGAGGCTGGCCGATCACCAGAGTGTCCTCCGAGAAATAGCCGCCAAATGTATCCTCGAAGCAGAATGATGCAAACAATTCATCCGGTTCCACATAATTCTTGAGGTTGTCATTTGTGCTGCTGTGTGAATCTGAATCCTTGGAAGACCCACCGGATTCACTGCTTCCTGAAGAGCTTCCCGACCTGAAAATAATGTTGCTGCGTTCATCGGTGAGCCAGATTCCCATGTCCAGGGTATCCGCCGCATGTTGAAGCTCCTTGTATAATTCCTTGCTGTCAATGGTTCCGTTGCTGTAATCAGTCATGGCGCCGTCGGCAAGCATTGTGATCTCGTTCTTCATGGTGGATTTGCGCTCTGAGAGAACAGAATTCTGTGCTGTTGATATACTGTACACCATGAGCAGTGCAAATATGATCACAACCAGCACTACGAATCCAACCACGATCTTGTCAAATGCTGTTTTCTTCATTATGATCTCCATTCAAACTTGTAGCCTATGCCCCATACAGTGGCAATGCTCCAGTTATGATTGTTGTTCAGCTTCTCACGAAGTCTCTTGATATGTACATCCACGGTCCTCGTGTCACCTACATACTCGTATCCCCACAGCTTGTCCAGAAGCTGCTCCCTGGTGAATACCTGATTAGGCCTGCTGGCGAGGAAGTAGAGGATCTCCAGCTCCTTTGGTGGCATCTCGAGATTGTGTCCCTCAAAGGTTACAGTGTAGTTGGAGATATTTACGACCAGCCCGTCATACTCCACAAATGTACCTACATGGTCCGCACTTGTGACATCGTAAGCTGCGCTCTGTGGCTGCTTCTGTGCACTCTCAGTCATGGCTGACCTTCTGAGAAGGGCGCCGACCCTTGCCACAAGCTCATTTGAGTCAAATGGCTTGACGATATAATCATCTGCACCGATCTTAAGCCCCAGCACCTTGTCAAATACCTCACCCTTGGCAGAGAGCATGATGATAGGCGTGTTCGAGGTCTTTCTTATCTCTGTACACACCTGGTAGCCGTCCATTCCCGGAAGCATGACATCCAGGAGAACCAGATCAGGTGAATATTCCTCAAATAACTGTAGAGCTTCCGTTCCGCTTGCGGCTATCTCGGTCTCATAACACTCTTTGTTCAGGTAGAGTGATATAAGCTCTGCGATGTTCTCGTCGTCGTCAACGATGAGAATATTATTTTTGCTCATATATATAAACCTCCCAGTAAATTTATAATAATATAGTTTGTAAAAAATCCGAAGGCGTACACCGATTTCATTGTTGAAGCATTATTTTAAAGTTCCACTATGGTGACTCCCGCATCACCCTCTCCGAACTCTCCGAGACGGAAGGACTTGACATGTGGCTGTGATTTCAGAAATTGATGTATTCCTTTTCGGAGGGCTCCGGTGCCCTTTCCGTGGATGATGGTGACTCTGTGCAGATGTGCCATAAGGGCATCATCAAGGAATCTATCCACAAGTGATGTGGCTTCGTCGACCGTCATTCCGAGAACATTTATCTCAGGCTTGATATTCATCATCCTGTTCATGCTCTTGCCGCCTGTGACTGTGGCCTTCTGCGGCTTCTTCTTCTCGTGCTCAACCAACAGGAGATCTGTAGGTGGAAGAGATGCGCTGATTATGCCCATCTGGACCTTGAGCTTGCCCTTGGAGTCAGCCAGTGCGGTGATGGTTCCCTCAGAATCCATGCTGATGACATGTACGGTATCGCCAACCTTGAAGTCGGATGCCTTGTGGTCTGACTTTACAGTTTTGCGCTTCTCCTCGTTCATCCTGCCGAGGTCGTTGATCTTCGCGCGGAGCTTCTGTCTCTCGGCCTCCATCGCTTTTGCATCGGCCTTCGCCGGGTTAGTGGTCCATTTGTTGTATTTTCTTATAGCGGCATCGGCCTCAGCCTTCGCCTCCTCTATGATCTCGGATGCCTCCTGGCGCGCCTTTGCCAGAATCTCGGCTTTCTTGTCTGAGAGCTCTGTATCCTTCATCTGTGCACGTTCCTGAAGCTGCTTTGCATCCTCCTTGAGTCTTGCAATGTCGGCTTTGTCCTGTTCAATCTCCCTCTTGCTTCTCTCAAGATCCGCGATTAGGGTCTCAAAGTCAACTGTATCGCTGTCGATATTGGCCTTGGCGCTCTCGATGATGCTATCGTCGATTCCAAGCTTCTTCGCTATGGCGAAAGCATTTGACTTTCCAGGAATACCAATCATCAGTTTATATGTCGGCTGGAGTGTTGCCACGTCAAATTCGCAGCTTGCATTCTCGACACCCGGTGTGCTCATGGCAAATGTCTTGAGCTCACTGTAGTGTGTGGTTGCCATACATCTGACACCCATGTCGTTCAGATGTGACAGGATGGCGATGGCAAGTGCTGCACCCTCTATAGGGTCCGTACCGCCGCCCAGCTCGTCGAAGAGGACCAGACTGCCGGGGGTGACATGATCCAGTATGTACACGATGTTGCTCATGTGGGATGAGAATGTGGACAGATTCTGTTCTATACTCTGCTCATCTCCGATATCGGCAAATACGTCGTCAAATACATTCAGTCTTGAACCGTCAAGTGCCGGAATATGAAGTCCGGACTGTCCCATGAGTGAGAAGAGTCCCAGAGTCTTAAGTGATACCGTCTTACCACCGGTGTTAGGACCGGTCACGATGAGGAGGTTGTAGTCCTCACCCAGTTTGATGTCCACAGGTACGACAGTGTGCTTCTCCAGCAGCGGATGTCTTCCCTGCTTTATATCGACAATCCCATCGGTGTTGAATATCGGTTCGGTTCCCTTGTAGCTTCTTGCAAATGATGCCCTTGCGAATATAAAGTCCAGTTCTGCCAGAGTGTCGAAGTCGTATTTGATATATTCTATCTCAGCCGCTGTCTGGGAGGAGAGTGATTCAAGTATCTTCTCGATCTCGGCAAGCTCCTGATTGTCCAGCTCCTTCAGCTCGTTGTTCAGGTTCACGATGGCCATAGGTTCGATGAACACTGTGGCACCGGTTGACGACTGGTCGTGTATCATACCGGGAAAATGGTTCTTGTACTCGGCTTTGACCGGTATACAGTATCTGCCATTTCTCATGGTTACCAGGTTATCCTGGAACATGGTCTGCTTGCTGGTATCGCTGACAAGCTTTGCAAGCTGGTTGTGCAGCTTTTCATTTGTCAGGCGCTTGTTCCTTCTCACTGCCTTGAGACCTGATGAAGCGTCATCGGCGAATTCGTTTTCAGAAATTATGCATCTGTGGATCTCCCTGGAGAGATGCTCCAGTGGCATGAGCTCCAGAAATCTCGTGCGCAGGCTGTCCGGGCATGTGGTGCCATCCGGGTTCATGCTTAGCCCGAGCATCTTGTTGGAAGCTTTCTCTTCCTCAATCTGCTCCTGACTGCGCCTTCTCGTATCGGTCATGCTTGTGCCTTCGTTCTCACCATATCTTTTGGCGGTGAGTGCGAGGTCCAGCATGCTTGCCACATCAAGCAGTTCTGCGGTGGTGAGGATTCCCTCAACCTCAAGTCTCTTTAGAGATGCCCCGATATCTTTAAGTCCTGCAAATGACAGATTGCCCTGGGTGTTCAGACGACGAAGAGCATCCCTTGTCTCCTGCTGGAGCGTCTCGATCATGGCGAGATCCTTGCGGGGCTTTATGCGCTGACACTTCCTCTTCGCCATGGGTGATGAGGCAAATGTTGTCAGCATCTCAACTATTTTGTTGTATTCTATAACTCTTAATGTTCTTAGATTCATTTTCTGTGTTCCTTATTTGTTTTTAATGTCGTGTTCTATATTTTATGTATATAATATGTAGATTTTGAATCGGATAGGTACTAAACATGATAAGTGCATGAAAAGCATAATTAAATATACATAAAGTCTCTAATTCTACACATACATAATTGATTATACCCCTTATAATTATAGAGCGTCAACATATTGCAGGTGTAGAAATAGGCACATTTTCCCTGATTAATTCAGCGGCTGTGGTTGCGGGAGAAACACAAAGCTGATATTATAAAATACAGTTTGATCTGGGAAAAATAAAGCGATATATGACTTAAGACAAAGAGAGTTACGTATTACAAAAGGAAGAGGAGAAAAAGCGGATGAAAGAGTTATTGCAGTTTTTGTTGGGGATAGTATTGATGATAGCAGGCGGTGTGATGTTTCTTAAGAATGTCGTCGTGTCCGACTGGGGACTTTTAAGTTCACTGTTTCGTATAGGTGGTGGTGTGAATATTGGAGGAATCTTTATTGTCCTGCTGGTCATCGCATTTATCGCACTTTTGGTTAAGCCGAACATGGGAACAGGACTTGTGTTCACAGGACTTTGTATAGCATTCTTTGTATGCATCATAATATCATTGAATGTTTCACTGAGATATATGTCAGGACTTGAGCTCACACTGATCCTTGGAACACTTTGCGTGGGAATAGCATTTGTCATCAAGGGGCTGTTTGGAGTGAGAAAGCTTGACAGGGAAGAATCACGGAAGAATGGGAAGGCTGCTTCAGATAAGCTTCATGAGTATGATAAGATGTGATGTGGGGGAATATAGTAATATAGGCGGTTGTGGAAATGTTCAGTAAATACTGGATTTTCATAACCGCCTATTGTATTCTTATATATGATTAAAATTAAAGCATACAATAATAATTAAACATAGAAAGAGGAAAAGAAAAATGGTATTTATAACAGATTTCAACGAAGGCGACATGATATCGAATGTCTATCTCTGCAAGAACAAGCAGACAGGAACTACAAAATCAGGAAAGACATATTACAACCTGGAGCTTGTGGATAAGACAGGAAGTATAGCCGGAAAGGTCTGGGAGCTGAGCAATGCGATAGGACACTTTGAGTCAAAGAACTTTATCAAGGTGGATGGTCAGGTCACATCATTTAACAATGAGCTTCAGCTCAATATCAAGAAGATTCGTATTGCAGATGAGGGAGAATACTCAGAGGCTGATTATATGCCGTGTACCAAGAAAGATATAGAGCAGATGTACAAGGATCTTATGGCTCTCGTGGAATCACTCGACAAGGATTATTACAAGGTGCTTCTGAAGAAATTCTTCGCCGAGGATCCTGCATTTGTCAAGGAATTCAAGAATCACTCGGCTGCAAAGTCGATACATCACGGATACATAGGAGGCTTACTTGAGCACTCACTGGCAGTTGCCAAGATGTGTGACTACTACACCACATATTATCCGGTGCTCAACAGGGATCTGCTGATCACAGCGGCACTTCTCCACGACATTGGCAAGGTCTACGAGATCTCCAAGTTCCCTGAGAACGACTACACAGACGCAGGTCAGCTTCTTGGACACATAGTCATGGGAACGATGATGATCCGCGATAAGATCAATACCATAGACAATTTCCCTGCAAAGGCGGCAAATGAGCTGGAGCACTGCATACTGGCTCACCACGGGGAGCTTGAGTACGGCTCACCAAAGAAGCCGGCACTCATCGAGGCTCTGGCACTGTCCATGGCGGACAACACAGACGCCAAGATCCAGACATTTATCCAGGAGCTGGATGCGGCAAAGGACAACAATGGCTGGCTGGGCTTCAACAGAGCTCTCCAGTCCAACATCCGAAAGACGTCGGATAATTAATAACGGCAATAGGAAGAGAGATAGTATATGTCAGATATTAGGAACAATAGGAGACCTAAGAACAATAGACGAGTAAATGGTGAGCAGAGAAAAAAAGCTGCGGAGGCAGTGAATAGTGCAAGTTCAGTTGTTAGAACATCCGGAACGGATGCGACAAATACTGGTGAAGTCACACTTGTCAAAAATGAGGATTATCAGGTGCTCATCGAGGACATGGGCAATGACGGAGAGGGCATTGGACACGTTCAGGGCATGACTGTATTTGTCAAGGATGCCGTGGTGGGCGATCTGGCGGAGGTGAAGATCGTCAAGGTGAAGAAGAACATAGCCTACGGAAGATTGATGAAGCTCATCACACCATCGCCATACCGCGTGAAGCCGGTGTGCGACAAGGCGAAACGATGCGGCGGATGCACCATGCAGCAGGTTTCCTATGAGCAGCAGCTCGAATACAAGTGGAACAAGGTGAAGAACTGTCTGCAGAGGATCGGCAAGATGGAGAACGTGGAAGCCATCATGGAAAAGCCAGCCTACGGCATGAACAATCCATTCCACTACAGGAATAAGGCCCAATTCCCTGTCGGCAGAGACAAGAACGGCAATGTTGTCATCGGATTCTACGCAGGAAGAAGCCACGACATCATAGACACAGAGAGCTGTGCCATCGGTGCACCTGTGAATGACCAAATAGTTGCTATCGTCAGAAGCTTCATTGAGGACAATCACATATCGACCTACGACGAGGAGACTGGAAGAGGTCTGGTCAGACATATCCTTATCAGAGTTGGATTTACCACCAAGGAGATCATGGTGTGTCTGGTGACAAATGGCAATAAGCTTCCGCACAGTGAGATTTTGATAGATGAACTGGTTAAGATAGACGGCATGACATCCATTTGCCTGAATGTCAACATGGAGAATACGAACCGTATACTCGGTGATAAGTGCATAACCCTCTGGGGACAGTCATACATCACGGACTATATCGGTGACATCAAATATCAGATATCCCCATTGTCCTTCTATCAGGTAAATCCTGTCCAGACAAATGTCCTGTACAACAAGGCTTTGGAGTATGCGGACCTGTCCGGTGACGAGACCGTGTGGGACATGTACTGCGGAATAGGAACCATATCCTTGTTCCTCGCACAGAAGGCAAAGAAGGTATACGGAGTGGAGATCGTTCCACAGGCTATAGATGATGCAAGACACAACGCCGAGATCAACGGGATCACAAATGCCGAGTTCTTTGTCGGTAAGGCAGAGGAAGTCGTTCCCGACATATACAAGAAGGGCGGCGATGGCTCCCACGCGGACGTCGTGGTCGTGGACCCACCGCGAAAGGGCTGCGATCAGGTGCTTCTGGACACTCTGGTCCACATGGCGCCGGAACGTATCGTCTACGTGAGCTGCGACCCGGCAACCCTGGCTAGGGATGTGAAGATACTTCAGGAGAAGGGGTATGAGGCGAAGAAGGTGGCGGTCGTGGATCAGTTTTGTCATAGTGGGCATATAGAGACTGTAGTCAAATTATCCCTCAAAAAAGATATACCTAAGATTGAGGTAACAATGGAGCCTGATGAAGAGAGCAATTACACACCAGAGGAAAAGGCAACTTATCAGAAGATTAAGGATTATGTGAAGGACAAGTATGGTGTGAATGTGCATACTGCTTATATTGCACAGGTGAAGCGGATGTGTGGACTGGATATGGGCGAAAATTATAATAAGTCAAAGAAAGAGAATCCAGAAGTGAAGCAGTGTCCGCAGGAGAAGGTGGAGTATATTAAGGATGCGTTGAGGTATTTCGGTGTGCTATAATTGTTTTATATTTACAAAATATGGATTAACTATAGGAGGTTACGGAAGTGAAGGTAGTATCAATTATTAATTACAAAGGTGGCGTAGGAAAAACCACTATAACTGCCAATTTAGCTTCAGAGATGGCTTGCAGAGGGAAACGGGTTTTGGTAATAGATTTAGACCCGCAAACGAATCTTACATTTTCTTATATGAAAGTTGAAGAGTGGAGTAATACATATGAGAAAGAAAAAACCATAAAATACTGGTTTGATTCAATTATTGATGGGACAAAGCCTGTGCCCTCATTTAAGGATTTGATTGTCAGAAAAAATGGAGTTGATTTGATTTGTTCTCATTTGGGTTTAATTGATGTTGATATCGAATTAGCAGCTGGTTTATCAGCTGGAACTGAAAGACAGCATAGAAATAATTTTATAAAAACCTATTCGTATATAAAGAATGAATTAAATACACTTAAGGGACAATATGATATTGTGTTATTTGATTGTCCACCTAATTTTAGTATAGTTACAAAAAATGCATTAATTGCTAGTGATTATTATATTGTTCCTGCAAAGATGGATTATCTATCAACATTAGGAATAAACCAGTTAAAGAATCATGTTACTAGTTTAGTTAACCAGTACAATGATTACGTTACGGATGAAAGCAAAATGGCAAAACCTATATTTTTAGGTGTGATTGCTACTATGATAGCCGTCAGAAATGATGAACCGATATCGGCACAAAAAGTATATATACAGCAGTTGAAAAGAAATGGAATAACTATTTTTGACTCAAAGATTAGAGAAAATAAAACTATTTATGCTGATGCACCAGAGTATGGAATTCCTGTTGTTTGTCAAATCGTGAGTTCAGGAAGTACATATGGTCAGGTAGTGTCTGAATTAAAAGATTTAACTACTGAATTTACGAGAAAGGTTGGTATTTGAAATTGAAAGAGCAAGTACAATTATTAAAATTGATGTTTGATTTTTTGGATCGTTTGTCAGAAGAACAGTTACAATTATTACTGACAAAAAAAGCAAAAATAAAGTTGGAAATTGAAAAGGAGATAATGGACGATCCAACAACACATATTTGTTTGGAAGAAGTGTGCAGTAAAATAGAGAGTTATACAACAAGAGAAGAAGTAGTGGAATATATAAATGGACTTTCGTTATTGAAAGTGGATTTAAAGGCTATTGCAAAAAAATATAATATTCCATTAGGTAGTAAAGAAACTAACCAGCAGATAGTAGAAAAAATTGTTGAAAATGTAGTTGGTTCAAAATTAAGGTTTGATGCATTGCTGAATACGGATTTAAAATAATAAAGAAGATTTTAAATTTAAAGTTTATGAGAGAATTGCATAGACAGAATTCAATATTTTGATTGGACTGGGGGGGACATAAAATGAAAGAAGAGTTTTTAGAACTGTATCATAATTTTGTTGATGATGCGAAAGAGAAAAATGGTAAAATTTTATTAGACTTTAAAAATACGGGAAAAGAATTTGCATCCAAAGAAATATTGTCTTTGTGGGTTTCAGAGTGTTTGATAGAGGATATAGGTACAATTCAACACTTAAAAGACAATAGTTTTAGTAATAGATATGTTGATGCTATTATTAGAAATATGTGTGAGCAAGTAATAGAATATCTCTATATAATGAAACATCAAGAGTTAATACCGATATTTTTTGGGAGGAATTTAAAAGAAGATTTCGATGAACAAAAAGATTTATTTGCAGCATTTAAACAAACTGGACAGGCTAGATTTGGGAAGAGAAAGCCTGTTAAGGAAATGGCAAAAGATATAGGAGAGGAAAAATCATCTGATGATAAATTGTCTCTTTACGATATTTACAGCATCAAGGCAGAATTAGAGCATAATTCATATTTTCATCATATATTTGACATAATAGGAGAAATAGAAGATGATGAAAAGGAAGAAGATGATTTGGATTATATGTTTATGCTTTATATTTTGAATGCTTTTTTAGATGCATATTACAAGTAATGAATCTATTCAAAACTTAAAAGTATTGACATCGCTTCGCCCATGACGATAAATCAAAGGTTGAGGTGGTGTCATTTCTTATATTCATAAGTTGTCAGAGAAGAAGGTTGAAAGTAAGCGCCTAATTTCAGGGTAGATTTTCAATACCCCATTTATTGTCTATAATGATTGCTAGGAAATGCTAACATTTCACTCTATCTCAAAGGAGAGCAATCATTATGAGCAAACGTGTTTGTAAAGATGATCAGATTCGACTGATCATGGAATGCCGCCAAAGCGGGCTGTCTGATTACCAGTGGTGTAAGCAAAACGACATTCACCCCGGCAACTTTTACAACTGGGTAAGCAAGCTTCGGAAACGAGGGTATTCTTTCCCGGATTCTGAAGCAAAATCAAATGCAGTTCCGAACATTCAGGAAGTGGTAAAAATTGATCTGATCCAGCCGCAGGATTTTAGCTTGAAGGTGGATCATAATGTTAGCCTGGTTGAGCAGACTGATTCTTCTACAGTGGCTGCTGAACTTCTTGTCGGTGGTGTCACTCTGGCATCCTGTAGATAATATGCTACGGGATGTATACATATATTACGGGACTTCATTCATAAGAGTGGAGTCTTTTTATTTTATTCTTTCATCTTGGAAAAAGTTTTGGTTGAACAGCGGTTGGAATAATGATAAAATCTTGTTGGGACAATAGTGAACGCATGCGTTCACATTATATAACTAAGAAGTAATGGATTGGAGCGGTGATATGGCGGACAAAATTGGAACAGGTGAATGTGGGGAAATTCTCATATACCAGACAGATAATGGGCAGACAAATATAGAAGTTAAAATAGAAGATGATACAGTGTGGCTGACACA
>OHRF01000219.1_pt1 | contig 42695 bp, 28 predicted proteins | sample 1578291 | NCBI WGS metagenome assembly OHRF01 (sample SAMEA3879576, study PRJEB24766) | human gut metagenome | biome: human-associated habitat; feature: feces | place: USA | collected 1985/1987 | reverse complement strand
CCTGCCGCCATCTCGGCGCAGCGGCGCAGATCCTGCACACCCGGCTCATCGGACTGCATGACGATGAGTGTCGGGTGCTGCCGCCCGAGCGCGGTGCGTGCTTCGTCAAGGCCGGATACCGTCTGAACCTGTACATCCGGCTGTGCGGCTGCAAACGCGGACAGGCCGACCGGCTCCGCTGCCGTGCCGCGCACCAGAAGGATCGTATTCTTTCCCGCCTGTTCCATGTTCTCAGCCCCCTCTCAATCACGCTCTATTTTATGCAGCGGCCCTGTTTCTGTCAATCCATTTCTCTGGCTGAACGCCGCGATAAGGAAAACAGATACCGTTTTTTCCCGAACAGGGCTTGACATTTGCCAGCCGCGCGCGTATAATTCGCTCAAACAAACGGCTCGGGAGTGCTTTTCCCGGCTCACATGGAAACGGTAAACGGCAAAGGCGTCGTACAGCTTCGGTTCTGTGCGCGCCTTTGCCGCTTTTTTGAGAAAGTGAGTTTTTTTTATGCAGACGGTATCGGATTTCTTTGGCTGTCATGTGTTCAGCGAATCAGTCATGAAGCAGAAGCTGCCGAAAGAGGTATTCAAGGACGTTTATGCTGCCATTCACGAGGGCAAGCGGCTCGATTTGGCTGCGGCTAACGTCGTGGCCAATTCCATGAAGGACTGGGCTATCGAACTCGGCGCAACGCATTTTACCCACTGGTTCCAGCCCATGACCGGCATCACGGCGGAGAAGCACGACTCGTTCATCTCGCCCACCGCAGGCGGCGGCGTTATCATGGAGTTTTCCGGCAAGGAGCTGATTCAGGGCGAGCCGGACGCGTCCAGCTTCCCCTCCGGCGGCCTGCGCGCCACGTTTGAAGCGCGGGGCTACACGGCATGGGATCCGACCTCTTTCGCGTTCATCAAGGATCATGTGCTCTATATCCCGACCGCGTTCTGTTCCTACGGCGGCGAGGCGCTCGACAAGAAAACGCCTCTGCTCCGTTCCATGCAGGCACTCAACAAGCAGGCTCTGCGCATACTCAGACTTTTCGGCAACACCGACGTAAAATGCGTGCGCACCTCCGTCGGCCCCGAGCAGGAATATTTCCTCGTTGACAAGGCGCTCTATGAAAAGCGCAAGGATCTGGTTTTCTGCGGACGCACGCTCTTCGGCGCAAAGGCGCCCAAGGGTCAGGAGATGGACGACCACTATTTCGGAGTTATCAAGCCGAGAGTCGCGTCATATATGGCCGACCTCAATGAGGAGCTCTGGAAGCTCGGCATTCTCGCAAAGACCGAGCACAACGAGGTTGCGCCCTCTCAGCATGAGCTGGCGCCCATCTACACCACAACAAACATCGCCACCGACCACAACCAGCTGACCATGGAGATAATGCAGAAGGTTGCCGCGAAGCACGGGCTTGTCTGCCTGCTCCACGAGAAGCCGTTCGCCGGAGTCAACGGCTCGGGCAAGCACAACAACTGGTCGCTGGCCACGGATACGGGAGTAAACCTCCTCACCCCCGGCGAGACCCCCTACGAGAACGCACAGTTTTTGCTGTTCCTCTGCGCCGTTATAAAGGCTGTTGACGACTATCAGGATCTGCTGCGTCTCTCCGTCGCCACCGCCGGCAACGACCACAGACTCGGCGCAAACGAAGCTCCGCCCGCAGTCGTCTCGATGTTCCTCGGCGACGAGCTGACCGCCGTTCTCGACGCCATAGAGAACGATGCGCCCTACAGCGGCAGCGAAAAGACAATGATGAAGCTCGGCGTTCACGTTCTGCCGAAGTTCACCCGCGACACAACCGACCGCAACCGCACATCGCCCTTTGCCTTCACCGGCAACAAGTTCGAGTTCCGTATGCTCGGCTCGTCGAACAGCATAGCCTGCGCAAACATCATGTTAAACGCCGCAGTCGCGGAGTCTCTGAAGATATATGCCGACCGCCTCGAAAACGCCGACAACTTCGAGATAGCTCTGCACAAGATGATAAAGAAAACGATAAAGGATCACAAGAAGATTATCTTCAACGGCAACGGCTACGACGACGCGTGGATTAAGGAAGCAACTGAAAAGCGCGGACTTTTGAACCTGCGCACCACCCCGGATGCGATGCCCGCCATGCTCTCCGAGAAGAACGTGACGATGCTCACGTCTCACAAGATATTCTCCCCCGCAGAGCTTCACAGCCGCTATGAGATACTGCTCGAGAACTACTCCAAGACCGTCAACATCGAGGCTCTGACCATGGTTGACATGGCAAAGAAAGAGATTCTTCCCGCAGTCGAGAAATACACGAAGTCGCTCGCGGATACTTTAGCCGCAAAGAAAGCGGCAGTTGCGGGACTCCCCTGCAAATACGAGACCGCTGCAGTTACAAAGCTCTCCGAGCTCTCCGACTCTATCGCCGACGCGACGGATGACCTCGAAGCCGAGATAGAGAAGTTCCAAGCTATCGAGGACGTGACAGAGGCGGCGAACGACATTCGAGACGTTATCCTCGGCAAGATGGACAGCCTTCGCGCCGTCTGCGACGAGGCGGAAACGATAACCGCAAAGGAGTTCTGGCCGTTCCCGACCTACAGCGACCTGCTCTTCAGCGTAAAATAAAATAATACGGATATAAAAACACAAAAGCGCCCGAGTCGGGGGAAGTAACGCGGAAAACCGCTCAAAGCGAGCATGGGACGGTGAGAGCCATGCAGTAAGCTCCGCGCGAATAACACCCGACGAGCTGCAAGCCGAAAGTATGCCGAGTAGGTGCGCCGGACACGCCGACCGTTACAGCGGCAAGGCTTTTTGCGAAGCCGAAAAGAGAACAAAGATAGGTGGCACAGCGAGTTAAAGCACTTGCCCTATCGAATGCTTAAATTCACCGAGAGGAAAGATATTATGTGTTCGATAATGGGTTACTGCGACTGCTGCGCCGCCTTTTCGGCTTTTAAAGAGGGCTTTGACAAGACCGTTTCGAGAGGCCCGGACGACAGCAGAATAATAGACACCGGCAAGGGCTTTCTCGGCTTTCACCGCCTTGCGATAATGGGACTGACGCCCGACGGGATGCAGCCGTTCGAGCTGGACGGCAGCTATGTCGTCTGCAACGGCGAGATTTACGGCTACGAGAAGATAAAAGAGGAGCTCTCGAAGAAATATACATTTAAAAGCGGCTCCGACTGCGAGATACTTCTCCCGCTCTACCGCGAATACGGCACAGATATGTTCAAAATGCTCGACGCCGAGTTTGCGCTCATCATCTATGACGGCAAGGCAAAAAAGTACATCGCCGCGAGAGACCCGATAGGTATCCGCCCGCTCTACTACGGCTATGACGAAAAGGGCGTTATCATGTTCGCAAGCGAGGCGAAAAACCTCGTCGGGATGTGCAGGCGCGTTATGCCCTTCCCGCCCGGACATTATTACAAGGACGGCAAATTTGTGCAGTACTGCGACATAGCGGCGGTCGACAAGGTCTGCCATGACGACCTCGAGACGGTTTGCAAAAACATCCGCGAAAAGCTCATAGCGGGCGTTGACAAAAGGCTCGTTGCGGACGCCAAGGTCGGCTTCCTGCTCTCCGGCGGGCTCGACTCCTCCCTCGTCTGCGCAATAGCGGCGAGAAAGAGCGAAAAGCCGATACGCACCTTTGCAATAGGCATGAGCGAGGACGCCATAGACCTCAAATATGCAAAAGAAGTCGCCGACTATATCGGCAGCGACCACACCGAGGTTATCATGACAAAGAAGCAGGTTTTGGACTCGCTCGAGAGCGTCATACGTATGCTCGGCACATTCGATATCACCACTATCCGCGCGAGCATGGGTATGTATCTGCTGTGCAAGTGGATACATGAGAACACCGACATAAGAGTTCTTCTGACGGGCGAAATCTCCGACGAGCTGTTCGGCTACAAATACACCGACTTTGCGCCGAGCGCGGAGGAATTCCAAAAAGAATCGCAGAAGAGAATCAGGGAGCTTCATATGTACGACGTTCTGCGTGCCGACCGCTGCATATCAGTAAACTCGCTCGAAGCGCGCGTGCCGTTCGGCGACCTCGACTTTGTGAAATATGTTATGTCCGTCGACCCCGAGAAAAAGCTGAACACCTACGGCAAGGGCAAATATCTGCTCCGCCACGCCTTTGAGGGCGACTACCTGCCCCACGACATTCTTTTCCGCGAAAAGGCTGCGTTCTCCGACGCGGTGGGTCACTCTATGGTGGACTACCTCAAGGAATACGCCGAGGGGCTCTACACCGAGGACGAGTTTAAAGAGAAGTGCGAAAAGTACACCCACGCGAAACCGTTTACAAAGGAATCCCTGCTCTACCGCGAGATATTCGAAAAGTACTATCCCGATAAATCCGAGATGATTGTCGGTTTCTGGATGCCCAACAAGACCTGGGCGGGCTGCGATGTCAACGACCCGTCCGCCCGCGTGCTCTCGAACTACGGCGAGAGCGGAAAATAAGAAATGTCCCCCGCGCGGAAATTTGCCGTGCGGGGGATTTTGCAAATTGACTGTAAATTGATTTGAATGAAGCGTTTGCCCCGCAAACATGAAACGGCAGCTTCGCTGCCGTGAAGCACTCGCTTACGCTCGTATGAAGTGACGCGCACGGCGGGCTTTCGGCGTGACGCCGCCAAACTTCATATGGCGAAGCCATACTTCATTTTTCATGCACCGCAGGTGCGCTTCATTGAAAAAAGCAGCCTGACGGCTGTCGGTTTACGTAAAGACCTTGCTTGTTAATGAAGTATTTGCCGCGCAAATATGAAGCGGCAGCTTCGCTGCCATGAAGCACTCGCTTACGCTCGTATGAAGTGACGCGCACGACAGGCTTTCGGCGTGACGCCGCCAAACTTCATATGGCGAAGCCATACTTCATTCTTCATGCACCGCAGGTGCGCTTCATTGAAAAAAGCAACCTGAGAGGCGCACTCCGTAATGAAGTGCGCCTCAGTTATATTCGCCTGACGGCGAGTTGTATTGTACTTCGGACAGTGATCTTATGCTTCGCATAGTTATATTGCCTGCGGCAGTTTAACCGGTGAATATAATATCACGAAAGTCGGCGGGCTTTCATATCACTTTCCGAAAGGAAAATATCACTCCGGACAAAGCCCGGAATATCACTTTTGTCCATAGGCACAGCGAGCTTCGGATTTTGTCACCAAAAGCCCTTATGGATCTTTTTTTTAGATAGTACAAAAAGAAGGCGGCACAAATTTTGTGCTGCCTTCTTCCTTATGGAGCCTCTCTTGAAACGGAGGTCTTTTATTACTCTTTTTCTTCCTTCTGTCTCTTGATGACCTTCAGGCGCGAGAAATCCTCGCGTTCTTTTTCTTCAAGAGCCTCGGTGATATATTTTATCGTCTCGGTGAACTGCGGGATCATGATATTATCGAGCGCATTGGCGCGCTTCTGCGTTTTCTTTATCGCATCGGCAAGGCGGTAGACGCTGTTCTCTATCTCCGCAAGCTCTGCGGTCATACGCTTGACCTGAGCGAAGCTCAGATATGCTTCGTCAAGCTGAGAGTTGGTCGAGTTGAGCCCGTAATACATATCGAGCTTCTCCTCGCCGAGCGTAACAACCGGCAGCTCAACGCCCATGACGCTGCGAAGGTCAATATCGAGCGACTCGTCTATCGGTATCGCCTGCGCGAACTCAGCACACATACCGAGCGTGACGTTCGCACGCTGGAGCGCGAGATAGGCCTTTGAATAAGTCTCGTCTATATCCCGCTGAATCTTCGACGCCTTGTCTATGAGCTGCATCATCTCGTGCACGAGTATATTTCTTTTGCGGTCGAGCAGATCATAGCCGAGCTTGGCGAGATCCAGCGACTTCTTCGTGCTCATCAGATTGCTTTTTGTCGGGAACACCTGTGCCATGACGCTCTCCCCCTTTCTTTACTGCTGTGCGGGCTTGTAGTGCTCCTTGAGAACGTCCTCATCAACACGGTCGAGCTCGGATTCGGGCAGCATGGAGAGCAGCTCCCAGCCGAGGTCGAGTGTTTGGTCTATCGTTCTGTTTTCATCGTAGCCCTGATTTATAAATTTCTCCTCAAACGCCCTGCCGAACTCCATAAGGCGCTTATCCGACGCGGAGAGCTCATCCTCGCCTATGACGGACGCAAGCGCCTTGGCATCCTGCACCTTTGCGTAGGACGCGAAGAGCTGGTTTGCGAGCATACTGTGGTCGGAGCGCGTGTAGCCCTCGCCTATGCCGTCCTTCATCAGACGCGACAGCGACGGCAGGACGCTGACGGGCGGATAAATGCCCTTGTAGTCGAGTCCCCTGTCAAGCACTATCTGACCCTCGGTTATATAGCCCGTGAGGTCAGGAATGGGGTGCGTGATATCGTCGTTTGGCATGGTGAGAATCGGTATCTGAGTGACAGAGCCCTTCTTGCCCTCGACTATTCCCGCGCGCTCATAGAGCGATGCCAAATCGGAATAGAGGTAGCCGGGGAAGCCCTTTCTGCCGGGAATCTCGCCCTTTGACGAGCTGAATTCACGCAGAGCCTCGGCATATGAAGTCATATCGGTGAGGATAACGAGCGTCTGCTTGCCCAAATCGAATGCGAGATACTCGGCGGCGGTCAGGGCGCAGCGGGGTGTTATGATACGCTCGATTATCGGGTCGTTAGAGAGGTTCATGAACATGGTGACGCGATTCATGACGTTGGCGTTTTCAAACGAGGTGCGGAAATATTCCGCGACGTCGTTCTTGACGCCCATGGCGGCGAAAACAATTGCGAAATCGTCGCCGTCGGCAACGTTCGCCTGGCGGACTATCTGAACGGCGAGCTCGTTATGCTTCATGCCCGAGCCCGAGAATATCGGGAGCTTCTGGCCTCTGATAAGCGTTGCGAGCGCGTCTATAGAAGATATGCCGGTGTTTATATAATTTCGCGGATAAACACGCGAAACGGGGTTTATGGGCGAGCCGTTGACATCGCGGCGGCACTCGGGATATATCTCGCCGAGGCCGTCTATCGGTCTGCCGAGGCCGTCGAAAACTCTGCCGAGAATCTCGGGCGACAGCGGCATCTCCATGGGTCTGCCGGAGAGCACGGTCGTGCTGTTGCTCATAGATATTCCGCGCGTTCCCTCAAAGACCTGAATGACCACAAGCTCGCCGTCTATCTTGACTATACGCCCCGCACGCGAGGTGCCGTCATCAAGTCTGAGCTCGACCATTTCCTCGTAGCTCGCGCCCTTGACGCCGTCAAGCACGACGAGCGAACCGTTTATTTGATTTAAACCGATGTGTTCAAAAATCATAGCTGTTTAAATCCTTCCTTGCCTTCAGAATAAGCGGGCTCAGCGCAGAAGCGGAGCGAGCGCCTTGTCTATCTCGGTGCGGTAACCGTCAAACATATCGAGTCTGTCGTTGGGCACATCGTACTTTATCTTGACGAGCTTATCGAACAGACCGAGCTTCGTTATCTTGGAAATCGGCACCTGCTTTGCGACTACCTCGCGGCATTTGTGATAGAGATAGAGGATAATTTCCATCATCTTCATCTGCTTTGCCAGAGGAACATAGGTGTCCTCCTTATGAAACGCATTCTGCTGCAGAAAGCCGACTCTGATGACCCTTGCCACTTCCATGACAAGCTTCTGGTCGTCGGGCAGAACGTCCGCGCCGATGAGCTTGACAATCTCCATAAGGCTGTTTTCCTCGAGCAGAATCGAGCACAGCTCGTCGCGGTAGTTCATGAATTCCGGTCCCGCGTTGTCATAGTACCACGCGGACAGGTCGTTCACATATTCGGAATAGCTCGTGTTCCAATTTATCGCGGGATAGTGACGCGCATAGGCGAGCGACTTGTCAAGCGCCCAGAAGCAGCGGGTGAAGCGCTTTGTGTTCTGGGTAACGGGCTCCGAAAAGTCAGAGCCCTGCGGCGATACGGCGCCGATTATCGTTATCGAGCCCTCCGTGCCGTTTAGGTTCTTGACATAGCCTGCGCGCTCGTAGAACTCGGAAAGTCTCGACGGCAGATAAGCCGGGAAGCCCTCGTCGGCGGGCATCTCCTCAAGGCGTCCGGATATCTCACGAAGGGCCTCCGCCCAACGGGATGTGGAATCCGCCATAATAGCTGTGTGATAGCCCATGTCGCGGTAATACTCGGCGAGGGTTATACCGGTGTATATGGACGCTTCACGCGCGGCGACGGGCATATTAGAGGTGTTCGCTATGAGCACCGTTCTGTCCGTCAGGGGCTTGCCCGTGCGCGGGTCGGATATCTCGCCGAACTCTTTAAGAGCCTGGGTCATCTCGTTGCCGCGCTCGCCGCAGCCGACATATATGATGATATCCGCGTCGCACCACTTTGCAAGCTGATGCTGCGTCATGGTTTTGCCCGTTCCAAAGCCGCCGGGTATGGCCGCCGCGCCGCCCTTTGCTATCGGGAAGAGCGTATCTATGACACGCTGACCGGTTATCAGCGGACGCTGCGCAGGCAGTCTGCGGCTGACGGGGCGCGGGATTCGGATAGGCCAGCGCTGGCAGAGCGTCAGCTCATGAGCGTTGCCTTTTTTGTCATTTAAAGTAACTATCGTATCGTTTATTTTATATTTTCCGTCGGGCTTGACTTCCGTAACCTCTCCCTCAAGTCCGGGCGGAACCATAAATCTGTGCTTGACAACAGGCGTTTCGGGGCATTCGCCGTAGACGTCGCCACCCTTGAGTCTGTCGCCGGGCTTGACGAGCATATTGACCTGCCACTCGCGCTCCTCGTCGAGAGCACTCTCGGCGCAGCCCTTTGATATGAACGCGCCGTTGTGCTCGGCAATAGCCGAAAGCGGACGCTCGATTCCGTCAAATATATTTCTGATTATTCCGGGGCCGAGGGTGGCGAACATCGCGCCGCCGGTAGCATAGACCGGCTCACCGGGCTTGAGCCCGGTCGTCTCCTCATAGACCTGAATGGTGGTGAGCTCCTTATCAAGGCGTATGACCTCGCCGACAAGACGCTTCTCGCCGACATAGACCATCTCCATCATGCTCAGTCCCGTCTCGCCCTTTACCGTAACGACGGGGCCGTTTATTCCGTATATAACATTATTTTCGGACAAGCCGTTCACCTCCGACCGTTAAAGTATTACTGACATTCCCGAATTTTCGAGGAACCACTCGCGCTGCGCCTCAAGGCGCGTGTCGAGCGTATCGTCAGCTACGGTGCTGCCGCCGGCAACTCCGGCGCGACATCCGCCAATAGTTATTTCATCGCTGCTCTCGACCTTGCAGTCCCTGCCGAAAGCTTTCTTTATATCATCCGCAAAGCGCATATCGCCGGGGCGGACATAAACTGTCACATCCCCCTGCGGGAAAACGGCGGCGAAGCCTGCCGCGCTCCTTTTGAGAAACTCCGCGTAGCCGTCGGACTCTGTAAAGCTCAGCAGCTTGTCACGCGCATCGCCGAAAACTCCGTCCGTAATGGCGCTGCGCTTGTCGGTCAGACGGGCGCGCTGACGGGTTCTCTCATCGGCGACGGTACGGTTGAACTCCTGCTCCTTTAGCATACGCTCGCGCTCTATTCTCGCCTGAGCCTGGGAATGCGCCTTCGCCTTTGCCTTTTCAAGGCCGCTGTCAACCGTCTCGCGAGTCTTGCGGGTCAGCTCCTCATGGCGCTCCTCGGCGTCCTTTGTTATGGCGTCAAAAAACTTTGCGGCTCTCTCTTCCTGATTGAGCATTGGTCAAACACCTCAAATCTTTATGCCGATAGTGTCGCGCACATAGCGCGTAATGGAGTCGCTCCCCTGTGAACCGTGGCGATCGGGGATCTCGACTATCAGGGGCTTATCGTAGCTGCGCTTTGTCTGCGTTATAAAATCCTCGCACAGCTCGCAAAGGCGGTGCGTGATGAGAATGATGCCTACCTGCTCATCGGCAAGGCAGCGGTTGACCGCGTCCTCGACCGCCTGAGCGTCGTGCACAAGCTCGCCCTCTATACCCGCAAGGCGCATTCCGACAAGCGTATCGGCATTGTCGCTTATCAAATAAAAACGCATGGCTTTTGTTCCTTTCAACGCAGTGTAAAGCTGCTGTGCTTTACACTAATGCTCCTCAGCCTCGGAGCGTCAGACCTTGTTGAGGATAAGGATGGAGATAACGACACCGTAAAGGGCTATCGACTCACCGAGGGCGACGAAGATAAGCGCCTTACCGAAAGCCTTGGGATCCTCGCTCGTTGCAGCGATAGCTGCGGGAGCGCCGGCGGCAACTGCGATACCGCCGCCGATACCGGCAAGACCGGTAACAAGACCTGCGGCAAGAAGTCCGAGACCCTTGGAGTTATCCTTGGCGGAAGACTCAGTGCTCTCGGCCGCCGTGTCGGAAGCCTGCGCGGCGGTGGTGGCCGCCGGAGCTGCGGCCTTGTCCTCGCTGCCGGTTGCGAAAGCGCCCATGGCACAGCCCGCGACGAGCAGAAGCATAACGGCAAAGGTGGCCGCGTTCATGCGAAGGCTCTTCCTGACGCTCTGACCCTCAGAGTGCTTCTTCATTGTGTATACTACGGATGCGAGAAGCACCGCTGCGGGAACTACGATCATAACGGAATAAAAAAGAGTTGTCATTTTACTTTACCTCCGATTAGTCTTTATTTGCTAAAGCCCTTTGGGCCTTTTTGTTGGCAATTTTTGTTTTTATATTCGACTGAGCCTGCTCAAGCTTTGCGGGAGTGAACGCCTTGCCGCCGCCCTCATAGAAGCGGCTGAACATCTCGTAGAACTCCAGACGCAAGCCCTGAATGCCCGAGAGCAGACCCTCAAGGGCGATGACGATGATATTGCCTATGATGATAACGGGGATGTTGCTGCCGTTACCGCCGAGGGTGAACACGACCATCATCATGCTGGCATGGACTATAACAAACGCGCCGACACGAAGGAAGGACACGGTGTTGCTGAAATAGGAAAGGACATATTCGATAAGCTCGAACAGGTTCTGGAGCAGGAAGTCAACGACGCTGTCGGGCTTCCAGTCCGGATGCTTGTCTATAATACCTATCGGTATCTCCTTTAGGTAGAGCAAAACGGCGCACACGCCCATAATACCGAACAGGACGCTGTTCGGAAGCACCTTCGGGCCGTTCATAAACGCTACGCAGAACGCAACGCCCGCCAAATAGAACACTATTCCGACAAGTCCGTTGTTGCTGAATATCGCCTCGCCTATCTTCTTATGCTTGAGGCAGGACACTACATTCAGGAGCATCGCGGTCACGACAAGGACAACGCCTATGCCTATGGCGACTATCAGGACGGTGTTTATCGAGTCCATAACGCTCAGCGGCTTTGAGGCCATGCCCAGCGCATGGTAAACGGGGTCGAGCATATCCTCATAGCCAAACACGGAGCCGAACACGAAGCCGAACACCGCGCTCGAAAGTCCGCACGGGATAAGAATACGCGCAAGGGACATCTTCTTTATCCTCCAGCCGAGGATACCGAGCAGGAAGAGCACAAGTCCCTGACCGAGGTCGCCGAACATGATGCCGAACAGCAGCGTGTAGGTTATTGCAACGAAACCCGTGACATCGATATCCGAATATGACGGCAGGCCGTACATATCAACGAAGAATTCATAGGGCTTGAATATCAGTGGATTCCTGAGCTTTACGGGCGGGGTCTTTGAGCTCTTGTCGGGATCGTTCTCCTCGACCTCGACGTGCGGAATGGCCTCCGCTTTTTTCTCGAACTCCTTTGAAACGTGGGCGGGTACCCACCCGACATAGAAGAAATATTTATTGTGGCACGCGGCATAGCGGCGAAGCTCAAAGACGGTATTTAAATCGACGAGCTTCGTGTATATCTCGTTGCAGCGCTTGCGGTTCTCTTTCCAGAGCGCCGCGGCTCGCTCGTCAAGCTGCTTCAAGTCGCTCTCGATTATCTCGATGTTGCTCTTGAGCTGGTCTATGACCTCCTCGACGGTGCCGACTGCCGACGGTATCTGCAGGCGCTCGAAGTTAAGTCCGGCGAACACGCTGTCAACCTCGTCAACCCGCTCTCTCGGCACGCAGTAGACGCCCCAATAGTCGGTGGCGTCGGTAGAGCACGGGATAAAGAGCACATAGGGGTTATCCTCATATGCAACAAGCTTCTCGTAGCTCTCCTTGGGCATATGTCCGAAGCGGGTCTTGATAAACTTGCAGTTAAACAGCTCATCGAGACCGACATCGAAGCCCGTGAAGTGCTCGTACTGCGCAATGCCGTCGCGGCACTGCTTAAGCTGATCCTCAAGCTCTCTGTACTCGTCGTGCAGTGCGGAGAGATTTTTGTCAAGCTCGTCGATATAGGCGCTGGTCTTGTCATCGAGCTCGATATCGCGCGAGCGGTCGCCGACTATCGTCGGGTCGGGAGCGGAATCGTTCTCGCGGATAAGCTCCTCTATTTTTTGCAGCATCGGCGCATACGGGTTCTCCTCGCTGAGAGTCAGATAACCCATTGACGCAGACATATACTGCGTTGCCTGCTCGGGCTGGAACGAGCCGTCCAAGCAGCAGGTCGAAATGAAATTGTTAAGTTTATCGAGCGGACCCGTAACTTTAACAAGCTTCATTTTTGCAACTGCCAAGGTTTATCACCGTCCTTTTAAACTCTTGAAACACATTCAGTCGCCCACGCCTAACAAAAGTCGGCTTATTTCTTCGGGCGGAATATTATATCTTATACCCTCGATAATGTGGGTCAGATTTTCTGCTTCATTCTCCGCGAGCGCAACATAGCTCATCATCACAACACTCGGGTAGGTCGAAAAACGCACAAGGCTCTTTGCGCGGTCATATCTGAGCTTTGCGCTCACCTGCTCAACGGAGAGGTCGCCGCGCTCGGCAAAGGCGGCATACGCCGTGCCCTTGAGCGTCTTGAGAGCCTCTTCGGCGTTCGGCGCTTTCATAAAGCCCGTGAGCTCCTTTTCTCCGAGCGTTCCGCCCGGCAGGAGCATGGTCAAAAGCACGCTCTGCGGCATATTCGTGAGCCTCTTGAGCCTGTAGAGCGAGACAATGTTTTCGGCGTCCGTATCGAACGCGTACATTGCGTCAAGCTCCTTGCGCGCCTTGCCGCTGTAGTTCTTTTTGATAAGCGCCTCGGCCTGCGAACGGAGATATTTGTTGAGCGCCAGCTCCATGCCGAAATAATCGGGTCTGCCGGCCGAGACAAACGGGGCGAGCACGGCCTTATATGGCGAGCCCTCGACCGCCGCCAACAGCAAATCGGCGTTTGTCGCAGTCTCGAGCGCCGCGGCGTTCAGCTCCGAATGGCGCATGAAAAAGTCCGGCACCTTGGCAAGATTGTTCTCCGGGTGGCGGCTGTTCAGATATCGCACCGAATGCAGCAGCATATCGACGTCGGAGAGCGTAACGAAGTATTTGTAGAAGCCGTCGCCGATTGACTTTTCGTATCTGCAAATGGAAGCGAAGTTATTTAAAAGGTGCTCTCTGAGCAGTATCTCTATCTGCCGACGGCTTACGGAGCCCATGGTCACGCCCTCGAATGCGTCGGCGTAGGCCGTGTGAGCTTTAAGATAAGCCGCCGCCTCGTTGACCGTGCGGCAGGCGAGCAAATCGGTGTAGTTCTGCGCGGTAAGGCGTTTGCCGTACATAGCACGAGCCTTGGCGAGCACTGCGTTTGCGGCGGACGAAACTGTCATACGGCACACTTCCTTTCAAAAAATCTTATCAGTCGGCGTTAACCGCTCTGTCTGCAAGCACTTGCGCCCATTTTGCGCGGTTCTGTTCACTCTGCACGTCGAGCGCATCGGACACGGCACAGGCTTTTTTATCTATCGCGGCAAGAGCTTCTTTCAGCTTCGCGTCATACTCGGAAGCGGTCTTTGCTATCTCGCTGTCGGCGCGTTCCTGCTCCTCGGTCTGCAGCTTCTTTGCCTGCTCCGCAAGCTCGGAATCGGCTCTGTCAAAGAACTCCTGCTCCTCCATGGTGCGCTTTCTCGCGCGCTTGTCCATATCGACTATCGTTTTAATGATGCTGTCCATTGCTGCACCTCTTTTTTCGACTGTTTCGGCATACCTATTATATATGCCTTTTACGCATCTTTCAGCTACTAAATTATATCACCCACGATGCAAAAGGCAATATGCAAAAACGATAAACTATCGACAATTTTTAATTTATTTTTTGTACCGTGGCATAGAAATTTAATAAACATTTCAAACTTGTAACAAAAAGTTTCGCCCGTTAAATTCCGAGCGGAAAACAACCCCTCCAAATTGCTTTCGAAGGGGTCTGAACTTTATTTTTTAATTCTATCCTCGATGAAAATTCTTATCTTCTCGGCTACAAGCGCACCGAGAGCAAAGGTGCGTGAATGATAGAATTTCATAAACTTTTGGCCGGGCTCGGTTCTGAAAATCCAAAGCGCCCAATCGGGGACTGGCTTATCGACTCTGCCGCTGTAGCGAAGCTCGAACGGCTGCGAATAGGTCACGCCGCCGCTGCCTTTCATTTGGAAGCGAATGTAACAGCCGAGCTCATCCTCGTAATCGTTGAGGTCGATCGTGTTGCCCGTGGCTATGACCTTGCCGTCGGCTATCCACTCGATAACCTCGCAGTCGCGGTCGGGATCTGCGGTAACGGTTATCGTGTTCTCCTTTTTATTCACCCTGATGTCGGTCACGAGCGGCACGTTTCCGTCGCCCTCAAATTCGCCGATGCCGTCGGTGGTCTTGTGATATCTGCTCGCGGCGAAGAAATTGCCGTCCTTCATCGCTTTTTTGACTGCATTTTCGTTGTTCTCCGGCAGGACGAAGAGCTCAAACGATCTGCCGACCTCGTTGAGCTTTTCGGAGTCGTCGTCGGCAAAAGCCCAGATGTTTCTGCCCTTGGGGATAACGACCTGAAGCAGCTCATCCCAGAGCGCACGGTCGCCGCGGGTCACTCTGTCCGTGCTGTTGACTATCTCCATACCGAGGCAGCTCGGGCAGTCGATGAATATGCCCGCAAAATAGGCTATATATACATTCCAGTGTGAGCGCTGCGGGAATCTTCCGGAATCGACCCAGTCGCCGACATGGTTGAGCACGGAATATCCGCCCGCCTTTTCTATCTCCTCGGGCGCGGTTCTGTAGTCGTTCTCTATTCCCCACTCGCCCTGACCGTAGGTGGTGAAATAGCCGTTGACATGAGTCTTGGAGATGACCGCCATATTGCACTCTATTCCGCCGCGGATATCCGTCATGCCTCTGCCGCCGCGGTCAAGTCCCTTTGTGATGCGCTCGTAGTTCTCCTTGCTCATCGGATAGACTTTTCTAAAGCCGTTGAATATGCCGTTGGTCTTTCTCTTTTCCGTCCAGCCGTTTGTGATAACGCCGTGGTCGGTCATGGCGAGAATGTCGTAGTCGGCCTTGTAATATGCCTCTACCATCTCGTCTAAGGTCGGCTCGCCGTCGCTCGCGTCGCAGTGGGTGTGGAGATTCGCCTTGTAGGTTTTCCACTCGCTCCAATCGACCTGCTCATAGGGATTAACTATAGTATAATCCGTCTCCTTTTCTCCGAGCGCAAACGCCGCCGGGAACGCGGTAAAGAGCAGAACAAGAGCAAGAGCCGCAGACAGAATACGCTTGAAATTCTTTTTCATTGCTTTATTCTCCTTAAAAATCAATACGGGTCAAAGAATCGGTCAAAGACATTGTAGCCGAGGAAGAAGAGTTTGAATGCCCAAATAATGGGGTTGAACCTGAAGCAGGTCCAGTCGAGCATCGTGACCGTGGTGCGCAGTAAAGTAGAAATATCGTGAGTTTTCGGGACTCTGACTTTTCCGAAGTCCTCGCCGTCTCTGCTTATCACGAAGGGCTGAGAGTAGCATATGCCGTTGTCGCCCGTGATATAGAATCTGACATAGAGATACGGCGTGTCGAGCAGGTCGTCCGCGTGAAGGTCGAGCGTCGCCTTGCCGTCCGATATGCCCGTCTCGCGCCTGATGACGTTGCAGTTCGAGACCCAGGTTATCGAATTGAAATTCTCGCCCTCGATGCTTATCGTGTCATTTTCGTCGTCAACCGTAACGCGGGTGACAAGCGGTGTGTCGTCGCGCAGATAAGCTTCGGTCTCCATAAGCTTCTCCCCGTCGAAGCCGGGAATCTCCTCCATTCCGTTCAGCTCGACGCCGTTTGAATAGTGGGAGACCGCGAAGCACCAGCCGTTTTCCATGCCCTTGCGGAAGCTCTCGTTTGTGAGCTCGGGCAGCACCATCATTGTATATGCGTCGTTGAGCGAACGTACATTGTGCGAATCCGCGAACGCGAAGCCCCACGGGACAACGCCGTTGGGTATCGTCTTTTGGAGTATCTGATCGTAGAGTATGCGGTCGCAGCGGGTATGCTCGTCGGTGGCGCTGTTTATGCCCATGCCGACGCTCGAGCCTTTATTATCAAGGAAGATGCGCGCAAACTTGTTGACATAGTATTCGTCTATTTTCTGCCCGACGTGCTCGGCACTGTCCTTGTCGGGATAGACATATTCGCCAACGTGCGAGAGCATGGATATTCCGCCCTTGCGGTTGACGCCCTTTGACGGGGTCTCGTAGTCGCCGTAAACTCCGGCGAGACCCTGACCGTAATCCGCAAAGTAGCCGGTCAGGTGACAGTCGCACTTGGGGGTCGCCATGTTGAGCTCTATGCCCTGTGGGATATCGAGCATTCCGTTTTTGTGGGTTCTCGTCGCCGACGCGGCTGTGCCCGCAGTGTAAGCCTCATACTCGGCGGCGGTCAGCGGGTATATGGGCGCGAGCTTCGTGCGCTCGTATTTTACGAGCCTCAGCAGCGGCACGAGCTGCGGCTTTTTATCCCATCCCCGGTTTATTGTGCCGTGGTCGGTGACGGCGAGGATATCGTAGTTGAGGTCATAGTGCTTCTCAACCACCTCGCGGATAGGCAGATATCCGTCACTCGCGTTGCTGTGGGTGTGCAGCTGAGCCTTGTAAATTTCCCAGCTGTCCCAGTCGACTTCGGCATAAGGGTCGGTTATCTCGTAGCTTGCCTCTGCCGGAGCGGCCTCATTCCCCTGCGCAAAAGCAAAGAACGCGAGAGCCGGCGCCGCGACAAGCAGGCAGAGCAGCAGCGAAAGGGTACGTTTAAACATCGTCATTCCTCCTCAAAAAGTTTTTATTTCACAATAACAGTTTAAATCATTCAGTATATCAAGTCAACAAAATTAATAAAAATTATTAACTAAAGATTTATTTTTTGTTTATCTTTTTCTGCGGAGTCCGTTATTTTTCCGTCAAATGTGACATTTTCGACAAATTTCTGTTGACTTATTTTTCAAATTTTGATATACTCGACTTGCGAGTTGAGCGAACGGAATTATTCCGCGGACTCTCCACCGGGAAAGAAAAAAACTAAAAAGAAAGGGAAAAACAATGAAAAGAAAACTTATTTCCGCCGTTGCGCTCATCCTGTGCGCGACAATGCTGCTCTTCTGCGGCTGCAAATCAAAGAAGAACAACGACGATTCAACCTCCCCCTCCGAGAGCGGAGCGGCAGTTGACGCCATAACCGACGAGAGCACCGAGCCCTCAACGGAGGGAACAACGGAGCCCGAAAAGAAAGAGTCCACTCCCGATGCCATAAAGAAAGTTACGGACAGCACAAAGAAGCCCGGCAAGGTCAACACCACAACCCCCGCCGTCAAAAAAGATGAGTGGAAAAAAGCGGGCAAATACACCTGCGGCAAAAACCTCGCGGCAGGCGAATACTATATTAAACCCGACAGCAAAAATTGCAGCATAATCCTGACGGACGGCAAGCATTTTGGCAAAGATGAGATAGTCGAGTTCGATGTTCTTCCTTTCGGACTGTTTGTCACCATGAAGCCCGGCTACATACTCGAAGTCAAGAACGGCAAGTTCATCGTCGCTTCCGCCGTTGAAAAGATGGGCGGCAAAAACGGCGTATATGAAATCGGCACCTACAGAGTCGGCATAGATATTCCCGCCGGCATAACCACTCTCGGCTCGTCCGAAGGCTCGTTCTTCACCGTTTTCTCGTCAAGCGATTATTTCGACGAGGACGCAACAGCAATCATTTTTGCTAAGGATTATCCTGTCTATTTCAACCTTGAAAAAGGTCAGCGCGTCATGTTCATGGAAGATACTTCCATCGGAGTAAAAATCCCCGCCGCCAACAGTGACGGCAGCTTCAATCCCGGAATGTACAAGGTCGGCAAGGATATCAAGCCCGGCAAGTATAAGCTCGTTCCCACGGACGCCAAAAACGGATATATTGTTTATTACGATCTGCAATACATTGATCTCTCGGCAGCCGATTCTGCCAAAAATCTCAGCAAAGATAAAGTAATCGAGCTTGAAAGCGGACACTATATTGAATTTATAGGCTTGAAGCTCGTTCCGTATGTCGAGCCCGCACCCGGCGGTGAAGGCACAGGCGGTGAAGGCACAGGCGGCGAAGGTACCGGCGGCGAAGGCACAGGCAGTGAAGGTACCGGCGGTACAGGTACCGGCGGCGAAGGTGCAGGTAGCGAAGGTACCGGCGGCGCAGGTACAGGCAGTGAAGGCGCAGGCAACGAAGGTTCAGGCAGTGCGGGTACCGGCAGCGAAGGCTCAGGCGGCGAAGGTGCAGGTTCCGAAAACAAAAGTTGAGACATAATTAAACCCAAGGAAGGGTCGCGAAACTCGCCCCTTCCTTTTTTTGACCGTGTTGACTTAAATATTTTAATTCAGTATAATAAAAACGCAGAAACACAAAAAATAATTTTATGAAAGGACGAAAACGATGAAAAAGCTGATTTCCGCAATGCTCTGCCTTGCCATACTCGTCGGAGTTCTGGCATTCGCAGGCTGCAAGCAGAAGAACAATGATGAGACAACCGTCCCGCCGAATACCGATGCTGCAATCGACAATATAGTCGGTGACGATACCGAGCCCGCGCTCGAGGATACCACGCAGTCCGCGCAGCCCGGTCAGCCGGTACAGCCCGCAAAACCCGCGCAGCAGGTACAGCCCACAAAACCGGCAAGCAAAAAGCCCGTTGCAACAACCCAGAAACCCGAACAGGCCGTTAAGCCCACACCCTCAAAGCCGACCATACCTAAGCCCGATGTCAAAGAGGACAATTGGAAGCCGGCCGGCACATATCTCTGCAACAGAGACATTGCCGCCGATACATACTATATCCGTCCCAGCAAAAAAGATGTCAGCGGTACCGTCACCGTCACTGACGGCAAAAACACCACAAAGCTTTCCCTGTCCTACGGACTGTTTGTGCAGGTCAAAAAGGGATACACTCTCACAGTTACAAACGGCGAGTTCCTCTTAGCGGATGATGTCGGCAGCATGAAACCCTCGGACGGAGTATACGAAAGAGGCGTTTACAGAATCGGCAAAGATATCGATGAGGGCGAATACATTATAGGTGAATTCGGAAACGCCGATTTCAGCGTTTTAAATTCCGTAGATTTCCTTCCCAGAAACAGCTATGCGGTTAATTATGAGAATTATCGTTTTTATATCAGCCTGAAAAACAATCCTAACTCGCTCACGCCCTACTACATAGTTTTTAATCAAAAAACCAAAGTTATCAGCGCGAAAGATCGTACCGGCAGCCAAGATCAGGACGCAAAGAAATACGGAGAAGGAACATATTTAGTCGGTGACGGCAAAAACGGTGAAGAAATAAAGCCCGGTAAATATACGCTCAAACGTACAAAAGATAAAAACGGATATTCATACGGAACCGCTCATCTTACATTTGCCAAGCCCATAGGCGAGTTGAATGTCACAAGTGACGCAATAACTATTGACCTCAAAGACGGACAATATATCTCTTTCGAAGGCTTTGAGCTCGTAGAGTATGTCGAGCCCAAGCCCAATCCCGACCCCGACCCCAACCCTAATCCTAATCCCAACCCCAATCCTAATCCTAATCCCAATCCCAACCCCGATCCTAACCCCAATCCCAATCCTGACGGCAATAATGGCGGCGACAATAACAAGCCTAATAACAATGCCGGTGGCGATAAGGCCAATGAGAACAAAAGCTAACCAATAATTAACCCCGAGGAAGGGCCGCAAAACGCGGCTCTTCTTTTTTGCCCGTGTTGACTGAGAAGTTTAAGTTTGTTATAATAAACACAGCGGAAAGCCCGCAATAAGTTTACGAAAGGGAAAAAGATGAAAAAGTTCATATCTGTAATACTGTGCTTCGCCGTGCTCGTCGGAGTTCTGGCGTTCGCAGGCTGCAAGAAAAACAACGACGGTCAGGACACGACCGCAGACGGCTCAACAGCGGCTCCCTCAGTCAGCACCGAGCCCGAAACCTCAACGGCAGAATCAACAACAACGAAGCCCGCAGCCAAGCCGGCTCAGGCTGCTCCCGCGCCGACGACCGGGGCACATATAGTCACCCTCCCCGCCGCAAGTGCAACCGAAAAGCCCAACGCCGCCAGCTCAACCGGCTGGAACGGCACCGGCACCTACAAAGTCGGCAGCGGCAGCGGTCAGCTCAAGCCCGGTGAATACTATATTGTCAAAAACTCCTCAAAATCCTCTGTGTATGTTTGGAACGGCAAGGAAAAAGACGGTAACGGCGAGCCCCGTGCCTACGAGATAACCCTCGGCGGCAAGACACACGCGCTTATCACGGTCGAGAGCGGCTATGTGCTCTATGTCAACGGCTGCAAGTTCATCAATGCCTCCGTCGAACACCCCAAAGCCGTCAACGGCAAATATACCCCCGGAACCTACAAGATAGGCAGAGATATTCCGAAGGATGAATACATTGTCAAGAGAATCCCCGGTTCCGGTCTCTACTGCGGACTCGGATTCAAAAATAGTATCGACCCCTATGTGCAAAACGTCGCAAACGATTTTGAGATGTTTGATGTTTCTACCTACTACACCCTTTCAAAGGACGGATATGTCGAAATCACGGGCTGCGAATTCTATGACGCCGACTCATGCAGCATGGCGTCCATCGGCTGCGACGGCACAACCCCCGCGATGTATAAGGTAGGCAAGGATATCAAGGCCGGCACATATACGATAACCCCGGACGGCAGCGGCAAGAGCTACTACGCAGTCTCATCAAGCTCAGAGACCGTCGAGCCCGCGCAGCTTAAAAAAGCAACCAATGTTACAGTCTCCGACGGCGAATATGTCTATTTCTTCAGAGCCACGATGAAGTACTGCAAGAACCCGAACTCAGGGCTTGACCCCGACGCGACTCTGCCTCAGGAGTAAAAATCCGTTTGGCAAAACAGCAAAAGGACATCGGAATTAATTTCCGGTGTCCTTTGAGTTTGAGATTATGCCGACGCACCGTAGAACGCACGTCTGCGAATATTGGGGAAGATTGATAAATCGGGGGTTGTGGGGATAAAAAACCGCCATCAGGCAAACAAATTTAATATTGTAAATTAATATAATCGTATAGGGGCGGATATTATCCGCCCGCAGGTTTTGCAGTGATTTACGGCTTTCTTAAATTCGCAGAACACAAAAAATCCTGCCCTCGGGATTCCTTGGGCAGGATTTGCTTTTATGGCTCCGTGCGCTTTGCGCAGGGATATTTTATCTGATATACGGAAGCGGGTTTACCGTGCTGCCGTTTATGATTATCTCGAAGTGGAGATGCGGACCTGTGACGTTGCCGGTGCTGCCGACTCGCGCTATCGCCTGTCCCGCGCTGACACGCTGTCCGACGCTGACAGAGATAGAGCCTGCGAGGCAGTGGGCGTATCTTGTCTTGACTCCGCCGCCGTGGTTGATGACGATGCAGTGACCGTAGCCCGAATTGCTTCGGCGCACGCTCTCGACCGTTCCGTCGAGGGACGCGACTATTACCGCTCCCGTCGAACCGCCGCCGGGAAGAGTGAGATCAACGCCTGTGTGGAAGTCGCTGTAACCGCGCAGGGTTCTCCAGCCGTAAGGCGAGCTGACATATGTGCACGCCGGTGCGGGCCACACAAATCCGCGCCCGGAAACCTGGATATTATAACCGCCGCTGACGCGCGTCGATCTTGTTCCTATGAGCTTCTTCTCGGTCACGGGCTCTCTCGTCCTGACGCGGGAAATCTCCTGCGACGATACACGCTGCCCGTCGATATATGTCACGAGCTCGGTCACGGTATCCTCGCCCGCTACACCCTTGCGGGTGACGCGGCTGGTGCCCTTGAACATCGAGGCGTCGTTGGTCTTTTCGACATCATAATCAACCTCGACTTTCCTTGTCTCGGTTTTCATGACCTTGACGCGGACATAGTTGACCTCGTTCGCAACCGTCAGCACATCGCCGGTATGTATATATTCGCCTATGTCGGGGTTAAGCGCCATAAACTGCTTTTCCGTAAGGCCGTTTGCAACCGCTATACCGTATATGGTGTCTCCGTCCTTGACGGTGTATGTCTTTTTTGCCACCTTGGTCTGTTCAAGCTGCTTTTTGAGCTTTGACGCATCCCACATGGTCTTCGGGTCATCGGGGTAGAGGCCCTGAACATACTCGACCTTCTCAACGAAATCGACAAAGCTGTTGCTGTCCGTCACCTGATGCTTGTCGAGAATCGCGTTGAACACGCTCGAAGCGTCCGTCTCGTTCTTGACCGAGCAGATGAAATCATCGTCGATATAAATTCCGCAGGCGTTTGTGACATTGTTCTCGGAATTTTCGATTATTCTGTCGCAGAGTATCGAAGAATCGACAAGCTTGTTGAGGCTCACGAGCGAGAGCTCATAGCTCGGTTCCTCAAGCTCAACGGAGAAATCTGACTTTGTCGTGGTCATTCTCTCTTTCGCCGCGCTCTGCGCCTCGTTATAAACCGACTCGTCGGAGATATAGCCGAGCTCCTTGTTGTCATAGCTGACCTTGAGCGCAAACGTAACGCTGCTCCAATAGTTGACGGTAATCACAAATGCGAGCACCGCAGCCACCGGCAGAACGACATTCGCTATGGTCCTAAACATCTGAGTATGGGTAGTGAAGGCTTTTTTCACATAGTGCCCGAGAATCGGAAACAGAGTTTTCGGGTTATGCCTGCTGCGCTTGATATAGTGCATGGCGGAGCGCACATCGCGTCGGAAGTCCTTGACCTGGTCTACGAACGTATGCGAAATAATATAGACAAACTTTTTGAAGCCGAGCCAAAGGAAACGGAAAATATATCCGAAAAATCCGACAATTGTTCTGCCGAGCTTCTTGGGTCCCGTGAGCAGCTTTTTAAAGGATGTTCCGACGGCAAGTCCGAGCGCCGTTATTGCGGCATACAGCGCTGCCGAGGCATCGCCCTTTTGAGCCTTCGCCTTTTTCTTCGACGGCTTGCCCTCTTCGCTCTGCTGCGCCTCGGGCTCTTCGGCGGAGTCTGTTTCTGCTTCGATTTCGTCCGCCTCAATCATGACATTTTCGTCCTCGGCAGAGTCCGAGTCATCCCCGTCAACCTGACCTCCCGCCTTCTTCATGGCCGCTCTTGTGCGCCTGTCGAGAGTCTTTTCGTATGTGGCAAGGATATCGTCATAGTCGCTGTCAACGTCTATCTTCTCAAAAAAATCGTATTTCTCGATTTCACTTATTCTGTTTTCAGACTCGCTCCCGTCCTTTACGGGCGGCTTCGAGCTGTTCAAATCAGGATTGGCTGCACTGCCTTTTTTCTTCTTAGACATTGCTCCGCCTCCTTAAAAAGATTACAAAATAATTACAAATATTATAACGCCGCAGAGAGTATTTTACAAGTCTTTTGAAGAAATATATTGTTAACAATGCTTGGATGCCGCAACAGACGTTGCATAAAAAGCATAGAAAAATGAGCCGCCGTAAGGCAGCTCATTATTTCACACGGGATAATTATTTCTTGTCCTCGGTCATGTTGAAGCGCTTCTTGAAGCGGTCAACGCGTCCGCCGGTATCGACGAGCTTCTGCTTGCCGGTGAAGAACGGATGGCACTTCGAGCAAATATCGACACGGAGATCTTTCTTTGTGGATGAGGTATGGATGACCTCGCCGCAAGCGCAACGGACCTCTGTGGGCTCGTACTTAGGATGGATTCCTTCCTTCATTATTGTCACCTCTTTCGGATTATCTGCATATAACTTTATCTTTAAGCTTAGCAAACGAAATTTTATCATACACGGGGCAAAAATGCAAGCCCTTTTTTCATATTTTTTAATCCGTTCCGACTTTAACCGCCGAATTCATATAAAAAGAGTACAGAAGCGTCTCCTTGACGGGCATTTCGAGCGCCTGCGAGAGCGCCTCGCGGTATATCTCAAGCTGAGCGGAATACCGTTCGAGCAGCTCCTCGGCGTTGACTCCCGTGTCGGTCTTGTAATCGACAATGACCAGCTTTCCGTCCTCGACAAAAACGCAGTCGGCGATGCCCTGGACGACAATTTTTTCCTCCGCCGCGCCGTCTTTGAGCTCGGGATAGAAGAAGTCCGCCGAAAACAGCGTCGCAAACTTTTTCTCGCGCATCACGCTGTCGGAGGCGAATATACGCCCCGCGAGCGGCGACGCAAAGAACCGCCTCACCGCACCAACATTCACGGCCTTGCCCTCGTCCTTCGAGAGAAAACCGCTCTCAACGAGTCTGTCGAGCTCTGCGCTTATATTATCCCGCGCCGCAGCGTAGTTAGAAAACTGCATAAATTTATGCGTGGCTGTGCCGCGCTGAGCCGGAGTCAGTCCGCCCGCACTCATAAACGCGGGGCGCGACGAGGCGAAGTATTCGCGGTTTATGCCGCGCTCCGAGCCGTCCGATGCGGCGCGCTTCGCGGGAACGGACGAGAGCACCGAGCGCGGGTCGGAATAGTCGAGTCGGGCGCGGACTTCGTCATAGAAAACAGGCTCTGCGTGTCGCTCGCTCCTCTCCTCTTCCTTTTTTAAAACGGACTGCGAATCGCTCACCGCAACTTTTAGCTTAAACTTATCTTTATCGGAATTGAGCACGGGCACATCTATGCCCGCGAGCTTTCTCAGCTCCTCCGCGGACGGGTGGCGCATTAGCGCCGTGAGCACCAGATCGGAGAAATTATTCATTCTCAGCACCGCAAACGGGTTCGCTTTCTCCCCTATTCCGCACTCGACCGCAACCTTCGCAAAGCTCTTTTCCGGATTCGGAACCGAGGTTACCATAATAAGATTTTCCTTCGCTCTCGTCAGCGCAACATAGAGCACGCGCAGCTCCTCGCTGCGCCCCATGCGCTCCGACATGATGACCGCCGCACGGCGCGAAGCGGTGTCATAGACGCTTATGCCGTCCTCCGTGCGCCGCTTCATGCCGAGACCCGCGTAGGAGTTTATGAGCACCGAATCGCTGTTGTCCCGCTCGTTGAACTTATGCTGCATATCGGCGAGAATGCATATGGGAAATTCGAGTCCCTTGCTCTGGTGGACGGTCATTATTCGCACTATATCCGCGTTTTCGGACGGGCGCGCCGCCGTAGCAAGGTCGCCGCTCGTGCGCGCAACCTTATCTATAAATCGGATAAAGCCGCTGAGTCCGAGATTTCCCGCCGCCTCGTATTTTTCGGCATAGTCGCAGAGCAGGCTCACGTTTAACCTGCGGCGCTCGCCGTCCGGCATGGCGCTGACAACGGCGTCGAAGCCCGTCTCCTCGCACACTCTGCGGACAAGCTCGCCCGCGCTGAGCGTCAGCGACAGCCTGCGCAGGGAATCGATTTTTTTAAGAAATGCCGCAGCCCTTTCGCTGCCCTCGCCCGCCGCCGCTGCAACGCTGCGGTAGAGCGGTTCCGTCTCGCCCGCTCCGAGCCGCTCTTTCGCCGAGGCGCGGATATCCGCAAGCTCGCCCGCGCTGAAGCCGAACAGCGGAGAGAGCATGACAGCCGCGAGCGGTATGTCCTGCACGGGATTGTCGAGCACACGCAGGAGAGAGAGTATAAAGCTTATCTCGGCGGCCTCGAAAAAGCCGCCCGTATCGGGAGAAAAGGCCGGTATGCCGCGCTCGGCGAGCGCGTTGACATACGCCTGAGAAACATTCTTTGCCGTGCGCAGAAGAATGCAGAAATCGCCGTAGGTCGCGGGGCGCAAGGCGCCGTCCTTTGTCAGAGTAATCGAGCCGCTTTGGACGGTTTTCCCGATATAGTCCGCGATATAATCCGCCTGCGCCTTTAGCGTATCGGCTCTGTTGCCCGAGTCCGTCACTATATGCAGCTCGCAGTCCGGGATATCGCGCTCGGGGTACTCCGCCGCCGCATTGAGAGCCTCGGAGTCGTCATATTCGAGCTCGCCCGCTCCTACGCTCATAAGCTGACGGAAGATATAATTGACGCAAGAGGTGACTCCCCTGCGGCTTCTGAAATTCGAGCCGAGGGTGATACCCATGGGATATTTCCCGCTCTCAAAGCTGTTGGTCAAGGCGCGGCGGCGCAGTAAAATCTCCGGCATCGCCTGGCGGAATCTGTATATGCTCTGCTTGACGTCGCCGACTGTGAAAAGGTTATTCTCATCGGCGGACAGGGCTCTGAATATCAAATCCTGCGCCTCGTTTATATCCTGATACTCGTCAACGAGTATTTCAACATAATGTTCGGAAAGCTCACGCGCAAGGTCGGTCTTTTTATAGCCGCCCCTGCCGTCGGAGACCGCAAGCAGATTGAGCGCCCGGTGCAGGATATCCGAAAAGTCCGCGCAGTTGAGCCTGTCCTTCTCCGCGGAATACTCCCTGCCGAACTGCTTGACGAGCCCTATGAGTTTCGTCACCGGGCCGCTCAGCAGCCGCACATCCTCGGCGTGCTCCGCCGACGAGACGCACATAATATCCGGAACTTTTTTGATAAGATCCTTGAGCTTTTTGCGCGCGGTCGTGACCGCATTTTTTGTCTCGCTGTCATAGCCCTTGGGCACACGGCCGAGGCTCATATATTTAACGCTTCCGAATGCCTCAAGCGTATCGTCCCAGTCGGTGTGAAGCCGTTCCAAAAGCTCCTTATACATATTGATGTCGCTGCACACCGCCTCGCCGTATGCCGAGAGCACCGTCTCGTCGGAGGTCATAAGCTCCAGCATTTCCGAGCTTGAGGATATGCAGTAGTTGAGCATATCGGAGATATATTCCTTTATGATATCCCCCCAGCGGCTGCTGCCTATGTCACTGTCGGCATACTCCTCTATAAGCGAGTCGAGCCACAGCTCCGGGAACGGGTACGCGGTCGATATATCGTACATTCTTAGTATCAGCTGCGCGAAGTCGTCGTCGCTGCTGCCGGTGGAAATCATATCGCTGAGCTGCAAAAAGCTGCCGTCGGTATCCTCCTCGTATGCCCGCTCGAGCATTGCCTCGCAGACGTCGTTTTTCATTATGACCGCCGTCTCGTTATCGAGCACGGAGTAGTCCGGAGATATGCCGAGCGAGTGAAAATTTTCGCGCACAAGGTCGTTGCAGAAGCTGTCGATAGTGCATATCTTCGCAAAGGGCAGGAGCATATATTGGCGGCGCAGATGCTTGTCCGCCGGATTCTCCGAGAGGTGCTTGAGTATCGCCGCGCCTATCTTCTCGCGCATCTGCGCTGTGGCGGCGCGGGTGAATGTGACTATCAGCAGATCCTCCGCCGAGCAGGGATTTTCTTTGTCCGTCAGGCGGCGGATAACGCGCTCGACGAGCACCGCGGTCTTGCCCGAACCGGCTGCCGCGCTGACAAGCACAGAGCCTTTACGGCACTCTATCGCGTGTTTCTGGTCAGTCGTCCAGTTAATTCCCATTTCTCCGCCTCCTCTCTGAGCTCAAGCTTGTCGTTTAATTCTCTTACGGGCATATTGCTCTCGTGCGTGCAGATGTTCCAATACTCGCATTTCGAGCATATATCGTTGTAGCGATTCCCCTGCGCGGGAAGCGCGGGAATAGAGCCGTTATGCAGCTCTTCGCCCATGCTCACAAGGTTTTCGTCGACTTTGTCCCAGAGCGCCGAGAGCTCGAAGAGCTCCATTGCGTTTCCCTTTATTTTGCCGTCCTTGTCTATACTTGCGGGGATATACACGCCGTTTCCGTCATGCTCCATGGCGACTATGACACCCGCGTTTTTGAGCACGAAGCCCTGCATCTTTTTGTCTTTCGGGCCGCCCTGTTTGCTGAGGTCTTTGCCGCGCTCGGCTGTAAAGGCGGACGCCTTTGCAGGCATATAAAGCACACCCGCCGGCGCTGCGTCACCGTAGAGCGCTTTTCCGTTATTCACGAGCGTAAAAAGATAGATAAGCATCTGCATATTAAGGCCGTTAATAACATCGGAAACGGCGAAAATCTTGCCCGACGACTTGTAATCTATAACTCTTATATACGCCTCTCCGTCTACAGTTGCGAAGTCTACCCTGTCCACCTTGCCGGAGATGTTGATATATCCGCCGGAGGGCATCTTCAGCTTGTAGGGCTTGACCGCGCCGTCATGCGATATGTCGAGCTCGAGGTCAACGGGATAAAAGTCGCTGTTTCTGAACTCGTCCGCAAGCCTTGCGGCGACTGCGTCTATGCTGCGCGCGAGCCGTTCATAGAGATAGAGGAATCTCTTTGACCTCTGCGAGCGGTCAAGGTAGCGTTCGAGATAGGCGTTTAAATACTCGCCTATTTTTTCATAGCGCTCGCCGTCGTTGAGCTCGCAGAGCTCCTGCGCGGTAAATTCGCGGAGCAGACGTTCGAGCACAAAATGTATGACCGTGCCCTTTTGAAGCGGATCGAAGGTCGCGCTCTTGTTCTCCTTGAGCTTGAGCCCGTAGCGGCAGTAGTAGGAGAACGGGCAGCGGTAATAGGTCTCGGCTCTCGAGGGCGAGATATTCATATTCATGCCGAAAAGGCGCGAAGCCGTCTCGCGGCTGTCTATATTGAACGTTCGCTCGGCGGCAGCTCCGTCGAGCGACGCAAGTCTGCCCGAATAGTCGGCGTCCTGCGCGAAATATTTTCTCAGCGACTCGTAGAGCTCGCCGCCGCGGCGCATCAGTGCCGCCGTCAGCTCAAATGCCGGGGCTTTTCCCTCGACGAGGTCGAGCTTGTCGGCGGTCATGGTGTCCGTCCGACTTGCAAGCGGGAAGTGCTCGCGGATAAAGGTGACTATTTCCGACTCGCTGAGCTCCTCGCCCTGCGCACTCTTAGACGGGAAGCTGACCGTCAGCTTCTCCTTTGCGCAGCAGCACGCGGTGTAGGCTATAAAGCGCTCCTCGGCCACTCTGTCCTCGCCGTATATCGCGGTCTCCATGCCCGCCTGCGCGAGACGTTCGCGCTCGTCGGCGTTGAGCATTCCGCCCTGAGTCGGATTCAGCGGCAGCTTTCCCGCATTGGCTCCGAGGACGAACACAGCCTTGGGCGCTATAGGTCTTATCCTCTGCGCCGAGCCTATAGTCACCTCCTCCAAGGAATGCGGTATTTCGCCGAGGGTGACGGTGGAGAGCATGAGGTCAAAGAGACGGGCGAAGCGCGCCGCCTTTACGGGAGTGCCGCCGAGCGTCTGCGCCGCGACATCGAGCAGCGAGCAGAGGGTATCCCAGAGCCGCTCCGTCTCGAGCGCGAGCACGCTCTCGCCCGAATCCTCAAGATAAATCGCAAGCTCCTTGAGCCTCTGCGCCGTGTCGAGCTCGCTCAGCAGCTCAAACACAGCCTTTGCGCAGCCCTCGCCGTCGTTATTTTTAAGCTTGCTTCTGAACCTCGCAAACGGCTCAACCGCTTTTTCGCGAAGGGCGTTCAGCCTTTCGAGCTCCGCCGAGGCGCTTTCGGTCATCTCGCCGAAGCCGTCGGGACTCGACTCCCATTTTTTCAGCCAGCCCGAGCCGTTTATCTGCCAGAGGTAAGTATAATTCTCAATGTCCGAGACTTCGTCCGCCTCAAGCGGGCAGAGTCCGGTTTTCAGAGCGCGCAGGACGCTGTCCGTATCAAAGCCCGTGTCGGCTATCTTCAGCGCGGCGCGGACGAGCGTCATCAGCGGCTGATTAATAACGGGCTGCCGCCTGTCCTCGAACACGGGCACACCGCATTTCGCAAGGGCGGTCATCATCGGGCGGATATAGGACTTGTCGTCACGCACTATAACGGCAATATCGCGGCTGCGGTATTCGCCAGTTCGAAGCATTTTCTTTATCTGCGCCGCGATAAAGGCGCACTCGCTGCGGATATCGGGCGCCGCGACCACCGCTATGCTCCCGCACTCGCCCTCGAACACGTCCGCCTCGGGGCTCAGGAAATCCTTTGCGAGAGCATCGAGCGCGGCGTTGCTGTTCGGCTCATTGACGGTAACGGGCTTTGCGCAAGGCACGTCGACGCTGTTTGCGATTTTAATAAGCTTTTTCGCGGTGTTCTTCGTATGATAAAATATATCGTCGCTGCCGACATCCGTAAGGTCGGGCGCGTTCAGCGCGACACAGACATCGTCCGCTTGAGTGAGTATTTTTCCGATAATACCGAACTCCTGCGCGGTAAAGCCGCGGAAGGAGTCGAAAAACACCGTTTTGTTTTTGAAATACCCGCTCTCCGCGAGCTTGTCCTTGAGGCGGGTCAGCATACGGCTGTCGTCTAGCCAGCCGTCCGAAACAAACGAGTCATAGACCGAAAAAACCAGCGAAATGTCGCCGAGCTTGTCCTTTAAAAGTCCCTCTTCCATGTTGTTCATGGCGCTGACGATATCCTCGGAGGATATCGCACATTGGCAGAATTCCTCGCTGAGCACGAGCAGCTCGCGCACCACGGCGGGGCTGTCCGCGCTGCGGGCATAAACCGTCAGCTTATCGGCGCACTGCTCGAGGGCGCGGCTCATAAGAAGTATTTTCCCCGCCTCGTTGAGACGTTTGCCCTTATCCCAGCCGACAGAATTAAACACGGTATTAGCAAGGCGCGTAAAGCTCAGCACCTCGACGCGCTGAGCGTCGGCAGTCCCGAGCCGCTCGAGCACTATGCGCTCCGCAGCAAAGGAATACTGTTCGGGCACTATCAGCACCGCCTCGCCGCCCGACGATGCGAGCGCCGCCACGGCGTCATAGAGATACCCCGCGGTACCGCCCACCGAGGGCGAAAAAATCAGTCGCAGCATTTTATCCCTCCGTCAAACAGATTTCACATAAAGATTATATCACATATCCCGAGTTTTGCTATACCATATTTAGTACATTGATATTGTATATCCGAAAACTCTCTGCTATAATGTTACTGAAAAAATTACAAGGCGGTGTGCATATTGAAAATATCAACTCAGACGGATGTCATTTTTCCCGCTTTCGGCATTGACGAGGGCATGAAAATATTCAGGGATGCGGGCTTTGACGCGCTCGACTTCTCCATGTTCTATATGAACAGCTCGCGTGAGAGCGAGCTCGGGCTTATGAGCGAGGATGAGCTTGTCGGCACGCTCAGGCAGACAAGCGAAAAATATTCCCTCCCGTTCAATCAGGCGCACGCCCCGTTCCCGAGCTACCGATTCGGCAACGAGGAATACAATAATTTTGTCTATGAAAAGCTGAAGCTCTCTATCCGCGTCGCGGGCAAAATAGGCGCAGAGCAGATAATCGTCCATCCGACCGCCTGCCCGGACGGGGTGGATCAAAAGCAGTTCAACATCGATTTCTATAATTCACTCAAGCCCCTTTGCGAGGAGTTCGGGATAAAAATAGCGCTCGAGAATATGTTCGGCCACGACGACCGCCGCCATGTCATGCTCGCAAATGTGTGCAGCTACGGCGAACAGCTCGCCGAATACTATGACGCGCTCGACCCGAGATATTTCACGGTCTGCCTCGACCTCGGCCACAGCGGCCTTGTCGGCGACGACGCGGCGCACGCTATAAGAGCGCTCGGCCACAGGAGGCTCACGGCTCTGCACGTTCACGACAACAACTATATGGAGGATCTGCATATGCCGCCCTTCACCTGCAAGCTCGACTGGAAAGCGATAGCGCAGGCGCTGCATGACATAAACTACACGGGCGACGTCACTCTCGAGGATGACGGCTTTATCTCGAAGCTGCCCAAGCGCGCCCTGATAAACGGTACGCGCCTCGCCGCAGACCTCGCCTCGGAGCTGCGCGACATGATAGCTCTGTAATAACAAAAGCCGCATTCCGCCGAATGCGGTTTTTTCTTGAACAAACGAGAAGTTTGTGCTATAGTTATGAATATATATATATGCGGCAAACCGCACTGGAGGAATTTTTTTGGATACCCGAAGTTGGGTGCAGATAATTTGCCTTGTACTTCTCATACTGTTTTCGGCATTTTTCTCGGCATCTGAAACCGCGTTCACTTCCCTCAACAGAATAAGACTCAAGACTATGGCGGACGACGGCAACAAGAAGGCCGCCAACGCATACAAGATGGGCGAGAACTACGACAAGCTGCTCTCCACCGTCCTTGTAGGAAACAATATAGTAAATATCACGGCCTCGTCCGTGGCGACGGTGCTTTTCATCAAGCTCATAAACGAGAGCCGCGGCCCGACGGTCTCTACAATAATCATGACCGTCCTTCTGCTCATCTTCGGCGAGGTCACACCGAAAACGGTAGCCAAAGAGATGCCCGAAAGATACGCCATGTTCGCAACGCCGTTTTTAAAGGCGATTACGGTCATTTTGACCCCCGTTGTGGCGTTATTCATGCTCTGGAAAAAGCTTCTGAGCAAGATTTTCAAATTCAAAAAGGACGACACGATAACCGGCGACGAGCTTTTGAACATCGTTGACGAGGCGGAGTCCGGCGGCGGGCTTGACGAGGACGAGAGCGACCTTATCCGCTCGGCCATCTCCTTTTACGAGTGCCCCGTCGGCGATATTCTGACCCCGCGCGTTGACGTTATCGCCGTCTCAAAGGATGACAGCGTCGAAAAGATAGCCTCGGTGTTCAACGACTCCGGCTTCTCGCGCCTGCCCGTATATTCCGACGACACGGACGATATAATCGGCTTTATTCACATCAGAGACTTCAACAAATATGTGCTCACCGGGAAGCAGCCGATATCCTCGATAATCAAAAAGACCGTCTACATAGCAAAGCAGATGCAGATAAGCGAGCTGCTAAAGCTCATGCAGCAGAAAAAGACGCATATGGCGGTTGTCGCGGACGAATTCGGCGGCACGCTCGGAATAGTCACCATGGAGGACATACTCGAAGAGCTTGTCGGCGAGATATGGGATGAGAACGACGAGGTAGTCGAGGAGTTTTCGCCGCAGCCCGACGGCACGGTGAAGATACTCGGCAGCGCGCAGCTCGACAAGATGTTTGAATATTTCGACCTCGAGGAGGACGAGGATTCCGAATCGGTGTCCGTAGGCGGCTGGGTGCTCGAGCAGCTCGGCAAAATGGCCGAGGTCGGCGACACGTTTAAATACAAAAATCTTTCCGTCCTCGTCACCGACGTAGAGCAGCGCAGAGTTATGGAGATTTCGGTAACGGTCGAAGAGCCGGAGGAAGAGAAAGAGGAAAAGGACAAAAAAGAGGACTGACGGATAAAAAGATGCGGGGCTGCCGTATTCGGATGCGAAAAACTTTTTCTTTGTCCCTATCTATAAAAATTAACTTAAAATCAAAGCCGCAATTTGCATTGTCTGCTGCAAATTGCGGCTCTGTTGTTTGCTCCTAACTGCCCTATTCGTCTCCGAAGAGTCCGTCGTGTGCCGTCTGCGCGGCGCTTAACTCCATGTTGCAGCGCAGAAGATAGAACGGGACGGTATTTATCAGCTTATTTGCAAAGTCGAGATATTTCTGTCTCAGCTCGCCGCGATCCTCGGGAATCGTCAGCTGATAAAACATTCGCCGCATCTTTTCGCCGTTATCCTCAATTTTTTCTATGCTGTTGACAAGGGCTCTTTCTATAAAGCACAGGGCTTCGACGGGTACCGTTTTGTTGCAGCCCCATTTTTCTTTTCCGCACCATGGGGTGCCTGCGCCAAAAAGCCTTCCGTCACGGAAAAGAAAAAGCGGCTTGTCGCCGTTGACGCATTCGACCCTATCGCCGAACAGACGGCTCCAAAGCTTTATATGCGTGCTTTTTCCGATACCGCTGGGCGCTGCAAAGGCAACCCCGCGGCCGTCAAAGGAAATCAGCGCCGCATGAAAAACCGCGGCATCATAATTGAAAACCTCATCGTAAATGCATTCGCTTATGGCGAGCACTTCAAGATAATCGTCGGAAAAGACTTCGGAGAAGCCCGGAAAATAATTTCTGAGCTTCTCCTTGTGTTCTTCGGAAGCCCTTACGCAAAACATAGGGGCAGCTTCGGTGAGGTACTCCCTGCACATAGTCTCAACGAGGCTGTGTTTGCAGGAAATACCTACCGTTAAATCTGCAATTTTTGCAGTGAACTCCATTAGTGGAAATCGCCTACATGCTCGAGCTTGCCGGAATCCCGGACAAACTCGAATCCGGAATCCTCTGCCGGAGCGTTTGGCTCTGCGGGAGCCGTAGTATCGGGCTCCGGCTTGGGCTTGGGCTTAATGCCGCCGACTATCTTGTCGATGATGCCCTTAATTGCATTCGCAATCTTCTTGAAGAAGCTGTCGATTGCGCTGCCGACGCTTGCAGATTCGGCCTTCTCGGCTGCCGGAGCAGCGGAAACAACAGCCGCAAGTGCAGTCAAGCTAAGAACAAGCACAAGTATAACGGCAAGAACTCTTTTGAGTGTTTTCTTCATTTTATTCTGCTCCTTTCTCAGTTATCCAGATCGCCGACATCTGCTTTTCCTTTTGTTCTCTGTGCCTCTCTTGCAGTGTCTATATGCTGGGAATCAAGGCCGATGCCCATTCTGACAGCAGCAAGATCAAAGCAGATAATCTCTGCAAGAGGCTTCTCGTAATTCTTGTTTTTCATTATACCTCTCCCCCCTTTAATTATTATCGGCCGCGATAAGCTGATCGACGCTGTAAGCTCTGGACTCGCCGTAACAGTAGCTGTAGTGAGTGTTGCCGGAAAAATCGGTGACCTCGACGCAGGGCGTTACATAGATAACCTTTGAGGTGTCGCCCGTATAAGTCTGAGTCTCGGAGTTATATGTAATACCGGTATCGATATCGACCCACATAATGCCGAGGAAGCTGGGATCGCCGAACTTGTTGTGGTGGTTCTTTCCGACGTTCCACTGAGTCCATGCGTCGCCGGCGAAGGCGCTGTTGTTGCCGGGGACATAGTTCCAGGTATCAAGGGTGACCTTCTTGTTGGTGGCGTTGCTGATAAGCTTCTTGGTTATACGAGCCTCGAACGGAGTACCGTTCTGAGTCGTGGTCTTATAGCCGCCCTCAAGGGTGGGGGTAGCGTTGGTATAAGAAGCGACGAAGGTGGGCTTGTTGAAATAAAGCTCAGTGCCGTCGGCTGCGGTATGCCTGCTGGGCTGAACATTCTGAAGGTCGGTCATGTAACCGCCGAGAAGCGCCGCAACCCTGATATAAACCTTGCCGTCTTTGCCGATAAGGAGCGCTCCCTTGGTGACGGAAATATCCTGTCTTGCGGCGGCAAGCTCGGACCTGGTATACCACTTTGCGGTATAGGCCGGAACGGACTGATGCAGCTCGTTGTCGTTCCAGGTCAGAAGGTTGTCTGCCGTAAAGGAGTGCCGGAATTTGGGATCGTTCGGATCGTTATCTGCGTCACCCGGGGTCAAAGGATTCATGAAATTAAGCGGGGGAATGGTTCTGTGACCGTAAGGGGCATAGAACTCCCAACCCTTGAAGTAGAGGTCGGTATACTCCTCGCCGGTGCTCACGTTGTAAGCCACGGAGGTCTCGCCTGCAGTGGAGATGAAATTGCCGTCCTTGTTCTTGAGTGCGCCGATCCAGCCGCTCTTATAGAGGTCGTAATTAGGTCTGTTGAGTGGCGCGATAAAGGGAACGGTGTTTCCCTTTTCAAATGTAAGAGGAGTGCTGTTGCGATCGAGTCTCCAATTGATATTCTTATGTTCTCCGTCATAATCGGTGTGCGCATAATAGTGAATATCGGCCTCATTATAGTTCTTCATAACATAGCCCTTGTACTGTCCGTTGGCATATGCATTTGTTTTAGCGCCGAAGAGAAGGTAAGTGGGCGTTTCATATACCGCGTCGGAAAGCGAGCTGTTAGCGTTAACCGTGGTCTTCGTGGGGCTGTAGATAACCGCGTAGTCCGGCGCCGGATTGTTGACTGTGCCGCCGTTGGCGCCGTTATCCCAGAAGAATTGGACATCGGTCTGCTGCGGAGTGTAGTTTCCGCGATAATCGCCGAAAACGCTGACGAAGCCGGAATAAGCCTTTGTGCCTTGGGTGGGAAGCTTTGCCTTTATTCCGACAGGCCGGTCTTGCTGACCGCCTATGACATTGACGCCGATCTTCGACTCATGTGCCGGAGCCGCAAGAGAGATAAAGGAGTCCTTGTGGACATAATTACTGGCGGCATCCAATGTCAGACAGACATCATCCTGGGATATGCAATCATTAACGAAGTTTGTGGAAACAAGATCCCAGTTATCGTAAATCCAGACCTGCTCGCCGATATTCAGCGCCGTCTCGGCTTCTCTGCCGTCAATAAAAACTCCCGCTCCGTTGGTGAAAACCTTGCGGTCTTTCGCCGAGGTATAAACGCCGTAGAGCCAGGTATCGTTTGTGCTTGTGCTTTTACTGGTTTTCGGTGTAACTCTTGCGCCGTTTATGGTATCGCCCGCCTCATAGGGCTCGCCTGTGTCGGGGTTGATAGTTTCGTTCGTATTGTTCGGGTTGACATAGATGACCTTGCCGGTATCAGGATCCCGCAGAACAGTCTCGACCACAAATCTTGATTCCTTCGTGTAGTCCGCCTGCTGGAAACGCGAGAAGCTGTTGCCGGTGATAACCGCATGTCTGAGGTTTGCGGTTCCGCGGACATAAAGACCCGCACCCGATGCATCTCCCCAACCGCCGTTGGGCAAATATGTTCCGCTCATATTGTTTGCAATTATCGGGAAGTTGTCCAGATCGCTCATGTCCTGAATATTGTCGGGTCCGCACATATTGAGCACGCCGCCCCTATGGACAAAGATGCCGCCGCCGTTACTTTTGGGGATGTCTTCTCCGCTTCCGCTCTTCGTCTGTCTTGAGTAGGTGGAGTTATTCTCTATCCTTCCGCCGGTAAAGTTCATGACGCAGTTGGTGTCAATAAAGACACCGCCGCCGCGGGCACGTGTTCCGTCCGCCTTGTTTCCGTGGTAAGCACGCGCGACATTATGGGAAATCTTTCCGCCGGACATATTGAAAGTCGCCCCGTCTTTAACGCAGACGCCGCCGCCCTCACCATAACGGACATAGCCGTCGTTTGACGCGGTAAACAGCTCGTAGTTTTCTCCGATCCATACAAAGTTATCGCGGATGTTGCCGCCTTCAAAGTTAAAGACCGCATTGGGGCCTCTGACAAGAACGCCTCCGCCGCCGACTCTGTTCATCGCGGGAGCCTTTTCAAGTCTCAATGTTCGCACATTATCTCTGACCTTTAAAGCATATACGGATTTTCCATCGCCGGTTTTATACGGGAGTCTGCCGTCATGACCGTTGTCAATGCCAAAAGCATCAAGATAGCTGCCCGTTCCGCCGGAAATGGAGCCCGTCTGACCGCTTGATGTGTCCTTGACGGTAAGCTGTCCTTTAACGGTTATGACCGAAGCCGTCTGAGTGGCGTTGATAGTCTTGCCTATCGGGAATTTGCTGTTGGCGCTGCCGCTTGCCGTCAGCGGCTTAGAGGTATCCTCGGGGTCCGGGATTCTTCCGTCAAGCCCTTTGCCGCGGGTCTTGTAGTCATCGCTCATCCTCAGGGCATGACCGTTGAGGTCAAGGGAAACATATGCTCCCTCGGGAATCGTGATGACGGTATTGTCATAGCTTCTCGGTATACCGTCAACGCGAAAATCTCCCGCCGCATAGCCTATCCAGGCTCTCGCCAGAATCGAGACGCCGCCCTGGGCTTCGGTTGTGTATTTGTCGGTGCCCTTCACCACCAGGCAATAGAACAGCGGAATCTCGATATCCGCATCAAGCCTGAGCTGGATGGGCTTTTTGTCGGAATATCCGTTCGCGTTGGTCGCACTTTTAATGTGTGCGTGCAGGGCATCAAGATTTGTTACCGATATCACAGCATTTCGATTAGCTGCGGCCTCAATGCTTTCCGCAAGCACACCGGCAGCAGGAATCATTGCCGTTGCAACGAGTATTGTGGCAACGAGCAGCGACACCATCTTGCCGACTTTTCTCTTCTTCATAAATATCACCTCTCAAAATATGTTTCTTCTTGCCTTTTAGCAATTCATTGTTTCGATGTCTCACCCGCATATTCGGGTTATTGACACAGCCCTCTATATAAACCGCAGTCAAAACGAAATCGGCAAAGCACCTCCTCAATCTAAGAACTTTTCAACCGCGAAATCAAAGGCAGTTTATTTCTCCGAGCCGGCGCCCTTGCGCCTTGCTGCGGGCAAAACCGCGAGCCTTTCCGTCACAGGGGTACAAAAAAAGGCAGAACGCAAACGCGCTCTGCCTTAAAGCATAATAAAACTGTTAAATTGCCGGGCGAACCCAAGAAGTCAAGGCGTGACAAAAAAGCGGTAACGCACCGCTCAAGAAACGTATCTGTCCTCGTATGCATCGTCATTGTCCCGTCCTCGCATTTCCTGTTTTTGTCACCTCGGTGTTTTTTAAAATAAGTGCAATAACTCAGTTTAAATTGTTATTATACAAAGTATATCATTGTTTTTTGACTTTTTCAAGTGTTCAAGACATATTTTTTAAAATTTTTTCAATTTTTTTGAATTTCGGGTGTTCGGGTAACGGAAAAAAGGTAATATGAGCTATGAATTGTGCTGATTTCGAAATACGGCGAGCGGAACAAACCGAAAATGCGAAAACTCCTGACTCCCACGCCTAAAGTGGGGCGGGAGAACGACGGCTTTTATCGTGGCGCTTGCGCGAAATCGGAGTTAGAGATAATTATTTTTGCCGCGTTATAAAAATAAACCCCAAGGCTCCTCCGACGGGGTCTTGGGGTTCAACACATTTTTTGATTCTTTTTACATTGTACTTGCAAGCCCTATCCACAGCGGCATGGTCACTATCGAAATAAAGCTGACTATTGCGACCGTCTGGGAAGCAAGTCCCGTATCCTTGTTGTACTTCGCCGCAAAGACGACCGTTATGTTTGCGGGCGGTGCGCTCGCCGCGATTATCATGGCGGTCAGCAGCGCTCCCGTTATGCCGCAGAGCCTGAAAACGCCGAGGCAGACAAGAGGTATCACCCCGAGCTTTATCAGCGCTACGCAGAGTATTCTCCACTCCCTGAGCGCGGATTTTATCTTTGCGTTCGAGAGATATGTGCCGAAAATCAGCATCGCCACGGGCGTGTTGAGTGCCGCCAAATAGTCTATAGGCGCGCCTATTACATTGGGCAGATTAATTTTCAGCAGATACAGCGGCAGGCCGATAACGAGCGAGATGGTGCCCGGATTTATAAGGATATTCTTGACGTTGAACTTCGTCTTTTCGCCCGTCTCGGAGCGCGACATCATCCAGATGCCGTGGGTAAAAGAGAACAGGTGGAACATCATTATGACGACCGAGCCGTAGAACACGCCCTCGTCGCCGAGCACGGCATAGGCGAGCGGCAGAGCCATATACCCGCAGTTGCCGTAGACGCTCGAATATTTGAAGATGGCCGCCTTGCCTATAGGCGATCTGTTGAACACGGCGGAGCTGACCGCCACGCCTATCAGGTGTATCCCTGCGCCGCACGCCGCGGCTATCGCAAGGCGCGTAGCCGACTCGCGGCTGAACTCCATGGAGATAAACGACTGCACTATCTTTGCGGGGGTTATGATATAGAACATCAAGTCCGTGCAGAGGCGAGCCGCCTTCTCCGTGAACAGCTTTGTCCTGTCGGCTATAAAGCCGACGGCGACAAGGATATACAGTATCGCCACCTGCTCGGCAGCTATCAGAAAATTATCTAAAAACATCAGCTCTCTGTATTTTCGTCCGCCGCGGCGGTCTGTGTGTCTTTCTCGCCGAAGGTGAGTCTCGTCAGAAGCAGCGCGCAGATAAACACCGCCGCGCCGAGGTCGCACCACTCTATGGGCGACTGGCTGCAGAGCACATAGCTCTTGCCGACAAGGGTCATTATAAACCGCGGCAGGAAGCAGAGCACGGAAAACAGCATGGCGGGCAGTCCGTAGCCGACGAGCTTCCAGTCAAACTTGTCGTTCCCGACCTTGGAGTTGAGCTGGGAGAACGCCATGAGAAACGCCATGAGGAACACGCACATGAACAGTTCATAGAGAAGCTCGGAGACGTTGAGGAAGTTTATGGTACGCATGAAGCGGTGCATGAGCCTGAATATGCACCAGAGCACGGGGAACAGCGCCATAAGCTTCGATTCCGAAGCGTTTGACTTGCCCTTTAAATGCCCGTAGCCGAAGAGGACGAAGAACACCGCCGACACAATGGCGCAGAAGCCCTCGAGCCCCCTCGAAACAAGTCCCGTTTTGAGATACTGAACCGACTCCGTGCCGTACATAATGGCGCTGTCCGTAGCCGTATCAAAGACGGTTTTATACTGCATAACGGCGTCTATTATCAGCGTCAGAGCGAACATAAAAGCCGCTATTGCGAGCCCTGTTGAACCGAACTTCTCGGTAGAATAGGATATCCTTTTCCTGTTTACTATCGCGATAATCAAAAACGCTGCCGAGGCTGCGACAAGCAGGATATACGACACCCATATGCTCGGGCTGCCGTCTTTATAGAAGCCCGTTCCGGGCTCGAGCAGACCGGAGGCAAACTGATAGCAGCGCACCGGAACAAGCACCAGAAGCATCGCTGCGAGAGCCAGCAGCATGGTTTTAAGCATTGAGACTTTTTTGTTTTTCGGCATTGTATCAAGTCCTAAAAATTAATTTTATCTTTATCAGGCGCGCTCGTCGCTGGGGATATACTTGAGCTCGCCGGGATAACTGTCAAGTCTTTCGTCGAGCTTTACATATTTGCGCTGGGCGCACACGCTCTTGTATGCCGGGCGGATTATCTTGCCGCCGGTCATCAGCTCCTCCATTCTGTGCGCCGACCAACCCGCAACGCGGGCAACGGTAAACAGCGGGGTGAACAGATCCTCGGGAATGCCGAGCAGCTTATAGACAAGACCCGAATAGAGGTCGACGTTTGCACACATGACCTTTTTGTCTCCGCGCAGCTCCTCGAGTATATTCGGAGTAAGCGTCTCGATAAGCTCAAGGAGCTTGAACTCGTCCTCGAGCTCGGTGTTCTCCGCAAATTTTCTGGCGTGTTCCTTGAGTATAACGGCGCGGGGGTCGGAGAGGGTGTAGACTGCGTGACCCATACCGTAGATGAGTCCCGAGCCGTCGCCCGCCTCTTTTCTGAGTATCTTTTTGAGGAAATCGGCAACCTGATCGGCGTCGGTGATGTCCTCGACGCCCTGCTTGATATATTCGACCATCTCGGCGACTTTTATATTCGCGCCGCCGTGCTTGGGTCCCTTGAGCGAGCCGATGCCCGCAGAGATAGCGGAATATGTGTCTGTGCCGCTTGAGGTGAGCACACGGGTGGCGAAGGTCGAGTTGTTGCCGCCGCCGTGCTCCGCGTGAAGCATGAGGCAGATGTCAAGCATATGCGCCTCCTCGGGGGTGAACTTTTTATCCGCTCTTATCGAGTAGAGAACCGACTCCGCGGTGCTCAGCGTCTTATCTACCGGGTGGAGATACATACTCTCGTGATAGAAATTGCGGCGCTTGACCTGATAGGCATAGCTCATTATCATGGGCACCTGCGCGAGCAGCTGAATCGACTGGCGAAGGACGTTCTCGACCGAGGTGTCATCCGGGTTCTCGTCATATGAATAAAGCGCAAGCACGCTTCTCGAAAGCTTGTTCATGATATTGTGCGAGGGGGCCTTCATTATCATGTCCTCAATGAACTCGTTGGGGAGCTCGCGGCTCTCGGCGAGGACGTTTTTGAATATTTCAAGGCGTCTTTTTGAAGGCAGAGTTCCGAAAAGGAGCAGCCATACGACCTCCTCAAAGCCGAAGCGTCCCTCCTGCTCGCAGCCGCTGATTATTTCGCGCACGTCGATTCCTCGGTAGATAAGTCTGCCGTCTATCGGGACGCGCTCGCCGTCGCTGACATAGTAGCCCTGGACGTTACATATCTTTGTAAGTCCCGCCATAACTCCGGTACCGTCCGAATTTCTCAGACCGCGCTTGACCTGAAAACGGTCAAAATAGGCAGGATTTATCTTGTTATACTTGCCTATTTCTTCGCATAAGCTGTTAAGGGAATCCTGATCGATAGAGGATATATAATCTGTCATGCGTTAGACTCCTTTCCTGTTCTATCTATAAATAATGTATTAGAGTATAATTTTACACCAAAACGGCACTAAAAGTCAAGTTTGCCGAGGGTCGGGAGGTAAAAAGCTTTGAAAAATACGGGATTTATTTTAATTATTTTGGTCGCGGTTATGTTCATCTGCCCGCTCGCCGCAACGGGAGGGGCAAAAGAAGAAAAAAGCGGCACCGTCAAAATTACGAAAGCGGACTCGCAGGACGGCGGAGAATCGATACTCGTTCTCTCGTCGTCGACAAAGAAGATAAACGAAATCGATATGTTCGAGTATGTCGTCGGCGCGGTAGCGGCGGAGATGCCGCCCGTCAGGTGGAGCAGCTTTGCCGAAGCATCCACGCCCGCCGCCAGACGGTATGCCTGCCCGCATTTGGCGAACAGGTACACGAACAGCAGATATGGCAGATTCAGCACCAGCAGCCTTTT
>OHRF01000171.1_pt1 | contig 51807 bp, 30 predicted proteins | sample 1578291 | NCBI WGS metagenome assembly OHRF01 (sample SAMEA3879576, study PRJEB24766) | human gut metagenome | biome: human-associated habitat; feature: feces | place: USA | collected 1985/1987 | reverse complement strand
AGGTCATAGGTTCAAATCCTGTCCCCGCTATTTTTATGTAAGCCCAGATAGCTCAGTTGGTAGAGCAGAGGACTGAAAATCCTCGTGTCGCTGGTTCGATTCCAGCTTTGGGCACTAGATGAAAAGCTGAAACTTTTATGAGTTTCAGCTTTTATTTGTTTATGCGGGCAAAGCCCTCCAAAACGTACAGTATGTATATTTATAGGATTCCGAAGGAGGAGATATCAGAATGGTATTTGAGGTTGGACAGGTTATAAAGATGAAGAAGGCGCATCCTTGTGGAACGAATTCCTGGGAGATACTCAGAGTAGGAATGGATTTCAGACTCAGATGTACTGGCTGTGCTCATCAGGTCATGGTGCCCAGAAAATTGGTGGAGAAGAACTTCAAGGGATTTATTGAAGAATAAAAAAGAAGCAGGATCATGATTAGGCGATTATGATTCTGCTTCTTTTTTTATATAAAGTTTTTTGTGAGCCGATTGAGTATAACTCATATATTAGCTTTACTCTCTTTAAGGGAGGAGCGCAGCCGCTTGACGGCTGCGCCAATTAAGGGATTGGGGGGTGTAGTCATTTCTGACTACGAAAAAAGGGAGTAAAAACAAAAAATAGTAAATTGTCAAATTCCAGTGTAAGCTGAAGATGTTTCTGTTGTTTTTGTATCTCTTGCTTACAAGCTGATAATATGACATAAACGTTATTTATGCAATAGCATTTGACTGTTTTCCGTCATATTCACATATTCATAATAAATTTTGACTGTTTTTGACTGAAAAGGAATAAATCAGACATTTGTACTATTCAAATGGTATGTTTATGTGATATAACTTTACTTATATGACGTGATAATACATTATTCCACAGATGAATTATCACAGATAATATGCATACGAAAAAAGATCAGGGAGGATCAAGATGAAGAGCAGCAAGAAAAATCTTATTGCCATCGCCGTGGTAATTCTCATTATTGCGGTTCTCGGAATTCTGTCTATATATGTAGATAAGATTCCATCGCCATCGACATATGCGACATTCTGGGCACTTGTACCATCGGTTGTCGCTATCACGCTGGCACTTATAACGAAGGAGGTTTACAGTTCACTGTTTATAGGAATTGTAATAGGAAGTGTGTTTGCCTCCGGATTCAGTTTTACGGGCAGTATATCGAATGTACTGCAGGATGGACTGATCGCACAGCTTTCAGATTCATATAATGTAGGTATACTGATATTCCTTGTCATTCTTGGAACCATAGTTGCACTTATGAACAAGGCAGGTGGATCCAAGGCATTTGGTGACTGGGCAGCTACCCATATCAAGACCAGACAGGGCGCGCAGCTCTGCACAGTTCTTCTGGGAGTTCTGATATTTATCGATGACTATTTTAACTGCCTCACAGTCGGCAGTGTTATGAAGCCTGTAACTGATAAACACAGGATATCAAGGGCGAAGTTTGCATATGTTATAGATGCAACAGCGGCACCTATATGTATCATAGCCCCTGTATCATCATGGGCTGCAGCCGTCAGTGGATTTGTAAAGGGTGAGGATGGCTTTGGTCTGTTTATAAAAGCCATACCATATAACTATTATTCATTCCTCACACTTGCGATGATGATCGCAATGATCGTTATGAAGGTTGAGTTTGGTTCCATGGAGAAGCATGAGCTCAATGCCCTGAAGGGAGATCTTCTCTCAATGGGAGATGGCAAGAAGACTGTCACAGCAGAGGAGACTGATGTGGTCAACAGCAACGGCAAGGTAGTTGATCTTATAATACCTATCATATGTCTTGTTATCTGCTGCATTATAGGAATGATCTACACAGGTGGATTCTTCAGCGGTGTAAGCTTTGTAGAGGCATTCTCAAACAGTGATGCATCTGTTGGACTTGCAATTGGAAGCTTGTTCGGACTGCTTATTACAATTCTTCTGTATGTGATAAGAGGAGTCCTGGATTTTGGTAAATGTATGGAGGCTATACCAGAGGGCTTTAAGGCAATGGTACCGGCTATACTGATCCTTACATTCGCATGGACGCTCAAGGGAACTACCGATATGATGGGTGCAAAGGATTTTGTACAGACAGCAATGACATCTGCATCGGGAAGTCTGTTTAGTTTCCTTCCTGCGGTTATATTTATAGTTGGATGTCTCATGGCGTTTGCAACAGGAACATCATGGGGAACATTTGGAATACTTATCCCTATTGTGTGTGCAGTATTTGAGGGTAAGAATAATGAGCTTATGATCATAGCGATATCAGCATGTATGGCTGGAGCTGTGTGTGGAGATCACTGCTCACCTATATCAGATACCACTATCATGGCATCAGCAGGAGCGCAGTGTAACCATGTAAATCATGTGGCAACACAGCTTCCATATGCGATAACAGCGGCTATCATGTCATTCGTGTCATATGCTATAGTTGGACCGCTTACATACCATCTGCATGTTAAGTGGTTTATCATGCTTCCGATATTCATAGCAATGATGGTTCTTCTGATATTTGTACTCAGGGTCATCAAGCGCAGGAATCCTGCAAGTTATGTGAATGCGGATACTAGAGTAGCGGATGCGGAGTAGGCAGATCAAATTGTAAATAAAAGGTATATTTAACGAAAAAAATAGTTGACTTATGATGGAACATAAGTTAATATGTGAGAGTAGAGTTTTCATTTATTTGAATCCTCTCTCCCCTCATTATGGTGACCAGGTACCCCCTGGTCACTTTTTTGTTTATATGGACAAAATATAGCATGGGCACTTTATATTTGTTAACTTGAGCAATCACATGTAAAGGTATATTCTATATACCATAGATGCCGGGGAGACAGACATCATAATAAATAAAGGAAAGAGAGTAGTTATGCAGGATAACAGAGAGATAACAAATGAAGAAGTCCAGAAGGCTTCGGAGATAATCAACAATTTGCTGAGTTACTATAACAGTAAGGTTGTGGGACAGCCTTATCTGGGATATTCACTTCTGGTTGCAATGATGACAAACGGTCATGTGCTTCTGGAATCCGTTCCAGGACTTGCCAAGACCACTGCTGCCAGGGTTATGACAGAGGCGGTTAATGGATCATTTTCAAGGATCCAGTGTACACCGGATCTTATACCGAGCGACATAATTGGAACCCAGATGTACAACATGGCGACCAATACATTTGAGGATAAGATAGGTCCGGTTTATTCGAACTTTGTACTACTCGATGAGATAAACAGGTCCAGTGCGAAGACACAGAGTGCCATGCTGGAGGCGATGCAGGAGAGAGAAGTCAGTATAGGAGGAAAGACATATAAGCTGCCGGAGGTGTTCGTGGTAATAGCGACCCAGAATCCGATCGAATCTGAGGGTACGTATGTGCTGTCAGAGGCACAGCTTGACAGATTCCTTCTCAAGGAGACTGTGACATATCCAAGCGCAAGGGATGAGATGGAGATACAGAGTGGAGGCAGGAGTTTTTTCAGACGTGAAGTCCGTTGCCAGCGTTGACGATGTGGTGTATCTTCAGAAGCTGTGCAAGAGGATTTATATAGATCCGGCGATAAAGAAATATATAGTTGATATAGTTCAGGCAACCAGAATGACGGATAAGATACTTGCACCTGAGCTTGCACAGTATGTTGCCATGGGTGCGAGCACAAGAGCGGCTATTGCGTTCATGGAGGTAGCAAAGGCAATCGCACTTATAAATGGGAGAAGATATTGTGTTCCTGATGATGTGAAAGCACTCAGATATTCAGTCCTGAGACACAGGATCATGCTTACATTTGCCGCTGTTGCGGAAGACGTGAAGATTGAGAAGATTATAGATGCCATAATAGGTTCGGTTAAGACGCCGTAGGGGAAGACAGTTAATTATGAAGATGACATATATATCCAGAATACAGGGAAATATGAAGGGATATAAGACCATATATACTACCAAGGCAACGTCGAGGATAATCGATGGTTCGTACAATTCCATCTATAAGGGCAGGAGTATGAACTTTGATGAGCTCAGGGAGTATGTCGTTGGCGATGATATCAAGGACATGGACTGGAAAGCATCTGCCAGGAGCCAGAAGCTTCTGGTCAGACAGTATATCGCCGAGAAGAAGCATAATATAATGCTGGTGATGGATGCCGGAAAACGTATGCTTGGATATGCCAATGATGTTCAGGAGAAGAGTGACGTTGCACTTATGGCGGCAGGAACCCTGGCATATATGGTGTGTGACAATGGTGATTATGTGAGCGCTACTTATGTTTCAGACAGGGGCGTGGAGCACTATCCGTTTAAGACAGGCTTTGCAAATGTCGAAAATATTCTTGCGGGTTACCACAGGAACGTTACCATGACTAATGACTCGGATACGGGGGATGCGCTGAGCTTCATTGCGAGGAATTTCAGGAGGAGAATGATCATACTTGTGGTGACGGACACCAGAGGTATCCTGAATATGTCGGAGGCAACTGTAAAGCAGTTAAAGGTACTGCATGATATACTGCTTATAAATGTTGAGGATGCCGGGATGAACGGTAAGAATGTATATGACATATCCGGTGACACATATATTCCTGAATTTTTTACCAGGGACATGAAGCTGGCAAAGAAGGAAGAGAGGAAAAGGCAGGAGCTTTCAAGTGCCTGTGACGACAAGCTTAAGAAACTTGGTATTTCGTACCTGACGGTCAGGTCTTCTGACAGCATGGATGAAAAGATAGTAGAGCTGCTCAACAAGCACAAGACTGAGAGCTCTGGAAAGTAGTTAAATGGGCTGATGCCCGGAGATAAGAGGAAGAAGATATAAGATATGGAAAGTTCAGTGAATTTGCAGGAGCCGCTTTCGTATGTGGTATGGCCAATCGTGCTGACCGGAGTGATAACAGCCGCAGTGCTGTTGTTCTTTGGTGTCTGCTGGTATCTGAGAAGACGTAGAAAAATGGCGGCGGAGCTGCCGAAGGTGGTGAAGCCTGCGCCTATGGATATGGGTAGAGTGAAGGCCAGATATCTGTCAGAACTGGCGGATATTGCGGGACAGTATGATCAGGGAAAACTTGATGTAAGAGGTGCATATCAGCGTATGAGCCGTTGTATCAGGGGATTTGTTCATGCTGCAACCGGCATAAGGGTTCAGAATTATACTCTGTATGATATAGAAAGATTAAACATGCCGGAGCTGTACTATCTTGTGGCTGAGTATTATGCGCCGGAATTTGCAAGAAAGTCCGATGGTGATGTGAGGGCTTCCCTTGAGAAGACAAGGAGTTTGATTGAGAGATGGCAATAAAATATCATATTGTTCTATATGCAGGCCTGGCTATTGCGCTGTTTATGCTGGTATTTGTGTTTGTGAAATACAAAAAGACAAAGAAATATGCCGGAGGAAAAAAGATCGCAGGGCTCATATGCCAGGAAGATGAGGCATATTTCAGGAAAAGAAAAATATTATATAAGACCGGGCTTACAGCCACGCTCATATGCTGCGTACTGGTTGTCGTATCGGCATTCCTGCTCATGGCAAAACCATACACGAGCAGGCGTATGCAGGATGAAAAGTATTGCAGGGACATCATTCTGTGTATCGACATATCAACATCCGTGGATTATCTCAACGAGAATCTGCTGGACAAGCTGAAGAAAACAGTTGATGAGCTTCAGGGCGAACGTTTTGGAATCGTGATATTTAACACAAGTCCGGTGCTGCTTACTCCGCTCACGGATGATTATGAGTATGTGAAGGATCAGCTTAATCTGATCGCACAGTGTCTGAAGAGCAGAAATGAAGTGAATCTGGACGATGCATTTTCATCGGGGTACGACTGGATATATTATCAGGCATATATATCATCTGGAACTCTGATTGGAAATGAGCAGAGGGGAAGCTCACTTATAGGGGACGGCCTTGCTGCTGCGGCAATCGATTTTTCGGATGCTGACAAGGAGAGGACAAAGGTGGTAATATTCTCCACTGACAATGATATACAGGGAACACCGGTGGCAACTCTGGATGAGGCGGCCGATATATGTGTTTCAAACAATGTCACGGTGTATGGAGTTGGAACAAAGGAGATGACACCGGAAAACAAGGAGTCCATGAAGAATGCGGTGGAGAAGACCGGTGGTAAATTCTATCTTGAGGAGGAATCCGGATCATTTGGAGAGATAGTATCATCGATAGAAAAGCTGAGTAAGAATCTGGTCAAGGTGAGGATGGTGGATGTTGAGACACCTGAGCTGTTATATCCATTTGTATTGATGCTGGTTCTGTTTGCAGGAATGCTAGGACTTGGCCGCTGGCTCAAATTATAAGACGTTACAGGAGAGAATTATGAGAATAGATCCAATTATACCAATCTGGCTTATGCTCATATTGTGCGTTGGCATGGCGTTCCTGAAAAGGCGGAAGAGAAGCGCATATATAAGGCAGATAGCTGCCATCATACTGATATTTCTCATCAATCTGAGGATCATGGTCCCAAGCAGCAATGTGGAGACAAGTGTCCGGAAGCTTGACACATATGTGCTGTTCGTTGTGGATGACACCATAAGCATGCTGGCTCAGGATTATGCTGGGGATACAGAGAGGCTGACGGCGGTGAAGAAAGACTGCGAGCACATAGTTGATGAGATGGACGGTGCTAAATTTGCAGTCATAACTTTCAATAATAGTGCAAATCTGATATCGCCATATTCGGATGATTCAAATTTTGCAAAAAGTGTTCTGGATTCAATATATCCGCTGGATTCGCTATATGCCAGGGGGTCGTCCATGAATGTCTGCATAGATGTGATGACGGATACCCTTAAGCGTGCAAAGGAGAAAAATGATGGAAATGTGGTCGTGTTCTTTATAAGCGATGGTGAAATAACCAACGACGACAGACTCAAGTCATTTGACGGGGCGAAAAAATATATTGATGGAGGCGCAGTGTTGGGGTACGGCACAAAGGAAGGCGGCAACATGTATGTGAAATCATATTACGATGACCGGAAGGAGCTGCTTGAGGACACATCGGACTACCCGTATAAACCAGCGGTGTCGAAGATCGATGAGGATAATCTGAAAAAGATTGCCGATGATCTGGGCGTCGACTATATAAATATGAACGATGGTTCTGCGCTGGATAAGGTTGTGGAGAAGTCACTGGGAACCGCTGAGTCAACGGATAAGGGTAAGACCATAGGATATGTGGATATATATTATCTGTTTGCAGCATTATTTGCAGGACTTGTTGTATATGAATTTTTTGATATGAGAAAGAAAGTCATAAAATGAAAAACAGATCAGGAATAATAAAGATCGTTGCTGCAGTGACCGGAGCTGTCAGCCTGCTGTGTATGGCGGTGCTTCTGGTGAATTATCTGTGCAATGAGCATTTTATAAGTGAATACAAAAAGGGACAATATGTGGACAGCACAGTGAACGCCGTGCTTGGCTTTACTCAGCCACATATATACCATTATAATCTTGGTGATGTATATTACAGTCAGGGAGATTACGAGGGCGCCGAGCAGGAGTTTCGTAAGGCACTTGAAAAGAAGCCGGGTGGTGAGTCCGACTGTAAGACAAGGGTCAACCTCGCGCTGTCCATAGTGAAGCAGATAGATCCTGAGGGTGTTACCAAAGAGAATCTGGATGAGGTGATAGACATACTTGAGGGGGCAAAGGACATTCTCATAGAGAATGACTGCGCTCACAGGGATGATGAGGATGGACATTACGAGGATGCACAGACTCTGAAGGATGAGATAGATGCCTTTGAGGAACAGCTCAGGAAGCAGACGGAGGAACAGGATCAGAAAAGTGATCAGGATCCAAATGACCAGAAGGATCAGGGCAGTGACGATGAAAACGAAGAGGATACACAGGAGCCTCAGTCTTCTGATAAGGAATCGGAGATACGAAAGCAGCTCGATGCCATCCAGGGAGACAGTCTTGAGCAACGAAATCAGGAGATGGATGCATACGAGACATACAAAAATGAACATGATTACTACGGCGGACGCACTTGGTGATCATACATTAATAGACATTAAATTCTAAATATAAAACTTGCGCAATATTAAGACGCGGGGTATAATACTGCTAGTTATGGTCATTTGTGGAAAAGTGACCAGAATAAGGAGATAGAATCGAGCAATGGTAAATGAAGAAAAGGTCATTCTAATGACGAAGATCGCCATGTACAAGGAGTCGCTTGGACGTGAGGATCTCGAAAAGGGTAAATATTTTCAAAGTGACTATGTGAAGCTTAACTGTCTTAAGACAATTGTTTCATCTACGGTGCTGTTTGTAGTTTTTGCCGCAGCTTACATATACTATAATCTTGCAGATATAGTTGAGAAGCTCACAGAGCTTGACTATGTGAAGGTGGCGAGCAGCATTGTGGGCGGCTATGCAGTGGTGTGTATTGCATTTGCGCTTTTCGCGTGGGTCTTATATACATACAGATATATGAAGGCAAAGCCAAAACTCATAAAGTATAACCAGAATCTTAAGAAACTGATAGAATTTTATGAGAACGAGGACGGAACACGCCGTTCTGTCAAAAAAAAGAGGAGGGCTAACTGATAATGTCAACACTTCTGGATTTCCGCGATGGAGTAAAGAATTTTTGTAGTAAGTATGATAAATTTGTTTCACCACTGTGTAAGTTTATACTGGCACTTGTTGTGTTTTGGTCAATAAACCATCTCACAGGATATAACAGCACGATAAGCAGTATCGTAGTGGTCCTGGCAGCAGCTTTTGTGTGTGCGTTCCTTTCAGGCCAGCTCACACTTGCCATTGCAGGGCTGTACGCATGTGCCCAGGTTGCCAGCGCAAGTCTGGAGCTTGGAATCTCATTTGTTGTCATATTTGTGATAATGTATTGTGTATATATAAGATTTTTCCCTAAGGCATCATGGATCATTCTGTTTATGCCATTCTTTTACATTATAAAGTTCCAGTATTTCATGCCAATCCTGGCTGGAATGACAGCTGGATTCACAGGAATGGTTCCTGCAGCATTTGGCTGTATATTCTACTTCTTCCTGAAGCATACTGCTGATTACGTTGCTTTAAGCTCAAGTTCAGCAGAGGGTGATCTGATAGAGGGATACAAGTATATTTTCCAGCATCTGGTGCAGGATAAGACACTTCTGCTCACCATAATAGTGTTTGCAGTTGTTATAGTTCTTACATACATAATATATAGAATGTCATTTGCATATTCATGGTACGTTGCCATCATCACAGGCGGTGTGGTAGAGATCATACTGTTCCTGGTTGGAACTTTGTCCATGGAAGTTGAGGTATCCCTTGCGGGGGCTCTGCTTGGATGCATACTGGCGATACTGGTGACCATAGTGGTTCAGTTCTTCAAGATAGTTGTGGACTACTCAAGTGTTGAGAATACACAGTTTGAGGACGATGACTACTACTACTATGTAAAGGCTGTGCCAAAGGTCATGGGTGGTGCCCAGAGAAAGGCAGCCAGAAGAGAGCAGCCATCGCCAAGACCACAGCAGAAGAGGACGACTTCGTCCGGATCAGGCGCACAGAGAAGCCGGTCAGCGGCAAAGGAAGATTCTGTTACAGGATCAACAAGATAGATACATTGAAAAGAGCTTACATGTGAGTGACCTGACTTTTGTCAGGTCACATTAATTATACGGAGTATTTATATACCGAAAGGAGGATGAAATGGATAAGATATCAACGTTTATATCAACGTATTTTGATTGGTTTTATATAACAGTTCCAGGCACAGTAGATATAATAGAGATACTTATTTTGTCATTCTTTATATACAGGATCATGTTGTGGTTCAAGCAGAGCAGAGCATGGACTCTTCTGAAGGGTATAGTTATGATCGTGCTCTTCACTGCCATTGCGGCGGTGTTCCAGTTCAATACGATCTTATATCTGCTTAAGAATGCATTCAGTGTGGGAATAATAGCGGTGGTGATCCTGTTCCAGCCGGAGTTCAGACGAGGACTTGAACAGCTTGGAAGAAAGAAGCTGATCAATTACATTATACGAGATGGCGAGGATGATGGTGTTATATCGGAGAAAACGATATATGAGCTTGTGAAGACGGCCCAGGTCCTGTCTGCAAACCGTACCGGTGCACTCATAGTCATTGAGAATGAAGTTGCACTGGGCGAGTATATTGATACGGGAATACCGATCGATGCGGTCGTGACTAACCAGTTACTTCTCAATATATTTGAGCACAACACACCGCTTCATGATGGTGCGGTGATCATAAGAAAGAACAGGGTGGTTTCTGCCACATGTTATCTGCCACTGTCTGCAAATGACTCCATCAACAAGGAGCTTGGAACACGACACAGAGCCGGTATAGGTATCAGTGAGGTGTCAGACAGTATGACTCTTATCGTATCTGAGGAGACAGGTTCAATATCCATTGCACAGGGAGGCGAGCTCTTCAGGAATCTGGACAGCGAGGGCGTGAGAAGGCATCTTCAGACGCTGTGCAAGGAGTATAATGGAAGAAAGAGCCACAGGTCTTCAGGTGCCCGTCCGGTTAAGCGGAGAAAGAGAGTCGTTGTGGAGAATAAGAATAAAGCTTCCAGAAAGGAGGCTGATGAGAATGAAAAATAACAGCGCAGAGCCTAAGAAAAAGGCAAATAAGATATACAGCAATATAGGTCTTAAGCTTCTGTCGGTTGTGCTTGGATTTCTGGTGTGGCTTCTTGTACTGAACATCGATGATTCAGCCGTGACAAGGACCATAAGGGACATTCCGGTCAATCTGGTAAATACTGACGCCATAACAAGTCAGAATCAGTTGTACACGATAACTTCAGGTGATACCGTGGATATAGTCGTCAAAGGACGTAAATCACTTATAAGCGATCTTGATGCGTCGGATTTCAAGGCTGTAGCGGATATGTCAAAGATATCCATAACAAATGCGGTGCCTATCACTGTAACTGCGAACAGCACCAACATAGCTAAAAAGGTCAGCATAACTGTTGTGGACAACGTGCTGTCAGTTGAACTTGAGGACGAGAAGTCAGTGTCAGTTCCTGTGTCCGTGGTGACAACAGGCGAGGTTGCTTCCGGATATACGGTTGGTAACAGTGTGGCAGCTCCAAACCTCATAACGATAAAGGGTGCTGCAAGTATAGTTTCGAGCATAGATCGTGCAGAGGTGACAGTTGATGTGACCAGTGCAAAGGATGATATAACGACAAACTGTACGCCTGTATTTGTAACCGCTGATGGTGAGAAGATATCAGACAAGTCGATATCCTACGATGAGATATCGATAGCAGTCACAGTTCCGGTATACAAGACTAAGAATATACCTGTTCATGTGGATGTCACAGGAGATCCTGCGGATGGATATCTTGTATCAGATATAACATATGTACCGGAGACCGTTGATATAGGTGGAGACGCATCGATAATAAAGGATATAACAAGCCTTGATATAACGGATGTTGATGTGAGCGGATGTACAGCAGATGTTGAGACGACACTTGATGTATCAAAGTATCTTCCAGAGGGTGTGGTCGTGACAAAGGAGAGCGCATACATCAATGTGAAGATAGCGATCGAGAAATCAGTTACAAGAAATATAACGGTGACCACAGGGGATATCATCCTGAGGGGCAAGCAGAGTGGATACAGCTATGAGATGAGCATGGGTGATAGCAATACGATAACCGTGAGTGGAATCTCAAGTGCGGTGTCCAAGGTATCGGCCAAGAGCCTGAAGCTGTCCATAGATGCTTCCAAGCTCTCATATGGCGATAATACGATCACGCTCAGTGTCCCTGATGGAGATAAGTACACCGTGGTAAATACGTGTACAGTTATGGTAAAGGTTACTGAGACACAGTAGTCATTGTCTGGAGGTGTATGTATATGGATACAGAAAAGTTGAATGAGCTGAGACAGATCATAGAAGATTCGGATAATATCGTTTTCTTTGGCGGTGCAGGAGTATCGACGGAGAGCGGTATACCAGATTTTAGAAGTGTGGATGGACTGTATAATCAGAAGTATAAGTATCCGCCGGAAACTATAATCAGCCACAGCTTTTACAGACGTAACCCGGAGGAATTTTACAGATTCTATAAGGACAAGATGATATTTGCTGATGCAAAGCCGAACAAGGCTCATATAAAGCTGGCGGAGCTTGAGAAACAGGGAAAGCTCAAGGCGGTGATAACGCAGAATATCGACGGACTTCACCAGATGGCAGGTAGCAGGAATGTCATAGAGCTCCATGGTTCTGTTCACAGAAATTACTGTGAGAAATGCCATGCTTTCTATGACCTGGATTATATAGTCAATTCGGATGGTGTGCCTAAGTGTGAAAAGTGCGGAGGCACTGTAAAACCGGATGTGGTGCTGTATGAGGAGGCACTTGATGAGGACAATATGTCGAGGGCACTCCAGTATATATCCGAGGCGGATACGCTGATAATTGGCGGAACCTCACTTGTGGTATATCCGGCAGCAGGACTTATCAGATATTTCAGGGGGCGGAAACTGGTGGTTATAAATATGTCCCCGACACAGTCGGACAGCAATGCAGATCTTCTGATAGCGGATAAGATAGGAGATGTGCTGGGCAGTCTGTAGCATATGACGACAAAGGCATGTTGAAGGCATGCTATACAGATTCTATATAGTATGGAGGACGGTTTATGTATTTTGACAGATCAAATGGCTTCCCGAAAGATTTCCTGTGGGGCAGTGCGTCTGCTGCATATCAGATAGAGGGAGCGTGGAATGAGGATGGCAAAGGTCCATCCAACTGGGATCAGTTCGTAAGGATCCCGGGAAAAACATTTAAGGCTACGACAGGTGATAAGGCGGTTGACCATTACCACAGATACAAGGAAGATGTGGCACTTATGGCGGAGATGGGACTTAAGACTTACAGGTTCTCAATATCCTGGCCAAGGATCATACCTGATGGCAATGGCGAGATAAATGAAAAGGGCTTACAGTTCTATGATGACCTGATCAATGAACTGGTTAAGTATGGAATTGTTCCTATGGTAACAGTGTACCACTGGGATATGCCACAGGCACTTGAGGAGCAGTATCACGGATGGGAGAGCAGACGAATAGTCGATGATTTCGTCAGATACGCAAAGGTTCTGTTTGAGAGATATAGTGACAGGGTAAAGCACTGGATAATCATGAATGAGCAGAATGTATTTACAGGTCTTGGCTGGAATGCAGGAATGCACCCACCAGGAAAGGTTGATGACCAGAAGATGTTCTATCAGGTAAACCATCATGCATTTATGGCACACGCCAAGAGTGTTATTGCACTCAAGGAGATCTGCCCGGATGCTAAGGTCGGTTCATCATTCGCATACACACCGTCATACGCATTTGACAGAAAGCCTGAAAATGCGATGGCGAAGATGGATTATGATGATCTGAACAACTTCTACTGGATGGATATGTATGCCTATGGCCGTTATCCAAGGGCTGCCGCTGCTTACCTCAAGAGCAAGGATCTAACTCCGGTTATGGAGGACGGTGACGAGGATATCCTCAGGAAGGCTGCAGGTCTCATAGATTTCATGGGTGTAAACTATTATCAGTCATGCGTTGTCGAGCACAACCCGATAGACGGAGTGGGAACGACTCACGAGATGAACACGACCGGCAAGAAGGGCACGGCAAAGGTTCAGGGTGTTCCGGGACTTTACAAGAATCCTGCAAATGAATTCCTTCCTACGACAGACTGGGATTGGACCATCGATCCGATGGGACTTCGCATGTGCTGCAGACAGATCACTTCAAGATACGACCTTCCGATCGTAATATCTGAGAATGGTCTTGGTGCATTTGACAAGTTCGAGGATGGGGAGATCCATGATCCGTACAGGATAGATTACCTGAAACATCACATAGAGGAGCTCAAGAAAGCGTGTGATGATGGCTGCCGTGTCCTGGCATACTGCACATGGTCTTACACAGATCTTCTCAGCTGGCTCAACGGATATCAGAAGAGATACGGATTTGTGTATGTGGACAGAGAAGAGGACGAGAACAGTGGAACTTTGAACAGATACAAGAAGGATTCTTATTATTGGTACAAACATGTTATAGAGACCAATGGTGAGGAGCTGTGATAATAGAATAATATCATAACAGGGAGAACCGGCATTTGAGTGCTGGTTCTTTTTCGTACTAAAGTTATGCATTTAGTCATTTAATTTTAAAAACTAGCCGTTTGGCTAGTTTACTAAAAAACTCAGTGTATTATAATTATTTGTTATGTTGATGGCAATATCTGGCAGTAACTGCCAGGGATTAAAGACAGGAGGAAAGGGATAATTATGGAATCAAAGAAATTGGTAACTGGGTTGATTATGGCATGTATATTTGCTGTAGTGATTATTGCGGGAAAGAACTCTGTGAAGGTGCAGGCCGCGGATGGGGATGTGGCAATTGTGACGGATGGCAATGGCGATGAGATCGGATCATATGCTACACTGGCTGATGCATTTGTAGCCGCACAGAATGGCTATACAATATGTATAATTAGTGATATATATGATCCTTCGGCTTCTATAGGATACAATGATGGTGAACATAATAAACATATCATTATAGATCTCAACGGTAAAAGTGTCACTTTGCAGATGATGAATTTTGATTATTCGTTATACGTGAAAAACGGAACATTAAATTGCGGTATCACAAATGGAAGTGTTGGATTTACTAATGCTATGCTGACTTTGTCAAATGTCAAATTCATTACGGATAGTATCAACTGGATGACAAAAGATGGAATCTGTCTGAATAATGGCTCAAATGTGACGCTCAACGGTTCACAGTGTTGGTTTGAAAAACTTGAGATGGATACAGACTGTGTATTTACGGTACAGAACAGTGACGGACTTAGCAACTTTGGGCATATTGCAGATGGATTTGACGGTGTGAAGGAGTTTGTACCAGAGGGACTTTCTGTAGAAGGAACGACAATCATTGATGATGAGACAGGAGCCAAGGCTAAGGATTTTATTCTCCGTTACCGCAGCTTGTCGGATGATGCAGATGTCGCTGTCAGCATTGATCCAAAAACATATGTGTACGATGGAAAAGAAAAGAAACCTGCGGTTACGGTTTCTTATGGCGGAAAGACTCTGACAGAGGGAAAAAGTTACTCATGTGTATATGCGGATAATATTGATGCGGGAACAGCTACAGTTACTATCAAGGGTGAGAATACCATGCATGGACAGATCGTGGAAGAGTTCAAATCTGAAGACGTCAATGGAATATAGTGTCGACAAGAAAAAATGGTTGGATTGTGAAAGCACGGTACTTAAGAAACTTGCAGATGGAAATTATTATGTGAGATATAAGGAGACCAAAAATTATTATGCATCTCCTGCTGCAAAGGTAGTGGTAAAGAAGGGGAATGTACCAGCAACAAATGAATCGACTACAAATGAACCTTCAACTGAAAAACCAACGTCAAGTGAGCAGACGACAGAGAAGGAAACAACAGAGAGACAGACAACCGATGAGAAAACTAACGTGACCTCAACAGAGAATACAACTGTAGCAGACTCAAAAAAGGGGGCAGGTGTACCAAATACCGGAGATGACGGAAATGTGGCATTGATGCTAATAGTCATGATGGCATGTTTATTAGGGGCTGCCGGGGTGGTAGTTTACCATAGAGAGAAATAATTTAAAATAATAAAAAAAATGTTAGCACTCAGTATTGACGAGTGCTAACAAGTGTGTTATATTATCATCAGACAGGGAAGTGATATTAAGGTATCAGTTCCCTGAAAGTTTAGTTTAGGAGGTAAACAGCTATGGAGATGGATAAATACACACGTAAATCGTTGGAAGTTGTAGAGAAAGCAAAAGAAAAAGCTCTGGAGTACGACAATCAGGAACTTACGCAGATGCACCTTTTGGCTGGCTTGCTTGAGATAGATGACAGTTTGATAGCCAAGATATTTGAGAAGATGGGCGTGAATGTTACTGGTGCCGTGAATGCGGTGGAGGATAAGCTGGCAAGGTTGCCGAAGGTCAGCGGTGGCAATATGTATGCCGGAAATAACTTCTCAAAGGCTCTCATCCAGGCAGAGAAGGAAGCAAAGCAGATGGGCGACACATATGTGTCTGTTGAGCATTTGTTCCTCGGCATGGTGGATAAGGCTGATTCGGATATCAAGGAGCTTCTTAAAGGCTGGGGAGTTAGCAGGAATGCATTCCTCAAGGAGCTGGCAGAAATCAGAGGTAACCACAAGGTGGACAGCGATGATCCGGAGAGCTCATATGAGGCTATGGAGAAGTTCGGATATGATCTGGTCGAGAGGGCAAGACAGCAGAAACTTGACCCGGTAATAGGACGTGACGCTGAGATACGAAATGTGATCAGGATCCTGTCAAGGAAGACAAAGAACAATCCGGTGCTTATCGGTGAGCCTGGTGTAGGTAAGACTGCGGTTGTAGAGGGACTTGCACAGAGGATACTCAGAGGTGATGTGCCAGAGGGACTTAAGAACAAGAAGATATTTGCACTTGATATGGGAGCTCTTGTGGCCGGTGCCAAGTACAGAGGTGAATTTGAAGAGAGACTTAAGAATGTCCTTGATGAGGTTAAGAAGTCTGAGGGTGAAGTGATTATGTTCATCGATGAGCTTCACACTATCGTCGGAGCAGGCAAGACTGATGGTGCAATGGATGCGGGAAACATGCTTAAGCCTATGCTCGCCAGAGGTGAGCTGCACTGTATAGGTGCTACAACACTGAACGAGTACAGACAGTATATAGAGAAGGATGCGGCTCTTGAGAGACGTTTCCAGCCGGTTATGGTGGATGAGCCAACCGTTGAAGATACAATATCTATCCTTCGAGGAATCAAGGAGAGGTACGAGGTGTTCCATGGAGTTAAGATATCAGATGGTGCCCTTGTAAGTGCAGCGGTTCTTTCCAACAGATATATAACAGACAGATTCCTGCCGGATAAGGCAATAGATCTTGTTGACGAGGCGTGTGCCATGATCAAGACAGAGCTTGATTCAATGCCTGTTGAAGTGGATGAGATCACACGTAAGATAATGCAGCTGGAGATTGAGGAGACAGCCCTTAAGAAGGAGGAGGATAATCTGTCAAAGCAGAGACTGGCAGACCTTCAGGCTGAACTGGCAGAACTCAAGGATCAGGCAAATTCCCTGAAAGCAAAGTGGGAGAATGAAAAGGCTGCAGTTGAGAAGATAAGAACACTCAAGGAAGAGATGGAGCAGGTCAAGGCCGATATACAGGCTGCTCAGAGAAACTATGACCTGAACAAGGCAGCAGAGCTTCAGTATGGTAAGCTTCCTGCTATCCAGAAGGAACTTGCAGAGGCTGAGTCTACAGCTTCAGATAAGGAGAGGGAGCTCGTACATGAGGTGGTTTCAGAGGACGAGATATCCAAGATCGTATCCAAGTGGACGGGAATACCTGTTGCAAAACTTACGGAGAGTGAAAAGAGTAAAACTCTTAATCTTGCCAGTGAACTTAAGAAGAGAGTTGTAGGTCAGGATGAGGCTGTTGAGTATGTCAGCGATGCGATCATCAGATCAAAAGCAGGAATAAAGGATCCTAGCAAGCCAATCGGTTCATTTATATTCCTTGGACCAACCGGTGTAGGTAAGACAGAGCTTGCAAAGAGTCTTGCTGCGGCGCTGTTTGACAATGAGCAGAACATGGTCCGTATCGATATGAGTGAATACATGGAAAAGCACAGTGTGTCAAGACTTATAGGAGCGCCTCCGGGATATGTAGGTTATGATGAAGGCGGTCAGCTGACAGAGGCTGTTCGTAGAAAGCCATATTCGGTTGTCCTCTTTGATGAGATAGAGAAGGCACATCCGGATGTGTTCAATGTGCTCCTTCAGGTGCTTGATGATGGACGTATCACGGATTCTCAGGGCAGAACTGTGGACTTCAAGAATACGATCATTATCATGACATCAAATATCGGTGGTGCAGATATTGCAGCTGCCGGCGGAGAGATCACAGATGAACTGAAGAATGACGTAATGGCTCAGCTTAAGAGCAGATTCAGACCTGAGTTCCTGAACCGTATTGATGAGATCATTACATTCAGGGCACTGTCCAAGGACAACATCAGTGGTATCGTTGATCTTCTCATGGCAGATCTCAACAGCAGACTGGCAGACAGGGAGATCACTATCAAACTTACGGAGAGTGCAAAGCAGCACATCATCGATCAGGGATATGATCAGGTGTATGGTGCAAGACCGCTCAAGAGATATCTGCAGAAGAATGTGGAGACGCTTGTTGCCAGGATGATACTTGCGGGCAGCGTGAGCACACAGTCAGCCATAGTCATCGATTATGATGGAACGGCTCTTGTGGCAGGAAATGAGAGATAAAATAATACAGGTCATACAGAGAAGGGCACAGGGGTAATACTCCTGTGCCCTTCTCTGTATTCACAAAAAATGAAATTAATGGTATAATTGGCGCTGATGAAAAATGTTCGGTATATTATTTGAAATTTACATGAGGAGGGCAGGGAGTGAGTACAGAGAATGTCAGCTTAAAAAAGATAGATCTTGGCGATTATGTTTTTCTGGCGAGACCATGCGTGGCTGTTTCGGAGGAGGCTGTGAAGCATTTGGCAGAAAGGGCCGTGCAGGGAAAACTGGAATTTATCGGAGTGTTTGATGACAGAATGGATGACAGTGTCCAGCGGGAAGTGGTTATGAGCTTGGCATCGTCTCCTGAGATATCGATAGCGATACGGCATGTGTGCGCGGGGCTTTACAGCAGAAGCTTTCTGGACACATACTGCGACGGAGTGGAGGCACATCAGCAGGGGCTGTTTCCTGATCTGTATATATTGTGGATGGCATTTGTACATGCTGATAGGGCGATGTTTGCAGCCTGTGACATGTGTGACAGAGTTGAGATAGACACAGTGTGGATAGACGATGTGGATGCGGCGTACACGGTCAATATAACCTACGACCGCATAAAGGATCATCTCATGCAGGACTGGTCTGTGTGGGAGAAGTGGAAGGGATATTACACTCTTCAGAGATGGAGATGTTACTACGAGATGCTTCACTGGATGACAGAGGATGCGGGCTGGCAGTTTGCTGAGCGTATGGCTGTTGATTTCCACAGGAGCATGGAACTTGATGAGCTTGACCAGGAGCTGTTCAGCCAGGAGGAGAAGACAGGGCTTTATGTTCTTGCTAAGGATCCGGGATTTCTCAAGAGATATTATCTCGGCAAGGTAGTCTACAGCAAAAAGATATTTGACCTTAACAATGAACTGGGGCGACGCGCTGAAGAGCTGGATGCGAGTCACAGAGAAAATGATGAACTCAGAAGAGAGATGGAAGCTCAGCGGATCAACTATGAGACATCAACCACTTTCCGTGTGGGCAAGGCTGTGATGTTTGTTCCGGTGACACTGAAGAAGGCTGTAAAGAAGCTTTTGCATAGAAACTAACAGATGAGATGGAGGGGGTGTATCAGTGATTGATGTATCGATTGTGTTGACAGTATACAATGCGGAGAGTTACATAGAGGGATGTCTGGACATGATAACCGGACAGACCCTTAGAAATATACAGATAATATGCGTTGACGATGGATCCACCGATAATTCGTCGCAGATCATAGAACAGTATGCGCAGAAGGATGACAGGATCGTACTTATAAGAGAGAAGAATGCCGGAGCGGGTGCGGCAAGAAACCGTGGAATGCAGGAGGCAACAGGAAAATATATACTGTTTCTCGACTGCGACGATTTCTACGAGCCTGAGATGGTAGAGAAGGCTTTCCGCAGAGCCGAGGAGGAGCAGGCGGAGATAGTCATCTACAAATCAGACCAGTACAACATGGATACTGAGGAGTATGTATATGAGAAGTGGGCCATGATAGAGTGGGCACTTCCACCGTATGAGCCGTTTAACCGCAGACAGATATCCACAAATATATTCAGAGCATTTGTGGGATGGGCGTGGGATAAGCTGTATCTCAGGGAATTTGTGATGAAGAATGATCTGAAATTTCAGGAGCAGAGAACCACAAATGATGCGCTGTTCGTGTTCAGCGCGCTGGTGCTGGCTGAGCGCATATGTACAGTAAGTGAGATACTCATCCACAGAAGAGTGGATACCCGGGATTCGCTGTCCAAGACCAGAGAGAAGTCGTGGGATAACTTCTATCACATGCTGCTGGCACTCAGACAGATGCTGAAGGATCACGGTCTGTACACAGAGATAGAGAAGGACTATATAAATTACGCTCTTCACTTCAGCCTGTGGAACTACAACACGCTGGCGGAGCCGACAAAGACAAAGCTCAGAGAGAAGCTTCTCGGCGAATGGTATGACGAGCTTGGAATATCCGCAAGACCTGAGGAATATTTTTATAATGAGTACGAGTATGGCCAGTACAAGGACATGTTAAATTTTACTGTTGAAAAACAGTGATATATATGAGTATAATAGGAACAAATTTTTGATGGAGGTAAATTCGATGTTCAGTTTTGACGAGATAACAAAGGTAGATCCAGAAGTAGCGGCAGCAATGACAGACGAGTTCAACAGACAGAATAACAATCTGGAGCTCATAGCTTCCGAGAATATAGTATCAAAGGCGGTTATGGCAGCCATGGGCAGCCATCTCACCAACAAGTATGCAGAGGGATATCCTGGTAAGAGATATTACGGTGGATGTCAGTATGTGGATGTTGTTGAGGACCTTGCGAGAGAGAGAGCCAAGGAGCTGTTTGGCTGTGAGTATGTGAATGTACAGCCACACTCAGGAGCACAGGCAAACATGGCAGTATTCTTCGCAATGCTTAATCCTGGCGATACATTTATGGGAATGAATCTTGATCACGGCGGACATCTCACCCACGGTTCACCGGTCAACATGTCTGGAAAGTATTTCCACTGCGTGCCATACGGTGTAAACGATGACGGATTTATAGATTATGACAGAGTTCTCGAGATTGCAAAGGAGTGCAAGCCAAAGCTTATCGTAGCAGGAGCTTCAGCATATGCCAGAGCTATTGATTTCAAGAGATTCAGAGAGATCGCTGATGAGGTTGGAGCATATCTCATGGTAGATATGGCACACATCGCCGGACTTGTGGCAGCAGGACTTCACATGAGCCCGATCCCATATGCCCATGTGACAACAACCACAACGCACAAGACTCTCCGCGGACCTCGTGGTGGTATGATCATGTGCAGCAACGAGATAAATGAGAAGTTTAATTTCAACAAGGCTGTATTCCCTGGAATCCAGGGCGGTCCTCTCATGCATGTGATAGCCGGTAAGGCAGTATGCTTCAAGGAGGCTCTTACACCTGAGTTCAAGGCATATCAGGAGCAGGTTGTCAAGAATGCGGCAGCACTTGCAAAGGCACTCATGGCAAGAGGCTTTGATATTGTATCAGGCGGAACAGACAATCATCTGATGCTCATGGATCTCAAGAGACTTGGACTTACAGGTAAGGAAGTTGAGAAGCTTCTTGACGAGGTTCATATCACAGCAAACAAGAACACTGTTCCAAACGACCCTAAGTCACCATTTGTAACAAGTGGAATAAGACTTGGTACACCAGCCGTTACCACAAGAGGTGCAAATGAGGCTGACATGGAGATCATAGCAGACGCCATAAAGGCAGCAGTACTTGACAATGATAAGGCAAAGGCTGAGCAGCTTGTAAAGAGTATTGTAGAGAAGTATCCACTGTATGCATAATCGATAAGAAATATTGATGCATTGCAGTACGTCAGGCATATAAGATAAGAACAAGAGCGGCACGGAAGTTTCCGTGCCGCTTTTTGAGAACATGAACATGAAAAGTAACAGTAAAGTTAAGAAAAAATTACTCATAGCAGCCGTGGCTGTTCTGGCTATAGTTGTGGCGGTGATCCTGGTATGTGCGGCATATCTTCATGCGGGCAGAAGCTCCCTCAGAGGACAAAGATCCAGGGATGCTGAAATGCTGTATGAAGGTCACAGCTACATGTATGATGAAGACAACATTAATATACTGTGTATCGGTGTGGATGCCAGAGGAGAGGCTGACACCGTGGGACAGGGGGATGCCCTGATACTTGTCACACTCAATGTCAGGGACAAGACGATAAGATGCCTGAATATCAACAGGGATACTCTGGCACCTGTCAAGGTATTTGGTGTTGCGGGCAAATATATCACGACCCAGAATCTTCAGGCAGCACTGGCATTTTCATATGGCAGTGATGTGGCTGACGGTGCGGAACTCACGGAATATACGGTATCAGAACTGCTTGACGGACTTCCGATACATGCATATGTGACGCTTGACTTTGATGGGATCAGCAAGATGAACGAGCTTGTCGGCGGAGTGACGGTGAAAGCCATGGAGGATCTGGACAGAGCAGATATACGCCAGGGCGAGACAGTGACACTGTCAGGGGAGCAGGCGGTATATTATGTGACGGAGCGCAACAGTGCCTCGGAGGATATAGGAACAAATGCCGCCCGTATGGACAGGCAGAAGCAGTACATGTGTGCATGGTGCGGCCTGCTAAAGGAAAAGCTTAAGAGAAATCCCCTGAAGATATGGGATATGTATGAACAGATGTCGGGATATATATCAACAGACATATCCAGAACCGGGATGCTGTATCTGGCGTGGAAATTTGCCGGGGCGGAGTTTACTGATGACGGAATGTATGGGTTCCCGGGTTCATATGAGAGAGAAAATTATTATGATGAATATATTGTTGACGATGCGGCGTTAAAGGAGCAGCTTGTCGAAATGTTCTACAGAGAAGTGGAGTAATGCCTGTATGCAGAACGGTGATAGACAGGAAGAATTAGAAAGAAAAATTGCAGAGGCGGTGGCGCTCGCGCAATCCGTTGTCGAGGACAATGAGCGGGAAAGTCACGCAGAAAATGGAAATACCGACAGCCCTGAGATAGAGGCAGTGATGACCGAACCGGGAGGAGAGCGTAAGAAGCTCTTATGGAAGGTGGTCTTGGGGGTATCATCGGTGGTTTTGCTGGTGTGCATCTGCCTGATCGTGAGATATGCGTTTGCACATAACCGGAGCAACCGTGCAAACCGGGCACTCAGGGAGTATGTGGATTATGGAACAGATGGAGCTACGGAGAGCGATGCCTCGTCCAAGCAGGATGCAGGAATTGATGATGTGATATTCCCGCATGTGAAGGTGGACTTTGATGAACTTCAGAAAAAGAATCAGGATATATGTGCGTGGATATACATACCTGGAACAGATGTCGATTATGCGGTACTGCAGGGCAGTGACAACAGCTATTATCTGAGCCATGATGCATATGGGGAGTACAGCCCTGATGGAGCAATCTTCATAGACTCTGCAAATTCCAGAGGATTTTCGGATTTTGATACGGTCATGTATGGACACAACATGTCCAGTGGAACTATGTTCAAGACTCTGCACAATTATGAGGATGAGGAATTCCTCAGAAACAACAGGAATGTGTATGTATACACACCGAACAGTACGCTGTGTTATACGGTGTTTGCTGCATACAGGACAAATGACAGACATATATTCACATACAATGATTTCTCTGACAAAAAAGGCAGACGGTCGTACATAGATGGAATATTTGACGAGAATTTTGATACTGGGGTTGTGCAAAATGACCAAAAAATAGATGTTGACAGCAGACTGCTGACTCTTTCTACATGTTGTGGAATGGATGGAAAAAGATGGATCGTGCAGTCGGTACTCACAGGGGAAATAGAAGCGGATGCCAGATAAAAAAGGGAGTTTTGCACAATTGACGCTCTCTTTTTATGATGGTATACTTTGGAACAAAGTATGATGTCAGGAGAAGGACATCAGGGAGACAAGGAGTGAAGGTTATGACAACAAGATTGGGGAAGGCAGCTTCATTTAAGAGAAAAGCGGCAGCCTGGCTTGCAGCGGTGGCGATAACATTAGGCTGCGGAACAACAGCATTTGCGAATAACAGCCCGGAGAATGATTATGAGACAGATTCGACACACATTCTCATATCCGAGGCGGATACAACTATAGCGGATATTGACAATCTCATGCTTGGAGATGCACCATCGGAGGTGCTTGAAGATAAATCACTGGATGGATATTCAACTCTTGCAGTGTTCTCAGTTACAGCGGTGAATGATTATGATTATTCTGAGATAGAGACGACAAAGATAAGAGGAGCAGCCATCACCAGTGATATGACAGTTCAGGTGAGATTTCTTCCGGATGACGGAGACTGGACCAAGATTCCATTCAGCGTAGAGAGCGGAGTTCTTCTGGCAGAATTCCCATCGGATGGACAGCTTGCAGTGTTTGTCAAGGATGACATAGATATACCGGATGATGATCCTCAGACTGCGGGTGTATCACAGGCAGGAAAGGCACCACAGACAGGAGACAGACTTCCAATATACATATTTACCGGAATCGTAGCGGCGGCACTTGTGGTTGTATCAGTGAGAAAGATAAGAAAATAATATATAGTGTATATAAAAAAAAGAACTTTTGCATATATATGTGCAAAAGTTCTTTTTTATGTTTAGAAAGTCAAGTGATTATTTCATAAAGCACATTGAATAACATATTGATTTTTGGTAAAATTGTATATAAATGGGGTTTCCAGACACTTATACTGGTTATTCCGCAAATGTACATATCAAGAAAGGCAGGGAGTAATTTATGAGAAGAAGTTATGGCAGACGAATGATCGCATTTCTCATGGCATTCATTATGGCATTGTCCGTATTGTTCCAGAGTGATATTGCGATCGGAGGGATTGCGCAGGTGCTGGCGGCACAGTCACAGAATGTGGCGACGGCCAGTGATGCGGAGAAGCAGAGTGATGTGGGGGATTCTGTTGCCACGCTGGCGGCGGATGATGCCATAGATCTGAATGCGGACGGATATTATTGTTATACAACGGTGACATCCGGTAAGACATATTCGGGAAAACCATGGACGCTCACTTCGTCAGAGCTGGTGGTAAAGAAGATTGGAGATACGACCAACGACACGAAGCTGTCGTCAGATTATTATACTGTAGAATACAGTAACAATGTTAATGTTGGTACGGCAACAGTTACAGTCAGAGGTAATGCAGACATGAACTGCAGCGGTACTCTTACATGTACCTTTACTATAAAGGCAAAGAGTATAACTTCGACTGCACTTTTCTATATAGATGGAAAAGAGAAAGCGAACCAGCATAAAAATTGCAAAAATAAAATTTACACATATCAGGCTGGTGGTGTATGGCCGCAGATATATGTAAAGACAGCGAATACATCATCAGGATATTTCCTTACAGAAGGAACTGACTATGTTGTCGATTATTATAACAACGACGAGGAGTCAGAGGTAGTGGAGGATCCTCTTGGGGACGGCCCTAGAGTTGTAGTGTCCGCTGCAAAGAACAGCAATTATAAGATCGGTAGCGACGGAGAGTATTACATATACTACGGAATCAGCGCTGCAAACCTCAGTGATCAGGAGATATCACTGGAGGGTGATACATTTGTATATACAGGAAAACCTATAAAGCCGGTTGTTAAGATACTGGACAAGACCAACAACAAGTATCTGCACAGCATAGACGAGTGGGGTACAAATGACTATGAGTACAAGGTTGAGTATACCAACAATACAGATGTTGGAACGGCGACTGTCACAATAACAGGAGCACCTACCAGATTCAAGGGAACTGTAACCAAGACTTTCCAGATCGTGGATCAGGGAACTGAGGTATACAGCATAGCAGACGCTGACGTTACGGTGGATGACGACCTTGTATATGACGGAACTGCCAAGACTCCAAGTCCGGTGGTTAAGTATAAGGGCACGACACTTGTCGAGGGCAAGGATTATAAGGTGTCATACTACACCAACAATACAAATGCATCCACATCCACATCTAAGCCATCACTGACTATATCAGGACTTGGTTCATATGTGGGTTCAAAGACGGTGAACTTCACCATCAAGCCTAGGAGCACGGAAAATCTCTCCGTAACATTTGATGATGCAGTGTTCAACACCGCAAACAACATAACGATACAGGTTTCTCCACAGAATATTTCTGTCAAGGATAAGGAACTTGGAACTACACTTAAGTTATCCCAGGATTTCTCATATGACTTCAGTGAGTATTGGAATGCCAAGGATTACAATGTAGGAACACATAAGTTTAATATAGTAGGTATTGGAAATTACACTGGAACTGTTCCATGTGAGTTCCAGATTGTTGCAGCGGATATATCCAAAGCTGTAATAACTGCCGATGACGCCGAGTACACAGGTTCTGAGGTGACCACAACCCTGTCAAAGGTCACATTCAGCAATACGGATCTTGTGGAGGGCGTTGACTACGAGATATCAGGTTATGAGAACAACGTGGAGATCGGAAATTCAGCCAGAGTCATGATCAAGGGTCTCGGCAATTTCCAGGGAACATGTGTAGGTACATTTGCGATAAAGACATCTAAGATCAGCATGAATGATGTGGAATTTTCTACGATATCATCGATGAAATATACCGGAGCACAGTTGAAGCCGGATGTGACATTGACATACGACGGCAAGACACTTGTGGAGGGAACCGATTACTCTGTTGCTTACGGCGAGAATATCGTGCCGGGAACCAACAATGGTAAGGTTACATTTACAGGTATGGGAGACTATGCGGGTACTGTGTACAAATCATTTAACATACTTGCAAAGTCATTCTCAGATGCCGATGTAAAGCTGACTGTGAATAAGTCCAGTTATGAATATACCGGAGAGAACATAAAGCCGGATATAACAATTACATACAACGGAATGACATTGGTTGAGGGAGTTAACTACACCTTCCCGTTCAGCTACAAGGAGACCGGAACATGGACAGTCATTGCCATGTCAGCATCGGTATATTATTCCGGTTCAAAGTCATTCCAGATCACTATAGTTGCTCCGTCAGGTGATATGGGCAAACTCACATATGAGGATATACCTGACCAGTATTATAACGGCGGCGAGGTGAAGCCGGAGCTTACCATTAAGAATGGCAGTTATGTTCTGAAGGAGGGAACAGACTTCACAGTCACCGACAGAAAGAACAATGACAAGGTAGGAACTTCTACTATTACTATAGAAGGAATGGGCTCATACAGCGGAACTAAGGTTCTTGAGTTCAACATTTTACCTAAGCCTCTTGAGGACTGCGATGTCAAAGATATATCCGACAGCCAGTACACAGGAGAGGCATTAGAGCCGGCAGTCACCATCAAGAATGGCAGTGTTGAGCTGGAGCAGGATGTAGACTATACGGTAGAGTACAGCAATAACACGGATGTGACAGATGAGGCCAAGGTCGTAATAAAGGCTGCAAATGATAATTATACAGGCGAGATCGTCAAGTATTTCAAGATAACACCTGTTTCAATCATTTCATCTTCAAGCGGAATGGGAATAACCCAGGCCGACCAGTCACAGATGTACACAGGTATGGCCATCGAACCGGTGATAAATGTAACCAGATACGTTAATGGTGAAATTATCAAGCTGGAGAGAGACAAGGACTATACTGTTGAGTATGCGAATAATATAGAGGTAACAGGTTCAGGAGAGAAGGCTTCGATCACTGTAACCGGTATAGGAAATTACACAGGACAGAAGGTTATACGTTTCGAGATAGAGAAGAGAGCTGTGTATAACTGTCAGATGGATGCTATAGCGGATCAGTTGTGGACAGGCTCAGCTATAACACCTGAGATCAATATATACAACGGTGAGATCAAGCTTGTTGAGAATGAGGATTACACAGTAGAGTATGCAGACAACACGGATGCCGGAAAAGCGTCAGTGACCATAACAGGCTGTGGTGATCATTACACAGGTCAGATCATCAAATACTTCAATATTACTAAGGAATTTATAGACATAAGCACAAGTGACAAGATCACTTTGACGGGACTTGAGGATCAGTCATACAACTTTGGCATGGCGGTCAGACCAAGCTTTACTCTGAGCTATGACGGCGAGGAGATGACAGCCGGATCAAACGGTGATTATACATATACCTTCAAGGACAACTATGAGGTCGGTACCGCAACACTTGTCATAACAGGTGTGGGCAAGTACAAGGGAACAAAGGAATACACGTTCAAGATCGCCAAGTATGACATATCAGGTGATACACTGATCATATCAGGCGACACATTTGAATATAGCGGTACTGCTATCAAGCCATCACTTGTGGCTGTGAAGGTTGGAACCGTCAACAGAATAACATCATTTGATGATTTCAATGTCACATACGGTGAGAATACAAATGTTGGAAATGGAAGTGTGACCATCACTCCAAAGGCGGACAGCAGCTATACAGGAGAGCTCACACAGAAATTTGTAATATACAAGAAGAGTATTACAGGTGCAACAGTTTCAGCTTCAAGTGTGACATACACAGGTAAGGCACAGACTCCTGCGGTGACAGTTACATGCAAGGACGGAATGGCAGTGCCTTCAGGAAGTTATAGCGTTGAGTATGCCAACAATATCAATGTTGGTACAGCTAAGATCACGGTAACAGCTCTGGAGGATGGCAATTTCGATGGAACCGCTACAGGAAGCTTCGAGATAAAGGCTATAGATATTGCCGGAGCCGATGTGGCTGATATAGCTGACCAGACATACACAGGCTCAGCGATAACACCGGATATAACAGTCAGCTACGATGGCACCGAGCTTGTTGAGGGTGAGGACTATGTTGTATCTTCATATGATAATAATGAGAATGTCAGCACGGCTTCAGCTAAGGCGTCGATAACCATAACTGGTAAGGGCGTATACAGCGGAACAAAGAAGATCGAGTTCAATATTGTTCCTGCATCAGTCAGCAAGGCAGTTGTAACAGGCGTTGAGGACAGTGTGGTATACACTGGCGCAGATATAACATTTGTAGGACTGGCAGTTACAGTGTCGGGCAGAAAGCTCACTGCTGCTGACTACACAGTGAAATATACAAATAACAGAAATGCTTCCACAACTGACAGCAAGGCAGAGATACTTATCACAGGTAAGGGCAATTACACCGGTGAGAAGATAGTTCAGTTCGTGATCGAGCAGAAGGATATAGCAGATTGCACAGTTCAGCCGATCAGCGCACAGATCTATACAGGAAAGGCTGTTGAGCCTGAAGTGACTGTCACTGACGGTGCAAACACTCTTGTAAAGGGAACGGATTATACCGTTGCATACAGCAACAATATCAATGTCACAACAACCGAGTCAAAGGCTGTTGCTGATATAAGTGGAACAGGCAACTATAAGGGATCTGTGAAGGCAACATTTGATATTGCCAAGAAGATCGTCAAGATAACAGATGCGGATGTTGCTGATATAGCAGATCAGACATACCACATGGGAGATAAGATAGAGCCGGCTGCAACAGTCACAGTGGATGGCGTGAAGCTTGACGCTGACTGCTATACGGTAACTTATACAAACAATGTGAATGTCGGAACTGCGACAATGACAGTTACAGGTATCACTGTACAGGGATATTCAGGGACTGTCGAGAAGACATTCAAGATACTTCCATTGTCTATTGCAAAGGCAGTGGCATCTAAGACTTATTCAGCGGTGTACACACCGGCTGGAACGACATTTACAGTGGAGAGCTTTGACATCACAGTTGATGGCAAGAAGTACACTGTGACGGACATGTCAGATTTCACTGTAACACAGAAGAACCTGATAAATGTTGGAACAGGAACAATAACAGTTACTGCAAAGGCTGACTGTAACTTTACAGGAAGCTTTGATATCGCAGCGACAATAACTGCAGCGAAGATAGAGGAGAGCTGGGCAAGCCTTGAGCAGACAGAGTTCAGCTATACCGGATCTGAGATAACTCCTGAGCCGGTTGTCAGAAGTGGAAATGTCATTCTCAAGAAGGATGTCGACTATACACTCAGCTACGACAGCAATGTGGAGTGTTCCGATAAGGCAAGCGTGATGGTGACAGGTACAGGTAACTATACAGGAGAGGTAAAGCTTCTCTTTACTATCGGTGCGAAGTCGCTCACGGGAGCAAAGGTAAGTGCTCAGGCACAGAGCTATACAGGTAAGCCGCTCACCACGAAGATCTCAGTCGTACTTGGAGACGAGAAACTTGTGGAGGGCCAGGATTATACAGTAGAGTATGTAGAAGGCGAAGTTACAAATGCAGGAACCGGTAAATTCAAGATCAAAGGTAAGGGCAACTATACCGGAGAGCTTGACGGCACATTTGTCATAAATGCGAGAAGTATAAATGCTGAGGGCATTACGGTTGCAGGTGTGGCAGATAAGACATACACCGGATTTGAGATAACACAGGATATAACAGTTAAGGATGGAGATGCGGTTCTCACAGAGGGAACAGATTACACTGTCGACTATGAGAATAATGTCAATGCATCGACCACAGATTCAAAGGCTGCAGTTATAGTCAGAGGTAAGGGTAACTATGACAGCAGTACAACAAGACGTGTAGAATTTACAATTGGACAGAAGAATATAACAGATGCAGAGATAGACGGCGTGGAGAGTTCAGTCGTATACACAGGAAAGGCTATTACATTTGATCAGGCTGTGCTCACTGTGGACGGTGTTAAGCTTGTAAATGGTGTGGACTACCAGACTGAATATGTCAACAATCTGAATGTATCTACTGCCAGCAGCAAGGCGAATATCATCTTCAGTGCAAAGGGTAATTATACAGGAAAAGCAAGCTGGACATTCACTATCACAGCAAAGAGCATAGAGGATTGTACAGTCAGCGATATTCCGGGACAGACCCACACAGGAAAGGCACTTACACCTGACATAACAGTCAAGGATGGCAGCAGAACTCTTGTGAAGGGCACGGATTATGATGTCGTATACAGCGACAATATTGAGGTGTCAACAGCAGACAAGCCGGCAAAGGCGGTTGTCACAGGAAAGGGCAACTACACCGGATCTGTACAGAAGACATTTATGATAGCAGAGAGAGTTATAGATATAACACCTGCGGTCATCTCTATAACAGACAAGGGACCATTTGTATATAACTATGGCAAGCAGATCACACCGGCTATATCAGTTACACTGGATGGAGAGGTGCTTCCAGAGGATGCGTATACAGTAAGCTATCAGAGCAATGTGAATGCCGGAAAGGCATACATAATCGTGACAGGAGCCGGAGAGTATCATGGAGTCATAGATACATCATTTACTATCGAACAGCTCGATGTGACAGGAGGAGTCCTTGAGCTTGAGAAGGATGCTTACGGATATACCGGAAGCGAGATCAAGCCTGTAGTGACAGGAATCACTCTGGCTGGCGGCAGCATAGAGCCTGGCACAGATTTTGACGTGACATACAGCAACAATATAAATGTAGGCAGTGGAGAGATAGCTCTCACAGCCAGAAGCAGTTCAAACTATAAGGGAACAGTTACAGGCAAGTTTGCGATCACTGCGGCAGACATCACAGATGCCCAGCTCACGGTTGCCGATCAGACATACACAGGTGCTGCACTCAAGCCGGCAGTGACAGTATATCTGGGACAGACAAAGCTTATAGAGGGAACAGATTACACAGTGGGATATGCTGACAATACCGATGCCGGAACAGCAACGGTTACTGTAAAGGGTATGGGCAACTATGCCGGAACAGTTAAGACGACCTTCAAGATCGCAGCAAGATCCATAAGTGCAGCAAAGATAACTGTTGCAGATCAGGTGTATACTGGAGCTCCGCTTACACCGGAGATAACAGTTACATTAGGTGGAAAGCAGATCACAGACACCGAGTATGATGTTGACTATAGTGGAAATACCGATAAGGGTACAGCCACAGTGACGATAACAGGTAAGCACAATTACACAGGAACAGCATCAGAGACATTCACCATATCCGCAATGGATATAAGCAAGTGCGTGGTCTCACCTATAGCGTCTGTTGTATACGACGGAACAGCCCACAGTCCAAAGGTTACAGTCAAGAACGGAGAGATAGTTCTGACAGAGGGCAGTGATTATGACGTCACATACAGCGACAATGTAAGTGTTACAACAGACTCAAGAAAGGCAAAGGCAACTATCACAGGCCGTGGAAATTATACAGGTCAGTGTGTGGCTGAGTTTGAGATAACAAAGGCAGACTTTGCAGATGCAGTCATAACAGGAATACCTGAGAGTGTAGAGTATACCGGTGAGAGCATAGTCCTCACAGGATATGAGCTCACACTTGGAGATACAAAACTTGTAGAGAATCAGGATTACGTTGTTGAGTACACTGATAATAAGGAGATCGGAACAGCGACTGTCAGATTCATCGGAGCAGGCAATTACAGCGGTGAGAAGACTGCAGCCTTCAAGATAACAAAGGCAGATATAGCAAACTGCGAAATCAGCCCGATCCAGGGACAGACATGGACAGGTAAGGCCATAGAGCCGGTGCTCACCATAAAGAATGGCAGCGTCACCCTGAAGGCTGGAACAGACTATGAAGTTACATACAGCAACAATATAGACGAGACGGATGAGGCGAAGGCAGAGATCACCGGTATTGGCAACTATACAGGAACTGCTGTAGTCTACTTCTCGATAACAAGAAGCGTTGTGGATATAAACGGCGCTACAGTGTCGGCTATACCGGCGCAGACATATGCATTTGGCAAGGCTGTAACTCCTTCAGTCACTGTTATGTATAACGGAATTACACTGAAAGAGAATACAGATTACACCTTAACATATGAGAACAATATAAATGCTGGAACAGCATATGTGATCATAACCGGAACAAAGTATTACTCCAAGACAAAGAGAGTAAGCTTCGCCATCAACCCTGCGGACATATCAGCAGGCCGTGTGGTTATAGATCAGGAAAGCTTTGTGTACACAGGAAAGAGCCAGAAGCCTGAGGTTACAGGCATAGAGTTTGGAGATGTGATGATAACTGATATGGACAGCTTTGACATAAGCTTTGGCAGCAATGTCAATGTAGGAACAGCGTCCATCAGCGTATCAGCAAAGAGCAACACCAACTACAAGGGCAGCGTGACAGGTGAGTTTGCCATAACAGAGGCAGATCTGTCAGGCGCAGCAGTTGAGGTAGACGATGCGGTATATCAGGGAACACCTCTTACCCCGGCTGTCAGGGTAACACTTGGTACAGTGGTTCTGACAGAGGGCAGGGATTACACTCTGAGCTACAGCAGTAACACAAACGTAGGCAAGGGTACTGTAAAGATTACAGGAAGTGGCAATTATAAGGGAACCGTCAGTGCAGAGTTTGCTATAACAGAGAGAACGATCACTGATGCCGATGTGGAAGTCGCAGATCAGATCTACACAGGTAAGGAGCTCACTCCTGATGTGGAAGTAACACTTGGAGACAAGCTTCTGACAAATGGTGTGGATTACACAGTTACCTATGAGAAGAATGTCAATGTCGGCACGGCAAACGTTGTAGTAAAGGGAACCGGCAATTATAAAGACACTATCACAAAGACCTTTAGAATAGCTGCAGCAGACATTTCAAGTGCAGTTGCGTATAAGATCAGTGATCAGACATATACCGGAAATCCTATCACCCCGGCAGTGACAGTAAGCATGGCTGATGGAACAACACTGAAAGCCGGTGTTGACTATGAGGCTGAATACACAGGAAACACAGATGTTACGACAAAGGATGCACCTGCACAGGTGGTTATCACAGGAAAGGGCAACTATGTAGGAACCCTCAGAACAACATTTGCGATAGTACCTAAGTCACTTACAGGAGTCGCCATCAGCGGATACAGTGAGTCTGTGGCTTACACAGGTGCTGATGTGACATTTGCAGATATTATAGTTGCCGATGGAAGCGAGATCCTCACAGAGGGAATTGATTACAGGATCACATACACAGGCAACAAGGCAGTCACAACAGAGGATGGTACATACTTTACAGTAACAGGTACAGGCAATTACACCGGAAGCAAGGATGTACACTTTGTGATTACGGCAAAGGATCTCAGGGAATGTGATGTCGAGGAGATTGAAAGCCAGGTGTACACAGGAAAGGCCATAGAGCCGGAAGTAACGATAAGAAATGGTAATGTTCTTCTTGTGAGCGACGTTGACTATGATGTCACATATGAGTCGAATATAAATGAGACTACAGAGACAACAAAGGCTAAGGCTATAATCACAGGAAAGGGCAACTACACAGGAAAGGTAACGAAGGAATTCGTTATAGGAAGAGTATTTACAGATATATCAAAGGCTGAGATAGAGGCTATTCCGGATCAGACATATACGTTCGGACAGGCCATAACCCCTGAAGTCAAGGTAAGCTTTGGAGGAAAGGCACTCACACTTAACACCGACTATACAGTGACTTATACCGATAATATTGATGCGGGAACTGCAACTGTAAAGATCATAGGTACAGGTGATTACAACAAGTCAGTTACAAAGACATTTGTCATAAAGCCGGCAGATATATCAAAGGCGTCAGTAGTTCTCAGGGGAACATCATTCACCTACACAGGTGAGGCGATTACACCTGCAGTGACAAGACTTGGCGTTCCTAATGGTGGTGTGACAGAGAGTATCACAGATCTCTCTTCATTTGCTGTGGAATACAGTGACAATACAGATGCCGGAATGGCAAAGGTTACTGTAAGTGCAGGAAAGGATACGAACTACACCGGAACTGCATCAACCACATTTACTATCACAAGAAAGAGCATAAGCGGTGCGGTCGTGAGCGTGGCAGATGCTGAGTACACCGGATCAGAGGTTATACCGGATGTAAAGGTAACTCTGGGAGATAAGGTGCTGACAGCAGGCGTGGATTACACGGTATCGGCTGAAAACAATGTAGAGGCAGGAGAGGACGCTCTGTTAAAGATCACCGGATGCGGTAATTATGAGGGCGTACTGAGCCAGACATTTGAGATCAGTGCAAAGAGCATAGACGGCGGAAAGTGCAGCATACCGGCTCAGGTATATATAGGATCTGCGCTGACACCTGATGTAGTTCTTGAGGTTGGAGGCAAGACTCTGACCAAGGGTGAGGACTACACAGTTACATACGCAGACAACATAGATGTCACAACGGCTGAGAAGAAGGCATCAGCGATCATCAAGGCCATGGGCAACTACACAGGAAAGCTCACAGTTTACTTTGACATCACGGCAAAGACTCTTACAGCAGCCGATGTTGACAGCATTGATGCTCAGGAATACACCGGCGAGGCGATAGAGCCAGTGGTGGTCGTAAGAAACGGAGACACAGTTCTTGTTGCGGGAAGAGATTACGATGTAACATACAGCAACAATACAGACAAGACTACAGAGGCGAGAGCAGTAGTCAAAGGTAAGGGTAACTATCAGGGAACCGTTACAAAGCTGTTTGAGATATGCGGAGCAAGCATAGCACCGGCGGTTGTGACAGGAATACCTGAGAGCGCAGAATATACAGGTGACAGCATAACCTTTAAGGACATAACAGTTGTGATGAATGGAAAGACACTTGTATATGGAACAGATTACACAGTAAGTTATGAGAACAATGTCAATGCAACCACTGAGGACAGCATGGCATACGTTATCATAAAGGGTAACGACAACTACGGTGGACAGATAAGAACAGCCTTCAGCATAACCCCAAGAAGTCTTGAGAAGTGCAAGGTCGATGCCATCGGAGGACAGACATATACAGGCAGGGAGATCACCCCTGAGGTTACAGTAAGAGATGGATCAAAAGTACTCGAAAATGGAAGAGACTACACGGTATCTTACAGTGACAATATCGAGGTGGGCAAGAATGCCAAGGCAGTTATAGAAGGTAAGGGCAACTACACCGGACAGCTTACAGCAGAGTTCACCATCGCAAAGGAAGTGCTCGACATTTCAAATGCGGTGATAAGTGATATCGCAGATCAGTATTACAACTTCGGTGAGGAGCTCACACCTGCACTCAGTGTAAATCTTGGAGGAAGAAAGCTTACAGAGAATGTTGATTACAGCGTAACCTACACTGATAACATTGAGGCCGGTACGGCTACAGCTACAGTGAAGGGAATCGACCAGAATAAGGGCGAGGTAAGTAAGACATTCAAGATCCTTCCTATAGATATAACAACTGCAGAGATCGCACTTGTGAAGGATTCATATGGTTTCACAGGAGATGCGGTAACAGCAGATGTAGAATCGATAACAGTCACAAGAAATGGAGTTAAGAAGGTACTCACAGATCTCGCAGGATTTGAGATCACATGTACAGACAATGTAAATGTCGGTACGGCTACAGTTAAGATCGCCGCAGGCGAAGGCCAGAGCTATACAGGAAGCACAAGCACATCCTTCAGGATCGTTGCAGCTTCAATAGAGCAGGCAGAGGTCGGCGTTGACAGTGCAGTATATACGGGAAGCGCGATCACTCCTGTATGCAGAGTAGTTCTCGGAGGAAAGACTCTTGCAGAGGGCGTTGACTACAAGGTAACAGTTTCAGGCAATGTGAATGTTACTGACAATGCACTGGTTACTATAGAGGGAACCGGAAATTACACCGGAAAGCTTTCACAGAAGTTCAGCATAACTCCTAAGAGGATATCACAGGCTGAGGTGAAGGCCGATGATGCTGAATACACAGGAAGCGCAGTTACGACAACAGTCAGTGTAGTCCTTGATGGAAAGACTCTTGTTCAGGGAACTGACTATAAGCTCAGCTACAGCGACAATGTGAATGTCACATCTGACACAGCAAAGGCTGTTGTGACAGTGACAGGAACAGGCAACTACACAGGAACAGTCCAGGGAGAGTTCTCTATAACTCCTATGGATATATCAAAGCTTGACATACCGGAGATACCAGATCAGACATACGGCGGTCAGGCAGTAAAACCTGAACTGAGAATTGTAAATGGCAACAATGTTCTCTCAGAGGGCACTGATTACACAGTGGCATACGAGAACAACGATTCGGTTACAGACAAGGCCAGCGCTATTATCTCAGGTAGAGGAAGCTACAAGGGATCAGTGACCAGAACATTTGCTATAAAGGCATACAGCATAGACAATGCAGAGATAAGTGGAATCCAGGATGCGGTAGTATTTACAGGAGATGCCATTGAATTTGCAGATGTAGCAGTTGTAGTAAACGGCAGGACACTTGTGAACGGTACGGACTACACAGTAAGCTACGAGAACAACCTGAACGTTACAGATGAGAAGAATCCTGCATATGTGATCATAAAGGGCACAGGAAACTACGGCGGACAGGTTAGAACAGCATTTGCCATAACAGCTAAGAATATCGGCAGATGCAGCATTGATCCGATTGGCGGACAGATATACACAGGTAAGGCGGTTGAGCCTGAGATCACAGTCAGAGATGGCGCAAGGATACTGGAGGCCGGAAAGGATTATGACATTACTTACAGCAACAACACAGAGGTGACAGACAGTGCTGAGGTCACCATAACAGGTAAGGGCAACTACAGAGGCAGCAACAGTGCGGTATTCACCATCGCACAGGAGGTTGTGGATATATCAAAGGCTGTAATGAGCAAGGTCGATGACCAGTATTACAACTTTGGAAATGCCATAAGACCAGAGGTTACACTTACATATGGCGGCAAGACATTGACACAGGATGTGGACTACGAGCTTGTATACATCGACAATATCAATGAAGGTACGGCGACGATACAGGCAAATGGTATCAACAAGAACACAGGCTCGGTGAGCACAACATTTGCCATAAAGCCAGTAGATATAACAACTGCTGAGGTTGTACTTGAGAATGACTCATTTGAGTACACGGGATCAGAGATCAGACCTGCAGTTAAGATGATAACAGTAAGCAGGGATGGCAAGGCGACGGCAGTGACATCTATGACAGCATTTGATGTGACATACACGGACAATACAAATGTCGGAACTGCTGGTGCGGTTATAAAGGCAGCACAGGGAAGCGGATTTACAGGATCTGTGACAAAGAAGTTTGAGATCACAGAGGTGGATATCGCACAGGCTGTAGTTGATGTGGAAGACCATGTGTACACAGGAAGTGCAGTAAAGCCTGCATATACAGTGACACTTGATGGCAAGAAACTCACTGCTGGAACAGATTTTAATGTGGTGTTCAGCAACAATGTAAATGTTGGAACAGCAGCCATCCTCACAGTGACCGGTACAGGAAACTACAAGGGAACAGTTGTCGCATACTTTGCGATAACTGCAAAGGATCTGAGCAAGGCAGATGTGAATGTCCAGTCATCAGTTTACACTGGAAAGCCACTTACACCGGCTGTGACAGTAACTCTCGATGATGAGATATTAAATGCAGACATTGATTATGTTGTTTCTTACAGCAACAATGTAAACGCTACGACAGCAAAGTCAAAGGCGACTGTGACCGTCAAGGGAACAGGAAACTATCAGGGCACTGTGACTGCAACATTCGACATTGAGCCAAAGGCGATCGATGAGGCGAAGATCAATGATATACTGGATCAGATGTACAGCGGCAGTGAGATCAGACCGGATGCAAAGGTGACACTCGATGGAGTACAGCTTGTTGCAGGAACGGACTACACTGTGACATATGAGAACAACATAGAGGTTTCAGATTCAGCCAAGCTTATCGTAACCGGTAAGGGCAATTACAAGGGAACTGTAGAGAAGAACTTCAGTATAAAGAGTCTCACTCTTGAGGACGCAGAGGTATCAGGTATACCAGCCGGTACAGAATACACAGGAAAGGCCATAACATTTGGCGAGATCGTTGTGACACTGGTCGGAAAGAAACTGTCCGAGGATGAGGATTACACAGTAGAGTATAAGAACAATGTAAACGTGACAGACAGTGCGGAGGTTGTGATAACAGGTATCGGCAATTACAGCGGAGAGCTGAGCAGAACATTCAAGATCACAGCTAAGGACATAAGCAAGTGTAGCGTCGATGCGATTGGCGGACAGGTACACACAGGAAAGGCTGTAACACCTGAGGTCACAGTGAGAGACGGAACACAGGTTCTCGTGTCTGGAACAGATTACAAGACAGAGTACAGCAACAACATAAATGAGACAACGGCCAGCTCGAAGGCTGAGATCAAGATCACAGGATCTGGTAACTACACAGGAAGCATAACAGTGAACTTCACGATATCTAAGAATCTTGTGGATATATCCAAGGCTGTGATAAGCAAGATCAGTGATCAGCTTTACAACTTCGGCCAGCCGCTCACACCGGATGTGACAGTTACATTTGGTGGAAAGACACTTGTATACGGCGAGGATTACGCACTCGTATATGTGGACAACATCGATGAGGGTGTGGCAACCGTAACAGTTAGAGGTATCAATTCAAATACCGGATCTTTATCGGCTAAGTTTAACATCAATCCGGTCGATATAAGTGATGGACAGATAGCTCTTGATGCATCCGAGTATATGTATACAGGAACAGCAGTAAAACCGGTGATCAATTCATTTACAGTGAAGAGAGCTGGAAAGACAGTGACAGTTACTGATTTTGACAACCTTGAGATCAGCTACTCGTCAAATACAAATGTTGGAACAGGTAAGGTTACTATAAAGGCACTTGAGGGTGAAGGCTTCACAGGAAGTGTCAGCAAGACATTTGCAATAGTAGGTGCTTCAGTCGACAATGCTTCAGTAAAGGTTGGAAACGGAGTTTATACGGGTGAAGCTGTAACTCCGGATCACACAGTTACACTCGGAGGCAGGACACTTGTTGAGGGACGCGACTACAGAGCAGACTACAGCAACAATGTGAACGTGACAGACAGTGCAGTGCTCACCATCACAGGTATGGGTAACTACAGTGGAAGCACCACAGCAAGATTTAAGATAAGTGCCAGAAATCTTGCAGATGCAGACATTACGGTGGCATCGGCAAGATACACAGGAGATCCACTTACACCTGCAGTTACAGTTTCACTTGGCGGAACAGCTCTTGTGGAGGACAGAGACTTTACAGTTTCATACAGTGACAATGTGAATGTCACAACAGACACAGATAAGGCAGGCGTTACCATCACAGGTATAGGCAACTACACTGGAACGGCGGTTGAGAAATTCGATATCGCAGCTAGAGACATATCTCTTGCAGAGATAAAGGACATCGACAGACAGAATTATACCGGTAATGCGGTTACACCAAAGCTCACGGTTGTTGACGGACAGAGAGAGCTTGTGGCAGGCAGGGATTACACCGTAAGCTACAAGAACAATGTCGAGGTGACAACGGCAGCAGTTGCGGTGATAACAGGAAAGGGCAATTATTCAGGAACTGCCAGCAAGCTGTTTGCTATTGGCGGTGCAGATATTGCAGATGCAGATATAACAGGTATAAAAGACAGCGTAACCTACACAGGAAAGGCAATAACATTTGCCGGACTTAAGGTAACATACGGCGACGATGTACTTGTGGCAGAAAGAGACTACACTGTATCATACAGTGGAAATAAGAACGTGACGGACAAGGCAAGTGTTACCATCACAGGTATTGGCAACTACACAGGAAGTGTTAACAGATACTTTGCTATAACAAGAAGAAATCTTGCAGACTGTCATGTGAGCGAGATCGAGGGTCAGATTTACACAGGCAAGAAGATAGAGCCGGAGCTCACAATTACATATGGAGATCTGGTGCTTGTAGAGGGTGTTGACTACGAGATCGAGTACAGCAATAATATTGAGCCTACAGCAGGCGGACAGTCGGCAAAGGCAACAGTAACAGGTAAGAGAAGCTACACAGGAACTGTGGAGAGAGAATTTACCATTACAAAGGATCCTGTAAATATAAGCGGAGCCAAGATCAGTGCAATACCTGATCAGGAGTTTGCAAAGAAGAATATCACACCTGCGGTAAATGTTACATACGGTGGCAAGACGCTTGTACAGGGAACTGATTACAAGGTTTCATACATCAATAACTATAATGTTGGAACTGCCACAGTGACGATCACAGGATATGGAGACTACGTAAGTTCTAAGACGGCAACTTTCGAGATCGTCAAGAGAGACGTAACAGGTTATGTAGCAGAGCTTTCAAAGAGCAGCATGACATACACCGGAAAGGCACTCACTCCATCAGTTACAGCTATTAACAGCAGTGACGGAGCATTTGTGCTTGACGATGAAGATATCGCGGGCTTCATAGTGAGATATGCTTCAAATGTAAACGTTGGAACAGCAACGGTTACAGCTACAGCAGGAAGCCGGTCTAATTACACAGGAAGTGTGACAGCAACATTTGCCATAACAGCGGCATCAATCGATAATGCAGTAGTTGTGGCAGAGGATACGGAATACACAGGAAAGCCGGTAACTCCAGCCGTTACAGTGACAGTCAACGGTGTTGTGTTATCAGCAGCGGATTACACAGTGGCTTACAGTAACAACACTGAGGTCGGAACCGCAGAGGTAAGCATAACAGGAAAGGGCAACTACACCGGAGAGACAACAGGTACATTTGAGATAACAGCAAGAAGTATCAAGAACTGTACAGTTGAGTGCAGCACATCGATCGAGTACACAGGAAACCAGCTCATACCTGTTGTAAAGGTAAAGAATGGTGATGTGGAGCTGACAGAGGGAGTTGACTACATACTCAGCTTCGATATGAACACAGATGTGACAGGACGCGCAAAGGTGGTTGTGACCGGTAAGGGCAACTACAAGGATTCAGTGACAAGATACTTTGCAATTACAAAGAAGAGTATCGCTGGAGCTGAGATCAAGGGTATTACAGGAAAGGTATTCACAGGTAATGCAATAACACAGGATATTGAAGTTGAACTGGATGGACAGAAGCTCAGCCAGGGAACGGACTATACTGTGAAGTACGAGAACAATGTTCATGTAGGAACAGCAGTCATAACATTAACAGGTGCAGGCAACTACACAGATTCTGTAAAGAAGAGCTTTGTGATAAGCAAGGCAGATATAAGCAACACGGCTGTTATAAACGGAATTGAGTCCGAGGTTATATACAAGGGCACAGCATTTAAGTTTGATAATGTCACGATAACATGGGGAACAAATGTGCTGAAGGAAGGCAGAGATTACACGATCACATACCAGAACAACAGCGGAATCACCATGACGAGAACAAGTAAGGCTTCAGTCACTGTGAAGTTCATGGGCGACTACAAGGGAAGCGTTACAAAGCAGTTCAGGATCAAGGCATTTGACATATCAAAGGCAACCGTATCAGCGATAGCAGACAAGACCTACACAGGATCAGCGATCAAGCCGGCGGTTACAGTTAAGATCGGCAGAACAGTGATAAATCCAAAGGAGTACACGGTTGAGTACAGCAACAACGTGAAGCCGGGTGTTGCAAGTGTTACGATCACAGGACTTAACAACTTCTACGGAACAAAGAAGGTTACATTCAACATCCTTCCTGCAAAGGTGAAGAACCTTGCGGCAAGCGGTGAGACAACAACATCACTGAAGCTATCATGGAGCAGCAGTGCATATGCCCAGGGATATGAGGTGTACAGATATGATACAGGTAAGAAGACATATGTGAAGGTTGCAACAGTGACGGGCACAAGCAGCAATATCACAGGTCTGGCAGCGGGAACTGATTACAAGTTCGCGATATCAGCATATGTGAAGTCGTCAGGCAAGACACTGTATAGCGAGAAGACAGTCATAAATGCAGCAACAAAGCCAGCTAAGGTTTCAGGTATTTCATTCAGCAGCAGGGCAGAGAAGTCGATAGCGCTCAAGTGGAATACAGTTAAGGGAGCTACAGGCTACAAGGTATACAGACTTGTAGCAAAGGACAATTACAAATATCTTGGTTCGACATCAAAGACAGCTTATAATGTAAACGGTCTGACTGGAAGTACAGCTTACACATTCAAGGTAGTTGCATACAAGAAGGTCGGCAGCAAGGAGCTCGTTGGTGAGGATGCTACAGCAAGGATCATGACAACGCCATCGGCAGTCAAGAATCTTAAGATCAGTGCCAGAAGCAATGCATCGATAACGATGAAATGGAGCAAGGTAAACAACGCTGATGGATACATAGTTTACAGATACCGCGGCAACAGAGCAGTCAAGATCAAGACCATCACAAGCAAGTCAAAGGTCGTATTTGTAAGCTCAAAGCTCAGTGCCGGAACAACGTATAAGTACAGAGTTGTGGCATACAAGAAGGATGGAAAGGCGATCGTAGAGAATGCCGGAACATATGTATCAGGATTTACACTTCCTGCAACACCTGTTGTATCAGCGAAGGCCGGAGTCAAGCAGGCGAAAATTGCATGGAAGAGAGCCAAGGGAGCGACAGGTTACATCGTATACATGTCAACATCAAAGAGAGGCACTTATAAGGCTGTTGCAACCATAAGAAAGGCCAGTACGACTTCGTACACCAAGAAGGGCCTGAAGAAAGACAAGACATATTACTTCAAGGTGCGTGCATTTAACAAGTCAGGTAAGACAACATATAAGAGTTCATACTCAACAGTAAAGAAGATCGTTGTCAAATAGTGACTGACAGTTAGATAAGGGAAAGCCGGAAATAAAACTATAAAAAGCATCCAACCGGGTGAGCCTGGAAACAGGCTTATCTGGTGGATGCTTTTTTGTTATCTATGAGGCGGAGGAATCTGTCCGCCTGAGAGATGATAAAGTCTTTAAGTGCTTTATATGGAAATACATTCGTTGTATTATTGCCTACATCGGTGTCTATGGAGGTGAATGAGTCGAGATCACTCCGCAGTCTGCTCTGTGAGAAACATAGACATTTTTTTATGGTCATATCAGGTGATGAAACCTTCGGTATGATCGGTGAGAAATCCCTGATAAACAATGGATTTGTCACATTGTAATCACCGTAGAAAAACTGTTCTGAGAAGAAATCCCGGAATGGGATGCACCTTCCCTCCGGCTGCATGCTGAGCTCGTGCATTCGGACATGGTCTATGTCGCGTGTCACACAGGTGGGAGTGTTATCGCCTGCCTCAAACTGAAAATATTGCGGCCAGAATTCCTCCACATAGGCGGCGTCCATCATGAGATGGGCAAGTATGCCAAGGTCGGCAGGTGTCATAGCTTCCACTGGATATTCTGACAATATGTGATCGATGTCCGGATATTTTGTTATGAGATCGTTCTGCCATTCCGGCCTGAAATGTGTCAGGGCTTTGTCCATAACCGCATCTGGAAGAACGCAGCCCAGCAGGAAATCATTCAGCAGCTCCGGCTGGGATTCCTTTGAAATATGAAGTTTATCTGCGATATATCTGCCCTCGCACAGGTGTATTATGTATCCCGGCATTGCAGCCCTCCCATATAGAATATATTTGTCAATTTGTAAAAAAGTGTACCCCCGGAGCCCCCGTAATGTCAATAAAGACAATTTCATACAAACAGTTTACTTGACTTATAATTTGTTAGGCGGTAAAGTCATAGATGGATAAATGGGATATCCATATCAGAGTAAAAGGAGAAACGTGTTGAATAACGATTACAACAAAGAACAAAACGACAAGAATGACGACAACAAGAATAATGGCAACAAAGGCAAAAACAGGAATGTCATGGTTCTGCTTGTCATCTCGGTGATATTGACACTGCTGTGCTGGAGAGCATACGACAAGATCACAAATGGAACGAAAAAAGAGATCCCGTACAGCGGATTTGTGGAGATGCTGGATTCGGGAGAGGTGGACAATGCGGAGATATATGCCAAAAAGATCAGATTTACCTCAAAGGAGTCTGACGGCACTCTGGATAAGAACACCTATGTGACAGTGAGGATAAGCGACGATAAGCTGGCAGACAGACTTAAGACAGCCCATGAGAAGTATGCCACAACATACAAGGGCAAAGACGAGAGCGGTTCAGCCATGGTCGGAACGATACTCTCATATGTGGTCATGATAGCTGCATTCTATCTGTTCCTCTCGTTAGTGACAAGGCGGAGCGGAATGATGGGCTTTGGCAAATCAAATGCCAAGGTATATATGGAGAAGAAGACCGGAGTCACATTTGCAGATGTTGCAGGAGAGGATGAGGCAAAGGAATCCCTGACTGAGATGGTCGACTTCCTTCACAACCCTAAGAAGTATATGGCTATAGGTGCAAAGCTTCCAAAGGGAGCACTGCTGGTCGGCCCTCCGGGAACCGGAAAGACACTTCTGGCAAAGGCTGTTGCCGGAGAGGCAAACGTGCCATTTTTCTCCATGTCGGGATCAAGCTTCGTGGAGATGTACGTGGGAGTCGGAGCATCGAGAGTCAGAGATCTGTTCAAACAGGCATCTGAGATGGCTCCTTGTATAATATTCATAGACGAGATAGATGCCATAGGCCAGAGCAGAGACAGCGTGAGGGGCGGTGATTCGGAGAGAGAACAGACACTGAACCAGCTTCTTGCCGAGATGGATGGATTTGACACATCCAAGGGAATAGTGATACTGGCTGCGACCAACAGGCCGGAGACACTTGACAAGGCACTCCTGAGACCGGGAAGATTTGACAGAAGAGTAATAGTTGAGAAGCCGGATCTTCAGGGTAGAATAGACACGCTGAAGGTACACTCCAGAAATGTCAAGATGGATGAGACTGTGGATCTCCGTGAGCTTGCGCTTGCCACAGCAGGTGCGGTTGGAGCAGATCTCGCCAACATAATAAATGAGGCGGCGCTCACTGCAGTCAGATCCGGAAGGAGCATGGTTTCACAGGCTGATCTGATTGGTGCGGTGGAGCTTGTATTTGCAGGAAAAGAGAAGAAGGGCAAGCTGCTAGGCGACCAGGAGAAGAAGGTCGTTGCATATCATGAAGTTGGACATGCTCTTCTGGTTGCTCTCCAGAAGCACACTGAGCCTGTTCAGAGAATTACAATAGTTCCTAGAACGATGGGTTCTCTGGGATATGTATGGCAGGTGCCTGAGGAAGAGAAGTATATGGAGACCAAGGCTGAGCTTGAGGCGAACATTGTGACGACCCTCGGCGGAAGAGCTGCAGAGGAATTGAAATTCGAGTCAGTGACCACCGGCGCGGCAAATGATATAGAGCAGGCGACCAAGACAGTGAGAGCGATGATAACCATGTATGGAATGTCAGACAAGTTCGGACTCATGCAGCTTGAGACTGTTCAGGGAAAATATCTCGACAGAAATGCAGTGCTCCAGTGTTCAGACAAGACTGCTGCAAAGGTCGATGAGGAGATTAGGAATCAGCTCAAGAAGGCATATGATGAGGCCAAGAAGCTTCTCTCAGAGCACATGAATGCGTTGGATGCCATCGCACAGTATCTGATAGAGAAGGAGTCGATAACAGGCCAGGAGTTCATGGAGATATTCAACAGAGTTGAAAATGCTGAACAAAATGTTGAACAGGAATAAAATTAAAACAATAATAAGATCAAAAAAAGAGAAGCCGGGGCTGGCAAAAAGCTCCGGTTTCTCTTTTTTCTATATCTGCTTTAGATTATATCTGCTGAAGATCGTCCAGGGTCTTGCCGTATGCCGGTAAAAACTCGCACACGAAGTCGTTTACCTCAGGATAAGTCTCAGCCATCTGTGACACGGAATTCATGATCGTACCCATGGCACTGGAGAACTCGGTATTTCCCGATCCTGTCTCCTCCATGCATTTGATCAGGGCGGACAGCTTGTCAGCCGCCTTGACGAGCTTCCAGAGATATACATCGTTCTCGTCGTCGGCATCCTTAAAAAATATCGGTTCATAGGCTGGTCTGAGATCGCTCGGCAGCTTGTCAAGAAGTGTGTGGCATGCGATATCTTCCACATCCTTGAAGGCTGTCTTGATATCATCGTTGTAGTATTTCACCGGGGTCGGCATGTCGCCGGTGATGATCTCCGATGCATCGTGATAGAGACCTATGAGTGCAGCTCTCTCGGCGTTCAGAGTCTTGCCGTAGCGTACATTGCCGATGGTTGCCAGTGCGTGGGCTATCATGCTCACCTCCAGGCAGTGCTCACACAGATTCTCCTCGCGGTTGTTCCTCATGAGTGCCCATCTGTCAATATATTTCATTCGTGATATAAGTGCAAAAAAGTTGTATTCCATCATAAAATCCTCGTTACTTCTGTTTATCGTTGTGGAAAAAGTTATATACCGCAGTGGCTGCAGTCTTGTTCATTCCCTGCGGGATCTCGAGATCAGCAATGCTGGCGGCACGGATCTTGTCTATGTCCTTGAAGTATGCCAGAAGAGCCTTTCTCCTTGCCGGACCGATGCCCTCAATATCGTCCAGAACTGAGTGGATCTGGGATTTGCTTCTGAGACTTCTGTGGTACTCGATTGCAAATCTGTGGGCCTCATCCTGAAGTCTTGTTATCATGTTGAAGGCCTGTGTATTTGCAGGGAAATCTATCTCCTTGTTGTTGTAATAGAGTCCTCTGGTTCTGTGGTGGTCATCCTTTACCATTCCGCATACCGGGATGTTGAGACCAAGCTCGTCAAGAACCTCCAGAGCTATGTTGACCTGACCCCGGCCGCCATCCATCATGAGTACATCAGGGTAGATATTAAACCGCTCGTCTGTGAACCTTCTTGTGAGTACCTCCCTCATGCTTGCGTAGTCATCCGGCCCGTCTATGGTCCTGAGCTTGAACTTTCTGTAGTCATTCTTCTTGGCGCGTCCGTTTTCAAATACCACCATGGATGCCACGGAGTGATAGCCGCTTATATGCGATATATCAAATGCTTCAAGGCGTCTTGCGGATGAAACTCCGATAAGCTGTGCCAGCTCATTTGCCGCACCCTCAGTGCGCTCCTTTTCACGCTTGAGCTTGTCGGCATCCTGGTTCATGACCAGAAAAGCATTGTCCTTTGCCAGCTTGAGAAGCTTCTGCTTGTCTCCCTTCTGGGGAACAATGATGTGTACCTGACTTCCTCGGCGGGCGCTCAGATATTCCTCGATGACCTTGTAGTCCTCGATCTGCTGCTCGATAATGATCTCCTTTGGCAGATATGGAGTGGAAGCGTAGTATTGCTTGAAAAAAGACTCCATGATCGTGCTGTAAGCCTCAGCATTTACGCCGCTCATGTGGTAGTGTTCCCTGCCGATCATCTTGCCGGATCTTATGAAGAATATGGATATGACACACTCATTTCCAAGATCGGTGGCCATGGCGATCACATCCCTGTCGTCTGCGCTTGTGTCACCGACTCTCTGGGTGGACTCAATGTGATGGATGCTCTTTATCAGATCCCTGATCTCGGCGGCCTGTTCAAATTCCATATCCTCGGCCAGCTCCTTCATCTGCTTTTCGAGATCCCTGATCACATGACCGTGGTTGCCGTTCAGAAAGCTTATGGCATCCTGGACATTTTTGTTGTAATCCTCCTTGGAGATATATCCCTGACAGGGCGCCATGCACTGCTTTATCTGGTGATACAGGCAGGGCCTTTCAAGGCCCATATCCCTTGGCAGAACCTTGTTGCAGCTCCTGATGTGATACAGCTTTTTCAGTAGCTCTATGATATCCTTCACCGCTTTGGAATTGGTGTATGGGCCGAAATATTTGGAGTGATCCCGTTTCATCTGATGGCTGTACAGTATGCGCGGGTAATCCTCCTCCACAGTAATGCGGATATAGGGATAACCCTTGTCATCCGTGAGCATGGTGTTGTAATGCGGTCTGTGCTCCTTTATAAGGTTGCACTCTAGAACGAGAGCCTCAATCTCTGAACCGCAGACAATATATTCAAACCATGCAATATGGGATACCATCTTCTGAATCTTCGGGGATTTCTTGTAGCCGGTCTGGAAATACTGATGTACTCTGTTGTACAGATCTATGGCTTTTCCTACATATATAATATGATCCCCCGAATCGTGCATGAGATATACTCCTGGGACATGGGGGAGCTTCTTAAGTTCTTCTTCAAAATCAAACATGTCATTCACCTCAAAAATCTTAGATAAGTATATCACTATACTTACTATCATGTCATTCTTTCCTCAGAAAATTTGAAAAATAAAAAAGGATTTTGAGAAAAAACGGAGAATAATAAAAATGTGTGGTAAGAAATATTGATCATGTGATAGGAGAGATTCTATGACGATACGGGAACAGCAGGAAAAAAGGGAGCACGAAGTGCTCAGCAGATATGCGGCGTTCAGTGATCAGTCCACAGGACGTGACAGACCGGAGGAGCAGTGCGACCTCAGAACGGTCTACCAGAGAGACAGGGACAGGATACTCCACTGCAAGGCGTTCAGGAGACTTAAGCATAAGACTCAGGTATTTCTGTCGCCGGGTGATGATCACTACAGGACCAGACTGACCCATACTCTGGAGGTGTCGCAGATAGCAAGGACGATAGCCAGATCACTCAGGCTTAACGAGGATCTGACGGAGGCGATAGCGCTGGGACATGACCTGGGACATACGCCATTTGGACATGTCGGTGAGCGGACACTTGCGGCCTGCGCGGGCAATAATTTCAGCCACAATGTTCAGAGCGTAAGGGTTGTGGAACGTCTTGAGAACCGTGGTGAGGGACTTAATCTCACCTGGGAGGTCCGGGACGGAATGCTAAACCATAAGACATCATGCACTCCGCATACGCTGGAGGGACAGTGTGTGAGACTGGCGGACAAGATAGCGTACGTCAATCATGATATAGATGATGCGATAAGGGGTAACATATTGAAGGAGGAGGATCTTCCGACCAATATCACCGACATTCTCGGGAAGAATACCCGCACCAGACTGAACTGTCTCATACATGATGTGATAAATACGAGTCAGGACAAGGATTATGTCGGTATGTCGGCGGAGATCGGGGATGCTCTGGGGAAGCTGAGAACATACATGTTCAGATATCTCTACACTAACCCGATAGCCAAGAGCGAGGAGCTCAAGGCCGACAAGATGCTGAGGATATTGTATGAATACTTCATTGAGGACGCCAGCAGGCTGACAAATGAATGTGTTGAGATGATATATATGGGAGAGGATCCCAAGACAGTCGTGTGCGACTACATAGCTGGTATGACAGACAATTATGCGATAGAGACATTTAAGAGTATATATATACCGAAGTCCTGGAAGGTCTGAGCATACCTGACAAACAGGAGGAATCGAATTGTATTATTCGGATGACGTGATAAATGAAGTCTTGTCAAGAAATGATATAGTGGATGTTATCGGAAGCTACGCAAGCCTTAAGAAGAAGGGCGCGAATTACGAGGCATGCTGTCCGTTCCACCATGAGAAGACTCCGTCATTTAAGGTCAACAGGGAAAAACAGATGTATCACTGCTTCGGTTGCGGAGTCGGTGGCAACGTGTTTACATTTGTCATGGAATATGAGAACCTCAATTTCCCGGAGGCGGTGGAGAGGCTTGCGGAGAGGGCTGGAGTACAGCTCCCTGAGAAGTCCATGAACGCCCAGGAGAGGTCGAGGGAGCAGTATAAGATAACGCTCAGGGAGATGAACAAGACTGCGGCTGCATATTTTCATTATATATTGAAGCACAGCCAGCATGGTGAGAAGGCTTATGAGTATTTTCACGAGACAAGAGGTCTCTCTGATGAGACGATAAATAAATTTGCGCTTGGATATTCAGATATATACAGGGATGATCTGTACAGGTATCTGAAGAGCAAGGGATATACAGATGATCAGATGAAGGGCTCGGGACTTGTTGAGATCAGTGAGAAGGAAGGTGGTGTGGACAAGTTCTGGAACAGAGCCATGATCCCGATACTGGATATAAACGGCAAGGTCATCGCATTTGGCGGACGAGTCATGGGCGATGGAAAACCGAAATATATAAATACCAGTGATACTGCGGTGTTCGACAAGAGCCATACGCTGTTTGCCATGAACATAGCAAGGCGGAGCAGGAGAAAAGGATTTATATGCTGTGAGGGATATATGGATGTCATCTCCATGCATCAGGCAGGATTTGACAATGCCGTGGCATCCCTTGGAACGGCATTTACATTTGGACATGCTGGGATAATAAAGAGATATGCCGATGAGGTTTATCTGGCGTACGACAGTGACGGCGCAGGCGTGGAGGCGACGAAGAAGGTCATAGCAATTCTCCGGGAGGTCGGAGTCGGCGCAAGGGTCATCAATATGAGACCGTACAAGGATCCCGATGAGTTCATACAGAACCTTGGAAGCGAGGCATTTGAGGAGAGGATAAAGAAAGCTGAGAGCGGAATGATGTTCCTTGCAAGGATATATTCTGAGGAATATGACCAGAGCGATCCGGGTGAGCTGACCAAGTTCCAGAACCAGATAGCGAGGGAACTGGCATATATTGAGGACGACCTGGAGAGAAATAATTATGTCGATGCCATAGCGAGGAAATATGTGATCGACAAGGATGCCCTTGCCGCGAAGGTACATGCCTACGGTGTTGCGGGCACGGCAAAGCCGGAGATAGTGGAGCGGGAGACCCGCAGACTCCAGGAACAGCAGGGCTATGAAGAGTTCCCGGGAGACCAGAGCGCGGGAGCTCCGGGAAGACCTGAGACAAAGGATAATAAGACCGCCAAGCTGCTGCTCACATGGCTTGTGAACCGGCCGGAGCTGTTTGCCAGACTTGACGGCGTGGTGAGTGAGGCGGACTTTGAGCCGGGAATATACCGGACCGTAGCGGACAAGCTGTACTCACAGTACAGGGAGAAGCACAAGGTTGAGCCCGCTGTGGTTGTGAACACATTCCAGGATGTGGAGGAACAGAGACTGGTGGCAGGCATGCTCCAGACAGATCTGGC
>OHRF01000136.1_pt1 | contig 59946 bp, 60 predicted proteins | sample 1578291 | NCBI WGS metagenome assembly OHRF01 (sample SAMEA3879576, study PRJEB24766) | human gut metagenome | biome: human-associated habitat; feature: feces | place: USA | collected 1985/1987 | reverse complement strand
TAAGGAATTGAAGGGGCATCGGGAAAGAGATGCCCCTCTTTTTCGATGTACATAAGTAGGGAGCGTGTAAATGGATAGGTACGAGGTCATGGCAGGCAAGATGGCACCCTTGACCGACGGGGCGCACCGCAAATGGGGATTCGCCGGAAAGGTCGAGACGAGGAGCTATGAGCGGCTGGTCGATGCACTCATTGACTTTGTTGAGACCGGAGACGGCCTAAAAGCGCGGTTTCTCACAGGGTTTGCAGCGTGCTTGGCAGCGGATAGGAAATCTGTCGAGAATCGTGGGTTCGGGGTCGCGGTCAGGAAAGTCCGGTGCCATCGGGGCGAGGACGGCACGGTAAGGGTATCTTCCGTAGAGACGATGCATGAACGTCGGTACACGGTCGATGATTGGCGATACGACACGGCGCATTGCGAGCAGACCGAGAACGGTCAGAAGGGTTGAAGGGATGGACAATGAGTTCCACGATTAAACTGTATGAGCATAACCAGAAGGCGTATGACGCACTCCTAGATATGCTTGGGGAGTGCGACCGCGCCTGCGTCATCAAGCCGACCGGAACGGGAAAGTTCGTCATCCTCGCAAAGATGGTGCAGGACAACCCAGACAAGCGGTTCCTGCTGCTCGGCACCAACGATTACATGTTCAACGACCAGATGGCGAACCTTGCCGAGATTGCGCCGGGGTTCACGCCCGAGAACCTGCAATTCATGACATACAGCGCGGCAATGATGACAGCACGACGCGGTGAGGAGATTTCCGGTTACGACGTTGTGGTTGCAGACGAGTTTCACCACTGCGGTGCGGAGGAATGGGGAAAGGGTGTTACGCACATCCTCGATGCGAACGAGAGCGCCAAGGTGGTCGGCTTCTCCGCCACCCCTATCCGATACTCGGATGGCGGGAGGAACATGGCGGACGAGATGTTCGACGGGAACGTGGCCTATTCCATGGAGCTTGAGGAAGCGTGGCTGCGTGGAATCCTGCCGATTCCGAAATACGTCACCGCTTTCTATGAAGCACCGAAGGAGCTTGGAAGGCTGGCAAAGTCCATTGCTGGAATAAAAGACGAGATGGTGATGAAGCGGTTCCAGAAAAAGTATGAGAATCTTCGTCGTTCCCTTACAGAAGCAGGAGGTGTACGTGAAGCCATCGCGAAGCATCTTAAGAAACGGGACGCGAAGGTCATCGTGTTCTGCCCACGTGTCGCAAAGCTCCGAGAGTTCATGCTTCTGCGGCGTGAATGGTTCGGGGCGGTAAACAGCGAGATACACGCTTATAAGACCGTGAGTGCAGACCCATACGGTTCCGAGGACTTTCAGGCGTTCAAGGATGATGAATCAGATGCTTTAAAGGTGCTCTACTGCGTGAACCAGCTCAATGAAGCCGTTCATGTCAAGGGTGTCGATGCCATCGTGATGGTCAGGCCGACGAAATCACCGACCGTGTTCTACCAGCAGCTCGGACGCGTATTATCTTCAGGAGGAAACCGAACCCCGCTCGTTTTTGACTTCTGCAATAACTTTGGTTCCATCGTTGCAGCGGAAAGGATTCCAAAGCGAATGGAGGAAACGTTCAAAAGGCTAACGGGAGAGAGCGAGCAACTGCCGTTCACGCCAAGCGATTTCCGAATCATAGACAGGACGCTTACCTTTAGACAGCTCACAGATGAGATTCGGAAATCGCTGAAACAGCAGTCGATAGAGGACAAAATTACGTTTCTTGAGCAGATGGCGCAACTGAACGGAGGAAAACTATGAGCGAGCTTGAAGTGACACGTGTCATGAGCGACCTTCGGGGGCTTTATGAACGCGGCAAACTGTCGGACGAACAAATAGCCAGACTTGATGCCATCGGCTTTAATTGGGAAAGGCAAAAAAGAATAAAACCGACCTTAGATAGCCGACTTGCAGAACTTTGGGATGAGGAAAAGAATGGTGCGGTGGAACTTGTTAGGTTGAAGCAGCGTGATAGATATTGGTGGAAATGCCCCATATGTGGGTGCGAATGGTCGCGAGAGCTTGGCGCAGCACTTAAGTCGAATTTGTGCCCAGCGTGCAATGGGCGCGTGCTAGTCAAAGGCTACAATGATTTGGCAACCACACACCCTGAACTTGCTGCCGAATGGGACTATGACCGCAATGGAGAACTTAGGCCGAGCGATGTTCTGGCAGGGAGCACGCGGGCAGTCTGGTGGAAGTGTTCAAAGTGTCACGGGGTATGGCAATGTAAGGTCGTAAATCGAAAGCTCAATGCTGTACGTTGTCCCTATTGTAGAAAAAAAAGATTGCTTAAGGGATTCAACGACCTTGCTTCTCAGTACCCGGAGCTTGCAAAAGAATATCTTCCCGAACTCAACAGCGGGATTACAGCGGACGAGTTGCCTATAAGAAACAATACAAAGGTTAAGTGGCGTTGTTGCAAATGTGGTTATGAATGGATAACCACTATAGGGCACAGGGCGAAACGAGGAACAGGATGTCCGAGATGCAATGGCAAGAAAACGTCACAGAGTAAAATGAAAGCGGTCGTTTGCGTTGAAACGGGGAAAATCTACGAATCCATCATGAGCGCCGGGAGGGATGTTGAAAGAACAGACGGCGCTATATGTCAAGCTTTGCGCAATGAATCGCGAACATGCGCTGGATACCATTGGCGGTATTTGGACGAATGAACGAGGGCATCCGAAAGGGTGCCCTTCTTTTTTGAACAGAATATGCGGGATATATGGAGTGTACGGTTCACCTGCTTGCTGGTATGCCGGTCTGCTATATTTATAGACAGCAAGAAGGGCTGACGGAAAGGACACCGGCATGGGCTACATCGAGAAGACTTACGGACGAAGTGAGAAGTTCCTTGCATTCAAGGTCTGCTTCTACGACACGCTCGTTCCGGCTCGCGAATACAAAAGCGGGTACGCGGCGGACAGGTTCGCAAGGAAATGTGCGGCGCAGGGGCTTTGGTGCTCTCTCCATGGGCTTGCGGTTGCAGATGGTAGTTGCGAGTGGGTCGAGATTTCTGCCTGCTAGGCGAGAAGGGATTACAGACATGGATAAAGAAATCCGCTATTTCGTGAACGGGTACGAGATGCTTCTGTACCTGAGCGGGGACAGGGAAGAGCGCAAGTCGGTCGATTGCTTCGAGCTTCAAGATTTCGAGAGCGAGGAGAAAGCAGTAGCCGCCGCCCGCGACTTCATCAGCGAGCACAAAAACGCCGTCAACGACCAAAAGCACGGCATCGGCTCTGTCACCTATTGGGTAGCTGTCGTTGAGCGTGCGATGGAAGATGCGGTCATGGGGTGGCTTCCCTGCGACCGGGACGGCGTGACTGAGGATGAGGAAGGCATGGTGCCGGACGATGCCACAGTCGCATATATCAGCACCTTGGACGGGAGCCGCGAAGAGCGGGCATTCGAGCTTGCAAAGCACGATTACTACGGGTTCCTCGACTACAAGGAAGACCGTTATACGACGGTCTACGGTTACATGGATTAGGTGATAGATATGAACAGCATTTGCTTTGACACCGAGACCACCGGTCTTCATCCGAACGGTAGCGACCCGGATGAGATTCTGACCATCTCCATCATCGGAAGGGACGGCTCCGTCCTGTTGGATGAGAGGTTCCGACCGACCGTGAAGACCGAATGGCCGCACGCGAGCGCCGTCAACGGCATCTACCCGGAGGACGTGGCAGACCTGCCGACTATCGAGACAGCCATACCGCGACTGAGGGAAATCTTTGCAGGGGCAGATGAGGTTATCGGCTACAACGTCGGATTCGACCTCGGGTTCCTATCCGCCGTCGGGGTGCGCCCGAGGGAGGACGCACGCATCACGGACACCATGAAAGAGTTCACGTGGTTCATGGGAAGGCGCTACAAGCTGGTGGATGCCGCCGACCACATCGGATACGAGTGGACGGGCAGGGCGCACGGGTCGCTTGCCGACGCGCTCGCGACGCTTGCCGTGCAGCGATGGCTCGAACAATGGCTCGTAGCAGAGTAGATACGTGCTTAGGCGTGTGAAGAGTTGCTTTTCACACGCCCTTATCTTTGCAGCGCAAGTGTGTGCAATCTATGTGGTTATCTTGCTCTCTGGGTTGCTGGTATTCTGGTCTGCTATATTTATAGACAGCAAGGGACGAAAGTTTTCCCGGCAGGAGGATTCCAGAATCCTCCGCAAACACCATCGAGAGATTGGAAAGACAATGGCTATCAACCGAGTGACCATCATGGGCAACCTCACGCGCGATGCGGAGCTTCGCAAAAAGGGGGATGCCACGAGTGTCCTCACCTTCGGACTCGCCATCAACGAGAAGAAGAAGGACAGCGAGACCGGCGAATATGTCGATGCGCCGGTGTTTGTCGATTGCGCCCTGTTCGGTGCGCGAGCCGAAGCACTTGCTCCCTATCTCACCAAGGGAAAGAAGGTTTCGGTGGATGGACGGCTCCGCTACCACTCTTGGATGAAGAACGATGAGAAGCGCCATGCCCTTTCCGTTCTCGTGACCGATATCGAGTTTGCGGACTCGAAGGGTGCCGGGAAGGATACGGTTTCTGCCCAGGGGCAGTCTACGGAACCGGAAACGTATGATGCGGATATTCCGTTCTAGGGAGGACAGAATGCACTTTCGTGGCGTTTCAGTGCGGGAAATCCCCTTCATGCTCTTCCTCGGCCTGCTATTCGCGGTGACCGTCGGATGGTGGGTGTTTCTCACACTTACGGTTTCGGTCGTTTTCGGAAACGTGGCTGCTGCGGTATTCGCCGTGTGCTCGGCACTTTCCGTCACCGTCGGTTACGGGCTTGTACGCGCATCCGATTCCCGTGAGTAGCGTTTTTCAAACAGGACAGAAAGGACTTCTAACATGTACACGATTCTGATGCTCAACCAGAAGGGCGGAGTCGGCAAGACCACCATCGCGGACGAGCTTTCCTTTGCGCTTGAGCGTCGCGGCAAGACCGTGGCGTTCGTCACTACCGACCCGCAGGGCGGTTCCGTCCATGAGGTCTGCGATGACCCGGATTTCGCGGAGGAGTGCGATTTTCAGGTTGTCGATACGGCGGGCGTGCTCGTGGGCGGTGTGAACGATTGGTGCCGCGCGGCGAATCTCATCCTCGTGCCCATGCTTCCGAGCACGCGCGACATGGAGCCGACGCTGAGAACGCTCGATATCGTACGTGAGTCCGGCACTGGCGCAAAAGCGTATGTCATCGTCAACAACTTTTATGCCTACGGCACACTCGACCGTCAGCTCGTGGAGTACCTTGAGGGCGAGGAGGTTCCAATCATCGCGAAGATTCCCCGCGCCGTTGCCCTCTCACGTGCCGCAGCAGCCGGTGTGTCCGTGGCGGAGTACGACCCGAAGAGCCATGTGGTCGCCCCGATTGAGCTGCTTGCAGATTCGGTTCTGAACGAAGAGGAGAAGAACAATGGCTAACAAGACCACAGCGAACGCGTTCATGGCGAGCGCGCAGAAGTCCAAGCGCGAGATGGCGGATATCCAGAAGGAAGGTTCCGGCAAGCATGAGACGGACGAGGTGGAACTCAAGAAAATCAGTCTCCTCATCCCGGCTTGGCTCCACAAGCAAGCGCAGCTCCACCGCGTCGAGACGGGGGAGAGCATGACCAAGCTCATCGTCCGACTGCTTGCCGAGGAGCTTGGTTAAAGGGATGGACTTGATGGTAGCGGAATCGGAAAAATCGAAGCACGACATGCTGCGTGCGATGCGGAAGCACATACGCGAGAACGGCATCACAGACTTCACCGATTTTCAGGACTGGTGCGATGAGAACAACGACCGCTGGTCTCAGGCACTCGATAGCGGACTTTCGTCGGTTATCGAGAAATACATCGACGGGCGTTTTTACTAGAGAGGAAGTGGAGCCGGTAGATGGATTCACTTCGGAAAAAGGGATTGGAACATGAACCTAATCACCATGGTTCCCGCCACCGCGAGGTTTATCGCGCAGATGCGGGGGATGCGAAGGCACATCGTCGCGAACAATGTCACCGAGTTTGCGGTATTTCAGAATTGGTGCGATGAGAACAACGAGAGGTGGGCGGAAGCTCTTGACAGCGGATGCGCCATTGCTATCGAGAAGTTCATCGCCGACTGGAACGGTCGGGCGGATGCGAACCGTTGGAAACATGCGGCGCAGCCTGACGATAACATCTGGGACAACGAGTTGAAGTAGGAAGTAACGATGACCGAGAAAGAGAACCATCTGCCGAACCTTAGCAGCGAGGAGCGTGCCCATGCGCTAGAGCTTGCCATACAGGCTCGCAGGCGCTATGCAGCACTCAAAGCTCGCGTGAAGTCCGGCGAGCTTACGTTCACGGATGCGATGGACGAGGAGGATGCGAAGCGCATTTTGGTCGCATCTCTTCTGCAAAGTGTTCCGGGCGTCGGTGCGAGCAAGACGGAGTTCATTATGCGTCTGTACCGGATTCCTAAAAGCAGGCGTGTCGGCGGACTCGGCATCCGACAACGCGAAGCGCTGGTTGCTCTGGAAAGGAACGGCTGGAAACTCGGCTTACTCGAACAGGGCAATTCGTGATGTATCCGAATTGGGAGCACTGGCGCGACTTAAAGGGAACCTGTCCCGTTTGCGGAAAGCCATCGCATGTCGGTGCGAGTATGAGAACCGGTAGATATTACTGGCTTCATGACGATTACGACATACGAGAGTATTACCGCGAACATGGCAAACATTCCAGTCTCGCTGAAATCAGTTTCGATGTGTTTCAGGAGATGATACGTTGCGCAAGGGAACATGGAATCGAACCGGTGGCTACGATTGGGGGTGCAGAAGCGGTAAGCAAGCGCGTGCGATGCATCGAAACCGGGAAGGAGTACCGCAGCATCCAAGACGCAGCCGATGATGTTCAAAGAAGCAGAGCATCCCTTTCGTCCGCCATAAAGAGAAGCGGAACATGCGCAGGATGCCACTGGGCACTTGTATAGGGGCGGACAAGAATGTCCGCTTGAAAACCATTATCGCTGTGGTCTGCAATGTAGATTAGGGAATCGCCCTTTTGGCTTCCGATGATTAGGAAGGGTCTGCGGAAAGGAAGGACTTCGCTATGTGTATACGATTGTAAATACGGAGACCGGCGAAATCCTTTCCCCGATTGGTTCGAGTTAGAGCTTGCCGGTTGGCAGCAAGCAATCAAGTTGATGGAGGATGCAGTAAAGCTCGGAAAAGGAGATTACGTCCATCGGTTTTCAATGGAATTGATTTCGTCTTCGCAGGCGATGGGAACCCGAGGTGGCGGCACCTCGGGTTCTTGGTTTCCGGGCAAGCCGGAAACCCCGCAGAAAAGGCATGGGAAAGGGTGCGGCGGCACCCCCTTTTCCATGCCTTTTCTGCTCTCGCACTGATAGAATATCAGTGCTCACCGGCCAAGGCCGCTCTTCGAGTTGCAAGATTTGGGAAGCGTATATACAAAGTCACGTAAACGAGACTTTTCCATACACTTCCATCTTGCTCCCGAGCGGCTTTCGGAGCCTTGACGGGAGGACGCTTACGCTTAGCGAATCGACAATTTAGGATTGTCGGTTCCCGTAACTCAGCAAAGCGAACAGTCGCTTTCGTGTCATAGTCAAACGGTGGCGGCACCGATACGACTATGAGATTTTGAGAAAATACAGAAGGGGAGTGATGAAGGTGGCAAAAAGAAAAACCGCAGTTCTCATCAGATTGTCTGAACGTGAGAAGAGAACGCTTAAGCGGAAAGCCGCGAATTACGGTATGACGGTTTCCGATTACGCCCGGACGCTACTCATCAATTCTGACGATGCGACAATCAAGGTCATCGACACCCAGCCTTTGAAAAAGGCAGCACACGAACTTGCGAAGCAGGGAACAAACCTGAACCAGTTCATGAAGTTCCTGAACACCTACGGCGTGAAAGTGTTCGACCCGGAGGAAGCAAAACGAGTTTTGGAGAAAGAGGTCTCGTCGTTCTCTGAAATCATGGAAGCGCTCACGGCGCTCAGAAGAGAAGCAGACCGGAACAACATCTGTTTGCAAATCGAGGATTTCGACAACCCCGATAACGAATGACAGGAGATATGGAAATGGCTAAATGCAATCGTAAGCAACGGCTTTTGGGAAAGAGCATTAGAAGAATACGGATGCGTCGGAACATGACGCAACGAGAACTGGCGAATGCTATCGAAGGAATCGGTGAATCGGCCTTGCGCAGCTATGAACTCGGTGAGCGTAGTCCGAAGCAGAATACGCTCGAACGGATAGCGGAAACACTCGATGTGGCACCCGCATGTTTCGACACTTACGGCATCGAGCGCTATGACGAACTCGTACACGCACTCTTCCTCTTAGAGGACAGGTTCGGTATCGAACCGTGTGTGGACGGAAGCATTCGGTTTACCAACAAAGCAATCCAGTCATGTGTTTGCACATGGCATGATTGGAAGGAGTTCTTGGAGAAGGGGAAAATCACAAGAGAGGAATACGAAGACAGGAAAGACGGTCTCGTTGGATAGAGGACGAACAGAATGGGAAAACGAAAAACGATTGTTTGCCTTGAAACTGGAAAACAGTTCAATAGCGTGGAGAATGCAGCCAACGCTATCGGTGTGTCGAGTGGTTTCATATCTCGCCAGATAAAAGCAGGAAAGCCAATTAAAGGTTTTTACTATTACTATGCAGGCGAGATGTTGCCGGATGAGTACCGTCAAAAGATAAGGAACCAAAAGAAAAAGCCAAACTACAAATCGCGCCCGGTCATCTGCCTTGAGACAGGCGAACGCTTTGAGAGCATTAGTCTCGTTTCAAGGATGTTCGGCATAAGCAAATCGAATGTATTTCATGCGATGAAAAATGGAAGTGCCGTGCATGGCATTCATTTCTACCGCGCAGATGAGCCGAAGCCGGATGATTCGTTCTTCAAGCCTAAACGTAGAAGAAAGGTTCGTTGCACGGAAACCGGCGTTGTTTATGAAAGCATAAAGGACGCGGCGGAGAGAACAAAGATATCGCCGAACGGTATCGGTTCAGCTGCATCCGGGATGGCCGGTGGCTACCACTGGGAATATGCCGATGACTGATTCGGAGTGGTTACATTACCGCGACCTGAAATCACGGTGTCCGGTCTGTAAGCGCCCGGCGCACATCGCGGAACGGGCTGGGGACTTCTATTTCGTCGATGACGAATACAACCCGTTTGTCAGGCACGCTCCGGTTAAAATGACGGAAGCGGTTTTTCGGTTCTTTGTGGAAAGTTACCGTCGCAACCATGGGACGGAGCCGGAGGTCACGGGGAATCGAGTTGTATCGAAGCAAGACTTGCTATCGGGTATGCATATGGTGTCGGTGGAGAGAGATTCGACAACAGGAAGGAAGGTCGAGAAGGATGAATGATTGCGATGGCATGAAAACAACTCGCCAAAAGAAGGATAGTTGTGGCACTACAAGGAATGAATCGCCTTTTGCAAGATTCTTTGGTAATGCACTGAGAAATGCACGAATGATGCGTGGCATGACGCAGGAACAATTTGCGGCTGAACTTGGAATACCTAAATACTCAATCAGAGCTTATGAGCAGGGAATGAGATTTCCAAAGTACGAAACGCTCGACTCGATTTGTGAAACGCTTGGTACTTCGCCCGAACATCTACTCTGTCTCGGCATTATGAATGCAAATGAATTCGTCCATATGCTATTCAGCCTAGAAAACAGATTTCATCTTTACCCGGATATGGATGGAGCAATTCGGTTTGGTATGGGTGAAGTGCAGAATGCTATGGTCGAATGGGCGGAACAATATGGAAAATACACGTCTGGCGAAATCACGCTTGAGGAATATAAAGACTGGAAAAGGAAATATCAGGCAGACGAACCGGAGGATGAATCAAGGTCAGATGATTCCTTTTTAAAAGATAAGCCAGTCGTATGTTTGGAGTGCGAAGAACGTTTCGCAAGCATTGGTGATGCTGCCGCAAAACTTCACCTTAATGCCCGCAAACTTGGAAACGCAATAAGAGAGAACGAACCGTACCACGGATTGCATTTTTTTCTTATAGCTGAGTCATGGCAGGACGAAACGAAATAACTTTTCGGAACAGAAGGGAGGAGAAAGAAATTACCATCATCAAGCAGACCGGTGTGCAGAGTTCCGGGCACATGAAGAACCTGCGCGGTTACATCAACGATGACCGAAAGGTGATTCTGCGCGACAGTCTGAACATGGACGGCTGTACGAACCCGAAGCGCTGGGCGCACCACATGTGGATGACGAGGGAAGCCTACGGGCATAACAAGGCAGCACGGAGAATCAGTGACAAGAAGACCGGGGAGCTTAAGGAAGCGAAGAACACGGTTCTGTTCCATCAGATTCTCGGGTTCAATCCCGACGAGTGCGATTTAAACGGTGGGTGGCTCTCACCGGAAGAGTGCATGAGGTATGCCAAGGAGTACGTGGGAAAGCATTACCCGAACCAGCAGATAGTGATGGCGCTTCACAACGAATACTGCAAAGCGGACAAGACCCATCGCTATGCCGTACATATCGTCATCAACCGTACCGACCTCTCCACGGGCAAGCGGCTCGATGAGGGGCGCGGAAAAAGCGCCAAGGTGAAACGCGCCAGCCGCATCCGCGACCTCGACCACGAGTGGGGTTTGAAACAGGTCGTGGAGGGCGAGCGCAATTCCTCCGTCCACAAGAAGCAGCCATCCCGTATCGAGAAGGAACTTGCGGCACGCGGTATCGACTCCTATAAGACGAACTTGCGAGAGCTGTGCCGTATCGCTGCCGGGGAAGCGGAGAACATCTATGATTACCGCGAGCTTCTGGAATCATGGGGCGTTAACACGGAGTTCCGCAACGGGCGCATGTACGTCACCGATACGGACAACGACCGCTATGCCTTCTCCGTGGCGAAGCTCGATGCCGACCTCGGAAGAAAGGGGCTGGAAGCGGCGTTCACGGCGAACGTGGCGAAATCCATCCGTGCGGACGGTGAAGCAGCCGTTGCGGGAAAGCGGGATATCGAGCAGAAGCGGGAGCTGGCAGCGGAAGCGAAGAGCAAGTACCTTGCACAAATCAGAAGCGTCTACCAGAAGTACCGCAAGGAGATACGCGGCATGGAGGGCATGGAAATCGCGGATATCCCCAAGCTGAAACTCCCGCGCCCCGATTCGGATATCGCGGACGATTCGGAGGTCAAGCGCCTGATTCTCGCCTGTTGGCGCGGAGCCGACGAACTCAGGGCGGAAGTATCCTCGACGGTCATGCCGAAAGGGAAGAAGAACGGCGGAAACGCCGGGAGCGGCGGTTCCCAGCGGGCGCAACAGGTACCTGCGCAGGAACGCCCGGAACCGAACAAGGAGAACGGCGAGCGTTAATTAAAAAGCGGCGCGGGCGGGATGTTTTGCCTGCGCCGCTATACGGGTTGCGAGAATCGGCATAAAAGCGCCCGCTGCTCCCTTAATGTTGCACATCGGGGAGCAGCGGGCTAAAGCAAGAAAGTTTCTCCACGAAGGAAGAAAACACGTTCAGTTTACCTCACTATGCGTTCGCGTCAAGCTGATGCTTGAGATTCGACACCTTCAACCACTGGAGAAGGAAGGCAATGGGCGCGAATGCAGCCGGGATGAAAAGAAGAAGCGTCGCTATGAGGAGCAGTCCGAGAGCGTTGCCCCACACGAACAGCTTTGAGCGCTTGATTGCACGCCATGCAGCGATGTAGCCAGCCGGTACCGTGCCGACGTAAAACCCGGTAAAGGCTGTTGCAGCCAGCAGGACGGGAACGAGTGCAATGATTCCAATTGCACCCGTCTGAGTTATCAGGGCAGGGGAATTAACGAGAAGCAAAAGGAAAACAACTATCGCCGTTATCGCCCCGACGATATAGAGGAACTTCTTCATCAAATCGAAGACTCGTTTTTCCTCATCATATTCGGCGCGAATTGCCATGGTGTTGTCTTGGTATATCGGGTGTTGATAGGTTCGCATTGTATGACCTTCTTTCTAATGTTCTGTATGCAAGTTCTTTGACGGTTGCCCGCTGTTGCTATCACATAGTAGCTTGGCGGAAGCATCTTTCATGTCCGCGACTTCGGAATCGAGGAAATCGGGAGTATTTGGTTCTTTGGTCTTTGCCGCTGCCGGGGTTAGGCGATGAAAACTCGGTTGATTCTCGATGAAGTCGATTGCCGAATCCATTTGCATCATGACACCCTTGACGATGCTTTCGATACGGGCGGGCGGCATGTTCGGGTTTTGCGAGAGAATTGCACGGGCTTCATCGGCGAATCCGACAAGCCTGTCAGGCTCGAACCACTCGAAGCCGGACAGAAGTTGCAGTTGCCTGTCCGGACTGAGTCCTCGGCCAAAAGGTTTTGCAATATATGCATAGTCGGCGGGTAAGTCCAATGATTCAGAATCACACCAAAGGCAATTACCAGTGTCGAATATCGGAGCAAACCGGGTGTATGCAAGCGTCTCCACATTACGGATGACACCGAAGTTCTGATAATGACGGTCGAAGTTGCCGACGATGTAATCGCAGGTCAGCATTTTCGACAGATAGGTTTCCACATCCTCAAGTCCAAGGCTTTCAAAGCACGAGACGAGGAATTGGTAATCGTTCTGCGAGTTGGGTTTCTTGTGGTTCTGGATGATATGCAAGGCTGGAATCAGCTCCTCATCTTCGCCCAGCATATTCGGACACGCGCAGTAGGTGCGCTTCCCTTCTTGATGAAGGGAATAGGGAACATAATCCGTGTCCGTCAGAAGACGCTTGTGCAGATGCGTGGCGATGACCTCGTTGTAGACCTCTTGGTTCACGAATCCGGTTCCGCTCTTCACGAGCATACGCACGCCGTTTAAGATAGTCCACTTCTTGTTCAGGTCTCCGCCGACCGTGGAGTTCGGTGACATGAGGTTCGGATTGTCACTCGAAGAGTCCTGCCCCAGAGTCAGAAGCCCGAGGTCTTCCGTGAAGTCGTTGTCGAAGAAGTTGATATCATCCCAGTTCTGCGGATTCTCCGGGTCGTTAATCCAGTAGCGGTCGGAGAGGGAAAGCCCGAAGTTCTTTTCCGCCAGAGCGAGCGTGCTATCGACATGCAGCTCGGCAATGAGCCGCTGTATCTGGGCACGGGACGCTGGAATTGCCCGCCTGAGCCACCAGCCGTCGAGTGCAGCCCTTGTCGGGTTTCCTTTCATATCGAGAATCGCGGGAGGAGCGAAGTCAAGCTCGCGCCGCTTTAGTATCTTCACGACATGGTGCGTGTCGAGGTTGTAAAGGAAATCGAGAACAGGTCGGTTCTTGTTCATCAGCGTATAGCGCTTATCGTCCATTGATGCGTCACATCCTTCCTTATATCCATATATGGATAGTGAGTCTATTTTACTATATTGCTGGGTTGCTTTCAAGCTGGTTTGTTGTCTTATTTGTGCGGGATATATGGAGTATCGTCTTGAAGATTTATCTGGTTTGGTGGTATGATATATTACTAGTAATCAAGCTAGACGGAAGAAAGGAGATACCATGGCGGGTAAGCCACAGGCGGAGAAAGCCGTTGAGCGTTTCCCGGAACTCGGGTGTTTCGCGGTTGCGGTGCGCCGCATCGTGTACGAGAAGGGGATGACGCTCGACAACGCCATCAAGAAAAGCGGAATCAGCAAATCCGCTTGGTTTGCCGGAATGGCCGGAAGCGGGGGAAAGCCGACGCGTCTGCCGAGTCTTGCGTCCTTTTTCGCTATTGCGGACGGTCTCGGAATCACGCCCGAGGAGCTAATTGCCGCGATGCGGAAGGAAGCCGGAGTGCGTGAGAAGAGCAATGGGGAGAGGGCTGAGAACGATGAGTAGGATTTTCATCACCATAGGGAGCGCCCACTCGAAAGCCGCAAATGTAAACCCCGTGGACGGCATCTGGTGTTCCGACTGCGGATGGGCTGGGCGCGTCGAGGAGGATATGACGGATTCTGAGGAGAGCGAAGAGCCGCTGTTCGAGGAGTTTTCCGAATATGTCCCGAAGTTCTGCCCGAACTGCGGGGTGAACCTGCGTGAACCCTAGAGGTGTCCAGACAAAGGGACACCTGATGCGGTAGGCTGTTCCTGTTCGATAGGAAAGACCGGCAAGGTCGAGGAGAGAGATGGAAAAGGAACGTTTTCTTGTCGAGGTGACGGTGAAGGGCGAGAAGGGTTGGAAGGCGATACACATGTGCGGGAGCATGGCGGATGCCGTGCCGGTCGCGGATGCGGTGCACAACCTCTCCTATCTGCTCGACACGCCCATCGCTATCCGCGTGCGCGAGAAGAGGGGCAAGGGTTTGGAGGGCTGACGGATGGAAAGGAGCGAAGATTACATGGCAAAGCATTTTAGCGAAGTGAAGAGGGAACTTGAGCAGTCGGACGGGCATATGGCCGGTATCGGCCAGCAGCTTAAGCTCTCTGAGGAAGCGAGGGATGCCAGAAACGCCGGACGAAGGCTTGAGGACGAGAACGACGAGACCGACCTCATCGGAACCATGAAGAAGCTGGAAGACCTTATCGCCGAGCAGCGCCAGAGTAACGAACGCATCGCAAGGGAGATGCGCGGCATGGTTTCGGAGATGAAGGATGTGCTCGAAAAGGTCGAGGAGCTGAGAAACGGCGCGGCGGACGCGCAGCATCAGGCGAATCAGATGGCGCTCATGGGAGTTGCGAACGCCCAGCAGAAGGCGGGAGAAATGACCATAAAGAACGTCGAAGAGGTGACTGCAAGGAGCAGGAAGGTCATCGACTCGATGGTAGAGGAATCCAAGAGACGCATTGAGCGGCTTTCGATGGTGACGCTTCCAGACAGACTGTTCTACTACTGCAAGTGGATGGCGGTCATCCTCGTTCTCATCATTCTCGTGCATGTCCTATGGGGTATGCTGGTGTAGAGACCTACCGGTAATATAGATAGCAGGAAATCTTCTTATAAGACAGAAAGGACTGACAGAAATGAAGAAAGACAGCAATATGTTTAACGACAACAGCATCGAGACTGAGGGTGTCCCGGCGGACAAGACCGACGAAATCCCGAAGGTCGTGGATTCAACGGAGGAGGAGAACGCTAAGAAGCCGATTATGCTCTTCGGGCGCGAGTTCTCCCGCAAACAGGTCTGCGCGGCTGGTGCAGGAATCCTCTGTGCGGCGCTTCTCATCGGCGGCGGTGGATATGCCATCACACATGCGGATTGGACGGGCAAAGCGAACGTCCCTGCGGTGTCCCAGTCAAAGGACGATGAGGAGCAGGACATGGTGCTTTCCCTTGAGGTGAAGGCTGACGGCTGGGATACGGAAACCTCCACGCCCGTCATCGCCCATATCGAGGATGAGGACGGGAAAGTAGACTTCTACACTGCTATCGCCGCGAACAAGCAGGTGACCGTGAAGGTCGGTGAGTCCGGTACCTATACCGTCACATTCATCTCACCGGTGAACGCCGACGGCTCCATCTATAAGGTGCCATCGAAGAAGGTTACCGCCGGAAAAGCCGACAAGACAGTTGCCACAGGCGTGACTTTCGATAAGGTGGATGCGGACAAGGTAACGAAAGATGACCTGACAGCCATTGCCAAGGACGTTGCGGAAGCCGTGAAGAAGGGCGATTCCACCTTGACCGGGGACAAGGGCGCTGAGGTCGTGAAGAAGTTCGAGGACAACATCAAGAAGAACCCGAACGCCGATACCGATGCCGTCGAGAAGGAGACCGAGAAGGCTCAGGAGACCGCCAAGGAAGAGAAGTCCGACGCGAAGACCCCGGAAACTTCCGACAGCAAGAAGAGCGATTCAGGCTCATCCAACGGTTCCAAGAAGGATAATGGGAAGACCACAGGCAGCTCCGATAATTCTGGAAACAAAAGCAATTCATCTTCCAAGAAAAACGAAGGAAAATCCGATAGCAAGCCGAGTGGCGGCAACAGCAGCAACTCCGGCTCAAACACCAATTCAGGCAGTTCATCGAAAAAGGATGACACCCCGGCGCATGTTCATAAGTATGATATCTACCATCCTGCGGTGACTCATACGGAGAAGGTGTACCATCCCGCAGTGACCCATACGGAGAAGGTGTACCATCCCGCAGTTACCCATACGGAAGAGCGCTCAATTTGCAATGGCTGCGGAGCAGATATCACGGGCAATGAACAAGCTCATGCGTATAATGCACTTATGGCAGGCAATAAAGCATGTGGCGCATATCATACGGTATACAATACCGTAACAGATTCTGCGGCATGGGAGGAAACGGTTACGATTACAGATTCTGCGGCATGGGAGGAAACGGTTACGATTACAGATTCTGCGGCATACTACACTTGTTCCTGCGGTGCTCGGAAATAGGGGATTTCATGTTTACGGATATACCTCACGATTACTGCAATGAAGAGACCGGGCTACCAGTAAAGAATCACCTTCCGCCTGAGCTTGGCGCACGATTCAAGACGCGTAAGCAATGGCGCGAGTGGGGATATGAACCAAAACCCGGAGAGCAGGGTCATCGGATGCATCCGAGTTCGCTTGCCTATCGCAGCTATGTCTATTTCCATGAGAGCGAAGTATGCTCTTATGCTGGAACGGAACCGGCGGATGATGTAAGGTATCAGACTCATGTGAGCAAAAAGACCGTCGCGCTTGAAGAATGTACCGGCCATGGAGGTCTAGCGGCAATCGGCTGGAAAGAGCCTAGACCGTATCGTGCAGGATGACAAGACTAACAGTTAGAGAGTCCATATAGATGAAAAGCCCCGACCAAATGGCCGGGGCTTTTTTCTAATGCTCGTTATTCAGGTCTTTCGGTGGTTCCAACCCGTTCCGTTTCGATAGCTCTGCTGTCGCACTCTTCATATCACCGATTTCGGAGCCGAAGAAATCAAGCTCCTCAAGTCCAAGCGAATGGGTGGGAACCGGAACGATGATGCCATGGGAACCCTTGATATAGGAGAGGGCATCGTGGCGCTCGCCGACCTCGGTGACCGACGCGGCGAGAAGGGAATCCTTGAACCAAGGATATCTTTGTTGCAATTTCTCCATGATGGCCATCGCCTTGTCAATCGGCATCACCGCTATCGACTCATACCCGGAATACTGGGTATGGATGAATCCGTTGCGTTCCATGAAGATTCGGATAAGCGACCAAGCTCCGCGCCAAGCGTTCGGTCTGATAGAGTTGTAATTTTCACTGAGCGCAGCCGTTCCCAAATCGAAGTGAAGTTCCTTGCGGGTCTCGGGGCGGAGGGGAAGCGATAATTGCATTCCGTTTTCAAGAAACTCCTTCACATCATAGCTTTCACCGATTTCCGTGAAGGTGGCTGCTTTCACGCATCTTTGAAACCAAGGAAACTCATCCATCATCTTATCTACGGTGCCATAGGCGCGTTGATAGGACATGACGATATTTTCAGCCGATTCATACCCTGAATATTGTGGCTTTTCAAAGCAATGGGATTCCAGAAAGTCCTGAATGTCTGACCATGGATTCTTTTTACCAGTATAGAAGCGTTCAACAGATTTGTTGTCTAGGTCGAAATGAAATGCTTTCCTATCAAGTTCCATTTGGAATCCTAAGTGTAAATGCGGTTAGTCGTAAATACGTTCCGGACTGATATCCCGGATTATCTGTAGGTAGTCTTCACCCTCCGGTTCATTCATATCCTCATAGGTGCGCCATGACTTAATGTTCTGCATCACCCAAGGCTGTTTGGATAGAGTTGCGCAAACAGGGCACTGCGCCCCGAACTGCACCTTGCGGTTCTTTGCCTGCCAAGTACCAAGACCGATGCGCACGTTGCCCATCTGCTCCGCATACTTTCCCACGCAATCGTAGAGGTCATCTACGTTGTAACCATTCCTTTTTGCCTTCTCATCATCGAACTCGATGGTGAAGCGCCAAGGTCTCTTTTCCATTTCTGCCATACCTATCGTCCTTTCTGCCAGATGGCTGTTATCATATGTTACCATTATACTATAATGCCGGTATTACGGCAATATGGAAATTGAACACACGTTCTTTTTGGCAAACGCATGTTACAGAACGGTGGAGAGAACGTTTTCCGGCATCTCGCTTTCCGGCTGGTGTTCGGATGCGCTTGCCATGTCATGACTCTCCCCGGCGAGCGATACCTCCTCTTCCAGTTCCGGTGCGTCAATCTCGATGTTCTTTCCAAGCTCCTCCTCGTAGCGCTCCATGATGAAGGTGTCCGCGTGGTCTGCCTTCGATGCGGCTTTGAAGAGGTAGGATGGGTCGTTTTCCAAGGCGCTCATCCAAGATTGCAGATAGGAGACGTGGTTCTCGTAGAACTCGCCCTCCAAATCGGTGCTCTGGATACCGAGGTCTGCGGAAAGGAACAGGCTTCCAAGCTCCGCGACCAGCTCTTCCTCAGCATAGGAGGGGCTTCCGAACCGGGTGTCGAGTTCACGGGCGAGGGCGGATGGGTGTCCGGTGGAGTGGGTCATCTCATGCAGCAGGACGCGGGTGAACGCTTCATCCGAGCGAAAGGTCTCTCGCGGGGCGATGAGGATGCGGTCGGTAGCCGGAGAGTAGGCGGCACTTCCGAGGTAGCCGCTGCTCTCGATGACGGGGCATCTGGAAGACTCCTCAAGGTTCTGTGCGATGGTTGCCGTTCGGTCGTTCAGATGGACGGGAGCGTTCTCCGGCGGGATGCCCTCGATATCCTCCGCATTGAAGACGTTCCAGTAGCCCACGAGCTTCGGGTAGCGTCCGGCAAGCTCCTTCTCGCCGGTATCCTCGTTTTCCTTGTAGAAGGCGAACTGCTTCCATTTCTCGATGAGCGCGGACTTGGCACCCTTTTTCACATGCCAACCGGCATCCTTTATCTGGTTGAAGGTAGCCCACCGGTTGTCCGTGTAGCCGCGCATGAACCCGATGAAGCCAAGATGCACTCGGTTTCCGCCCTGATACACGGTGCCGGAGACGGGGTTGTGCGGTGTTAGGGAGGGCAGGTACGGTTCTGCCCAACGAAGCCCGTCGCGCTTCATGTCCTCGATGATTTTCTCAACGACCGCCTGACGCTGGTTATCAATAATCTCCGTAGGAGTCTGCTTCTGCTTAGATTTCATCATGGTCTCCTTTCCGGGAAAGCTCATTGAAATTATACGGTAGCTGCCGCTTTTCCGACATGCTCTAAGAAAACGACCCCACAGAATCGAATCTGCGGGGTCTTGGCGGTAGGTTTGTAGCGTGAGTGCGAACAGATTGAAACCTGTCCTTATTCGGCACCAGAGCCAGTCTGACGGGATTCGGTCGAACCAGTTTCCGTTTGCGTCTGTTTTTGGTCGATACTGGTGGTCACGACCGTCCGCTCATTCTGCTTCCAGAAGTTATAGGAGCAGGAGACGAGGGAGATGACCTGATTCGGTTCGGAATCGGTATCGAGTACCATGGCGGCATATTCCCGCGAGGAATCGTACCAGTTCCGAAAATCCGAATCACCGGTAAAGACCGTCCGTTTGGTCGGCTCCCATCCCTTCACGATATTCGCGAAGCGCACGGTGTAGCGCATCTTGGCGTTTGGGGTTTGGATGAGTACCGCCTGATGTTCAGAAGCGAAGGATTTATCGCTATACCGTTGGATGTTGCCGAAACAGGTGACCGCGTTCCCGAGGGTCAGGCTGTGTCCGAGGATGACGGCATTCGGACTTTGAAAGCCCTCCTTCTCGCATTCTGCGTCGAGATAGAGCGCACCCAAGGGATTGTAGTTCCGGTAGATATCGTGATGCAGGTAGTAATCCGGGTCAGATGCGTGGGCTTGCAGGATGGGATGGTTGATATCCGTCCCCGGCACGGTTATCCATCCGATAACATCCCCGTTCACGCTCTTCCAGTAATCCCAATCAACAGTAGGGAACTCGGATTCCCGACCACCTGCGCTTTCCGTGGCGGTTTCCTGCGGCGTGCCGTTCGGTGACGGTGAGGGACTTGCATCCCGATAGAAATGAAGCAGCACGCCGAAAAGGATGGCAGCGACGGCCAAGAAGACCGCCGCTGCCGCAAAAGCCGCACGGGATTTCCGGTTATGATTTCCCAATCTGGCCATCTGAGTTACTTGGCGGCATCCGATGTGGCCTGCGGGGCATCCTTCGTCGCTCCGCAGGTGGTGCAGACCAGCTTGTCGATGACCGTCTCATCGTAAGCCGGGGTGTCGGTGACCTGTTTGTCATAGCCCTCGCTCACCATGACCTCATCGGTGATGGGGACGTTGGTAGAGTAGCCGGAGTGACCGGTCTGCTTGATGTGGTCATCGGCCTTGCCGTCGATGACCTGCTTGCACTCATTGCAAACGGTATGGTAGGTGGTCAGGTTCTGGTAGACGGGTGCCACGTGCTCCGTGTGCGTCACAGCGTCATGGTGGACGGTCTTGTAGGTGATAGACCAGTCGTGGGTGTGAGACTTCTCTTTGCTCTTAGAGCCGTCCTTCGCAGACGCGTCGGAACCGCTTTCCTTGGAATCATTCGCCTGTACGGATTCGGCCTTGGAATCTGCACCGGTTTGGTGGCCGATGCCATAATAGGCACCGCCGCCGATGAGCGCGACGAGGGCAAGGCCGCAGATGGCGGCAATGACCTTCCGGTTATGCGGCTTCTTCTCGCTTTCCGGGTTCGCGTGCATGTTGTTCCCATCCGCAGGTGATTCGGTGGAATCTCCGTCGTTCATCTCGATATCGTTCTCTTTATCGTCCTTCATGGGTGTATCCCCCTTTCAAATTAAAAGGAAGGCAGGGTGCCGAAGAGCTGGCACCCTGCCGGTTTCAGGCGTTACGGGCACTAGGCTTCGGTGTTATCCTCTGCGCTCTCGTCCGCATCGCCCTTGGTGGTCTTGCGGCTCTTGATGCCGTAAGCGGTCGCGCAGCCTGCGGCAATCAGGAGGATGCCGATGGCGATGGCGATGTTCGTCATGTCAACGCCGGTCTTTCCGTAGGTGGAGCCTGCCGGGGTCGAGGTGACGGTCACGGACTGTCCCTCGTCGTTGATATCCTTATGCTCCGCCACGGTAACGTCCGTGGTCTTGCCGTCGATATCGCTCTGTTTGGTCAGCTCCTCGAAGACAACCAGTGTATGACCGTCGAGGGAGGTTGCATCGAACTCGCCGAGGTTGATGGAGACCGTGCCGCTCTCACTGTTCGGCGTGAACTTGAGTTCGGCGGTTACGCCCTTGTCGGCAACCTTCAAAGGTTCGCCGGTCTTCTTATCCATGAGCGTGGCATGGAGCGTGTACTCCTTGCCGGGGATAAGACCCTCGTACTTCACCTCGTCAGTGATGACGGCATCCTTGCCAGCCATCAGTTCATGGTCACCGTCGGACTTGTCGGTCGCGGTGGTACCGATGGTACTCGGGGCGAGTTTTACCGTCTGTCCCTCGTTGTCCTTATCGCATTCGCTCGCGACGATGGAAACGGGAGTCTCATCGGAAGCGTTCTCGATGCTGCCCTTGAACATGACCTCGAAGACCACGAGGTTCTTGGTCTCGCCGGACAGGCGGTCGATAACGTCGTTGGAGTTGAAGGTGTAATCCATGTCGATGGAACCGGACTCCTTCTCAGGGGTGAACTCCGCCGTCTTGTAGACAAGGCAGGAGAGGAGGTCTTTGTTCTCCTCAGCATATGCCTTGACCTTGGCGAGGTCGATGGAAGCGGTCGGGAGCTTCTTTGCGTTCGACCAGTCGATACCGTTATCGGTAACCTCGACCTCATCGGCCTTGTAGGTCTCCTCGATATTACGGACGGAGCTTGTGCCGCCGTCTGCGGTGGCGCTGCCGCTACCCTCCAGACCGGTGAGCTTCCAAGTGCCGTCTTCCTGCTCGGTGAGAGTCTGGGTGTCGGTCTTGACAGTCCAAGTGCCGTCCTCGTTCTCGGTGCGCTCGGAAGCATCATAGGTGTAGGAACCGTCCGCGTTCTTGACGATGGCGGCACCGTTGCCCCAGTCCTTGTCCTTAACCTTGATGGAGTAGGTGTTCGACTGGAAACCGAGCACGTTCATCAGGCCGGAGGTGAACTTGGTGAGGTCATCCTCGGTATACTTCTTCGCACCTTCGCCGGTCAGCACGGGAAGACCGGTCTTTGCATCCATCAGGATACCGGCCATGGTGTAGGCCTTGCCGGTGAGCACATGGTCGTACTCCACCTTGTCGGTGACGGTGGACTCGGCATCGGCGATAACGGTCTTGTCACCATCGAGCTTGTCCGTGGCTGTGGTACCAATCTCGGAAGTGTGCATGGTGACCGTCTGGTCTTCATCCTCGATATCGCTATGGGAAGCAATCTCCTTGTCCTTGTAGGACAGGGACTCGAAAGCGACCACCGGCGTGTTGTCTTTCAGGAGCGACCCATCGAAGGTGAAGGTCACATCGACGGTGCCGTAGGTGTCCTCGGGAACGAACTCGGTCTCGGCGGTGACGGGGTTGCCGTCGGCATCGAGGAGCTGCTTCTTGGTGACCTTGCCGTCCTTGTCGGTGACCTTCTCGTAGAGGGTGCCGGAAACCTTGTAGGTCTTGCCGGGTGTCACGTTCATGTAATGGACGGTATCGACGATGGTGGCATTATCCTCACCGATGAGGTTCTTATCACCATCAAGGGCATCCGTTGCGGTAGTGGAGAGCTTGGGCTTCGTGATGATGACAGTCTGGCCGGAATCATTCACGTCGGCATGGGAAGCAATCTCATTGTCGTTGTAGGACAGGGACTCGAAGGCAACGAGAGAGGTACCTTCCTTGAGCGAACTGCCATCGAAGTAGAAGGTCACATCGACGTTTCCATAGGAGTCCTCTGCGGTAAAGTTTGCTTCCGCAGTGACGGGGGTACCGTCCTTGTCTTTGAATACCTTCTTCGTGACCTTTCCGTTCTTGTCAAGAACCTTCTCGTAGAGGGTACCGATGACCTTGTAGGTCTTGCCGGGGGTCACGTTGTTGTAGTGGACGGTATCGCGGACAGCGACATTTTCCTCACCCGTAACCGTCTTGTCACCGTCGGCAGCATCGACGGCGGTGGTGCCGATAACGGGAGCCTTCACGGTAACGGTCTGGTCAATGTCGTTGATATCCTTGTGGTCGGCAATCTCGATACCGTTCGTGGCAACAGTCTCGAAGGCGACGAGCTTGGTGCCGGTCTTGATGCCGCTGGCATCGAAGGTGAAGGTCACGGTCGCGGTACCGCTTTCGGCATCTGCCGTGAACTCCGCAGTCGCGGTGACGGGGTTGCCGTCGGCATCCACGAAAGCCTTCTTGGTGGACTTGTCCATAAGGGTTCCCGTGAGCGTGTAGGTCTGCCCGGCGGTAAGCCCGGTGTAACGGACATAATCGGTAACGGTAACATCACCCTCAGCGGTGACGGACTTGCTATTGTCCGCATCGCTCACGGCGCTTGTCGAGAGCTTCGGCGTGAACACGGTCACCTGCTGGGAAACGTCGGATTTGTCCCTATGCTCGGCGAGCTTCGCACCCTTTGCATCGGTAAGCGTCTCATAGACCACGAGGGTCTTCCCCTTGAGGTCGTAGGAATCGAAAGCGTAGTCAAGCGTGACGGAACCTGCGGAGTCCTCAGCCGTGAAGGTCTTCTCGGCAGTGATAGCCTGACCGTTAACCGTGACGGCATCGCCGGTAGCGGCATCATGCAGCTCACCGATGACGGTGTAGGTCTTACCCGCGACGAGATGGCTGTACTCTACCTTGTCGGAAATCTTGACGGTGCCGACCCCAACGTAATGGTCGCTATCAGAAGCGTCGTAGGCGGTGGTGTGGATTTCCGGCTCCGGGTCATCGAAGGTGCCGAGGTCGATGGTCTTGGCATCACGGGTCACAGTAACAGTCGTGTTGATGAGCGCATAGCCCTCATTAGCAGAGCAGCGAAGCTCTTCGACGGAATAGGTGTCAAAGGGCAGGGCACCGAGCTTGTTGTCCGCCTTGACGGCATCGGAGGTGGAAGTGGTGCCGTTCCCATCGAGCACGCTGTTGTTGCCGAACCAGAAACCGGCGTTAGCATCGAGCTTCGTGCTGTCGATGGTGTCGCTTGCGGTCAGCGCCCAATCGTTCGCGTTGGTGTTCGAGTCATGCGCGTTCCAAGAGGACGCGGAGCTGAAATAGCCGTTCTCGTCGGTCACGGCGATGTGGGACTCGCCGGTTGTGAGGGAGGTCACCTTGAAGGGCACGCCTGCAAGGCGGTCGGAACCGTTGTCGGCTTTCTTAGTGAACTCGATATCGGAACGGTAGACCTGCTCGGCAACCTCCGGGGCATTGTAGGTGATAACACCTTCAACGGAATTGTTTTCCTGAATCTTCTGGAAAGACACTTCATCAGACTTTACGTAGCCCATTGGGGCTTTAGTCTCACGTATTACAACGGTGCCACGTGGAAGTGCAGGAGTCCCATCAAGTCGATACCAGAAGGCATCGCCAGAGACAAAATGAGCAATGTCAAAGCTACAGAAACCGTTGGAGTCTGTACTAAACGTCCAAGAACGCGTTGGCTTTACGTCGGCGTTCTTAAGGTCATCGTAGCTCTTGTAGTCAAGGGTGGCGTAGTAATCGACGGTGAACTCGGCACCTGCAAGGGTGGCGGAACCCTGCGGGAGGTTACCGGCGCCGTTATAGGTCTTCTGTCCGTCGTATTTACCGAGAAGCATACTCATAGGGTCATTTGCGGGATTGTCGCTGACTGAGAGCTTCACAGGCGAGGATTCGCGATTCGCACCGGAAACATCTGCGGTGTAAACCTGCGAATCGGTGAAATATCCCTTGGGAGCCTTGGTCTCCTTCACATAGTAGCGTCCGGGGTTGAGCGAGACGGTGTTCGCGTTCCCGCTTGCGTTCGTCGTAAGGGTCGCTACCTTGTTCGAGCAGTTGGAGTCAGTGTAGACTCCATATTCGGCACCTGCGAGAGAGTAGCAGTCATTGGCATCGGTAAGGGTCTTATTTGAGGAGTCCTTATGCAGTGTCAGATATCCCTTGTGCAACGTCTTGATGACACGGTAGTAGCGAACGGGATACTTGGGCGTGATTTTGGAAATCACGTTGCCGCCTGCGGAGTTCGGGAAATAGCCCTTTACAATTCCGTCCGCGTGGCTGGAAGAGTGCCAGAAAAGGTCTTCCGAGCTGTTGCTGCCCCAGAAGAAGCCGATATGGCAGTCTGAATTGCTATGATTCCAGTCAGCCGGCTCCATGTAGATGAGATCGCCCTTCTCAAGGATACCGGACGCGAGCATCTGCTCTTTGGAGCCGAATGTGTAGCTGACGGCATTGTTGTCGCGACAATACTCATCCCATTTATATGCGTTCGTCTCGTTACCCCTGTTGTAGCCGTCCTTGGCGGTATAGTTTCCGATGATGGATGTATCCGCTCCACAGGCACGGAGGACGGCAACCACAAAACCGGTACAGTTCATATAGGCACCGCTACCGTACTCGCCCTTCGGTTTCCAGCAGTCCCAAGTGTCGATTGCGCCGCCCTCGCCATGAGGCCCTTTGTTGCCGTATGGCGTGGTGAGGTAATACTCGTCGTTCTCGTGCTGGGAGAGCACGGACTCGACCGTCTTGGTGGCACCGAGTGCTTGGTCGATGGTCTGACCGGCAGCATAGGCGCTAACACCCGATTTCTGCGCGGCATAGGCAAGCCCGGTGGGGCAGGCTGATTGGAAGATGAGCACTGCGGTCATGACCGCAGTGAGCACCTTAGATTTCTTGATTCGTCCGAGAATCTTCATGTGTTCTTTTCTCCTTCCTTGTTTGCGTGGTTTTCTGTAGCTTCGTTGGTGGTTCGTTTGAACTGCGTTTCTCATTTCGTTCTATCTCTAACCGAAGTCATATCTGCCGATAGCCCCGGTGTTGTCTTCCTCGTTTTGACCTTCCCCGTCATCGTCCACGAAACCATCGTCCTGAGAGATTTCTGCATCGCGGATGCGCTCGATGGCGGATTCGGTGTAGCCCATGATGCGGGCAATCTCATCATCCGAGTACGTCGGGTGCGCGTGCTTCAAGTAGTCGAACACGGCGATGGCGCGACGGTTGATGGATTGCACTGTGGCATCGGAGTAACACAGCTGCTCCATGGCGAAGAACCGCTCGCCGTTTATCAGCTCATCGCCCTCCCGCCACAGGAGCTTTTCGCCGTCCTTCTTGAGCCAGACCACATCGTCCAGCTCATCTGGCGAGACGAGGAGCATGGCGCTCCCGACCTGACGGGTGGCGGCGGGAACCTTGGTGCCCTCAAGGGTCACCTGCCCGCCTGCGTGCTGCGGATTTCCGTCATACCAGTGCTCTGCGAGGATGATGCCGTTTTCCTCAAGGGCACCGAGGTAGAGGTTCCAGTCGGTAAGGATGTTCGTTCCCTTCGCGCGGAACGGCTCGGAGTTCGTCTGGGCAGATGAGTCGAACTTCTCGTAGCGGAAGGACTTGTAGAGCACCTCGATTACCATGAACTGTCACCTCTTTCCTCTGTACTACTGGGCAATATCCTGTCCGGTTCGCGACTTGCTGGACTTGGCGGGGTCATCACCTGCGAGCGCGTCCTTCCCGGTCTCCATGTCGCGCGCTTCGCCCGCAAGGCTCACGCCGTCCTTTGCGGCGGCACGCTCTGCGGCTTTTTCGGCCTTATAGGAGTCCTGCGCCACCTTGAGTGCGTGGGTGAGGTCGGTGGCCTTCACCTCGTAGCGCTGATACGGGTGCTCGGCATCGTCCTTCTTCCCCGTCCAGATGGGCACCGGCTCGTCCTTCTTGAACGAGACCGTGGCGCGTCCCTTCTCAAGCATGTCCTTCTTCATGTAGTCGGAGAGGAACACGTCGGTCGAGAAGCCGCTCACGTCGATGCCGTTCACCTTCGTCCCCTTGGGGAAGGAAACGAAGCACTTCTCGAAGGTGCGCCCGTCATTTGCCTGAAACTCGTGGGGCGTGAGGAAGGCGGCGGGCATGTTGATTTTGGCGTAGTTGTCTGCCTTGGGAGCCTGCTCTGGCTCCGGTGTCTTCTTGGGCATGTTTTTTCATCCTTTCTGTCTGTGCGGAACGGGTAGTCCCGCGCGGTGTGTATACGGTACCCGATTTTAGCACAATGGTATGTTTTGGCTGCTTGGGATAGCTGTCGGCGAACGGATGCAAGTCCGGTTCGAGTGAAAGCGGCTCATGCCTATCGCACCCCCTTCACATGGTTCGTGGGTTGTTCCGCGCGGGTCGTATCGCAGGTTTCGAGCACGGCGCTCCCGGAAGCGCAGTCATGGGATTCGGCGTTCAGGTCGTAACCGCTTTCCAAGGCATCCGTGAACTCGCTACCGTATACGTTTTCGAGTGCCGCGTGGCACGCGCCCCGCATTTTGGCAAGGCTGCTGTGGTCTGCCGATGCGAACTCGTTTAAGTCGCGCATGTTGCCCATGACTTCGGTATCGAAGGTAAAGGCCGGGTAGGAGCAGAACCCCGAACGCATGAACTGGCCGGTGAAGGCTCCGAGCTGGGAGATTTTCGAGAGCATCGCTTCTCCCATGTTATTGGTGTCGAGGAAAACGGTCGCGTCCTGTTGCAGCGGGGAACCGAAGTTCACGGTGACGCTGCTCCAAGGCTGTCCGAACGATTCGTCGGTCGGGTCGGAGAGATAGGCGGTCACTGCAAGGTTTCCGTCCGCATAGGACTCCTGTACAAGCTCGACCTGCTGGGTGTATCCAAAAGCATCGAAGGAGAACTCAATGCCCGATTTCTCACTGTCGTTTCCTTGCAGGTTCCCGGAAAGCATGTCCGGGGAGAGCGGTATGGCAGGGCGGTCTGGTGCGGAAGTGGTCGTATCGTAGGGTACTTCCGGGGTCTGGGCTTCGGGCGCGTGGGGCATGGAAGCCTGCCCGAAATCCATGTTCCGAATATCCTCGGGAAGCATATCCGGTGATAGGAGTGTTGCCATGTCATTCCTTCCTTTCTGCCGCTACCTGCGGCCTTTCTTCGTGGGTTTTCTCGGTGTGAAAATAGGTTCTACCGACCCGTCCTTTTGAAGAACGACTGTGCAATCGAAGGTCTTTCCGGCCTTGGACTTGCAGCCCCTTAGCGAGACCGCCTTCCCGTCAAGAAGGGATGCGGCCTGCTTCTCGGTGAACTTCTTGGTGCAGAAGCCGAACAGCTTGAACCCGCAGCCCGCGACCTCCTTCCAAGTGCCGTCCTCCTGCTTTTCGTTCTTGATGGAGGAGCAGGCGTAGATGGAGCCGGTCTTTATAACGTCCTTGCCGCACCTCGGACACTTGCCCACTACGGTCTTTCCGGCACCTGCGATGGATGCGCCCACGTAGGCGGTCTCGCGGTGGTGATTGAAGACCTCGATGACGGAATCTTGCAGGGCGTTCACGTCCGCCTTGCCGTCTGCGATATCCTGCTGGATGAGCCACCATCTTGCGGTCACGTCCGCGCCGCGAATCTCCGGCGGGAGGAGTGCGTAGAACGCCTTGGCCTTATCGGTCGCTCGAACCTTTCCCTTTCGTTCCTCAAGGTAGCCACGGGTTTTCAGACCCTCGATGATGGAGGAGCGGGTGGCCGTCGTTCCGATACCGCCGTGTTCGCCCTTCTTGCCATCATCCTTACGCTTAAGGATTTCCCGGATTTCCGGGTCTTTGACGTACTTCGCGATGGATGCCATGTCTGTGATGAGGGTGCCCTCCGTATAGGGTGCGGGCGGGGTGGTCTCCCCTTCCGTGATTGAGCAGGAGATACCGGCAAGGGTGTGGCTTCCTGCGGGAACCCATGGGTTCCCCGTATCGGAATCCTCTCTGACGCGGCTGTTCGAGACGTTCGGGAAGACAGCCGTGAACCCCGCGTCCGAAAGGCGCTTCGCGGTGAGCTTAAGCGCTCCGCCATCCACACTTACCGTGCTCTCGCTCACGTCGTACACGGCGGGAGGAAGAAATTGCACCGCATAGCGCTCGCAGATGGCGGTGTAGACCTTGGCTTCGTCCGGTTCCATCGCGGACACGGGCGCATCCGCTTCCTGCGGGATGATGCCGTGGTGGGCGGTCACGTTCCCATCGTTGAACGCCTTGGAGTGGAGCCGGTAATCCAAAGGCCAGCGCACGCCGAGGTTCTTCATCGCCTGCGCAAGGACTGCCGGTGCCTGCTCTCGATGCTCTTCCTTGAGGTATTGGGAATCGGAGCGGTTGTAGGTGATGGCTTTATACTTATCACGCAAATCCTGCGTGATTTGCTGAGTCTCGGCGGCAGTGAAGCCGAAGCGCTCGCTCATGTCGGAAAGCAGCACGGTCAAGTTGTAGGGAAGCGGCGGGTTCTCCTGCTTTTTCGATACGGTCGTTTCAAAGTGCAGGTCGCGTCCGTCGAGCTTTTCCTTAAGGGCTTCCAGCGTATGCCGCTCGAACAGATGCTTCTCACCGGCAAGCAGCTCCTTTCCCGGCAGATACTTGAAGGTGAGTTCTCCGGCATCCGAATCACCGCTTGCAAACAGCTCGTAGAACTTTCGGGTGACGTGGCGGGCGATGGCTTCGTCGCGTTTCACCACAAGCCCCAGCGTCGGGGTCTGCACGCGTCCGACGGTGAACAGGCCGTCGAGACGCTTGGTGGCGAGTCTCGTCTCGTTCACGCCGAAGCACATATCCGCCATCTGTCGGGCATAGGCGGCATTGCCAGCACCCCGGCAGGAGTCGTTGGGCACGAGCTTGTCGAATGCCTTCACGATGTTCTTCTCGATGTTGTCGTTCACGTAGACGCGCTCGACCTTACCGGCGTAGCCGAGGTAGTCCAAAAGCTCGTCCACGATAAGCTGTCCCTCATCGTCCGGGTCACCGGCGGCGATGACGGAATCGCAAGTTTTAAGGAGTCCCGCAATCTGGTCGATGAGGGTCTTCTTACTCTCTCCGGTCTTCTTATCGACCGCCGGTTCCTTCGGCCAGTCGTGAACCTCGATAGGGAGTACATCAAGGCTCCAAGGCATTCCCCATTTTGGGTCGATGGCATCCGGTTTTATCAGTTCCAAAAGGTGGCCGGCGCAGGCACAGACCGTGTAGCCGTTTCCCGAGATGGGAAGGCGGGCGCTTTCGGACACCTCTTTTCCCGTGATGGCGCGGGCGATATCGCGGGCGAGCATCGGCTTTTCCGCGATGACTAATTTGCTCATATGGTTTCCTTCCTTTCTAGTTTGCTAGGCTTCTGGGAATGAAAAGGCGGGGATATCGTCATCGTCATCATCGAACTCATAGTCGAAGGTATCGTTTGGAACTCCATGGGTATAGGCGGGCGCTTCGGCTTCGCGTAGGTACTTAAAGTCGATGAGACGGGAGGTCAGGCTCGCTTTGAGGGAGATGCGACGGATGGCCGGAAGATGATTTACCGAGTCCCAACAGAGCAGGGCGAAGTCCTCGCTGCCGACGAGTCCTTTGCGGTCTGCCGGTTTCATGCCGTCGGAGTTTCGCCTGTACTTGCTCGGCACCCAAAGATACTGATGGTATTCCGCTACATACCTGTATGCTTCTCCTTCTTCAATTTGGACGAACATAAGGTCGAGGGCGGACTTGAAGTTCTCGTCGTTTTCACGCGCATCTGCAAGGGAGAGGAGTGCGGCTAGGCTTTCCAAAGAGAGGTCTTTGCGCGGGCACCATTCCACGAGAAACCCGACGAGTGCCATGAGATAGTTGCGTTCCGCACGGTCGGCAATCGCAAGCTCTGGCGAAAGCTCGTCCGTGATGCGCAGAAAATCGCGGCACCATTCGGCAACATCCTTATTGGTTCTAAGCTCTTCGATGGGCTTCATGTTAGGAACGACCTTCCTGTTCGAGGTTTTCGGTGTCTTCCCTTTTTTCTTCTTGAAGAACATGCTTTGAAATCTCCTGACCCGTATCTATCCAAGGCACTTCGGGCGTTGCAGAATCCTGTCAATATCGAGACCGGAGCAATTTTCCGCAAGCGGAAGACCGGATAGGTCTTCGAGCGCTTCGATTTTCCTGCCGCTTACGAACACGAAGGCATCCATATCCCGTAACAGGGCGAAGTAACGGATGAAGTTCTGTCTGCTGTAGACGCTCAAGACCATATTCGTCTCCACTTCGCGCTCCCCGTAGTTTCCCGTGCCGTCCGGCTTGATGCCCGCGATGAGCGGGGTGTCGTAGGCATCGGTCGCGAGAAGGATGGCAAGCAGAACATCGTCCCTGGTCGGGCTGTTGGCGAGAACCACCGGGGAAGCAAGAAGCTCGGGAAAGCGCTTTACCTGTTCGATGGAGAAGCCGTGCCGGTGGGGGTTGTAATCGGATTTCGGCGTGAGAGCCTGAAAGAGATGCTTCTGCGTGTAGAGCATGGGGCGCTGCTCGAACCCGGTCTTCAAGAATATCTCCGGCGTGTCGCAGACTTTCAGGGCATCGTAGGGGCTGTATGCGCCGCAGGCGGCAAGGTCGACTTCGTGTCCGAACCGCATGTACTCGCTGCATCTGTTCGCATAGGCTTCTTGTGCTTTTACATTTCCGTTCCCATCCTTAAGGCGGGCGATGCCGCACGTGTCGAGATAGGTCAGGCGTTCATTATCCGGCATTGCCACGGAGTTCTCGTACTCGCAGATGGTCGTGATAATCTCGGAGCCTTTTTCTGCTTTCATCATTCGCACCTCCCGTTCTTTTTCGCATTTGTGGAGATGCCGCTCCCATACGGGATGCGGCATCCTGTCTTTCTATTTTTTGTCACTTCGGGTTCTATCCGATGTTCTGGTCATCCTTTCCGGGCGCATCCCTTGCAGGTGCATCCGCCGCGAGCGCGTTCCTGCCGGATGTGCAGTCGTGGCTCTCCACGGAAATGTCGTAGCTGCCCGGAGTGATACCGTGCCGGATATCATCGACGGCCTTCGCCCCGCTTCCGGGTCTACTGATAACGGTGAAGTACCCTTCCACGCGGGCAGTCTCTCCATCCGTGAGCGACCGGCTCTCCCCTGTCTCTGGGTCGAAGCCCACGGCTACGATATCGCCGTTTAGAACGGTGTAGAAATCCCCCATCTCCACGACCTTCGAGTAATCGAGCTGGGAGAGATACCCGGCTTTTGCCATCTCCTCGGTGGCGAAAATGGCACGATTTGGCGGGCAGGTGAACAGACCCTCCCCGTTCACATAAAGGGAAACCTCCTCGCCGAAAGCGATATCGAAAGTCTCGATATTTCCACCCACCAGCGCTTGCAACGGTTTTAAGGTGGAGCCGTTTTTATCCGGCAGAAGGGTCATCTCGCGCGGAGGTTCGCCGGTGGCGATGAGCATGGCACGGATACCCTGTTCTTCGGGAGTACCGAGCGCGTCTGCGGGAAGCGGTGCGCCGCCTTCGTTCTGGATAAAGGCGGAAAGCTCCACGCGGGCGCGGTTCATCGTCGAAAAATGGTTTGCGACCTCGTAGCGGCTTTCCAGCTGCTCCCGGAGCAGGACTTTCAGGAGAGGAATCCGGTATTCGTCACCGGCTGTCTCCTTGAAATCACCGATGGGGTCGTAATCCGGGTTGCCCCAATCGGAGCGGAATCCGCCGTCTTGCAGCACGCGGCGCACGTACTCCTCCGGCTGCTCATCGAGATTCAGGTATCCGGTGAGGGTTGCCCAAGTATCCCCCTCCGGCCAAGCGAAGGCATAGGTGAAGGATTCCTTATCCGTCTGTTTGGCGAAGCCTGCGCCCGCGCCTTCCCTGCCGAACAGGGAACCTATCTCCTTGAAATTATCGGTCATCTATTTCACCTCCTTGTCCGTGTCAACTTCCGGCGCATCCTTGGTTTCCGTCTGGGTGTCGATTTCCTTCCGTCCAGAAGCCATTTCGTGTGCTTCCTCGTTGAGACCATATTCCTCATCACCGCAGACAAAACCATCGAAGAAGTCCTTCGGCATGTGCGCATCCATGACCATGTTCATCATGTTCACGGCGGACTCGGAGTTGGGGCACTGTATCCATTGGTAATCGTCCTTCTCGATGCGCAGGCGCAGTAAAAGCTCGCCGAGGGCTTGCTGCCATGGGGTGTTATCGAATGCCCCGGTGTTGAACAACCGGAAATCGGTTATGGTCTCGCAGTCAAAGCCGGAAATCATGTCCGCGATATCGGAAAGCGGCACCTCGTCGAGGTCGATGGACTCGCAGGCCACCTTCCAAGCGCCGGTGGCATGTCCGGTCTCCGGGTCGCAGGCGGGAAATGCGGTAGCCAGTCTGACGATGGAACCGAAAAGCCCGCCGGTTTTTTCCATTTTCGAGAAAGTGAAGTTGTCGGCAATGTCCGTTCCGCCGTTGCCGAGATAGTCATCTTCCAAACGGCTCCAATTGCCGAACCATTTGGGATTAGATATGTTGTGAAACATCTATTCCATCTCCTTGTTCTGATTGATTTTTTGGGTGCCATCGAGTCCCGCCTGCTCCGCAAGCGCTTCCTTGCCGGATGCCATGTCACGGGACTCGGACTTGATACCGGTTTCGGTAACTTGTGCCTTCTCGGGTTCCGCCTGTGCCAGCAGATGCTCCTTCATGGATTCCAGAGCCGGAAACGGGGTACCGTCCCTAGCTTCCGCGAGCAGGTAGCGCATCTGCTGGGAGGTAAGGGCTGGGGTGTGCATAAGGATTGTGGAGACCTTTGCCATAGTGGCATCGGAAAACTCTGCCGCCGTTGCATCGAAGACGGCCATGAGCTGTTGCGCGTTCATGTCCGCGCACGCCTGCATGGTCATCATGAGAAGTGGCGTGTTATACCCGCACCGGTTCACGGCATAGGCACAGGCGCTCATCTGCTCTACGGAAAGGGAAGCCGGGAACAGCCCCGCAAAGTCCGCATTGCTCAGGTCTGCAACCGGGGTCTGCCCGCGCATGGCGGTAAGAAGCGCGATTTGCTGCTCCGGTCTGTATTCCGGGTTCATGATACGCGCCATCTGCGCTTCGGTCAGCGAGTGCTCACCGGTATAGGGGTCATGACGTGCGTTTTCCATGGCGGCGGCGATGACCTCCATGCTCTCAGGGGTAAACGCGGGCTTCGCGATGGCGCGGACGGTCTCATAGGGGAGAAGGCCTTGCAGGAGGATGTTGTTGATGGTGAGCAGCTGGGAGCGGGAGAGACGTTCCACAGGCAAGTCGCTCCCACCGTGCGCCACGACCAGATAGGCGGCTTCCATGCGCCGTGCGTCCATCTGCGGGTCTAGGAAGCGTGCGAAGTCTCCGCCCCTGATGGCGATTTTCGCGATGGCCGTCATCTGCGCTGCGGTGTACTTGGGGGTCGCGAGAGCATCCAGCACGTCTTCTCCCACCGCCGGATTCAGCGCGGCGGCGATGATGGCATTGGCCTGAAAGCCGTTGTACTCGTGTTCGGTCAGGCGCATCGCGTCGGCTTCGGTTAGGCCACGGTCGATGGCCTGTTCGTACTGAACGAGCTGTTTGTCGGTAACGGTTTCCGGGTCGAATGTTTTTCCGTCAGGTGTCATAGGTGTCCTCCTTTCTGTCCATGAAACGGCTTTGTCACAGGGAGCCATCTGCCTTTTCCGCGCGTGTCGGGGCATCCTTTATCTCCGACTGGCTATCGAGTTCGGTGCGAGCGGCCTTCGCGTCGCGGGCTTCGGATGCGAGAGATGCGGCAGTCGCTTCCGGCTCGGCGGATGCAGACTTCTCGGCTGCACGCATGGCTTCGGCGGGGGAAGCCCCGTCCATCAGCGCGAGGTCTACCGAAAGCAGCTGCGCAAGGTCAAGCTCCGTCACGGGGAGGTCTTTGCCGCCGTGGAACAGCACGGAAACAGCCGCCTTAAGTGTCTGCTCGTCCATATTGCGAAAATCGAGGGGGTTCTTGCCGACAGAAGCGATATCCAGAAGACCGCGCATCTTACCGGACGAAAGGGTCTTGTCGGCTATCGTCTCAAGCGTCTCGGGCGAGACGTGCGGGCTGCGGGCGGCTTCCATGAGGATATCCGCCTGCCTGTGAGAGAAATCATGCTTGGCAATCTGCGTAGCGATGGGAAGCGGTACATGGCTCTCCATCGCTTCCGCGTAACGCGGGTAGTCTACGTTTTCAGGCACCGTCGCAACGCTCTCCGGCACCGCTTCATAGGAGACGATATTTCCGTCGATGCAATAGCCGAGGTCGATGGGAAGATAGCTGTCAGCTTCCTTGGTCTCGGGGGAAAGTTCGCTCTCCTTAACGAGTCCCATGATGCGGTACACGTCCTCGGGGGTCGCACCGGAATCGAGAAGTTCGTGGAGGGTGTTCTCGATAGCACCGGAAACATCCTCCATCTCCGGGTCGGACGTGCGCTCACCGAGCGCGAAGCAGGGGCGGGCGAAGTTGGTGTTCAGGGTATCGACGGTATAGACCCTGAGCGCATACTCCCCCGGAGCGTACCAGTAATCCTCATCGTTGGAGTAGGTGAGCAGGAGGGAGAGGTCAACGGGAATCTGCTCCTGCCCAATCCAGAAGTCGTTATCTTGCATGGCAATCATCCTTTCTGTGTTTCTAGTTGTACGGTTTGCTGGCTTTCTGGTGTTCTATCTAACGGGAGAGGTCGGGCTTTGCGACCAGATGCTCGCGGGAAGGTGCAGCAGATGCGCCTGCAAGCTGTTTGGAAGCTGCCATCATGTCCTTGGCTTCCCCGGAGAGGGAGATACCGCCACCGCCCTTTCCTCCGATGCCCGCACCCTTTGTCACGACGGCCTGAACGACCTCTTTTGCGGCCTGCCCTGCGGTATTCACAAGGCCGCTTCCCGTGCTGTCACCGAAATCTTCTGCCATGTTCATTTCTCCTTTCTTGCAAAAAACGCCTAAAGGGCGTTTTCGTTGCTGTCTCTCGACTCATTCAGTTTCCGAATCACATTGAGGGCGGCTTTCCTGTTCTCCGGGAGAGCGAAGCGCGATAGGGCGGCTTCTTTCGCTTCCCCCGAAAGGGAATAGCCGCCATCGTCCGCACCGGGCAGGATGCCGAAGGCCTCCTTGCAGGTCTCCTTGAGGAAAACATTCACCTTCGCAAGGTCATCGCCCTCAAGCCAGTCGGTCGCGGCTTGTGTGCTGAGTGGATAAGCGAATCCATACGCTTCAAGACCGTCGAGGTCGGCACCGACCATTCCGTTCCAAGGGTAGCCGAGCAGGGTGTTCATGTGGAAACTGGCTACGAACTGCCCGTTATCCTCGGTATCGTAGAACTCGACCATCGTGTCGGCGCAGGGGGGATTTCCCTTCTTGCTTCCGCGAGGGAAGCCGTCCGCACGGGGTTCACCGGGATAGACGAGATGCACGCGCCATTTTCCGGTGGTGAACTCGCGCGGAAAGGTGAGATAGGGATTCTTTTTCATAGATTCCATCCTTTCTAAAGGGCGTTCCCGTTAGCGAGGACGGTCGCGGCTTCTTTGCACTCGGCAGCTTTTTCTTCAATCCCCACCTGGTTTCTGCTCAGCCCATTACGGGATGCAGTGGCATCCTTCGCTTCCCCCGAAAGGGAATAGCCGTCCTCGTCCTTTTCGTCACCGGGAAGGGAGCCGCTAAACTCCATGCAGCTTTTCTTGAGAAAGTCGTTCACCTTCGCAAGGTCATCGCCTTCAACCGTCCAAGCGGGGATGCCGCCATCAAGGGAGAACTGGTTCCCGTTCTTGAGCATCGTGTCGATGGAGACGGCAATGGAATCGTCCTCAAGCAGGTCGGTCATGTAGTAGCGAGAGACGAACTGCCCGCCCGGAAAGCGTGCGGCATCCTGCGAGGTATCGTAGAACTCCACAAGGGGGTAGGACGCGCGATGGGCGGCGGCAGGTGAGCCAGAGTAAGCATTTAACTCATAGGTCAGGCAACCATCGAGACCGTAACGCTCTCCGGGGTAGATAAGATGCACACGCCATTTGCCGGTGGTGAAGTCGTGAGGGAGCGTCCCTTCCTCTTTCTCGTATTCCTCAGAAGGGCATCCGAAGGACTGCTCCACGTAACGGGGGGCGGCGCAGAGTTCCGGGCTGTTATAGAGGTCGTGGACGAACCGGTTCTCGTCGCCAAGCTCATAGTGCTTTCCCATGGCGGTAAGCCCTTCGAGGGGCAGATAATCCTCGTAATCGAGCTGTCCCCAAAGGCGCTCGCCCTCATCGGTGAGCTGACGCATCTCGACGGATACGCGCCCGTCATGGTGGGCACCGGCAAGGTAAAGCGTGCCGTTCTCGTCCCAGACCTTCTGAATCTCGCAGTCGGCGAAAACGTTGCCCTGACCGAAACGGGATGGAGAGCAATCGGTGGCGGCATCGAAGTCCTTGTAGACGGCGATGCCGGTGGACGTGCCGTTCCAGCGCCCAACGCTTCCCGACACGAGGATGTGGTTGCCGCCGTAAGGGTTGACGAAATCCGACATGTCGGACTTCTCCCCGTTAAAGAAGGCGGCAAGTGCCCGCATCTCCTTCTCATAATCGAAATCTTTCATCTCCATCTGATGATTGAAAATCTCATCGTCGGTGAAGTCCTCGCGCACCTCACCCTCGGTCAGACCGTCACGTTCCATGAGGTCGTCTATCGCCATCTCTTCGCCTTCGTCTCCGTAGTAGAGGTCTTCGTCGAAGACGATGCGCTCTTTCGGTTTCGGTTCCATAGAGTCTCCTTTCAGCAGAAAACGGGTGGAGCCTTGCCCTCACCCGTTTCCATGCACATTTCTAACGGTTGTCGGTGTCTACAGGCGGCTGCGCATCTCTATCGTCCTTTTCCGGGGCATCCTTTTCCGGGGCGTTACCATCAAGCCCATCCCTGCCGTTTTCCATATCGTGCGCTTCGCTGTCAACGGAAACCGCTTCCGGGTCGATATCGCATTCTGCAAGCTCTTTCTTCCAGTCATTCAAGAAGACCGCATCAAAGCCCATCCCATAGACCGCGCGAACCGTTTCCACGCTCATCGCGCAGGGGTTCACGCGCCCCGCGATATCATCGTTGTCCTGTATGAAGTTGTCGGCACAGTCGGCGAAGTCTTCGCCATATTTCTCCTCGAACGTGGCATAGATAGCCGAGATGATGGTATCCTTCGCGTCATCGGTCGGCGCATAATCCTCATCATAGGAGAGGTCGTTTAAGATTTCGTCTGCAAGGCTTTCCCGGATGGCATAGACCCCCATATCCCTTAGCTGGTCGAGGGTGCCGTAACGGCAGATATCCTCGCGATGGTCGTAGAGGTCGGACTTGAAGCACTCGTACTGCGCCATCTGGGTCATTTTGTAGATATCGCCCTTGCAGCCTTCGAGAAGACCGTCGAACTCGGCTTGTTCCAACCACTCCGTGTGGTCTGGAAGCCACGAGAGAAGGGCATGGTAGTTGCTATCGACCTTATCGTCGGCAGTTTCACTGAACGCGACGGTGAGGTCACCATCGAAATCAAAATCCTCCACTTCGTCGCGCAAGTCCCCGAGGTCAAGGTCTCCTTGCAGCTGTGTGATGGTAACGAAACCCTTCGGCAGCTTCGGATGGTCATAGGCTTCTCGCGCGGCACGCTCGGATGCGGCCTTCTCGACCAGAGTGTTTACCTCGTCCTCATACTTTGTCAGGGTTTTCGATATCTCTTCGATTTCCCAGCCGGAGAGGTACAGCTCGTCCTGCATCCACAAATTCGTCTCCTTTAAGGAGTCGTAAGCACGGAGGGCGGCAGATGGCTTTACCCCCTGTGCGTAGAGCTTGTCCACAAACTCGTCAGTGGAGTATTTTTGCAAGGTGAGGGCATCGTCTGCGAGGGCGGAGAAGACCTGCGTGACAGTCGGCTCCCCAGAAGCCCCCGGGTCAGATACGAAGGTGGTGGAGAAGTCCTTTCCGCCTTTGGAGAGGGTGAGCGAGTATTTCACGTAGTAGTCTGGGGCAACGGTGTCCCTTTCCCGGTTCGTAATCTTCATCTGGAAGCCGGACAGAAACTTAGCCACTGCTTCCGTAGTGTCGTATGCCATAGCGCGTTCCTTTCCATCGGAAGCCGATGCTCGGCTCCCAATAATAACTTATTAAGGGGAAGGGGCGCACCGGTTTCGGCACGCCCCTTCGGTGAGCGGTAGCAGGTTTTCGGTAAGCGTCTATGCGCCGAGGATTTCCTTTGCCCAAGAGCCGGACTTTACAAGCCCCATCATGGTCGTGATGAGAACGGCGATAGTCTTGATGATGACACCGAACGAGTCGAATGTTTCTACGCCCTGTGCGAGACCAAGCATCTCGGCCTTTCCCAATCCGCCGGAAACCGCGAGGGCGGTCACAAGATGCGGGTAGAGGTAGAGGATGAGAACCATGACCACGCCTGCGAGGGCTGCTGCCGCAAAGTTCTTGAGGTAACCGATTCCGATTTGCTTCGTCTCCTCGAAGCCGAGAAGGGAAATGGGAATCGGAGAGAAGGCGGCATAGACATAGAGCTGAACGGAACGCCCGAGCGCAACGACCATTGAGACCGCATAAAAAACGAGTCCGACCGCCCATGAAATGAGTCCGAAAATCAAAAGGAGGAAGCATCCGCCGAACGTGGCATCGGCCGCATCGTCCTTGGTCATCTTGATTCCGGGTTCATACCAGTTTTTCGATTGCAGCTTGTCCGACACGCTGCCAACGAGGTCGTTGAAGATGCCGTAGATGGCGGAAACGAGGTCGAGGGCGTTGTCGATGAAGTAGCTGAGGATGCAGTAGGTCACCACGAGGAATACGATATCCTTCACGGCGGGAAGGGTGCTCGTCGCGTCGATGCGCTGGCTAATCTTGATGAGTTGCATCAGCATGAAGAGACCTAGGATGGCATGGGCAACGGGGATGACCCCGGCCTGATAGAAGTCTTTTACCACGCCATACGGCTCGGTTGTTCCGAAAAGCTCGTTGAACGGCCCGGAAATGAACTTCGCATCAAGCGTCTGGTTGATGACACCGAAATAGGTATTGAAGAGCGTGGCGGCGATTTGCAGAAGCCACGTTTTAATCATGTTGGGGATATCAAGGAAGTCCCCGATGATACCCGCATAGGCCGGATGGGGAATGAGGAGCACGAGTGCGCAGGCAGCGAAGAGCGCGAATGTGCCCGCGAGACAAGCCTTTCTCCTGCGCAGGGGAACCGTCTTCGTCTCCTCATGCTGTGTGGATTGTAAAGTCAGTTGTTCATTCATAGAGATTCCTTTCTGCCTGCATGGCGATGCTGCCCTAGCCCTCGAAGGAGAACTCGCCCGTGGACTGCTCGTAAACGCAGGTGATGGAAACAGAGTTTGTGTCGTTGAGCTTGAAGTCCGTGGTGATGACCCCGTTCTCATAGTCGAGGTTCACGACTTTCTGCCATGTAGCTTCGGTGACAGAAGGGTAATGGACGGCGCACCACTTGGAGATGGCGGTGATGACGGCCTTCTCATCCCCGCCGAAGAGTTTCGTGACCTCGCTGTTCATGCCCTTCACGGTAATGTTTGTCACCGCTTCGGCACGCTCGTATGCGGTGTTTTTCTGAGCGAACATCGTAGAGCTTGTAAGGGTGGAGATGGTGTTCTCACCGGGGGTCTTAGAATCGGAGTTCACCGCAGCGCCACTGCCGTCCGTGTAGGTCACGATATGGGTGCCGGTATCGGTCTCGAAGACGAGGGTATAGAGATAACCGCCGTACCCATCGGAGGTCTTTTCCGCGCGGGAGATGGCGTAACTATGGACGGTCGGGGTTCCGTTCACCGTTTCCACGTAGGAGTCATCGGCAAACTTGAGGGTGTAGCGCCCTTCGCTTACCGACCAGACGGAAGAGGAGAGGGTGTCGATGAGTTCCTTGGTATCGGTATCGTACCCCTTGATGATTTCCTTCTGGGCATCGGTAAGCTCCACTTTCCCGGTTTCCTCCTTCGTCTTCTTCTCAGCGGCTGTGGTAGTGTCCGTGTTATTTTCTGTGTTTTGTTCCTTTGCGGTTTCCGCGCGGTGATGCGACACGTTGATGGCACTCATGGCAGAGCCGCAGGTGAACATTAAGAGCAGGCACAGGGCGATGACGGAAAACTTCTTGTGTTCCGCCATCCATGCTTTCAGTTTCTTCATAGCAGGTATCCTTTCTGGTTTCCTAGCGCCAGTCCCACGGATAGCCGCAGACAACCCATCCTCTTCCGTTTTGGGAAACCCAATCGGACAGGGAGATGGTGCGCAGACCGGAGTAAATGCTATCCATGACCTTGCCGTCACCGATATAGATGCCGACGTGCCCGTAAGCGTTACCGGCGGGGGTGTTGGAGCCGTATTGGGCGGAGATGAGCATTCCTACCTTTATCTGGGAGAGGTCGGTGGTGGCGCGTTTCTGGCTGTAATTGGCACCGTATCCCTGATTGCCGAGCTGCGTATTGCCGTTGCCGCCGACGGGATGACCGGCTCTAGCATAGACCCTTGTTGTCCATGTGGCGCAAAGGTTGGCTCCCGGCCACGGAGTCTGCGAGCAGGCATTCACGATATCCTTCTGCCACTGGTCGGCGCTCTGGTAGTCCTGCCCGCCACCGGGAATGAGGGTGGTGCCGGAGTACCGATTCTTGAACTCCTCTGCGGTCATGGAATCGAGCTGCGCAACGAGCGGATAGGCTTGGCAGATGGAACGGTACTGGGCGATATAGCTGTCCTGCGACGCGGTGTAGTACCCGCCTTCGCCGAGGGCACGCAGGAAGAGTTCGGAGTTGTTGGTGTCGATGGCCTTCTGGTAATTGGCAACGCGGGTGTAGTTGGACTGCTTGTAAAGATGCTCACACCGGTATTTCATGTACGAATCATCGTCTTTGAAGACGGCGAAATCCGCGTAGGTCTTGTAGGCAGAGCCGGAAGCGCTGTATTCGGTGGTGAGCATTTTAACGGAACCCGTGATGAGTCCGCCGTAGTCATAACCGGCATATTTCACGCCGCCGTAGTTGTGGTACAGCCGCCCGAGGTCGGAACCGGAGTCCGAGGTGCCGTTCTCAATCATCATCTGGCCGAGGAGCGCCGAAGCGGGATATCCGTACTGCTCGTGGGCGTTCAGGCACGCGAGCACGAGGTCGTAGGTGACCCATGCGGGCATACCGTCAAGCGATGCGCTCTTTTGCTCCTCATCGGCGGCACCTCCACCGACAACGGAAATCAGGCCGAAGGCCAAGATGAAGGCAATGATGAGTGGAAAGAATTGGGAGACGGCACCGGCAAGTGATGAAAGCATTCCCTTGATGCCACTGGAAAGAATCGTGAGCGCCTTTTTCTTTCCCGCTTGCGCCGCAGCATTCTCGTAGACGTTCCTATGGAAGTATTTGGAGAACTGCATCCGCTTCTGGGCAGCTTTTTTATCCAGTTTCTCGGTGCGGTATTTCTTTTCCGAGAGGGCACCGAGAGAGTCTTTCTTTTCAAGTGCATCCTTACCGGAACGAAGGTGCTTTCTCGCCTTTCCGGCAAGTTTCGCGCCGGTGTGCGTGGTTGCGACCAAATCGTCCGTGCCTTCCAGCTCGGAGTCTTTGAGAGCGTTGTGGGCAGCTTTTGCGGCTACACCCTTTGCACCACGTTTCAGGCTCTTATTCAGATTGCGGCGAGACTGCACCTTTTTCGTGAGGGCATTTTTTCCAGTTATCTGGCTACGGGATTTTCCGTCAAGGGCATCGGCGGCGGAAGTCTTCTTACGTTTCCTTGCGATGGCATCGAGGGCGGTACTTCCCGCGCCGTGCGTGCCCTTCTTGCCGACGGAATAGAGGTCACCCTTTAAGGCTTTGGCGCTCTTATCTGCCTTTTCCACCAGACCGGTATTGACGGCATCCGTCTTTTCGGTCTTGAGGAGATTACTCATGGCTTTCTCACGGTCGTTTCCGCCGGTCGTGAAATCCGAAGCCTTCATCTGACGTTCACCGTCCTTTCCGGGGTCTTCTTACTGGGTTGCTAGATAACGGGTTTTGCATCTTTCTTGTCCCCAAGCCCCGTCTTCTTCGTCTCATTGGGGTTCGTGGAGAACAGGTCATAGAGAACGTTGCCGGACGGGAACTTGCCGCGAATCGGCACGCGGGCGTTACCTGCGATGAGCAGGCCGTCACCCGGCTCTGCGGACTCGTCGATGCATTCCTCCTCCTGCTCGGACAGGTTCAGAAGCTCCGCCCACTTCATACGGTCGAGCGGGGACTGCTTGAGAAGCATGAGGAAGTCCGCATTGAGGACGATATTTCGCGCCGCTTCGTTGGCGAGCATCGCCGTGGCGTTCTGACTGATACCTGTCAGCAAAAGTCCGAACTTTCGACCCTCATTTGAGAAGCGGGAGAAGTAGTTAAGTACCGTCGGGTACGCGAACATACTCTGCATCTCCTCGACGTAGAGCCATGTGCGGACGTTTCGCTTTGCATTGAAGTACATGCGGTTGCGGACGGCTTCGCAGACATTGATGAGGGCGAAGACCAGCATGGAATCCGGCAGGTCTTTCAGGTTGAAGTCCACGATGCGGGTGTTGAAATCGACGTTGCTCTGATGGTTGAAGAAGTTCATGGAACCCTTCACGAATCGCTCGTAACGGAGCGCGATGACCTGTGCCTGCTCCTCCGGCTGCTCGTTCGCGGCATCGTAGAAGTCCTGTAAGGTCGGCGGAAGATTGTCTCCGCGCTCTGCGGCCTTCTGGAAGGCAAGCTCGGTGCAGCGCTGTACGAGTGACTGGTCAACCTCAGAGAAGTTCGACCCGGCTTCGGCAGCGGAAGCGCCCGCCTGAGCTAACATCGCGTCCACCTTGAACGCAATCTGCTCGTTTCTCGTCATGTGTTCCACGGATACCGTATCGAAGGGGTTCAGATGGGTTCCGGTACCCACGCCGAAGTGGTAGGTGCTGCCGCCGTAGCGTTCGGCGATAGCGGTGTACTCGCCTGCGCGGTCGATGACGTAAATCTCGTCCGTCGGATTGGAGAAGATGGTGCCCGTCATCTCGGTCTTGGTGAACATACCCTTACCGGAGCCGGTCTTGCCGCAGACGAAGCCCATCGGCGAGGTGAGCTTCTTGCGGTTGCAGACCACGAGGTTGCGGCTGTGCTTGTTCTGGCCGTAGAAGTTGCCGCCTGCATCGTCAAGCTCCTGCGTGGCAAACGGCACGAGGATGGAAACCTGCGCCGTGGTGAACATGCGGGAGATTTCCACGTGGTTATGGCCGAGCGGGAGGATGGAATTAAGTCCCTGACGCTGGCGATAGTCATAGGTGTCAAGCTCGATGGAGTTCTGACGTGCCGTGGAGATGATGCGAAGTACCTGCGTATCCAGCGCTTCCTTGCTCTCCGCGTAGGTGTAGACAAGCCCCGTGAAGACGTAGAGACGCTGGTTCTTGTTCTGCAAGTGGTCGAGCACGTCCTCCGTCTCCTCCTTGGAGTATTTCAGCTCCTGCGGGAGGATGGAGAAGTCATAGCCTTTGTTCACTGCCGAGCGCTGTTCCTCGATGATTTCCTTGTCAATCCATGCGGAACGGGTGCGCACGTAATTGATAGCCTTGGATTTATCCATGGGCTGCACGTACCACGTGATAGCCATGGGGATAGGAAGGTCTGCCATGTCGGCAAGTGCGCGGTCGGAAAGTTCCGAGCCGAACTTCTTCATCACGAGTACCTGTGCGTAGACCCCGTTATCGAGTTTTACGCAGTCGTTATAGTGGCCGTCCGGGCGGAAATCAATCTGCGTCGGTGCGATGCAGTCCTTGGTAGTCTGTAAGCGCTTGGCGGAAATATCGCGCTGGTAATCGAACAGGAACGGCTTATAGGGGTTCAGGAGTGAATGGATGACAGAAAGGCGCTGGGTGCCGTTCATAAGGTGTGCCTTGCTGCCGATGGAGTTTAGGATGCGGGAGGATTCGACCTCGATACGGGAGAGCTGACGCGCTGCATCTTCTGCGGTGTCCGCCGTCACGGAATAGGTGAGGTAGCGGTTCCTGCGGATGTTGCTGACCCCCTCCTTCACCTTATCGTTCAGGATGTTGTTGAATACCTGCGCGTCGTTCCTTGCAGCATCGTTTGCCTGACGCTCCGGGTCGAAGAACTTGCGATGACCGACCTCTTCCTTGAGGAGCGGCGTGTTGATGACGCTCATCTGCACGAGCGTATCCGCACCGAACTGGTCGTAAAGGCGGGTGATGGCGGAGAACATGGCTTTCTGCTGCTCATCGCGCACCGAGTGGTAACTGGTGTCATCGAAGGCGATGGAAGAGGAAAACATTCCCTCCTCCACCTCACAGATGCCGTCCTGATACATCTTGTTGTAGCCGATGTAGTTCACCACGTCTTTCGCGGAGTCGCGCTTCTTTCTGGCATCGGCCATCTTATCGGAAAGCTCCTTGTCCCTGTCCTTTAACTGGGACTTGATGGAGCTGTAGGTCTTTTTCGCTTCCTTCTCGGCCTTCTTGGCTTCCTTTTTCCTGCGCTTCATCTCGCGCTTGGCGTGCTTCTTCTCCTTTCGGGTCAGCTTTCCGGCACCCTGCGTGACGTGCGCGACCTGAGAGATGGCATCCATGTCGATAGCGCCGGTATCGGAGCGCAGGGGCGCGGTGTTCCCGAACCCGTCACCGGATGCGTGGACGAACGCGTCCACGTCAAATGCGGCGTTAAGAGATGACCCGTCCTGCCCTTGGGGAGTAGGATTCGATGCCGCGAAGGTTTCCCTGCTTTCGGTAGTGTTTTCCATAGATAGTTCCTTTCTGCTTGCTGTTTTCCGACTCAGAGAGAAGTCCCGCAAGACGCATGGACGGCTTATAGAAGATGCGGTCGTTCGTGAAGTTTGCCTTAAGCCAAAGCGGCGCAAACTGCTCGAAGGGCATCCCGCAGGGCTTCACGAAGCCCACGCACCAAAACGGCAACGAGACGGCGTAGATAAAATAGGTGCAATCGCTGACGTTCAGCCCCAAAACGAAGTAGATGTAAAGCCCGGCAAGTACCGAGACAGAAAGCGCACCCGTGATGGATACCAGGGTGCGCATGGTCATCTTGCCTACGATTTTGGGCTGATACTCGGCGATATCCTTGTGTACTGCTACAGAGAGCATGTTAGATATCGCTCCTTTCTAGCCCGCGAGGGAACCCCAGTTGATACCGGTCTTGAAGTACACGGCAGCACCAACGACGATGGCACCGCCGATAATCATGGCGAGGGCACCGGAGAGCTGACCGCCGCCGCCCTGCATACCGTCCTTGATGGTAAGACCAAGGTTCACAAGGCCGAAGACGATGAGGATGCCGCCGAGGGCGGTCACACCATCAGAGAGAAGGTTTTTCACGTTTTCCAGCATGGTTGATTCCTTTCTTGTTTACTTGTTTTCTAGTAACCGTACAGATGGGCAAAGGCGATACAGGTAAGTCCCGCGACGATGATTGCAACGGCTTTGCGTATCTCCCCGTCACCGCCGCGAAGAAGTCCCGCGAGGGTCATCCCAAGATAGATGATTCCCACGACGGTGAATGCGCCCGCAGCGGTTCCTATCGCCGGGGCGGCGAGTTTGACGAGTGTTTCCAAGTTCCTTCCTCCATTCGTCCCCTTTCTGCCTTTTTCGCGTGGCATTTCTCTTAATTATAAGTGACTACCGGTTTAGCAATATGCCCAGAAGCCCCTTCCTTGATTTTTTCCATGCCGCCCATTTCCATGCCGTGAACTCCGCACCCGTATCCTCATCGGGGGTGTACGGCTCGCAGCCGTTTTTCAGATACCGCTCGAAATCGAAGGAGTTCTTATGCAAACGCTTCCAGTTGCGCTTATCCACGATATAGCGGTATCGCTTATGGGCGTGGGGGTCGTACTTATCATCCATGAGCGGGTTGGTACCGGCGATGAGCAGGATTGCCTTTAAGCGGCTCATCTTTCCGATTTCTGCTGCGTCGATAAGGTCACGACCCTGAATCTGCAAGTTCTTACTGGCGCTTGAGGACTGTCCCGTGGACTCGTTGTAAGTCATCTGATGGATGGTCTGCTTGCCAATCATCTCCGCAATCTCCTTGTTGGTGGAGTTGGACTTGCCACCGAGGAAGAGCGTCGAGTCGCAGCAGTCGATGATGGTCTGCGCCTTCTTATCGTATTTGCTTTCCAGCTGGCTCATGGATTGCAGGATGATGGTGATGCCGATGTTACGGGAACGGGTGACCGCGATGGTCTCCTCAATCTGCGGGATGGTGCCGATGTTGGCGAACTCATCGAAGATGAAATGCACCGGGGTCGGGAGTTTCCCGCCATAATCCGAAAGGGCTTTTCGGCACAGCTGGTCGATGGTCTGCCACATGAGGATGGCGAACAGGAAACTGAGGGTCTTGTCGGTATCGGAGAGGATGCCGAAAATCGCCACCTTCGCATCCGGGTCACCAAGGGTGTCAATCTCCATCTCGTCATAGGTCAAAAGCTCGCGCACGCCGTCCGTCGCGATGGGCGCAAGGCGCACGTTGCAGGAAATGAGGATGGATTTTAAGGTCTTGCCTGCGGCCACCTTGAAGTTCTTGTAGTTCATCAGGGCGAAGTCCTCGTCGGCGGAAAGTCCCCCGCAGTCGGCGGGCTTCACGCCGTCGGAGTTGCGCTTGAACTTACTGGGCACCCAAGACCAGCCGTTATCTGCCTGTTTGGTGCCAAAGCTCCTTGAAAGACCGGCATTTCCCGCAGCGTCAGGAGAAGAGCCGTCGTTCTGCTTGTACTTCTTGCCCTCCTCGATTTGAAGGAACATCAGGTCAAGTGCGGACTTGAAGTTCTCATCGTTCTCACGCGCTTCAGCAAGGGAGAGGAGCGTGAGAAGCGAGGACATGTTGTAGTCCTTCGCCGGGAACCAGTCACGCAACAAGGCGATGAGCGCCGTGTAGAGCATCTTCTCCGCGTTCTCCCAAAACGGGTCACCGCTCGATTTCCCCTCGGGGTTCGTGTTCATAATGAAGCAGTTCACGAAGGAGAGGATATCGGTATCCGTCTTCACGTACTTTAACGGGTTGTAGTGCATGGACTCATCAAGGTTGATGGTATTGAAGCTCTTGAGCTTATAGCCGTTGTCCGTGAACAGGTATCCGGCATCCTTAAGAAGGGTTCCCTTTGGGTCGGTGACGAAGTAGCTGGTGTTGAGCTGGCAGATGTTCGGGGTCACGTAGTTAAAGGTCTTACCGGAGCCAGAGCCGCCGACCACGAGGACGTTTAGGTTGCGGTCATATTCCGGGTCGAACTTGGGACGGTGCAGGGCAAGGCCGAAGTTCTTGGTGAAGAGAAGATTGTTATCTTCGGTCTGCAAGTCCTTAAACTTCTTTCCTTCCTTCACAGTGCCCCAGCGGGCGGAACCGGATTCTTCGCCGGAACGATAGTTTCCGATGAACGCCACGTAGCGAAGCCAAATCATCCAGATAATGAGAAAGCAAGCCCCGCCAAACAGCAGGGAGTTACTGGTCATATCGAGGGCAAACGGTGCATCCTTTATGGTCTGCCACATGGAAAGGAATGCATCGCTCAAATGGTCGAAAATCTGCCCCGGATAGGTGACGAGGGTTTCGGCATAGCGGTCACCGAGATAGAAAAAGACCGTGGCGATGACGAGGGTGCCGAGCGCCGAGGTGGCAATCTTCTTATTGATTTCCGGGTTCGCGCTATTTGCCATATGCATCCTCCTTTTCCACTTCTTCCAGCACAAGCAAGAGCGTGGTCACAATACTCGTGCGCGTCTCTCGCGTGGCCGCGTGGCGGAATCCTTCATAGCAGGTGAGCGAAAAGTCCTCGGACACATCAATACCATTGGAATCGCGTGGAGTGAGACCGTCGCACCGAGAAAGGGCGGAAGGCTCCCAGAGGGTCGTGATGCCATCTTCCGATTTCACGCGCTTGCACCCGGACTTCATTTCATAGAAAAGGTTGTCGAGGGTGGTATGGGTTTCGTTGTCCTTTGGCAGGGCGGCATCAAGAAGGGAGATGAGGTTCCCGATGGTACGCTGGGAAGGCTCGCACCAGTCCCTTAAATATCCAAGACAGGCCATCAGAAGAAGTTTTTCCGTCTTCTTAAAGAAGTCCCCATCTGAATCGGAGAGGTTCACGATGGATTCCGCGATGGTCTCGATATCGCTGTCCGATTCCATGGTAAGAAGCGGGGAGCATTTCAGCCTGTCCGGCAATTTGTCTTTGAGGGTCATGGTCTATCTCCTTACAATGCATCTTCGTTCTTAAAGGGCAGGTCAGTCCTTCGTTCCTGCGAGATTTCCTGCGACTTCGTTTCCGTTTCAATTTGAGTTTTAGCGGCGGTCATGTCGCGGGCTTCCCCGGTGAGGGAATAGGACTCGGAATCATATTGCTGCTCCTCGCGAATATCGGAGGGGCGAATCTCGCTTCCGGTCTGCTCTACATCCATGACGGCGGTGCGGGAATCGGTATCTGCGCCATCGTGGCTCTCAATACCGGAGTTCGGGTCGGGCGTGCGCCCGTCGTTATCCATGGAACCATCAGATGCAACCGGCTCTAGCATCTGTTGTTCGTCACGCGTCTGCTCCTGCGTCAGACGCGCATTCTGCATGGCAAGGTCTCCATCCGGGAGGGTGCCAGCGTCCTTCGGGGTATTCTGCTCGAACCAGTTGTGGGTCACATCGAGGTCGTACCGGTTCTTTAACGTCTCCGCAGAGACCGGCCAGTCGCGACCGCGCTCATATGCCGGTACCGAACCGTCTTTATTCAGGCTTGCAGGCTCGTAGGCCATGACCTCACCCTTGCTGGTTTCGGTTACACCGAAGCCCTGCGCGTTCATCTTGCGCTCGAAGTCGGAAAAGTCCGTGCAGTCTTCCCTCGCCTTTTGGGCAGCGTTTCGGATGTTCTGTGTATGAATGGCGGTGTCCTCGGCGCGAAGAGTGGCAACCCTATCGCTGCGGGCAGGTGCATCCTTTCCCGGCACGTCATAGGTCTTTTCCGGGGCATCCGTTTTCACCTGCGTCGCGTGAACCTTGTAGGGGGCACCGACGGAAATTACATCGAAATCCTCATGGGTTTCACGACCAACCATCTCTGTAAGCTCCTTGTGGGAGTAGCCGGAGAAGCAAATCGAATCGTCGATGTTGAGGTTTTCGGTATCCTGTTCGCTAAAGAGCACATCGTAAGTTTCTTCTGGTGCATCCTTGTAACGGATGGTGACCGGAATGACCGTTACGTCCTCTGCCGGGAGGTCAGGATAGCTTGTCAGCTCCGTGAGGGAATCCATGGTCTTCTTATTCACGGGTTCCGCGTGATTCAGTGCGTCGGTGATACGCTGCTCATCGAGACGCGCCATCACGTCCTTAAATTGCGGGGCATACCCTGCGACGGTCTTAACATCCTCCTTGGCAAAGGCAAGGAATCCGTTTCCCTGTTTGTCCGTGTAGGCGGCGGCATAGGTACCATTCTCGCGGCATACCTGCGCATAGTAGGCGGCTTCCTCGGAAGTACCAAAGGGCACGACCACCTGCTCACGAGAGGATTGCTTCTCAGCCATTGCTTTTGCCTGCTCGGGAGTGTTCCCCTCCTTCTTATAATGGCGCTGCCACCAGTCAAAAGCACGTTCCCTGCCACGTCCGAACCGCAGATAGTTCTCCGTCTGCCTTGTGACGAAGTTTAGGAGGGCGTTTCCCATGTCATCGCCGAAATCCTGAGCCATGTGGCATCATCCTTTCTTTTCCGATTTCCTGCTTTTTGAAGCGGCAAGAATGCCGTCTCCTTGGGGACAGATTATAACGCAGGCTATTTTTCTATCCCTCTGCCCTATACACGAACATGCAGGTAGAAACTGCCAAGTCAGAGATGCCGATGATAGAAAAAGACACCATTTGTCATCAAATGAACCCATTTGCGCCTATTTGCGAACGTTGACCCTTTTCTCATCTGGGTAGAGGGATTCGCCCCTCAACCATCCCGCCCACAAATCTTTCATAAATCCGCAGGCGGATTGACGGAAACATTTGGAACGGAAAAGTTGACCGGCTCCCTCTCCCGTGCATTCGCCTTCGCTGCCGCGATGCGCCGGACGCAGGAAAAGCGAAGGGCTTTCCTGCCGGACACCGCGACCGCTCATTATATGCACGGGGTTTGCCTATATGGGGCGCTGCCCCAGACCCCGGCCACTCCGCGCGAGCCGCAGGATTTTGTCCTTTCGGCGGGAAAAATACAAGTCTTGAATGTTTACCGGCTTTCTTGTAAAATATATATATAGCAAGATGGTTGATACCTTCTTGTGAGTTGAACAGGAGGTGGTCTTCACCGATGAATCAGGAAGAAACGATGCTTAAGCATAAGGAGAGATACAAGGAAACGATTAAGAATCTGACTGTGATGAGCGATATTTTCGCGCGGAATGTATTCAAGGATAAGAAAGCCTGCGAGTACGTTCTTAGAATCATCATGGAGGACAAGGATTTGACCGTCATCGACAATGAGACGCAGGTGGATTTCAGAAACATGCATGGCAGGGGTGTTGTGCTGGACTGTGTGGCAAAGGATGGAAGCGGACGCATCTTCAACGTCGAGATACAGCAGGACGATGAGGGAGCGCACCCGAAACGTGCCAGATACAACCTCGGGATGATGGATTCCAACGTGCTGGATACGGGAAAGAACTTCGATAAGCTCCCGGAGACCTACGTGATATTCGTCACGTTGAAAGACGCACTGGGGCACGGACTCCCGATAGCCCATATCGACCGGATAATCCGCGAGAACGGCAAGGAGTTCGTGGATGAGGAGCACTTCATCTACGTGGATTCCGGCAAGGACGATGGCGGGGAACTGGGAAGGCTGATGCACGATTTCCGTGTGAAGGAAGCGAAAGAGATGCAGACGGGAGCATTGAAAGACCGCGTGCATGAACTGAAAGAGACCGAGAAAGGGGTGGAGCATATGTGCAAGGAAATGGAACAGCTTTGCGATGAAGCAAGAATGGATGAAAAGAAAGAAACCGCAAGGAACCTTAACGATATGGGGTTGCCAATCGAGCAGATTGCACAAGCGTTAAAGGTGAATGCCCAGATGGTGCAGGAGTGGCTTGCAGGTAGTGTTTCTACGGCAAGATAGATAACCACTTAGACGGCTTTACGGTTTTACGACTCTGCGGGTTTCTGGCTCGCAGGTTTTTTGAAAACAGGTAAATAATTTTGTTAATGAAAAACTCGTTACCAATGGGGACATAACCCAGTTGATAACGAGTTTTTTGTTTTGAAAGACGATAGTTTTGATTGCACACTGATTGCACACCTGCGTATTTTTTTGTTGTTTTATAGGTTGCTATATTGCCTTATATTGCCGGAAAATCGCTTATTTTTCGGCATATGGAAGGTTGTCGAAATTGAGTTTGAATAACGGATTGTGTTAAAGGGCAATATGGTTTATCGTCTTTAGGGCAAAAAACTATATCGTCAACAATAAAATAAAAAGTATCAGAGACCATAAGATGAGTCCAAGTATTCCTCATCTTACGGTCTCTTTTATTTTTATTTCATAGTAGCCGAAAGTCTTGTAGAATCAATGTTTTATGAATTATGAGAAAGAATCTGAGCAAGAGCAACATATATTACTTTTGATTGTTCAAGGGCAGTCACCTTTATCTTTAAGAGGATAGAAGAGTTTGCCCCTAAGGGAATAAAGGGGAGTGCCCTTGGACAAAAGGTAAATCCCTACAAAGCCTGTATTTATGGGCTTTGTAGGGATTTTTTAGATGGTGCTGGGTACGATTTGGGTACAAAAATTCATTTATTTTTCTCTTGAACCATTTTCGGTAAATACTTCATAACTTATAAGTGGATTAGCTCCTTCAGTACAAGAAGTTATGAGTGGATTTTGTGTGGTACCAGTAGCTGATGATGTAATGGTATTTACAGTAGAATTTGCTCCGTTTGCTAATGATGACCAGTCTATATTAATATTGTTTGGATCAACTCCCATAGAATAACCTCCTTTACACTATAGTGATATGTATAAAATCGTTGATAACAATAATAATAACATACTAAGCAGGGATGCGATATACCATTTTGCTCTTTTTTCATTCGAGATTCTATGTTGCTTAATGATTTCACGATAGGTGAAAATTAATCGAGTCATTGCATTTATGCGATCTTCTACCAATAACTGTTCATTAATACCATTGGTTTCAAAATTATCATGTTTTTTTGCAGATATTGTATTGATAATGGCTATAAAAGTAAATATAAATGTGACATATATGCTATAACCCGATATTATTTTAACCCAAAGGGTAAAGGTAAGCGGTTTTGAAGACAATATAAAAATATCAGTTAGCTTAATTGATTGAAAATAGAAAATCATTATGGCTCCCAATAACGTTAATAGCAATCCAGAACGTGTTTCAAAACTTTGCTTTTTGTTTCGTTCAGTTTCATATTCAGATTTTACAACTTCTAAGTATTCGGGAATTGCAGTGTTGTTAATGTCGATTTTTAGAGTATTCGTTTTCTCGTTTGATGACATGATATCATTTGATTCCATTTTAGTCTCCTCTCTTGGTACTTGTTGTGTATTTTCTTCAAAATGTTTGCATTCTGATAAGATATGAGAATCGGTTGCTTTGTTTTTTTCAAAATATGTGTCAAGTAAAAATAAGGCACTTATTGCTTCGATAAGAATAAGGTTATATGTTGTGTCTTGCGAAAGTATTTGCACATATTTATTTATTATATATATTGTTAACAGTGCTAAGTATGTTGTGTTTTTAAATATATCATTATGGTATGTAAGTAATGATTGAAAATTTTTAAACTTATGACTATTTTTTCCTTTCTTCCAGTAGATTTTCGAGATGCAAAATGATGTGATTTTTCCAAATACATATTGGTAGAATACTAACTCGGCAAATACGATTAAGAAATCCACATTGGCGTACCGCTGTATAATAATATTCGAGTATTTAAAAAACAATAGAAAGGCTATGAGATCAATTATGTAGAGAAGAATTTTAACAGATATTTTGTAAATAAATTCATTAACCTTTCCGTTTGGAGAAAATATAGCATTGACTATGGTATCAATAGTGTAAGCTAATCTATTTAGTCCCCAAAGATGAAAAATGCTACTTAATTTAAAAATCCATAAAACACAAATATTCATTACGCAAAAAATTAAACATATTTCTAATTTACTGTTGGATAAATTATACAGGGATAGAAATAATACGATAATATTTAATATAATTGCGATAAAGCCACTTGAAAAATACCAAATAAAAAAGTAAAAAGAACGCTTGTAAGTGCGATACTCTTTTTTGCTTGTAAAATGTTCCTTAATAAGTTTGGGGGACATATATGTAAATATACTTCTTAGTGTATTAGTGTCTTGTATATTTATTTTGTCAGTATAACTAATAATGCTGGGAGCAACTTCTTGTAGTTTGGTAATTGTTTTACTGAGAAGAAATAAATCTACAAAGGGGTACACAAATAATATAATAGATATAAATAAAAGTAGTAAATCCAATAGAATTCCTCCTTATTAGCTGTCGAATATTATAAAATATTATTCCCATCGTATGGATTTAATCCAATCTTATCCATAACCTCATCATGTGCCTTCTGAATCTTAAGCCGCTCCTGCCATGGTTCCGATTCCGGATAAATATCCATCCAGAGATTAAAGTCTGCTTCAGCTTTCAGCAGAGCTTCCCCACGCTTCTTAACATCTTTTATTTCATTGCATTTTTCAACTTCTTCCACATATTTTTCATAGCGGTCTAACCATGATTGCATCAAAGACAATGTTCCAAAGCTGATTCCAACCATATCATTTCCATCTTTATCCTGGTATTCAAAGAGTTGTCCATTGTATTGCCGGAATATCTGAAAAAGTCTGTGTATGGCTTTTATGCCATCAAAATCAGAGTTCGCCAGTACTTCGGGATTGACAGATAAAGCATCAGCTATTTTTTCAAGAGATGATGGCTTGGGATTTCTTCTGCCGCTTTCGTAGGCACGAATGTAGGCATCACTTGCGCCAACCATTTCTCCTAATTGTCTTTGAGTAAGATTACGTTCCTGCCGGATACGTCTTATGTTTTCACCGACTGTCATAACAACATGCCTCCTGCTCTAAAGCTATATTTTTGTGAAACTGATCAACATCATATATAGGATAACACACAAGAACAAAAAAATAAAGCAAAAAGATAATGACACGAAACAAAAGTTACGATATTATAAAAACGAAACAAAATGATACCATACAGAAACAAATACAAGAATAGGAGGAAACAATATGAACGAAAAAATCTATTACAGTGCGGAGGACATTGCAAAAATGCTTGGTGTGAGTATGGGGAAAGCCTACAAAATCCTTAGAGAAATGAATAAGGATTTGGCAAGTAAAGGATTTCTCACAATCGCCGGAAAAATTCCGGTGGAGTATTTTAAGGAAAAATGGTACGGAGGAGCAAAGGAGGTAAGTGCATGAGCTGCAATGCAAAGAAAGATCCCAATGGTACGTGGCGGATACAATATCGCTGGACAGATTGGACGGGAACCAAAAAGAAATCACAAAAAAGAGGTTTTAAGACCAAGAAAGAAGCAGAAGAATGGTACGCACATTTCATGTTGCAGCAATCATCTGATCCGACGATGACACTGGCGGACTTTTGGGAGATTTATAAGGCGGATATGGAAAAGCGCTTACGAAAAACTACCATGAAGCAAAAAGAGTATGTAATGAATGACAAGGTGCTACCATATTTCGGGGATTACAACATTGTTATGAGCCATATTCGTAACATACGGGAAAAGATAGAAGATAACCCAAGCAAGCCAATATACATACAGACGGTTTGGGGTGTCGGCTATCGGTTTAATAAAAATGGGCGGTAATCAAACATAGATTGCCGCCTATTATTGTGTATGAACAAAACGAAAATATCTAAAATGAAACGCAAAAACAGTAAAACGAAACGAAAAACATAAAAATAAAACGATTTTTCTTGAAATAAAACGCTTATGTGGTATAATATATATAAATAATAAGGTAAGGAGAATGCATATGTATTATTCGGAGATAGGAAAAATCATTGAAGCTGGTTTAGAAAGAGATAAAGATAAAGTTGCTAGTTTTGCACAGTTATTAGCGAAAAAAATGGCGGCAGACGGAGAAGAAAGAGGAAGCAAGAGAATTGGTGATATATTGGAACGAAAGAACCGTAGTAAGGCTGTTACAGATTCGCTTATAGCCCCGCCACCTGTTGATCAAGAAAGTAGAATGAATATTGTTGAAATAGACTACCAACCGGTTGTAGATGATTTGATTTTATCTAAGGCTGTTGAATTGAAATTGATGGATTTCATGGAAACAATAAATAACAAAGAAAAGATGGATCAGATTGGATTGGAGTTCAATATGTCGCTGCTGTTATATGGACATCCGGGATGTGGTAAAACAAGTGCAGCAAAATATATTGCGTCGCAGTTGGGATTGCCATTAGTTGTAGCAAGATTAGATACATTAATTTCTTCATTGCTAGGAAACACTGCGAAAAACATTCATAAAATATTTGAGTTTGCTAAAAAGCAACCATGTGTATTGTTCTTGGATGAATTTGATGCGATAGCAAAAGCTCGAGACGATCATCATGAATTGGGAGAATTAAAGCGTGTTGTAAATAGTTTACTTCAAAATATGGATGAGTATTGTCAAAATGGAATTTTGATTGCAGCTACCAATCATCATGAATTGTTAGATAGTGCAATTTGGAGAAGGTTTCAAACTGTAATTGAAATGCCGAAGCCTGAATTGGCTGAAGTTGCAAGTATGATAAAAAATATGCCGGAATTTATTGATGTAAGCCAAATAAAGCCAGGACAATGGAAAAAGGTATATGATGCATTATTGGGATTGTCGTATTCGGATATTAAAAATATTTTAAATAATATGGTAAAGAAACTAGTATTAAAGGATGAGAATAAAGTTAAGTTTACAGATATTTTAGTCGAAGCATATTTATTTAAAAATCATGGAAATTACACTATGGAGCAAATGGTACAATATATGATTGATCATGGGGTATCGCAAAAACAAGCGTCCTTATATTTTAATGTTTCAACAAGACAAATAAAAAACTGTTTGGAAAGGAGTGAAAAAAATTGAGTGAAAAATATTTGCCAATAAAGATTTTCGAAAAACGAAAAGATTATGATGATAGAAGTACTGAGGGCGGAGGAGATAGTCATGAAGGTAGTTGGGTACTTCATGGAGAAGAATTAAATAAACGTGTAGACTACTTAAGTAAAAATGTTAATACCATACAAGATTCTTTTCAAAAATGGAAAGAAAATAAGCGAGCATTGCCAATGATTATCTCAACGACGGTTATTGATAAAGCAATTGCCAAGACACATAGAGGAAGAATTGTAAATTTGCTAGAAAATGACGGCAAAGATAATGTGATAGGTGTGTATGGAGATAGGCAGTTGCTATCAATGGTTACAGAGGAAAGTCTGCTAAGTACAATTAGCCAGGTAATAGGAAGAAGAGAGGATGAGGCAACTCTTATTTCTTCAATTTCTGGAATAGATGTGTTTTCACCTTTTGTTGAACCGTATGATTCTGATAACAATGTTTATCGAGTTAGATTATGTGATTATAATGATTTTGACTTGAATAATATGGCAAAGATTTTATTTGAACAATCTTGTGAAGCGGCTGGTATTAAAATTCATTCTAAGGTGCGATTTACTACAGATATGACGATTTATAGGGTCACAATTGACAACTTGGAACAGCTGAATGCTATGGGAGAATTTGAGGGTGTCTATTCGGCTGAAAAGACATATCCGATAATGGCAACTATGGATATTTTAGATTCTGATAATGTAGTCGTTGTAAAACAACCAGAGGAAACGGAAGAATACCCAGTGGTAGGAGTATTAGATACGGGCATAGCGGACATTCCGTACTTAGCACCTTGGAAAGAGGCGGTTGTACATGAAAATTATCCAAAGGAATATCAGGATAATTCCCATGGTTCCTTCGTTGCAGGTATCATTGAATATGGAGATGAACTGAATGGTACAAATATCTCAGCCTTAAGTGGAGTGAGATTATTTAATGCTGTAGTACATCCTGGAAATACAATGACAATTTATCCGGAAGAATTAATTGATCATGTGCGTGAAGCAGTTGAGAACAATCCTGAGATAAAGATATGGAATTTATCTCTAGGAACGACAATGGAAAGTGAATTAGACGAATTTTCAGAGTTTGGTATGGCTTTGGATAATATCCAAGATGAGAATAATGTTCTGATAATTAAATCAGCTGGAAATTGTAACAATTTTGCAAAAGGTTTACCCAAAAGCAGAATAAGTAAGACAGCAGATTCAGTGCGTTCTTTAGTTGTAGGTTCGATTGCAGAAACGCAGGGGGAGCATGATTATGCCGAACCAAATATGCCTTCGCCATTTACAAGAGTTGGACCGGGACCTGCAAGTATTGTAAAACCGGATTTGGTATTTTATGGAGGTAATGCTGGAGTTGATAAGGGGAAATTGGTTATCAATGGAGTTCCGTCATTTGGTTTAGATGGAAATATATATAAAAATGTTGGAACAAGTTTTTCTACCCCAAGAGTGTCTAGAATAGCTGCAGAACTCGCTTTCATGATGCATGAGGATTTTGATGCGTTACTTATTAGGGCGTTGATGATTCATTATGCAAAGTATCCGGCGGATATTAAAATGAAAATGACAGATAAGGTTGCACAAATGGGATTTGGAATGCCTGTAGGTGCCAATGAGATACTTTACAATTCACCAGATGAGATAACACTAATTTTGAGGGATACTTTGGAAAAGGGAAGCTTTATTGAAATGTTTGATTTTCCTTTTCCGACAAGTCTGGTAGATGAAAATGGATTTTTTAGAGGACAGATTATTCTTACATTGGTAAATAAATCACTTGTAGATGAAAAACAGGCAGGAGAATATTGCCAATCAAATATCGATGTGTTTTTTGGTACATATGAGACTGAGAAAGATCGTGATGTGACAAAACCGACGATAAAAAATCCTAGAGGTGTGGATGATAATCAAAACCTTTTATCTGATAGCTTATATAGCGCAAGTGCGAAGGGAATACATCCTATAAATGGATTTGAACGGGAATGTACACTGGTTAAGTATGGTAAAAAGTTCCATCCAGTTAAGAAGTATGCAATTGATTTAGCTGATATGACCCCGTCAAATCGCGATAAGTGGTTGCCATCTACACGCAAGTGGTATCTGAAGATAGAAGGTTTATATCGCGATTTTATTGAAAAGGAAGCTGTGAAAAAGGATTTTCAGTTAAGTCAGGAATACTGTATGATTTTAACTATTCGAGATCCAGAACATACAGCTCCGGTTTATGATGAAGTGACGCAACAACTTACAAACCGCAACTTTATTCATCATGATGTGAGAGTAAGAAATGTAGTTCATGTAACCAATGAATAAAAGTATGTTTAGGGCTCGAATAATAGAGCTTTAAATATAAATGCGGTATTGCTCTGCAAAGCAATACCGCAACATCGGATACACAGTTGGTATTCCGAATCTTGATAGTTCAAATAGATTATAGCGAAACTGTACTTCTATTTCAAGATATAATTCCCAACTGAGAAAGGTATGGTATTGAAAATGGGAAAGACAATTTGAGTAAGAGTCACTGCAAAACCAATATCAAACAGAAGAGTAAGAGTTAAGACTTCGTTGAGTAGCGGTGGGACAACCAGAACAAAACACAAACAATCAAAATGAAATAGGAGGGCTATTTTTATGGCAACAAACAGACCAGTTGGAGATAATTCTCGAGTGGGAGCAGTTAGAGGTAGATCGCAGGTATATAATCCGACAACGGGATTATGGACTAAGCGAGATGCACAAACAGGAAAATTCATGGATGTAAAAACATCTAGTAACACACCTTTTAAAGGGGTAAGAAAAGAGAAGTAATATAGTAAAGTATCAGGCAAGGAAGTAATATGGCAAAGTCATTTTGCTTCCTTGCTATGTTATAATGAAAACTGTTGTTCTTATGGAGACCAGCTATGAAAAGTCAACCATAAATTAGCAAAAAATTTCTTTTCATATCGGTGGTAAAAAAGGGTAACTTTAATAGAGCTCCCTTAGGGTGCTT
>OHRF01000127.1_pt1 | contig 62310 bp, 58 predicted proteins | sample 1578291 | NCBI WGS metagenome assembly OHRF01 (sample SAMEA3879576, study PRJEB24766) | human gut metagenome | biome: human-associated habitat; feature: feces | place: USA | collected 1985/1987 | reverse complement strand
GCCTCTGGATGATAGAAGTTATCACACTTGTATTGGAAGACTGCTGTTTCTGAGAGAACGGCGAAACCATGAGCAAAACCCTTTGGAATGAAGAACTGGCGATGATTATCTTCTGTCAGTTCTACTGCCACATGTTTGCCATAGGTTGGTGATCCTTTGCGGATATCCACTGCTACATCAAGTACTCTACCTTTTACGCAGCGTACCAACTTGCTCTGGGTATAAGGAGGGCGCTGGAAGTGCAGGCCTCGCATTACGCCATAGCTGCTCATAGACTCGTTGTCCTGGCAAAAGTGAACACTGTGTCCCAGGATTGGGGCTACCTTTTCTTCAAACTCTCGCTCGCTGAAACTCTCGAAGAAGTAGCCACGAGCATCACGGAAGAGGCGTGGCTCTATAATGAGAACGCCTTCTATTTCTGTTTTGATTATATTCATTGTTTTATCTTTTGTTCTTAAAAATAAGAATTTGTAAAATCATCCCGTCCTTCTTTGTTGATAAAGCGAGCTGCACTCGGCAATTTGAAAGCGAGCTTTCATTGCACTCATTGGCATCGCTTTTTCCCATTTAAGAAGGAGTCTTTTCTACCTCTCCGTCTCTCCTGCAAGGAGAGCTCCACATCCTAACCAAGCCTTCCCTTCTCAGAAAGGAAGGATGTAACCGCCCTCCGGTGCTCAGAACCGCTGCGCTTTAAGGTTGGCGGACCATCAAAGGTCTTCGCCATATTATGCGGGATGGGACCGCCTTATTCATAGCTAAATACAAAGTAACTCATTGTCATTATCAAGATATGAACTGTCTTCATTTATCATAAGGAACTTGGATCATTTATTTTCAATCCATTCATACCCTAAAACACTTAGCAAATCACTTTTTCTAGGACGCCACTTCCCATTCCATTCAACACGCAATGTTTTAGTTTGTGGTTTCATTCCATCACATACCATTTTAAAAGTTATATCCAATAAGCCTGACTGATATTCTTCATTCACCCAAAAACTTCTACCAATAAACATTACTAACATTGGGGGAAGTTCTGTATCATCAACAGGTGATTTTGGCGTAGCCTTCATCATTGACAACCATTCTGTTGACAACTCACCATATTTGGGTAAACAAACAGTATCATTACCTTTGTCTAACAATATTGCGAAAGGTTCCTTCAGTATATCTTCTGATGTCAAACTCTTAGAAGGCTCTCTGAAAACGATTCTATCTACGTAAACACGTAAATTGTTGGCAGTAGACTTTCCTTCATTAGTCAGTCTTAACTTGACTCGATAGGAATCAACAATATCCGAGTTTCCATCATTCACTAGATTTTCTGTCAAATCTTCATATGATGTTTCGAGTTTCAAAGATGGCGTATACCAATAAGCCATCCAGTCCTCCTTAAACAAAGCAAGAATGACAACAGCTATAGAACCTACCACCTGCAATACTCGTAAGAACCAATCCCAAAAGCTATGTTGACAAACTTGCAGCAATGGCTCAGGACAAATACTTGAAACCAAACTATATGGAATACAAAGTCCAATACAGACGCCCAAAAGTAATGATGGCAGGATACCCCCAAATATTATTTTCTTCATAATCTATACTAATGAATACGTATTATAAGATGAATTTTTACCATCATATATCATTACTACATTACCATTGACATTACCTGAAAAGTAAGAGGTTGTACCATAATCAAATCCACTGAATGAACTTCCGTTCATATTAACGGTGGTAAATGAATTTGTACCCATATCATACAAGTTTGATAGAGAGCCTGTAATTATGCAGTTACGCTGGAAATCCAATACATGGATATTATCAACGCTACCAGAACTTGTAAACATACAAAGCTTACCAGCTCCAAAATCATAAACAGATTGATAGTTCTGATTTTTTGCCCTGCCAATTATAAAGGCTAGGCATGCACGCTTATTTGAATCCATAGTTTAACTGACTCCATCTAATAATTTCACTATTCTAGCTTTTATATTCTCATACGTACAACTTAAACGATTTTTTGCCATTGATGTCAAACGAGAAGTATGAGACATAGCATCACGAATCGGTTTATACTCAGCAGAATCACGAAGTAAATTTGCTTTTGCTATTTTATCATGCTCTGTATCAGCTAAGCCAGCCAAGCTATCCATGTCACAAAATGACAAATCACACTGTTTTTCTCGTATTTCAAATGAAATATTTGCTTTATCTTTAGCATCTTCTGCTTTCTTCTTCCATTTTACGATGTCATTCCCCAACTTTTTAGGAATAGCAATTTTCTTCTCAATGACGTAATTTCTTAAAAGATTTTCAGCAATAAAGCATTCACCATAAGATTCAAAGTTAAATGCCGCATCATTACTTAACTCATCAATCCATTTTTCTACTTTCGTTTTTTCACCCTTTTTGCTTTTTTTATTCTTTATAAAATCTTCTGAAACCACATTAAACAACTCCATTGATTTTCTTGTTTTCAATGGTAAAGCTTCTGTATTCTCGGAATCTCCATCCAGTTTCAACTCCAAACGCCAATTATCCCAATCTTTAAGGATGGTTTTAAGAAGTTTACTTAATTCTTCCAACAATCCTTTAAATTTTGGGTCGTCAGGAACAATTCCTTCTCTACTACTAGTAAAACGATCTGAAGAATCATCTAAATTGTCATAATGTATTTGACCATACAAATAACTTTCAACAATTCTTGCTGTTGGAATATGCTTTAATATATCCTTTTCGCGAAGTCTTCCGTTTACATACAAATCTATTGTGGCTTTTTCATCAGTCCCCCTTACCTTTAACATAGACGGTTTATCTACTGATGCAATAAAACCATGAATACCATCATAATCTATATTTATGTCTTTACTATGCCGTAGACTTTCTTGTTCTTTAAGGTAATCTTTAATAAAAGGATCTTTTGTATTGTTAATTGTCCACAACAATTGAGTATGCCCCAACAAATCTTGTAATTCATTTAATGTTATTCGTTCTCCATTAAGAATTATATTAAAAGACTCGTCAAGTAACGAAAATCTAAAGTATAGAGCTATCAATTTACGAATATACTCTACTCTATTTTTAATACCTTCATTCAGACCATCGAATATAATAATCGTACCAGACGTTGTATCAATGGTATGATTCTTTAATAATTCTGAAGTTGGCTGAATCAATTGATAGTCATTAGCAGAGACATCTTCTTTTATAGCTTTATCTAGTCCTTGGTTATCTATAATACCTCCAACAATATTCTGACCTTGTTTTTTGGAGATAACAGTGATGCGTTGAGCACATGATAAAAGAGCAAGTTTTCCAATACCTTTTCTCCCAATAAATGGTCTTCCCAATGACGTTTTATTCGCTCCTTCTTTTCTTTTTGAATATCCAATTTTCAAAAATTTATTTTGAAAATCATTACTATCCATACCTAAACCGTCATCTTTGATTATAAAACGATTTTGACTGCGATCAATATTGATGTAAACGTTATGTGCATCAGCATCCCAAGCATTTGAAATTGCTTCTCCAACAACAGTAATAAAACTGCGGTACAGATTTCGACCTAAGTGGTTTAATACACTTAAAGAAATATTAAAAGAATAAGTATCCATAGGCTTAATAATGTTTATTAAGATGTTCTAATATACTTTGTGCCACAACTTCACCCAATACTGGTGGAACAGCATTCCCTATATATCGTGAAGCTTTCACTAAAGAAACATGCTCTTCGTCCTCAAAAAACTTATATGACATAGGAAAAGTTTGAAGCAGTGCTGCCTCTCTCGCAGAAATGGCTCTATCTTGGTCTGGATGACCAAATCGACCATTACCATAGCCTGTACACTGTGTAGTCATTGTCGGGCTAGGCTCACTCCATTTCATTCTGCCATAAACACTTCCAAAACTTTTACCTGATTGTGACTTATGACAGGCTAACCTCAAAGATTCTGGCCATTCCTGCCAACTACCTCCCTCTCTTGTTGCTCTAATGCGTGAGAGATTCAATGGAGTCAACGCAGAAGCTCGATGTAAAAAATCCGTATTAGAAGTTTCACCTGCATTTATTGGGGGTAATTTTCCTATCGCATCGTAGACTGTTTTATAATCTTTAGGGTTCTTGATAATTGGTGGAATTAGTTCAATCTCACCATATTTAGAAGCCAACAAAACCAAACGTTTTCTTGTTTGAGGTATGCCATATTGTGGGCAATAAACAACATTGACAGAAACATGATAACTTTTATCTTTCAATAATTGTACAAAATCTCCCAATACATTCTTCAATTTAAAAGATTGTATGGCCGGGACATTTTCCATTGTTACGATATCAGGTTTTACTTCTGTAACAAGCCTTCCGAATTCATAAAGCAAATCATATTTATTGGCATCCTTCTCTTTATTTTTAAAAGCATAAGAAGAAAATGGTTGGCATGGAGCACAACCAGCAAGTATCCGAACAGCACCTTCTTCATACAAAGGCTTAATATCCCTTTTTGTAACATTCTTGATGTCACGATAAAAGAATGGTGCATCATTGTTATACTCATAAGCGAAGCGACAGGTCTTATCCAAGTCGAAACCACCCTGAATATGAAATCCTTTCGATTTCATACCATAGCTTAATCCACCAATACCACAGAATAAATCTACCACATCTATTTCTGTATATGGTTTTCTTTTTCGCCCCCTACGCATTACCTTACGATTTTAATAGAACTAATCAATCTAGTCATATTGGTTTCCCTATCTTTTGGGGTATAACCTAACTTAGTACATAAGCTTTCTATTTTTGCGCAAAATAGATCTGCATTAAGTTTTGTCATGGAAACATTACCGTCTTCATCCACAATTGAAGTTTGCCATGTCACAGTATCATTCAACGGCTTTTCTGGTCTAAAATCAGAGACATTGATGATTTTATGATCAGCTTTTGTAATCCAAGCAGCTCCAATTTCCGCCATAGTTCCAAAAGAACCCTTAATATGCTCACTTGTAATAAAGATGACATATATCTTCTGATCAGAGTAACTATTAACAAAGAAATCTCTTAGATAGTCAAATATAGGCACATCTTCAGGTATTCTTGACACAGAATCATCACAATTTGAATAAATTATCTCTTTTGCAGGAACACCATTAAATAATAAAAAATTATAAACCAGATCAGACAAAGATTTATCTGCACTTGTTTGACTAATCAATAATTTCTTTTTGGCAGAATCAACTTTCTTTTTTATACCAAAATCAGGAATATTATCATTGATTGCCTGATCTACAACTTCATGCACTTCTTGTGCGGTATATTGAGAATTCAGTTTAATTTTATCAGAAATAGCATTGCCAGTTTTTCGCCTAAAATTATCAATAGCTCTTTTAAGAGTCTCCTCTTTTTTCTTCTGTTCATTCAATTGTTTTTTTTGAACAGAAGCATTTTTAAGTGCTGCATAAGTAGCCCTTTTATTAATGATTGCAGGCAATAATATCTTTCGAACATACTCTATAACTGCTTCATACCTTGAGTCATCGCTTTTATACCCCTGTCTATTACTTAAGGCCATATCTGGCAATTCAGAAAGTTCAAACAAATCAACATACAACTGACCTACAATGAAGGATTCAATCAGGGAGTTTTTACCAACTTTTGGCAATATATTAAACTCACCCATTTTCTTGTGAGCATACAAAGATATAAAATTATCCGGGAAATCAGACGTATCTTTCTTTCTACCTCTAGTTGTCTCATAGGCTCCAATCCAGCCATTTATTATAAGTTCGTATGTTTTTATTTCACCTTGCGAATTTTTCATCGTAAGTGGAATCTTATGACTATCTCTAACATCTATAAGAAAGTCTTTCTTTTCCGCAAAAGAGACTTTAACTTTTTTTGCTAATTCCCTAAATCCATCACCCAGAGTAATAATAGAGCATAAGCTCTTGGCAAAAACCTCATCTAAGCGTTCAATAATGTCATCCTTGCCATTAGTATTTACTATATGGATTCTAAAATCCTTGTCTATCAAAGGAAATATGTTAACGATATTTCTTTTTATTGCATCATTGGTTTTATGAAGATGATATTCTGGATTCTTCATAATAATGGCAGTACCATGATTTTCAACCTTTTTGAAGACAACATTCTGTTCACTTATTGCTTGAAGCGTCCCTCCTTCTTGGGGATGACGAGATAAAACAAAACCCGATTTTTCACCATCTGAAATGGTCAAAATATCGACATTCTCCGATACCGAGAGTGCAGCAAGCTTACCAATTCCTTTGCGACCCATTTTTTGCCTTCCAAGTTCTGTCAAAGAATCTTTTGCATTGGTTCTCGAAAGTTTTGCTACACCCAAATATTTTGCAATACCACCTTTACTATATGACATACCATGACCATCATCTTCAACACGAATGGCATTAGGTTCAGAGATTATATAGACATTGTGGGCATCAGCATCATAAGCATTGGCTATCAACTCTGCTAACACATAGTAAATATTGGTATACAAATTAGGACCCAATAGCTCTAATATTCTTGGATCTATCTCTATTTTATACTTTTTCGTTTCCATACTTCGATACTCAAACATTTTAATATCACTTCACTTCATACATCTTAACTCCTGTAAATACGACAGCCATCAAAGGCTTTATCATTAACCATAGAATTATTATATGCACATATAGCAAAAATCCATAACCATACCATTGGTGGCTACCACATAGATATACCAGTGAAACGATTATAGGTATAAGCACTGTGAGATTTCCTGCATCATAATAACGACTCAAGATATATCTCGCCTCATCCCACTTTCTTGTGTAGCTGCGTTTGATAATCTCAACCCGCTTGTTTTCCAAAAACAGCTGGATACCATACAGCAGTAAGCTAGCTACTAAGAGTGCGACAAAAGTACCAGAACTATTTCTGAAAAGTTCCAGCGAAAGTATATCCCTGAAAATAAAGTCATTCAAATATGTCTTCGTTAATTCCAAGAACAATACAATCACGATTGAAGCAAATATGGATCGGATCAATATGGATATCCAATTACCCTCAAAGCTTACCTTATGTTTAAAAGCAGAATCAGAGAAATGCCGAGGAAGCTTTTCCACTTCTTCCTCTAATGATATAGCCAAATCATCTTTGCGCAAATTTTTCATCATACTATACTTCTCCACTAAAGGTTTCAGCTTCTCATTTCCAAACTCCGATAAGGAATTGTAATAGATCATCACAAGTTCATACTCTGAAAGTTGAGCCCTCAATATGGAAGTATAGTGATATTTTTCCTCTGTAGTAATCAAATCTGAACCATCTATAAACTTCAATATTCGATAAAAATATCTAAAATAATGGTCAAGAAGACCATCCATAATCTTCTCAAAGGCACTTATACCATTATCTTTGATACTATCTCTAAGCGTTTTACCTTCTACCTTACGTTCCATGAAGAGATACCGAAATATTATACGACCCTTTATATTTTCAGAATTTTGAGAAAACTTACTTCCACCTGATTCTGTTCCATATAAATTAACCAGTAAACTATCAACATGATCAGCATCATTATCTTCTTTCTCTAAAGTCAAACCCTCAATTATATCCTCAAATGTTTGACTCATATTAAAGAAGGTATTCTCAAATTGTGTTTTTTGATCTGCTATGCGATTTCTTCTATCATTGTTGATCTGCCAAATGATAGTAAGAATCACACCTCCAAAAGCGAGACCAGAGAACAATGCATTGATAAGACCTGCACTATCACCTAACTGACCGGTTTTTTCTAAGTCACCTTTAAAATCACCAGAATATTTAATAATTTCTGGCAACTCAGCAATATAAATGTAATAGCATCCAAAGATAAGAACGAATACTATTATTGCTATATATGTAATGGAATAATTATCCTTCTTCATGATACAATTTATTTAAAATAATTTTCATATTTCACCATAAATGGAACCTTACGCAATTCTTCCATTATCAAATATTCTTTTTCTGATTCACAATAAATACTATCACAAAAGCGACTCCACAAGTCATAAAGGTTCACATCATTGAGATCGTCCTTAGTGAACTGTGGTGCTCCTGGCATAAATTGGTATTTTTTACCTTCCATAAAATATTTTTTGTTTTTTTCTAAATCATCTTGAAGATTGTATGAGTAATTAAGTTCAACAGCTTTCAGATATATCTTATCTGATAGTTTTGCAATCTTCTTTGCCAGGAAATCATTCGTATTACCAATTTTTTTATATGCACTAATCTTTTCTGCGATTTCTTCCGAAGCCTTTTCTGATTGTTTAAACGAGAATCCAAACACTCCGTCTTTTTCATTGAAATCTTCATTAGGCTTCAATCTTAACAAGAACTGTTTATTATAAAAGGTTCGAGGAAAGACTTGAAGACCTAGAGTGAACAATCCTGGTATTTGCCCAAAAGGCTTGTCCATTACATAAAAATAAACAACTCCAATACCGTCCTTTACAGGTACATATTTATTATCTTCATATTTATGAGTAGCATAAAACAATGCAATATCTATAGAGGATGTCAGATTTAAGAAAGGAGAATCCAAATGATAAGCGGATGCAATTCCGTATGGATTTTCCATTCTTATCTTTATATTACTCTTTGGTAAGTCTATACCATTCTTAAGCATAGCATAAAGCGGAAAAGACTCTATAAGTAATTTAAACTGCTCTAGTTTTACATTTCTTTCAAGCATATTGTCATGTATAGATTCTTTGAAATATGGAAGAATAAACTGGTTTGGATTAAATTTATAATTTCCATAGAACAAAAGACCCTGATGAGTGATATTGGGCTTTAACACGGTCATTCCATCAGAAAGTTGAGTCAACAAGTATTTATCTTCTGCTCCATCAACTATACTTTCGGAAGGCATCAAATGCTTAACCGGGAAGCGATCTTGAAATATATTCAAAATTCTTCTGAGTTCCAATGCATCAGGCAACTTGTTAAAATCTGTATTTTGGTAAATCATCTTCTGGTAATTATTAAAGAGATAACAGATTTGCCACAAGAACAAATCAATTTCAAATATGTACCTCTAGGTGGTATCGAACCACATTCCTTACTATATTATAGCTATAAAAGAACTACCTGAACTAAAGGATTGGTTAGGATTATCTCTTATCTTTAAGGGGAAAGGACCAACAAAGTCTCTCCTCCACCTTAGCTTTTGTTCTTTTAAAAACTCAACTTTCTTTGTTTCATACCAAAGGAAAATCGGCTGTCAGACTAATCTTTTAAAAGTTTTATTATCTTATGCTTGGCAAACTACCTTTTTTTGAACAATCCAAGAATTGGACATCATTATACATTTCCAATGCAGACAATTGTCTATCTGTAAAAGAAAGGAGTTGCCACTTTAAATCATGATATGCAGCATCACCATAATGGTAGAAAACTATTTTTCTATTTGAATTATTATAGCGACACAAATCTTTAAAGAAACTTGCAAAATACTGCTTATCTGTATCACCAAGCGAATAGCCATAAAATATGATATTATGCGCTTCGGATAACCATTTGGCAAATGTTTGTGTTTGTTTATATTTACTATATGCTTTATATAAGAATGCATGTTCTTTGGGAAGTACGACATCATCTTCCACCCCAAACACAATGTCATCTTCAGCAAGTAAACTACCATGTACATGAAGAAGATTATGGTTATAGGAAGCAAATGCATTTGAAGAGATATTTTCTACAAGTTCTGTATAGTTGAATGTAACTATTCTATTACTGCTATTCTCTTCTATCTGGTATAATAATCTCAAAGCATTCGATGAAGAATCTAGTCGATAATCCCTACTGGTTTCTTTTCTTAAATACTTTTTTAAAGCATCCTTTAAAGATTCATACTCTTGATGAAGAAGCTTCCGACCATAGGTTTTCATTGATGTCATAAGCCCAGATTGATTTATCTCTAAACAATACTTAGATAATTCTTTTTCTATATCAATCCAAGTTTTACTTTTGTTTTGTTCATCGGAAAGATATTTACCTAGATATGTTGCCTCTTGGAAATTTCGAAATTCTTGACTTTCCATAAAGGCACCATAAGAGGTTCTAAAACCTAAATCTAAATCAAAGCCATTGCCTAAAATTATTAATGTATTACCCATATGAATCTATACAACTACATTTTAACACAAAATCTAACACGTAATTCTCTATAACTATCAAGTAAGCTTACCTCTGAGCGGTTCTAGATAATGCTTCGTTGACAACATTTTCCTTAGACGATATATCACCAATACAGCGTCCCTACTATATTACAAGTAGTTACACGTATCTGTTTTTGAAAAAAGTTATTTTATTATCGTTTTGTAGAAGATAAGCTGCACTCGATAATTTGAAAGCCAGCTTTCATTGCGCTCGTTTGCATTATCTTTTAGGGTGAAGGATTGCCTAAGCAAACTCCTTTACCTCGTCTGTTTTTTCAACATAGTAACATGGAAGCATAGCTTATTTTAGAGAATTACTCTTCAGCTCTTTACTGATTACCTTTCCCATCACTTTCTCTATATAGAAGAAGGTCATGGGGTCGTTGTAATCTATCTCAGAAATGGTGTTGTCCATATCATTAACGGCATAGCCTATCCATTCAATGGACTCTTCAAGGTCTTTCATATTGATTCGGGAATAGGTTTCCTCGAAACGGTCGAGAAAGAAGGATACCACAGTGGGATGCTTCTTTAAGTACTGATGAAAGGTCTTGCAGACCTGGGCCTGACCTTTGTAGTTGAGCTTACGAATGTCTTCAAACATCGGCATAGCGCAGGAATAGGACTTGACGGAAGAAACCTTCTTTCCCATCTTCTTGCGTATCTCCTTTGCCTCCGGTATCGTATCATCGTAAATGTCTTGAAACTCCTCTGGGAGCATCGAGAGCATTCGCTCTAAAAATTCTTTATCTGCCATAATAGTATTATTTTCTAAAATCAACGTATATCACCAATACAGCACCCCCACTATATTACTAATAGTTACACCTATCTGTGTTTTGAAAAAGTTATTAAAGAAAACTTTAAGAACCTCCCCACGCCTTCGGCGCAGGGAGGTGAGCGGTACGTTACTTACTCTTCTTGCTTTTCTTTGCCTTCTTTGAAGTCTTGGCGGTTCCTATCTCGCCCTTTTCCTGCATGTGCTTGAGGAGACCTTTGCAGTCGCAACGTGCCGCTGCTTCCAATTCGACGTACTCATCCTGTTGGCCTCTGTTGTAAAGACCAGTGATTCTTAAATTAATCATAATTTGATTGAGTATTATAAAATGTAGAAGCAGTACGATTGTTTGGATAGTTAAGCGACAATCGTAAAACGCTTATTTTTCTTTGCTTAAGATGGGCGGGTAACCCGCCGTAGTATTGTTCCTCATTGCAGTATCGCTCTGCACTTGTCGCCACTCGAATGAGGATGTTATCTTATAAATATTGTTGCACAATATTTGCTAGTTCATCAGCGTAAGAGGATGTATCTTCTACATATCTCTTATTTACAAGTATATATAAGGATAAATCATTTCTTCTAAAATGCTCGAACTTGTCATCAGAAACCGTTGAAAGCACGAAACGACGATAAAGACGGAAACGACGGGAAACCGCTCCATTAGATTAACTTTTTATAAACAGGTATTGCTACCTTATCCATTTCTTCTTTCGAAACCTTAACAACTCCGGGAGTTGCATCGAAATAATCTACAGGATAACGATACTTGCCATTTGGCATCAAAACCTTAGTTACACGGCGGAAGAGAGAGATACCCTCTTCTGTAACTATCTTTGTTATCGTCTTATCTATGATCTTTCCCATAATTCTTTATTTTTTATTTCAATATCGCCTGCAAATATAAGGTTTTTATATGAAACTACCAAATTTTTGGGGGAGTTTTTGCTTCATATCCTAATGTCTCACACATCATCCAAATTCACATCCGCCAAGTCTGCTCCAATAATCGTCACTCGATTGTTGTATTTACGTATCTCATGCCCATCCTTTATTTGCTTGGTGTAGCGATTGGCATCCAACTGGAGGCAACGACACACATTGCGACTTGCTGTTTCCATGTTCTTGTCGATAATGATGATTTGTGCATCGTGGTTCTCTCGCAACATATCACAGAAATAGTTGTCGGCAGAAGAGAATGAATAGCCAAGAATGATGATCTTACTTGCACGCAGTATCATCTGAGAAGCATGATACCATGTATCAATGTAATGCTTGGATATGACAGGGCGCAACTTTAATGGTGGCAAGAATGATGGGATGGGTATAGACTTGTGGTCTGGATCAAAACTTATCTCGGCTGCAAGTTGATTCTTGAAAAAATCTTCTAAATCAATGGTCGTTAAATCATCATGCAGAAAATCGTTCTTGTTCTCTACATCTACATACTCTTTGAGTGAGCCATGGAAATAGAGAGCAGTCGGAGAAGTTTGGGAAGCATACGATGTATAGTTGAACGTGATGACTTGGCAGTCTTTTCCGTCAAATTGGTCGTAAATAGTGTGGTTGTCCTTGTTCTCTACAGCCACATTCTCTTGTGCCTTTCGCTGCTCCTCGCTTACCAAGTATGCCCATAGAATCCAGGATATGTATAGATAGTCGCGGATATAACTGTTTTGCCCCGTATAAAATCCATAGAAATACCCTGCGAGCAATTGCTCTATATCGAGCATATTCTTATAGATATGGCGCAAGATGGGATTGTTCGACTCATGGATGCTCTTCTGAAGTATCTCCACGATGATGTTCTTGAATGTGTCGGTATAGTTGAGATGGCTTAAATCTATGATGCTGTCATCTTTTACAACCGTATCAAACACCTCTTCTATCAAGTTCATCGTCTCGGCATCAATCTCAGCTCCTTTCTTGAAGTCCAACACCTTTTTGAAAAGGCGAACGATAAGCATACCCAACTTGCGTTGTGACTCATCAAGGCTTGCGTTGTTGGCAAGTTCGTCGTTGATATTATGGCAAATGGAAACAATCTCCTTATCCAAGTCTTTTGCCAAACGGTCGATGGCTGTACTCACAAACTTGTCGAAGTGGAAATGTACTCTGCCTATTGCCTTGCGCAAAATGGCATCAAGCGTCTTGCCTTCATCGGTTTCCAAGAAATCGACAATGCGAGGTATAAGGTCGGCTGATGTCGGCAAGCCAATTGTGGCATCCACTCCAGCACCGAGCACCACCAGAGTAAGTGGCTTATCCTTGCTTCCCAATATTTTGCGAGCGAATTCCTCACCATAGAAATATTGGTTCTGAGTCATTGCATTGGGAGCAATTTGATTGGCTCCGTTGTTGATATCAAATGATGTATCTGCCATTTTGAAAATTTTAATGTTAGAAAGAGGCTTAGGATACTTTCCAAAGTATCTTAGGATACTTGGCGAAGTATCTTAGGATACTTGCCCATGTATCTTAAGATACTTTTTTGGGGGTGTTTTAGCGACCTACTTGACGGATAGTTTTTTTGCGGGCCGTCCAGGCATTATTGATTGCCACCCGTATGTTGTCGATGGTCTGTCCTTTTTCCCATTTCGGAACGAAGGGAAGGAGGAGGGAGATGAAATTCTGCTTCACTATCAGATCATCGGTGAGGGATGGCTCTTGCTGTCGCATGGTTGCCACCACCTCGCCCAGGTCTCTCGCCGTCTTGCAGGAGCGAAGGAGGGTGATGTAGCCTCGCAAGGATTCCACCTTATTTATATATATAGATAAAGCCTGTTCTTCCTCGGTGAGAGGTTGAGGTGCTTCGCCATCCTTGGCAAGCGTCTTCTCTGCGAACTGGTCGCCATAGAAGTTTTGCTCTGCCTTTGTAGCGTTGGGGAGGATTTGGTTATTGCCTCCGTATATGTTGAAAGTTACATCTGCCATATTATAAAGGTAAAAAAGTAAAAAGGTAAAAGGGTAAAAAAATGACTTGTTTCCTATGATTGGTTCTTGATTTTCTTAACCTTATTCAATAGATATTCAACGTTTTTCAATGCCTTTCAACGGAATTGTTTTCGGACCGCGGATATTGTATCTTTGCAACAGCTTAAACGAAGAACGAAGAGTGATGAGTGAAGAATTCAATACCCGGGGTGCTCGACATTCGAAGTTTGGAGTAGCTGACAGTTTTAGTATTAACAATTTAAAAGAAAGGAATCGATTATGATTGAGTATTCTATTTACATGATGGGTAATCCTATCAAACCAGAGGAGCCTCAAAAGGCTTATGCCAAGAACCAAGTTCGTGAAATCTGGGACTTGAACAAGTTTTGCAAGCACATTGCATCACATAACGCTGGCTACAGCCGAGGTATGGTGAAAGCCATCCTGTCGGACATGTGCGACTGCATTGTAGAGCAACTGCTCAACGGCAACAAGATTAAACTCGGTGAGTTTGGTGTCTTTAGCATCTCCATCAACTGTGAGGGTGCGGAGTCGCTGGAGAAGTTTACCGAGGAAAACATCAAGTCGGTGAACATCAAGTTCAACCCTGGTGTGGACTTTGAGAACCTTGTTGATAAAGCAGAGTTCAAACTTGTGGCAAGCCGTGCTGGTCAAGCTGCCTTGCTCAAGGCTGAAAAGGCGAACGAGACTACCGTTGACCTGGAGGCTGCGAAGAAGAAGCCTACCAAGGACGACAAGAATGACAACAAGCCATCGGGTGATGGTGGTGATACACCAAACCCTGGCGGTGGAAGCAGTACCGACTCTGGCACCGACGGTAGCGGTGATGGCCTGGAGTAGGATTCTCCCTGTGACTGCATCCTGCATAGTGCAGGGTGTGGTCACCCCTTCAAACTTATGTTTCACTTTTAAACACATTTCTGATTATGAAGAATTTTAATGATGGTTCCAAGAAGATTTCTTGGGTTTCAATTTTGAATGCTGCTGTTCAAGCTTTGATTGCAGCTCTTACTGCACTGGGAGTAAGCTCGTGCGCAAATGCCTTATAGCAATATTAAGTGTTGAATGTTAAATGTTGAATTATGAATTATGAGACAAAGTCAATATATGTCGGCTAACGACATTAAATATCTGGTTTTGCATTGCTCGGCTAGCCGATGCAATGAGGACTATAGTGTAGAACAGCTGCGCCGTGACCATAAGGCTCGTGGGTTTTATGACATCGGCTACCACTTCTACATCCGTAAGGATGGTACGATGACGCAGCACCGTAAGCTGCTGGAGGTGGGGGCTCATGCCAGACCTTATAATAGATGCTCTATCGGCATCTGCTATGAGGGAGGGCTCGATGAGCAAGGCAAGCCTTGCAACACCATGACAACTGAGCAGGAAACGAGACTCATTGACCTTTTCAGGAATCTGAAGATTCTCTTTCCGAAAGCGAAGATTGTGGGGCATCGGGATTTGCCGGGGACTACTCCCAAAGAGTGTCCGTGTTTGGATGCGGGCAGCTGGGCTGCTCATCATCATCTCGATTAATACTCTGTTACTGGCGAGGTACTTTTCCTCGTCAGTACCACTTGCTTAATATCTGACATTTCCATATACTCTATTCGATTTTTTGCAAGTATGCTTTAGGAATATATCCTGTCGTAACAGCACACAACCCCTTGATACTCACATAAAGTTTATGATCTTTTTTGATACGGACGACATAGCCTTCCGCTCCTTTCAAAGGACCTTCAATGACTCGGAACTTATCGCCTTTGGTAAACTTGGGATTATACTCATCGTAAAAATCCAGTCCTTCAACACCAGAAGTAGCTACAATATTGAAGATTTTCACTTCACGTTCTGAAATTTTAGAAGGTTCTTTCAAGTTCTCAGAATTTTTGCCACGATAGAGCATCACTTTATTGAGAAATTTGTGTTCAATCTCTTCGGCTTCTGTTCTCGTAGTACGGAAAAGAATGAGAGATGGCATAATAGGAACTTCCTTCACCAGACTCTTTTTCTTATTCTTGTCCCAATATTCTTGTTTCACATCATAAATATGCTCTATTCCTTTGGCAACGAAATATGCCTTGATAGGCTTTCCTTTCCCAAAAAATATCTTGAATGCGTACCAACTCTCCTCTTTGTCTGGTTGTATCATTGTTTATTTTTTTCTATTTTGATCAGGGTGTACTTCTCATTCCCCCGTGTCGTGAAATCATGTTTCAAAACACTTGGCAAGAAAGGGTTGGTTAGTCTATTTCCAATAACGGAAACCTCTAATCACAGACGTACTCCTGATCCAAGAGCATGATAGTCTGCAACCCTTGGAATGATTAGCTGTCCGATTCCTTTGTCCTCAAAATCCTTCCCTCAATCACTCCCGTTCTTCTGAATCTCTATATAAGAGACACAGAATCTTACCGCAAAGATACGAAAATTGTTGGAAACAAGCAAATTATGCGTGTTAAAAAATTAATATCATTCTACGAAATTCTACATTTTTTCAGCATTTTTCTCGTACACAATCTTCTAAGTCGTTGATTGAAAGAATGTTTTTCGGTTTTCTGTGTCTCTTATATAAAGATTCAGAAAAATTGGTTCATTTTGGTTCATTTTACATAATCCCTCTTTTTATTCTTTTTTGTGGCTTATAGGGCTGCCAGTATCTTGGCGTTGGCATCATCTACTTCTGAGCTTTTGATGGAACGGAGATAGATTTGTGTGGTGTTTTCGGAATGATGTCCCAATGCCTCGCTGATGACAGAGATAGAGATATGATTATCTCTTGCCGTCGTTGCCCAGGAATGGCGGGCAACATAGAGGGTGAGCTTGCCCTTGATGCCTATCGTAGCTCCAAACTTTCTGAGGTGGTAGGAGATACGCGCTTCCGCATTGTGATATAGGCGTGCCTCATCCTGCTTTTTGTCAATAGTTTTATTCTGTCTTTTGTTTCCATCATCAACAAGGAAAGGAAAGAGATAAGATGAGGAGGCAGTCTGCGCCTGATACTTTTCCAACAACTCCTGCATCTCCTTCTCCCATCGGATGGTGAGACGCTGTCCTGTCTTTCTTCTTGTATAATGAAGATAACCGTCCTTGAGGTCAGACTTGCGGAGATGAGCCAGGTCGATGAAAGAGATACCACGCAGATAGAAACTCATCAGGAATGTATCTCTTGCCATCTCTTCCTTGGGATTGAGATCCTTGACAGATTGCAGACTCTTGATCTGGCTGACATTCTCTGTAGGTATGGCTCTCTTGCGAGTTTGGGCAATACCGGTATAGACATCCGAGAAGGGATGCTGCTGTGGCGTCAGTCCCTTTGCCACAGCTTTGTTGTAGGTGGCACGGAGGATGCGGAGATAGAAGGAGCTGGTATTTTTGCATACCTCCGCCGTATGATGCAGGTACGCCTCATACGAGCGCATCACTTCTGCATCTATCTCTTTTAGGGCAATATCCTTGTTGTCACGGTATCGCTTAAAGCTGTTGAGGGATGCCTTGTAATGCAGCGAGGTGCGGTATTGCCCGTTCTTCAGCAACAGGGCGATGAGGAGGTTCATGAACTGGAATAAAGACTCTGATGTTTTCTTGTTTCTTGACATAATGACAGTGAATTTATGAAGTTTATTAATATATGATAGGGGAATGGAGGACTAGTTTTAGATAATTCAAGGTAAAATGTCGATATTTTACATAAAAATCGGACTGTCTGTAATTCACCGGCATCATGATGTTCAGAACAATCGCCTCTATCGTATAATGGTAATCATTATTACAAAAAAACTCCGAAGAACCAAGATTGATTCTTCGGAGTTTTTTGTACACCCTTAGGGATTCGAACCCTAGACCCACTGATTAAGAGTCAGTTGCTCTACCAACTGAGCTAAGGGTGCCTCTGCAAAAAGCTTTGTTTTCAAAAGCGAGTGCAAAGGTAATACATTTTTCTGAAACCACCAAACTTTTATGGATATTTTTTGAAAAAATCTTTCATTTTATCCATCATGGTTGGTTGTTAAAAGCATTATTCCTTCAGCCAACCACCTATCAGACTGATGATTTCCTGTCTTGTAGGCTCTGGAAACGACAAGATGCGAGTTTTGTGCGAACCGCCATGACACATATAAACATGCAGGTTCTGGTTTACATGATGCAGATAAGGAAATCAGAATACAAATCCTGCATTGATATAGAATCCTACATTCTTACCCAAGCTAGAATAATTAGCCTGAATGCTTACCGGACCCAATACGAAATCATAGGATGCTCTCAAGGCTCCTCCCCACAAATCATCACCGATGAGAATATGGGAAAACTTGCGGGCTTCCTTGCCATACTCTCCCAAAGCGGTAAGATAGAACTTTCCTTTCACCCGATAGCGGAAACCGAGCTGACCAGTCACCACATTGCACTCCAGCAGATGAACATGCTGCGCACTCTCCCATGCCACCTGCCAAGGCAGATAGTAACCGTCAGCTACTCCACCTGCATAATTCTGATAAATGGCTGGTACGGAACTGCCAAACAAGAAGCGGCTCTTGAGCTTAGGGAGCAGATAGAATCTGGAATTGAGACGTACGGCACATTCTCCTTGAAAAGCAGCTTCAGCAAAAGGATTACCATCAGCATAATGTATTCCGTCATCCGTATGCAGAATGCCCTGAACCAGAATGCGGCTGCCACGGGTCGGGAAATAGCGGCGGTCGTAAGTATCCATCACAACAGATGCAAAGTAGTTCAGGAAATGGTCTGACGAACGTGTCTGGATGCTTCCGTCGCGTTCGAACATATCAGAATGATAATGATAATAATCAAACTGCACTCCCGACTTCAATCTGAAATTACCGATATCGCGGGTATAGAATCCAGCGAAAGAATGCGAAAGAAACTCCAGGGCATCCAACTTATGCTTATCCGCATAAAGGTCGAAATCATAATGAGCCATACGATAGGAAATGCCTATTTTCGCTCCGAAAAGGTTGCCATAGGCATATTTCATTTCCAGATAGGGATTACGGGAAATGCGTCCTATAAAGGCATAGTGATGACGGGTAAAAAACTGCTGGTTATTGGATATCTGAGCTATGACGCTCGCCAAATCCTGCGTATCAAAACGTGCACCTACACTGATTCTTCTCGATTCGTTGGGTTCCAGCATAAATACCAGGTCATAAGGTTCCTCGTTAGACTGTCTGTATTCTACACGCGAAAAGATATTCAGTCCCCTGAGCATGGCAAGTGTACCATCTATCTCCTCAGGACTGACTTCCGAATTCTCCCGTAAAGCAATTTTCTTTCTAATCCACTTTTCCTCCTCTCCGCTGATGCCTTCTATCCGGATGCTTCCTATATGATAAGCTTCCGTCTGAGAAGGTTTCGGCTGTTTGAGGCGTTTATCCTGTAATGTATCATCAGAGGCTGCAGAATCACAAGCATCAGCATAGATATACTTTCTCAGAGCCATCAGCTCATCCCATTTCTGGCGGGCAGCCTGTTCTCCCCGCTGTATCATCGTATCAATGGCTTCAGATTGGAAACTGGCTGCCGAATAACCTTTCAGAGAAGGATTGATATAAAGATCGGCTTCAGCCATATTCTTCCGGTATTTGTTCTGCCCCATCATACTTATGAGCTGTTCTACAACAGAAGAAGCCGATTTCAGTTCTTCCTTCTTCTTCCAACCGGTACTCAAATCTACACAGATAATCACATCCGCTCCCATTTCCTTTGCCACATCAACCGGCAGATTGTTCAAGGCGCCGCCATCCACCAGCATCTTCCCTTTCCATTCTACCGGAGCAAACATGCCCGGTATCGACATGCTGGCACGCATCGCCAATGGCAACGAGCCCGATGAAAACACCACCTCCTTGCCTTCTACCAGATCTACCGCCACGCAACGGTAAGGAATAGGTAGGTTGGAGAAATCATCCACCTGATGATACCCCACGGTAAGTTTCGAGAAAAGGTTAAAGATATTCTGCCCCTTCACATAACCGGTTGGCAACGAGACCTTCCTCTCTTTGGAAAGAGGTATATGAACGATATATTTCTCCCTTTCTTCTTTAGAAAGAAAAGTCTCCGATTCACGTTTCACCTGGTCGCTCAAAAGGAAAAGCCAGTTCTGGTTACGGTAGAGGCTATCGATATCCGCAGCATCGTAGCCGATGGCATAGAGTCCGCCCACGATGGCACCGATACTGGTTCCGGCAATATAATCTACAGGAATATCAGCCTCTTCCAGCACCTTGAGCACACCTACTTCAGCCGCACCCTTGGCACCACCTCCACCCAACACGAGCCCCACCTTCTTGCGTGGCTGCTGGGCTTGCAGAGGAGTATGAGCAAAGCAGCAGAATAAAACCAAAAAACATAATATCTTATCTCGATGTACCATCATATTGCTCCTTATTAAAATGAATAACTGACACAGCAAATACTCTTCACTCTTCACCAATTCCTCCGGAATACCGATAAACAGGGCGGTTATCGGAGGTGAAGAGTTCTCAGAAGCTCTTCACCCACTCTTCACCACTCTTCACCTAAATACTTTTTCAAGAATCCGACAGAAAAGAGAAGAATGATATTTATTTTCCTCCATATTTCTTTCGCTTTTAAAGTTATATAAAATCACTTGTATTTTGAGACAGAGAACCTTTTTGGATTCTGTCTCATATCCCAAATATCAACAATATGCACCACATCCAAGGATTCATCATAATAATAAACCAACTTGAAATTACGCATAAAATTAGCACCCCGAAGCAAATAGCTAAACTTTGGTGCACCAAGAAAAGGGGGCTTACCTTCAGGATATTTTTTCAGGAAGTTCTGAATTTTCTTCAGTTCTTCTTTCCACTTTCGAGCAGTTTTCTTACCAAAATTCTCATAAGCATCGATAATATACTGACGTTCCTTTTCTTCATACAGCTTGTGGACAACTATCTCAGCCATGGGAATTCCTCATATAAACGTTCATTAAAGGCATCAACAGACTCCCATTTAGACGAATCATCCTTTATGGTTTCACAATAATCGAGGCTATCCAGAAGCCCCTCATAACTAAAATGATTTTTAAGAACAGGTATTTCATCTTCCTGCTCTATCCCAGAATCAATCACATGATGAGACACAGACTCTGATGCAACAGATGCATAAGCAGGCGATGGCTCACAAACCTTATCCCCTGCTACCTTAGATTCATCGATATGATATTTCTTTTCCTCCATATTTCTTTCGCTATTAAAGTTCCACGATTCTTATGTAAAGATGGTGCAAAAATACGAAGAAAGATTGGTATTCGCAAGAAAAAAACTATAAAATTGCAGAGAACGCTGAAATTTAATGGATTATACGAATCAACTTGGATAAAAAACGACCAAGTATTAATTTTTCTTCTTAAAATCTTTGGAGTATTAGCAAATATCTGTATCTTTGCACATGAAATATTTAAAATTAACAATTATGGCAACACAAATAAAGTTCATGAACGAGCGTTTGCAGCAAGAATTAGATAAACTTTGGGAATCTGGCGAACTGAGCAATGAAAAGTTGCAAGAAATGCAGTCAGAACACTTACGCACAGCTTATAAATAATGATTAAGACTAGACTTTTTATTTATGCGGAATGCCCAACAAGTTGAGCATTCCGCAAAAAAAACTACTTGTTAAAATACTTCTTGCCACCCTGCAGGATAACAATTCCCTTAGCATTTTTGCCAACTTTCATACCAGCCATATTGAAAGTCTTAGCTGACTTTACTACATTTGTGCGAGCTAACTCAGTAATACCGGTGCCTGTATTGTCAAGCAAGTAGATGACATATTGAGCTTCTCCATTACCTAAATATTCACTATTTCCTATATAAATCTTTCCATTCATACGATAGATAGACAGATCCTTTCCATTATTACCATTCGGTATAGTGAACAATTCCTTTCCATCCTCATTCTTTACGGCTATATAAGACTCATAGTACTTGTCAGGCACATCCTGACATAAAACGAGTTTTCCATTTTCAATACCATTTATCATTAGACTATTAGCGCTAGCTTCTGGCTGAGATACTTGCCTATAACATTCTACAAGAAACTCATATTTATCATCATTGTTAAACACATTTTGAGTAAGGTATACATATGAATCCTCATTGCAGTTCGCATCAAAATCATACACCTCTGTCTGCATGATTCTTTCTTGCTGTGTTACCTCACTACCTTCACGGCTATCATCTACCTTCCAAGCCAAGTTAGACATATCAACTTCAACTAACCTAGTAAGACCATCTACATTATATAATTTATTGTCGGAAGGGTTATAATAAGAGTAACGCTCACTTACGTAAATACTATCATATTTACCAGAAACTTCTTGCCAATCATATTTATTATGATAAGCAAAATTGCCTTTATAATCAGTGAAGTAAACCAGTTCACCATCACCTATCAATTGGGAAACAGCAGCCTTAAATTCATCCATCGTTGTAATTGGAGTTTCAAATCCATCATAACCATATACTCCATCAACTTTGTCCCAATAAGCTTTCTCATAACCTTCCTTAACAACCTTCTTGGTTTTGAAATCAGCTAACGCTTTCATTGGTACCAAATTGCTTTTGAATACCCTAGGGTCATACTGAAAAGTTTTCTCCACGTTAAAAGAAGCATCATAAACAGTAAACTCAGGTGTTTGGTTGCTACTATTATTTTCAACTCCGATAGTTGAATAAGGAGTAATAACACCTGTAGTAGTAAGCCCTTTAGGGATGAAATCAAATCCATCGCCTTTCACCTTAGTTACTTCAGAAATCTGTGCACTAGCAGCCAAAGCCATGACTGCAAATGCGGAAACAAGTAATGTTCTCTTCATAATTAATTACAACAACAAGTTTGGATGTCCTGCAAACTTGAATTAAAACGTTTATAAGTTCTTTTTCCTGCAATAACAAAGCGTAGACATCTTCACTTGACATTTGCCTAGCGACACATTTGCTATGCAGTTGCTACATATTATTCTACCCTTGTGAGCATCACCCTTCATAATGATTTTGCAAAAATAGTCTTTTTGATAGTATTCAGAAAATAAAAGCTACAGCCAAACACCCTTATCCATAGCAACAAAGCCAACCCTGATGCACATCAAGACCAGCCTCATCCCCATTAGAACGCAGAAACGTGGACGATCCACTTATCCAACGTCCCAAGGTGTTTGGCCTAACCTATATGCAACAGATAAGTTTTACGTCCACGCTATAGCGGACGCTTACTTATTTATTCTGTTGCACATGTTCTTCCGCGGCCAAACTTCAGGAACATTATTATCGAATAAACAGCAAACGCTATTATTTTAACCCACAAAAACAGACGTCATCGCCCCTTAGGGCGAATCAATCCGAATGCAAAGTAAATGCAAACGAGCGCAATGAAAGCTTGCTTTCAAATTGCCAAGTGCAACTTTGCTTCTGCAAAGATACTGCAAAAATCAGAGATAACAAAAAGATTCGCCATTTTTTTTATATTATCCCCCATTTTTTCTTGCGAAATCAAAATATTCATCGTATCTTTGCAAAAAGATTTAGTTACAAAAAGAAGCGTTATGGACAAGCAGATCAATGAACTCCTAGAGGTTCTGAAAGAATACCAGGAGCTGGGAATATCTGAGCAGATAGACTATCAGAAGTTCTATCTCTACTCTATCATCACCCACTCCACCGCCATCGAAGGCTCCACCGTAACCGAGATAGAGAACCAGCTTCTCTTCGACGAAGGCATCACGGCTAAAGGCAAACCGATGGTGGAACAACTCATGAACCTCGACCTGAAGAGAGCTTACGAGCAATCCATCAGATGGGCAAGAGAACACAAGCCATTCACCGTGGAAATGCTCAAGAACCTCTCCGCCCTGGTAATGAGGAATACGGGCAGCCACTACAGCACCTTGATGGGTGAATTCGACTCATCAAAAGGTGACCTGCGCCTTGTTGGCGTTACGGCAGGAGCAGGCGGGCGCTCCTATATGGACTACCGCAAAGTTCCGATGAAACTGGAAGAACTCTGCAACCACATCAACCAGCGGAGAGAAGCGCTCATCAAAAGTCCCAACGCCATAGATGCCTACCTGCTAAGTTTCGATGCCCACAACATTCTCGTTACTATTCACCCATGGGTGGATGGCAACGGCAGAATGTCGCGCCTCATCATGAATCACCTACAGTTTGAATTCGGACTGGTACCTGCTAAAATCATCAAAGAAGATAAAGCGCAGTATATCGAAGCCCTCAATGAATCGAGAGAAGAAGAGGCAATGGCACCCTTCCAGGAATTCATGCTGAAAGAGCACACGCAAAACCTGAGAAACGAGATTCTTGAATACAGGAAATCTATGGAAGAAGATATTGCGATAGCTGATATCAAAGTGCAGATGGAAGGAGAAAACAAGATGGAAAAGGAGAAGCAGGAGGTGGTCCAGAAAGGTGGTCCAGAAAACAAGGAAGTGGTCCAGAAAGGTGGTCCAGAAACGAGAAATGCCATTTTGCAACTTATCGCCAGCAATGGGAATATCACTTCCCGAGAGATTGCTAACACTCTGAACATCAATAGAAGTGCCATCCTTAAGCATCTCAAGAAGATGCAGGAAGATCATATCATCCGCAGAGAAGGCTCGCAGAAATCAGGCAAATGGGTTGTCATATCATAATCCTGACCGATAAATATTATGTGGAAGCAAACACGGAAATACTCTTCACCAAACCCTTCGGAATACCGATAAACAGGGATGTTGGCAGAGGTGAAGAGTTCGCAGCAGCTCTTCACCCACTCTTCACCCACTCTTCACCCATATACTTCTACACATCAACGCATAAAGGAGGATACACATCTTCCTATCGATTTTGAGTCCAGGTGAAGAGTGGTGAAGAGCGGGTGAAGAGTTGCTGATGACTCTTCACCTCCCGAAATGCCGATAAACACAGGGGATTTGGGAGGAAAGGTGAAGAGTGAAGAGATTTTTGCAGAATGCTAAACATAAATCATATTGATAGGATTGGGAAATCTGGTTTCCCCGTCTGAGATGACTGTCTTATAGGAACAGCCGACTGTTCCCTATTCCGCCAGTAGGCTGTTCGCCCCAAACAGCCTACTAGCCATACGCAAACAGCACACTTATCTTTCGGAGATAAATATCAGAACATCGGAGATTTATCTGCCAAAAACAGCCATATCAAAACAAAAACGAAATGAAACTTCCCTGAAATTTGGAGGGTTTAAAAAAATATATTACCTTTGCACCCGCAAAAAAGATAAGATTATGAACGGATTGTATACTATATTATTATTGGTGCTGAGCAACATCTTCATGACGCTAGCTTGGTACGGACACCTCAAGTTGCAACAAACGGGCGTGAGCAGCAACTGGCCTCTTATCGGTGTCATCGCCTTCAGTTGGGCTATCGCCTTCTTCGAATATTGCTGTCAGGTACCAGCCAACCGCATCGGTTTCGTGGATAATGGCGGACCGTTTAATCTGGTCCAACTCAAGGTGATACAGGAATGCGTATCGCTTATCGTCTTCGCCATCATCGCCAATATCCTCTTTCAGGGACAGGGATTGCACTGGAATCATTTCGCAGCCTTCTGCTGCCTGATTGCAGCCGTTTATTTCGTATTCATGAAATAGCCGGATAAGGAGTTAACTCAATATAACTCCTTATCCGGCTACCTTTTTAGTTTTACACCTGCCCTACACCAGCTTATAGATTTCGCTCGGTGTCTTGCGCTTCAATACTTCCAGCTGGAAGTCCTTGCCGGCTATGATGCCTTTGCTGCGCAGGATCTGCTCCACGGTTTTGCGTGCCAGCTCAGGATGGTTGTTCTCCTCGCTGAGATGACAGAGCCAGACGTGATGAAGCTCCGGTGTAGCATAATTGGCAAGCGCCTCGCCACAATCGTCGTTGCTCAGATGACCGTTATCTCCCAGAATGCGTTCCTTCAGATACTGGGGATAATGACCCTGCTGGAGCATCTCTACACTATGGTTCGCCTCGAGCACAAGATAGTTGGCACGACCGATAAAGTCGTGCATCTCTTCAGTAATATGCCCCACATCGGTGATGAGACAGAAGTTTACACCACCGCACTCCACGAAATAGCCAACATTGTCGGTACTGTCGTGGGGTACACCGAACGGAGTAATCTTAAACTCGCCCAGTGTGAAAGTTACTTTCTTCTCTATCACACGAGCATGGTTAGGCTCTATCTTCTTTCGAACACAATAGTTGCGCTCGATGCCTTGATGTACTTTACGGGTCGTATATACCGGTAGATGATAGTCAGTACTCAGACTCCCCACCGATTTTACATGGTCGGCGTGGTCATGGGTGATGAGGACGTGATGCACATCCTCGAAGCGAAGTCCATAGTTATGGAAATGCTTCTTCAATATTCTTATTCCTACTCCTACGTCTATCAGTATCGAATCCGTATCAGTGTAAAGATAATAGCAATTGCCACTACTTCCACTGCCAAAGGATATAAATTTCAGCATTTTAATTGTTATTTTCCATGCAAAGTTAGCAAAAAAGATTCTTATTACAAAGTTTTTTACTATCTTTGTGCCGAAATATCGCAAAAAAATAGAATTTTTAAGATTTGAGAATCATGATGAAGAAGTCGATGATAGGTTTATGCATAGCTGTGGCATGCATGACCGCAAGTATATTCAGCCTTTCGGGCTGTGAACCTCACGAAGGCAGCGAGGACCAGCTGAAGGCAGATGTTGATTCGTTTGCCAACAATTATTTCAACTGGCATTTCCCGAAAGCCGTGAAGTATTGCACCCAGGAATCGGAGCGCTGGCTGCGTTATGCTGCAAGTAATGTGAACGAGACCGACGTGGAACTGCTGCGCCAGAAACCGGAGGATGCCAGCATCGAGATTACGGATATTGATTTCGGTGACGATGAAACAAGTGCCACCGTTACCCTTACGGTTCATAATTTTCTGCAGATGGACAGCATCGGGCAGGATCCGCAGCTCATAGAACAGGCCGATTTCCAACTGCCGATGTGTATGGAAAAGGGACTCTGGAAGATTAAGTTGGATAAATTGCCTTGAAAAAAGTAAGGAGTTTCTGAGGGGCATCATAATCAAAAAAGATGCCCTACAGAAACTCCTGGCTATAAACTATTAACTATCAACTATTAACTATAAACTATTAGCTGCATTTAGAACGGCAAACCTACTGCGAAATGGAAGGCGAAATCGCGGTCTAGTTTCGGGTGGATAATCGCCCAATGCTCTTCCTTCGTTCCGTAAGCAGGATTGATTGCCTTCATACCCATATCCAGACGGAGAATGAAGTAATCGAAATTCAACCTGAGACCTAAGCCATAGGCTACAGCTATCTGTTTGTAGAATTCATCTATCTTGAACTGGCCGCCAGGCTGATCCTGATAATTGCGAAGTGTCCAGATATTACCGGCATCGATAAACGCTGCACCCTCAAACTTCCAGAAGAGCGAAGTGCGATATTCGGCATTCAAGTCGAGCTTCACATCACCCGTCTGGTTGATGAAATCTATTCTGCCGTCAGTTCCCTTAAACTTGCCCGGACCTAATTCTCTTACGCCCCAACCTCTTACCGAGTTGGCACCACCCGAGAAATAACGCTTTTCGAAAGGCAACACCGTACTGTTGCCGTAAGGATAAGCCACACCGATACCCGCATGCAGCGCCAGAGCATTGCGCTTATCAAACTGCATCAGGTGGGTATAATCTACATCAAACTTGGCATACTGGGCATAAGCTATATTAAATAATGTACGCTGTCCCTGGCTGTTCACCTTGAAACCAAATGTCTTGGAAACACCGCTCAGCAGATTGCCCGAACTCTCTACATTCACTCGCACAGCATCTACCCCATCGCTATAACTCAAACCGAAACCCATCTTCATGATAAACAGGTCTTCGTAATTGTAGCGGAGGATGGCATTTCTGTTTTCTGCATTATCAAGATAGTCTCTCTTGAAAGTCTCGGATATCCATGGCATATACACATAGTTGAGATCGAGCAGGTCGAAACGCCAGGCCAGGTGATGACGCGGTTCTGTCCAGCGATAACGCCAGGCAGTAGAGAATACGCGGCGATGAAACTCCGGACGGTTCTGAAGATTCCAACTTGCCGACAACTCGCTGTTTGCCGTCTGCCTTCTTCTGAAATTTCTTGAAAGGAAAGGCGCCAAGAAACGAGGGAAAACCAGTTTGCCTTCAACCGAATATTCTGTATAGTTCTGATCCTGATACCCCTCCAGACCGGTAATGGCCTCGTAGGCTCCACGAAGTTCGATGCTCAACTGCTCACTACCTCTGAAGAGATTTCGGTTGGTATAAGTGAGCGAAGCTGCAGCTCCCAAGTCGCCCGCCGTATTGGTTCCCTCCGGCTGGAAGGCGATGGTAGAAGGCTTGTTGGTACTGATCTGGATATTGCAATCCATCTGCCGGCTGATGCTGTCCCTCTCCATTCCGTTCTCCGTAACCAGGTTGCTGTCAGGAACTTCAGAGAATCTGATGTTGGTATACTTCACCGCCTGCAGACGGGCAAAGTTGTTATAGGTACGCTGCAAGGCAGCAGCGCTGTAGGGACGGCCTTCTCTGAGGGCAGTGGCATTGAGCAAAACCTGATGGCGCAGATGGATTCGGTCGCTGTCATTACTCAGATAGTTGATGTTTCTGATTTCATATCGGGGATGATCAACCTCAGGAGCATTACTGTTTGCCTTATACTTCATCAGGTGGAGCGTCAGGGCGATATCCTTCTGTCCCGCAATCGTATCGGCAGAAAACTGGATAAAATCTTTATGAAAGCGGAAATAGCCATCATTGGTCAGAAGGCTGGAGATACGCCTGCGCTCATTATCCAATGTTTCTACCGTAAATCTCATACCCGGCTTAATCTGCTGATTATCGGGATTATCGAGATGCAGAAGTTGCTGGATATGTTCATCTTCCACCTCATATTTCACCTTACCTATCATAAAAGGTTCTCCGGGATGCAACAGATAGGTAGCATCCAGTTTCTTTCCTTTCTTGGTGGTATAGAGCGACACCCCAGCATGCATGAAGCCCTGGTTCTGCATGGCGGTAAGCAGATCCTGACAGGAGAGCCGTGCCTGCAAAGTATCGTAGATGACAGGCTTCTTGCTGAAAGGATTCTTGAAGAGCGAGAAGAGTTTCGGTTTCTCTTTCTGGCGCACATACTGCTTGAGCGCCCCGGCATTATACCCTGTCGAGTCGCTCTTCACTTCCACCTTATTTAATATATACTCCCCTTCCGGCACCATTTTGCTTGAAGAACAAGATGCTATGAGCAGCGGCAAGGCAAGTAATGAAATCGTTTCTTTTTTCAAAATATCTATCGTTTTTGATATGCAAAGATAATGCAAAACAAATTAAATACAAAATATTTAGCACTTTTTATTTTGAAATGTCTATATTTTATGTTACCTTTGCACACATATAGACAAAAAATAAATGATTAGCAAGAATAAAATAAAGTACATACGTTCGCTCGAACTGAAGAAGAACAGAAATAAAGAAGGAAAGTTCGTGGCAGAAGGTTTCAAGGTGGTAGACGATCTGCTCGCTCTGCAACCTGCCGACCTGATTGTGGCTACCGGCGAATGGCTCCGGGGCAAACACTTCGGGGCTGAAACCGAAGTGATAGAGGTTACTGATGAAGAACTGAAGAAGGTGAGTTTCCTGCAACATCCGCAGCAGGTGCTTGCCGTATTCAGACAGGCAACATCAGGAGATTACTCTATTAATACCAGCGAACTGAGTCTGGCGCTCGACGGCGTTCAGGACCCGGGCAATCTGGGCACCATCATCCGCATCGCCGACTGGTTTGGCATCACCCATATCTACTGCAGTCAGGATACTGCCGACGTATACAATCCGAAGGTGGTGCAGGCCACGATGGGCAGCATAGCAAGAGTGAAGGTAGAATATGGCGACCTGCTGGGACTGGTAGAATCACTTCCTGCTGATGTTCCCGTTTACGGCACCCTGCTCGATGGCGACAACATCTATCAGCAAAAGCTCGAAAACCGAGGACTTATCGTGATGGGAAACGAAGGAAAAGGCATCTCGCCAGACCTGGCAAAGAAGGTAAATCACAAGTTGCTCATCCCTAACTTTCCGGAAGGTAGAGCTACAGCCGACAGTCTGAATGTGGCTATCGCTACCGCCATTACCTGCTCAGAATTCAGAAGAAACTTTTAAAGGTAAAAGGGTAAAAAAGTAAAAGAGTAAAAAAAAGCGATAATTAGAAATTAAAACAAGATAGTTATGGAAGTAAATGAATTATTTAAGCACAGAAGTATAACTTCCTGCATGAGAGCATCATACGATACCATAACAAGTGACTTCAGATCACTTGTAAAACAGACATGGACTACCCATGTTCCATTTGCTGTATTGCTGGCTATCGTACTCTATTTCCTCCTCCCCAACAAACCGCTTCACGATTGGGGAGCCGTAAATCCGATGGCTTCGTTCATCCTGCAAACCATCATTTACGGAGCCACTATCGTAATGGCTATCGTATCATTCTGGCATCTTCTGCCAAGAAAGCAACTGTGTCCTAAGGGCAAAAAGCGCAAGATAGGAAAATCCCTCCTCCGCATTCTCCGCCACTTCGGAGGTTTCTTTCTGACCAGTTTTCTCGGCATGATTATCGTAGGCATCGCTACCTTTATCGCAGCCCTGCCTTCCATCATCCTCATCATCGCACAGTTCTATTCACAGCTCGGTGCACTTGATGGAGACCCGCTCGGTGTGCCGGGTTATTTCACCCCACTCCTCTTCCTGGTGTTTACCATCACCTTCCTGCTCATCATCTACGCCCTGAGCTGGCTCGGCATTTCACTTGCCTATCAATTCGGCTCTTACAAGGTGCAAGACGAAGAGAAGAAGAGAATGAAGGAAAGCCAGAAGATGGCAACCGCAGAAATTGAAAAATATTAATCGTATTAACATATATAAGAGACATGAAACAGACAAGATTACTCTTCATCGACCGCGATGGAACTCTGATTCAGGAACCAGAGGATGAACAGATTGACAGCTTCGAGAAGCTGGTATTCACCAAGGGCGTGTTCCGCAATCTCTCCTTCATTGCCCAGCACACCGACTACGAGCTGGTGATGGTGAGCAACCAGGACGGACTGGGTACCGACTCCTTTCCGGAAGATACCTTCTGGCCAGTCCACAACTTCATCATCCAGACCCTGGAGAGCGAAGGCATCCACTTTGCCAAGCAGCACATCGACCGCCACTTCCCTGAGGATAACTCGCCGATGCGCAAGCCAGGAACAGGCATGCTGACTGAATATATCGACAACCCTGCCTACGATATGGCAAACAGTTATGTAATCGGCGACCGTGAAACCGATGCCCAGCTTGCAGAAAACCTGGGTTGCAAGAGTCTGATTCTCGGAAAAGACGGCATGGACTGGGATAAGATTGCCGAGATTCTCTTTGCCGGCGACCGTATCGCAGAAGTGAAGCGCACCACCAAGGAAACGGATATCTACATCAAGGTAAATCTCGATGGTTCAGGAAAATGCGACATTTCTACCGGTCTCGGTTTCTTCGACCACATGCTGGAACAGATAGGCAAGCACGGCATGATGGACCTCACCATCCATACCAAGGGCGACCTCTATGTGGATGAGCATCATACCATTGAGGATACGGGTATTGCACTGGGCGAATGCCTGCTGCAGGCTTTAGGTGATAAGCGCGGAATAGAAAGATACGGCTACAGTCTGCCGATGGACGACTGTCTCTGTCAGGTAGCATTGGATTTCGGTGGCCGTCCATGGCTGATTTGGGATGCCGAGTTCCACAGAGAGAAGGTGGGCGAAATGCCAACCGAGATGTTCAAGCATTTCTTCAAGAGTCTGAGTGATGCAGCAAAGATGAACCTCAATATCAAGGCTGAAGGCGAAAATGAGCATCACAAGATAGAAGGCATCTTCAAGGCACTTGCCCGTTCGCTGAAAATGGCGGTAAAGAGAGACATCTACCACTTCGAGCTTCCTAGTTCTAAGGGAATGCTGTAAGGAATTTATAGTTAAGAGTTTATAGTTTATAGATGACTGTTGCTATAAACTATAAACTCTTAACTATAAACTATTATTAGAACTTTGTCATGAACTCCACAACAATCTTATCTTTTTCTGAAACTTTAGCTATACCACCTTTACGATAGAAATATTTCTCGTAGTTGATACGGATATCTGAGATGAATGGCTTGGCAAGGCTCAAGGTTACACCGCCCGTAACACGATGGCGCTTATAATCATTGATCTTCAATGCACCCAGTTCTGTATCAGAACCGCCATATCTTGTACCATCACTGTGGTCGCTCATGAAATCATATCTTGCCAAAGGCGAAACCTTCCTGATAAGGCTCTTAGGATTAGCCACCGGAATATCATAGCATACGAAACCATCGAATGCATGAACATCGTGGAAAGCATCCTTACTGTAATGCTTGTAAAGATACTCAGCCTCAGCAATGAAACCACCCTTGTGGAAGGTGATACCGCCATCATACATCGTTACCGTAACATCAGATGGCTTGATCTTCTGGGTACTCAACACCAGGTTGACATTTGGGAAGAGGAACTGAGCCTTGGCTGAATAGTTAACGCCCTTGGTCCAGTAATCCTTCTGGTTGGTCAAACCCGAACCGTTGAAGATACCGGCATTCACCACGATTGGGAAACCTACATTCCAGGTGTATCCGATTTCGGCACCCACGTCGCGCACGTTGCCCACCTGCTTGGCGATGAACGAGCGGTTGGCGAAGTACTGCTGATGAGGAGAACGGTGAGCATCAATAGTGAATGGCACACGCTCCTGACCAATGGTAAGCTGCAGTGTCTTCCAAGGCTTGATGCGGGTATAAGCATCGAGCATCTTGATCTTACCCTCATCACAGAGATCAATCTCAGCCTTATAACTAACCTCCTTTGTTACATTTCCTGCTACATTGATACGGGCCGTACGCACCTCAAATCGTCCCTCCCCTTCCTCGGTTTGGTATTCATACTTAGAACGGATGGTTCCACCTATCTTCATTGTCTTGACGAATTCAGGCACATTGTTTTCAAGAGAACTCTTTTCTGAGTTTTGGGCATTCATTCCCATCGACACTATAGACAGTGCTATAAACAGATACGTTTTCTTCTTCATTTTTACCTTATATATATAGCTTAATTGATTGTTACCAACAAGAAAGCAATCCCGTTATGAATTGAAATCCTACAAGATGCCTTTCTATTTCTTTTCGGCTGCAAAGATAAGGATAAAATATTTCTTTCACAAAACATAAGTATTAAAAAAGTGTTACATTGCCTGTTTACAAAGCGTGTAATATGATTGTAACGCCCGTAATATCGATGTAACATCATCGTCATAAACATGTAACCATCTTTTCGCTCTAGTTTAAAAATATCGCCGTACCTTTGCAACCGAAAAGAAATACAATTAACATATATGATTATATGAAGGAAAATAAAAAAGCAATTTTGGAGATTCTCAAGAAGAAGTCCAAGAAAGACGGTAAGTTTGAAAACTTGGTTCTCAACCTCGCCTTACAGAAGATTGACAGCGATAATTTTGAGTTTGACGGCGGGGCAGTCTATACCGCCGACAAGAAGCGCTTGGTTTACTACATGAACCATGATGCCAGTTTTACGATTCCTGAGGGAGTAGAGATTATCGGAGAGATGGCTTTCCGTGGCAAGAAACAATTGGCTCATGTCATCATCCCTAGTACGGTGAAGGAGATTGAACATGATGCATTCTATGATTGTGATGAATTGGATAACATTTATATACCAGCCAGCGTGAAAGCTATCAAAGCATACGCTTTCGCTGAATGCGACAAACTGAAGAAGATTACTTTCGCAGGAACTCCAGAAAAGTTGAGCCGTCATACTTTCGATGACTGCGACCAGTTGCACGACATCATCGTTCCAGCAGGCAGCAGCAAGTTCTTCCGTAAAGAGCTTCACTTTATCGACGGAGATACAGATTTCCTCGTTCTGGAAGTACCAGGCAAAGACTCTAAAGAACCTTCTAAGAACAAGAAGGACGAGAAAGTTTCTGAAAAGAAAGCTAACGCAGAGAAGAAAGAAAAGACTTCTGAAAAGAAAGCTGACTTAGAGAAGAAGGAAGCTGCTCCAGAAAAGAAAGTTGAAAAAAAGAATAAGAAAGAGTCTACAAAATAAAATAACCTACAAACTTTCGAATGTGGTTCAAGAACGGGCTGAAAGCCCAAAAGCCCCTAGCCCAGGGCGTATGGAAAGACATTAGAAAGTTAAATAACTCAATAATTAGCAAACGACTATGACCAAAGAAGAATTACTCAAAAAGGCATACGTAGAACGCGATATCAGTTGGATGTACTTCAACCATCGCATTCTCCAGGAAGCAGAGAAAGAGTACGTTCCATTGTTGGAGCGTCTCTCTTTTCTCGGTATTTATTCCAATAACCTTGACGAGTTCTTCCGTGTCCGCGTGGCATCACTCAACCGCATGCTCAACCAGAAGCTCGACAAGGATACCGAACAGCAGATTAAGAAATCACTTAAAGCAATTAATAAACTCAATGAATCTTATTCGAAAGAATACACTGAGGCTGTGGATACGGTTTTCCGAGAGCTTGAAGTACACAAGGTTCGCCTGCTCAACGAAGACCAGCTCAACGACGAGCAGAAGGAATTCCTTACGCAGTTCTTCTACGACAAGCTCAATGGTTCTGTCAACCCTATCTGGCTCAACGAGATAGACGACCTCTCCACACTGGAGGACAACCGCATTTACCTTGCCGTAGAAAAGGCTGAGGATGACAAGAAGAAGAAATATGCCGTAGTAAAGGTACCAGATAGAGTTTACGGACGCTGGGTAAAGGTGCCGGCAAGCGAGGGTTTTGACAACATCATGTATCTGGACGATGTAATCAGATACTGTCTACCTCTGGTATTCCTCGGTTTCAAGGAGAGCACTTACCGTGCTTTCAGTTTCAAGTTTACCAAGGATGCCGAAATGGAGATGGACAATGATGCCGACTTCGGAACCATGGAGAAGATTGCACTGGGTGTAAACAGCCGTAAGAAGGGTGAAGCCGTGCGCGTAATCTACGATCAGGAGATGCCGAAGGAACTCCAAAAGAAACTCCGTGAGCGATTGAACACCAAAGAACTGGATGCTTCACTGGCTGGCGGAAGATACCAGAACCACAAGGATCTGATGTCGTTCCCAGATTGCGGACACAAGGAACTGAAGTACGAGAAGTGGGCTCCTATCATGAAACCGGAGTTCCTCTCCAACGAGAGCATCCTCGACCAGATTCGTGAGAAAGACCGTTTTATCCATGTACCCTACCATAGCTTCAACGGCTACATCCGTGTGCTCCGTGAGGCTGCTATCAAGCCCGAGGTGAAGGCGATTAAGACCACCCTCTATCGTCTGGCAAAGGATTCAAAGGTAGTGAAGGCACTCATCACTGCTGCCCGCAACGGTAAGAAGGTAACTGCCGTGGTAGAGCTTCTGGCACGTTTCGACGAGGAGAGCAACATCAAATGGAGCAAGCGCATGCAGGAAGAGGGCGTGAACGTAATCTTCGGTGTAGAAGGACTGAAGATTCACTCCAAGCTGCTCTATATCGAATCAAAGAAGGGCAACATCGCCTGTGTGGGAACCGGAAACTTCCACGAGGGCAATGCCAAGATCTATACCGACTATCTGATGATGACAGCCCGTACTAAGCTGGTAAACGAGGTGGCTAAGGTATTCGATTTCATCGACCGCCCATTCTCACCATTCCGCTTCAACGAGCTTCTCGTCTCTCCAAACTCCATGAAGAGCCGCATCCTGCGCATGCTCGATGCCGAAATCAAGAATGCCAACGAGGGCAAGGAGGCTTGGGTGAAGATGAAGATCAACCACATCACCGATACCGACATGGTAACCAAGCTCTATCAGGCTTCAAAGGCTGGCGTGAAGATCGACATCGTAATTCGCGGCAACTGTTCGCTGGTGCCAGGCATCGCCAAGCTCAGCGACAACATCCGCTGCGTGGGCATCATCGACCGCTATCTGGAGCACAGCCGTATCCTCATCTTTGCCAACGGAGGCAAGCCAAGATACTTCATCGGTTCTGCCGACTGGATGCCAAGAAACCTCATCAACCGCATCGAGGTACTCACCCCGGTATATGACGAGGATATGCAGGCAGACCTGCTCCGCACCATCTCCTATGGTATGAGAGATACGATGAACGGCAGAGTGGTAGATGGCAAGGGCGGCAAGGAATTTGTAGAAGGCGAGCCATTCCGCAGTCAGGAAGAACTTTATAAGGCATATAAATAATAAAGCATATAAATAATGATGAATTTAGCATCCATTGATATCGGCTCAAACGGAGCCCGACTCCTCATCAAGCGCTTCGATCCCGAGGCAATCCGAGAGGAAGACCGCATCAAAAAACTCATGTTCATCCGCATCCCATTGCGATTGGGTAAGGATGTATTCACCCTGGGAAAGGTTTCCAAGGAGCGTGAGAAGATGATGCTCCACATGATGAAGGGCTTCAAGCAATTCATGAAACTCAATGACGTAGAGGCATTTCGCGCCTGTGCCACTTCAGCCATGCGCGATGCCGAGAACGGCAAGAAGGTGCTCAAGAAGATAGAGAAGCAAACCGGCATCAAACTCGAAATCATCAAGGGACAGGAGGAGGCACAGCTCCTCTACAACAACCTGGTAGAGAAAACAGACTCCAACGAGGGCAGCTTTGCCTACATTGATGTGGGCGGTGGTTCCACGGAGGTGAGTATCATCCATGACGGTGTGCTCGCCGAGAGCTATTCCTACAACATGGGTACTCTGAGAATGCTGAGCGGCAAGGTGACTGCCGACACCGAAAAGCTCTTCAAGGAGAACCTGACGAGATATGCCGAGCAATACGGCGACATTAGGATCATCGGTTCGGGTGGCAACATCAACAAGTTAAACAAGCTGGCACGCCACAGCAAGCAGGACTCCAAAAACCTGACGCTTGCCGAACTGAAGCGTCTCCACTCGATGATGCAGCCCCTGAGCATCGAGGAGCGCGAGATTTCCTTCTCCCTGAAAGAAGACCGTGCCGACGTCATCATTCCTGCCGCTGAGATCTTCCTCAAGGCATGCGAATACCTGAAGTGTGAAAACATCATGGTGCCCAACATCTCGCTCGCCGACTCCATCGTGGATGGACTCTATGAGAAGATGATGGCAAAAACAGAAGAATAAACCGCTTCATCCACAAATAAAAAGATCCGAGACAGATGGCTAGCAATAGCCGCTGTTTCGGATCAACTTTTTTATAATTCGGATAAAAGAGGTATTTACTATACTTCAGATAAGAGAGTAAGTACATATCCCTTTTTCTTCAGCGACTCAATCTTAACGGTCACATCATGCTGAAGAGCATGACGGAGATACGTCATCTGCACATTCACAGCCAGGGAGTTGGCATAGCTCACGGTTCCCCACACCGCCTCCTGTATCATCTCCTTGCTTACTACATTACCGATATTCTTCGCCAGCAGACGGAGGATGTCGGCTTGTCGGCTGGTGATGAGCACACGAGAGGAACGGGTACGAAGCTCATTGTTGTTATAACAGAAGATGGTTTCTCCGAAATGATACACCTCCTCTTCTATCGTCTCACTCTCATTCATGGAGAACCGCTCCTCTATTCTTGCCAGCAACTCTTCCGGATAGAAGGGTTTGGCAAGATAATCGTTTGCCTTCAGGGAGAAACCTTTCAGTCGATCGTTCTTCTCCGTACGGTCGGTGAGAAAGAAGATAAGCACCTTCGGGTCGATGGTTCTGATGCGTTCTGCCACATCATAGCCATCCATCTCCGGCATATTGATGTCGAGCAATACCAGGTCGGGCTTCACCTCCGGGAACTGTTCCCATGCCTTCTTGCCATTTCCGGCATAAGTCACGTCGTAGCCATGCTGCTGAAGGAAACTCTTCAGCAACATGGAATACTTCAAGTCATCGTCTGCAAATAATATCTTGATCATTTTTTCTGTTGTTTATAGCGTTAAACCGGATGCATCAGGAGTGTTGCGGGATGACTATTGAAATCCTGGTTCCCTTGCCCACTTCGCTCTGCATCATTTTTCTACCCCCATGGGCCTTCACAATCATATCCACAAAACTCAAGCCCAAGCCGATGCCCGGCTGCATCATATCCGGGTAAGTATTGCTGCGATAGAACTTCGTCCAGACTCTCTGCTGCTCGTCGGACGAAATTCCGATTCCATTATCTGATACAGAAATCATGACTTCCCCCTTCCCGGTATCTCGGCAGGCAACATGGATATTGACTATGTCTCCAGAATACTTCACCGAGTTCTCCATCAGGTTGCTGACCACATTCAGAAGCTGGTCTCTATCTCCTATCATCAGGTCGGAAGTGCGCTGGTAATCGAGCGAAACATTCACCTCCTTCTGTCTGTTCTTTCGATACACAGCCACTAGATTCAGCAAGGCGGCATGGATATCGAAAGACGTTATCTGGAGCGGGATATGTTCCTCTGCCCTGATTACTTCCCGGAGTTTGGCGAGATAGGCGGTCAGGTTATCGCTTTCCTCTCTAACCGTCTCCATGATGAGAGCATTCTCATCCTTCTCATCTGTCTTTTGAGCAGAGAATACAGATACACACATCTTCAGCGTCTGCACGGGGCGTTTCAGCTCGTGAATCATCGTATGCACAAAGTCGCTTCGCATCTTATCCACCTTCTTCTGCAGGAGCATCACCTTGATGAGATAAGCTATGCTCAGGAGAAGCATGATGGTAACCAGCAGACTTCCTATCATCTGCCACATCATTCCCTTCAGGATGGGCAGCATCGGCACCTGCATCCTCATTTGCATCGACTGATACTGGATAGGATTGAAAGGCACTTCTACCAGCATTTCGTGATGAAACAAGGTAGGAGGCTCTACGATTCTTGTCTGCCACAGACGATGCTTTCCCGTCTTCATCTCTGCCCCGATGAAATCATTGCCCAGTTTCCTACTGATGAAACGGTCAAAATGCGCCTTATCAAAACGGGTAAGCTGGTAAGTGATGTAAGTATTCAGGCAATCAAAAGAATTGTTGGAATCCGTCTCACGCAAATCGAAAGTATCTCTCTTCTCCATCACGTTGCCGAATCCCGGCTTGCTATACACCACTCCACCAATGATTGTATCCGTATCCAGCGGAGAGCAAACCGTAGTACAGGGACTCTTGTAGTCTGAAAAATATGCCGTGACGACATAACCGATATGTGATTTTTCTTTTACCGCCGCTCCGATATTTGTCTGATAAGTGACTATTGCCTGTTCCGCCTTTTCGGCATTTTTCTTCCCCATCTCTCCCATCGAATAGGTCACGCTATTGTAGAGCCAATAGGTCTGCAAGCCTATCAGCAGGAAAGAGGAAAAGATGGCGAGCAGCCAGACTTGTTTGATTCTTCTATTCATATCATTTTTTCTTTTTTCTGTGCAAAGGTACGAAGATTTCACTATATATAATAAGGTGAAGCAAGATTATTTTGCCAGCGTAATGTTTCAGTAATGATTATTTGCGATTTTAAGCCCGAAAAGCTGTTCCTTTGCAGATGAAAACAAAAACAAGGAAGAAAATGAAGAAAGAAACAGTTATATGTGCGATGCTAGCCACCGCCACCTGTGCAACAGCACAAAACGGGAAATTCCCGACATCCGGAGTTTCCGCAGACTCAGTACAGACGGAAAAAGATTCAATCAAAGCTGATAAGGAGGCCGAGATTCAAGCCGTAACCGTAACAGGTCATCGTCCGATGTACAAAATGAGAAACGAGACCCTGGTTACCCGTGTCCGCAACACTCCTTTGGCAAAGGAGCCAACGCTGGAAGATGTATTGAGGCACATCCCCGGCATGAAACAAACCGCAGATGGAAGCCTGGAGGTAAACGGACTGGGAGCACCCACCATCTATCTCAACGACAAAAAGGCTACCTCTGCCGAACTCTCTCATCTCGATGTGAAGCTGATAGATGAAATAGAACTCATTACCACTCCTGGTGCAAAATATGATGCAACGACGGGAGCCGTACTGAGAATCCTGACGAGAAGAACAGACGAGGGTATATTCGGCAAGATGCAGGTGTATGATAAATTGAGCGAGGTGAACACCAACCACGAGGAATTGACCCTGGGTTGGGTAACGAAGAAGATTTCGCTCACAGGATTTTACGGCTACACTGACAACCGATACAATGTGCATCAGCCACAGGAAGCGCTCGTAAGAGCCAAAGATGGCGAATATCTCTTCGGAACCGACCGCTATGGCAAGAACAAGGCAAATTATAACGCTACAGAACTCAACTTCGACTGGTTGCTCAGCAAGCAACACGAAGTGGGAATACAATGGGAAGGGCTTTGGCTGAATGGCGGCAGAAGCGAGAAACAGCAGCAGTACTATCGCTATCCTAACCCAGCAGGAGAAGATACAAATAGAGAGATGAAGCTTTCTGATGCGGATGGCGAGATGAAGTATTTTGATGCGGAGAGCCAGCAATGGGGACACCAGCGCAGTCACCACTTCAACCTCTTCCATCTGGCTAAATGGTCGAAGCATCTCTCATCACAGATTTATCTGGACTATGCCAGGAACAAGGATTCTGACAGCCAGCCTATCACGGAGAAAGAAGGTAGCGAGATGCAGGAAACCCTCAACCGTTCCAATTCCAACTACGATATCTATAGTGGAAGAATCGAAGTCAAGCAACTCATCTCTGACAAACATTCCATCAACTATGGTGGCGAATGGAGCCTGATGGAAGGCAAGGGTAAAACCGAAAGTTCTGCCGATATGCTTGGAACTACGGAATACAAAAACCACGATACCAAGACGGCTGCTTACCTGCAATATCAGGGTGGAGTTGGCAAATGGACCTGGTGGGCAGGCATCCGATACGAGCATCTCACATCCCGATACACCAATCTGTCGGAGGAATCTCCCGACAATATGGAGCGTCATTACGACCAATGGTTTCCATCGTTCGGTATCTCTCTCAACGAACCATCGTGGCATCACTCGCTCAGCTTCCGAACTACCACCGCCCGACCTTCTTTCAGTCAGCTCAGTGGGAACATCTACTATATCTCGCGCTTTCAGTATCAGATCAGCAATCCGAAGCTGCAGCCTGTCAACACCTATCGTCTGACCTACTCCGTGCAGTGGAAAGATTTCATGGGAATGCTGAGATACACCCGTACCGACCACTCCATCATGTACATTCATGAAGTGCCGGAGGACAAGCCCGTAAGATACGTGAGTACATTCATGAACTTCAACAAGATGCAGAAATACATGGCATATCTCAACTGGGGTCACGTCTTCGGCTGCTGGCGTCCGAATGTAAATACAAGCATCACCTACCAGCGCTTCTCCGTAAACGATCATGGAGAGTTAATCAGTTACAACGGAGTAACTTGGAATGCATCGTTTGACAATTACTTCACGCTACCAAACGACTATCAGCTGTCACTCTCCTACAGTTTTGACAACGGAGGACAAGTAGGCAAAACGAAGTTCAGCCCCACTCAGAACTGGAGTCTTGGTGCCAACAAATCGTGGATGGACGGCAGATTACAGGTTGCCTTCAGTGCCAACGACCTCTTCCATCAGCAGCTCTTCAAGGAGCGAACCCACGAGCATGCCGTTGACTTCTCCCAGACTGAGGATTACAAGCTATGGAGCTACAAGTTGACCGTAACCTGGAAATTCAACAAGCGCAAGGGAAGATACAACGGCATGAACAGTGCGGAAGATGAATTGAACCGACTATAGCCGGACAAGACTCTCTTGTCTTAATGATCATTATAATTTCAAGTATCCGGGTTATCCCACACCCAGCAGTTCTACTTCGAATATCAGGGTAGAACCGCCTGGGATGCCCGGCTGTGAGAACTTGCCGTATCCCATCTCGGCAGGGATGTAAAGTTCCCACTGGTCGCCCACGTGCATCTGCTGCATGGCAACAATCCAGCCATCTATCAGGTCGCTCAATCGCATGGCGAACGGCGTACCGCCACGGCTGGAATCAAACTTCTTGCCATTGATGGTCCAACCGGTATAATGAGCCGTCACGATGCTGCGTCGGCTAGGCTGTGCTCCCTTCAGGTCTCCCTGCTTCAACACCTTATAATATATACCACGAGGCAGCGCCATAACGCCCTCCTCCTTTGCCTTTTCCTCCAGCCAACGCTTGTTGGCCTCAACATATTCTCTTTTTGCCATAAATCTATTTGATACTTGATATACTATGATTTTTGCGCAAAGTTACAAAAATCTATCGTATCTGCAAAAGAAAAAGGAGAACTTTTTTTCTTTTATCAAAGAAAAGCAGTACCTTTGCACCCTAATCAACCAAAAATACGATATGCCACAATTACTACATATTGCAATTATTGGTGGGGGTGCCGCAGGATTCTTTGCGGCGATAGAGGCCAAGCGCAACTTCCCTCACGCCGACATCACGATTTTCGAGAAGAATTCGAAGGTTCTCGCCAAGGTGGAAATCACGGGAGGAGGAAGATGCAATCTTACCAATTCCTTTGACGAGATTTCCGACCTGAAACAGGCGTACCCTCGCGGACATAAACTGATGAAACGACTCTTCAAGAGATTCGACTACCAGCATGCCTTCGACTGGTTTGAGGAGAACGGCGTGCCTCTGGTTACACAGGAAGACCAGTGTGTGTTTCCGCAAACGCAGGATTCACACAGCATCATTAACTGCCTGGTGAATACCGCCAAGCGACTGGGCGTGAAGATACAATGCAATCATCAGCTCACCGCCATCACCGAACTGGAGGATGAGCGCCTGCTCCTGGATTTCAAAATTTCAAAAGGAAAGGGAAATCTATCGGGTGCATCTTCTGTCTCTCATCCCGTTTCCGAAATCAGGCAGATTGCCTTCCACCGGGTAGCCATCACCACGGGCGGTCATCCGAAGATAGAGAACTTCAAGCATCTCTCTGATTTAGGACATGCGATAGAGCAGCCTATCCCATCGCTCTTCACCTTTAACATTGCCGACAAGGCTTTCAAAAATCTGATGGGCACGGTGGTAGAGCCTGTATATACCAGCATTCCGGGCACCAAGCTGAAGGCTGAGGGTCCGCTCCTCATCACCCATTGGGGCATGAGCGGTCCTGCCGTGCTGAAACTCTCATCCCATGCAGCCCGCCATCTGCACGAGAACAACTATCAGATCAAAATTTCCGTGAACTGGGTACACGAGAGCAACCGCTCGCTGGTGGAAGAGAACATCCAGGGCATCATCATCGCCAACCCGCAAAAGCAGCTAGCTAGCATCCGCCCTTACAATCTCCCATCCCGCTTCTGGCTCTTCCTGATTCAGAAAATGGGATATGCACCCGAAAAGAAATGGAGCGAAATGGGAAAGAAGGGTTGCAACCTGCTGATAGAAACCCTCACCAACGACCTCTATCAGGTAAACGGCAAGGGAGCCTTCAAGGAGGAGTTTGTTACCTGTGGCGGTATCAGCCTCAGCAACATCGACCTGCATACCCTGGAGAGCAAGGTATGCCCTCACCTCTTCTTTGCCGGCGAAGTGCTCGACATTGATGCCATCACCGGCGGCTTCAATCTGCAGGCAGCCTGGACCACGGGATATGTGGTGGGACAACATATCGGAGAATAGCCTATTCCTTTTTCGATACAAAGTCTTTCACGATGCGGGTGTATTCCTCGTGATGGTCGCGATATGCCATAGCATGAACGGAGCCTTTGGCGATGAAGATAGCTTTTCTGCCCTTCGTCTTTGCCTCGTAAAGGGGATGCAGCATGGCGTAGGGCACGAAGGCATCCTTATCGCCATGGATAAAGAGCATCGGTTTGGTGCTCTTGCGAACCTGCTCTATCTGCTGCGCCTCGGCAAACGACCAGCCGTAGCGATACTGGCAAAGGGCAGAAGTGGTATTCATCAGCGGGAAGGCAGGCAAGCCAAACTGGTCTTTGAGCTGAGCGGAAAACTCATCCCACACGCTGGTATAGCCGCAATCCTCCACAAAGCACTTCACGTAATCGGGAGTCTTCTCTCCCGATACTGCCATCGTGGTTGCCGCACCCATCGAAATACCATGAATCACCTGAAGGGTATTCATCACTCTTCGTTCTTCATTTTTCACTCTTTGTTCTTCACTCTTCACTTTAAAAATCTCATTGGCGATTTCCGACCATCTGATCACATCCCATCTATCCTTCCATCCCATCTGGATATGATCGCCCTCGCTCTCTCCATGTCCATACAGATCTGGCAGGAGCACATTATACCCCATATCGTGATTATAGAGATAGGCGATGTGCAGCATTCCCTCGGAGCGCACCTGATAGCCATGCACCACCACGGCTGTCTTTTCCGTAGTCTTCGGTGCATAGAGATAGATGGCATGTGCCTTGTAGCCCGACGGCATCGTGACAAAGGTATCCTTCACGCAATGGTGCTGATACACAGAGTCCATCCAGCCAATCATCCAGGGGCACTCGTTTTTCATTCTGTTCTTCCAATGCTCAGCCGTCATTCTCTCCTCCTTCGGATAGTTGAGCGAATAATTGAGCATATAGTTGCTGGCACCATACAGTCCCAGCATCACGAGCACCACCAGGCCCAGAGCCGAAGCGATGCCTATCTTTCTTATCTTTTTCTGTTTCATCTTCATTCTTATTGCCATTACAAATATCTATTATAGAGTTTCCGCTGCAAAATTAAGGAAAAAGATGGAGATGGCAAAGAAACAGAGGAAAAAATCCTGTTAAATTGAAACTATAATCTGCTCTTTTCTGCATTACCAGCACCCGTACCCTTATACTTGCTCTTGGTGGCATTGAAGTTATAAGTTACATTGACCAAGAACATGCGGGTATTATCTATACCGGTTCTGGTGAAGTGCGCATACGAATTATTATATTTCCAACTCTCATTCTGACCATGAAGCAAATCCTCTGCTTCCAATCTTACAACCAGTCGGTTGTTCAGGAACGACTTGGAAATAGACGCATCCAGGGAATTCCATGCATAGTTGACACCCAATTCGCTATAATTACGCGACTGGTAAGCGTATTCCAATCGAGCCTTCCAATGATGTGGCAATACCCAGGTATTCTCCAAATCCAGATAGAGAGAAGGACGGTTGGCATTATAGTCGCTGACGTATTTGCTGGCATCAAAGAACTGATTGACCAGACCTACCGTATAGTCAAGATGCCATAAGCCTATCACCGGAGTAGCTTCAAGATAGAACTTGAGGTTCTGAATCTTATCTACATTCTCGTAATATGACAGGGCTATATCCTTATTGCCCTGGAAAGGTTTCATCATATATACCGAGGCATTCTTGTTGTAGATATATTCAGCAGAGAAACTCAGCCAGGAATATTGCGCATCCCATTCCAGATGATAGGCATCCGTTGGTCGCAAGTTCGGATTGCCGCTTTCATAGGAATGACGACTCGTATATCGGGTATAACCGGAAAGACGGAAGTAACTTGGTCGATAGGTCTTCGCCGTAAAACTCAACGAAGAATGCCACTTGCCCTTGTCATATCCCAAGGATACATTAGGAAATACATTATCATACTTTCTGCTCATATCCGGGTTGAGCACTCCCTCGGCATAATAGTCTGATTTCACATGCTCATATCTCACACCGGCATTCAGAGAATAATCTCCCAACGACCATGCAGCCTCAGCAAAAGCGGCTATGTTCTGTTCCTTGATTCTGGAATTATTGGATGCAGCCACACCACCCTCGTTCTGGTTGTTGGTATGACTATCAGAATTTGTGTATTCCGAACCAAAGTCTATGTTCAACTGGTCGGTCAAAGGATAAGAAACAACCAATTTACCAGCAAGCAACTTTCCTTTGGTATGACTATCTGAACATACAATCTGGTCGCCCAACTCAGAACTGGTTTCTGTGGCTTTCTGTATCTGGTCTTTCGTCCGCCACATAGCAGATGCATTCAGGTCTATACTCCACTTGCCTATCTTACCATTATAATAAAAGTCAGCCTGATGCATAGGAGTCTGCTTGGAATCAGACTCATCGTTGAGATAATTTACATCTCCCTGGTGAACTCCATCCTGAAAGATGGAATAGTTCTGCCTAACAGTAAAATACTTAGTATTGCCAGAACCAAACTTATATTTCAGACCGATGGTATGATTTTCGTTGAATTCATAATTGAAACCCAGATTGGCATCAGGTCCATAATTTCTAGCATCTATGCGCCCTACTGATTTTTGATATATCTGATGCTGATTTCCATTGATATATTCATCCAATCCCAACTTATCATAGAAATACGAATCTGACCACATCAATCCACCGAATACATCCAGTCCACCCACACGGTAATTGAGATTAGCCTGCTCTTGCCAGGCATTCTTCATGGCAAAACCATATTTTGCCTGGAAATTACCACTCCATCCATAACCTTGCTTCTTGACCGTAGTAATACGAATCACCGAATTGACCTGGGCATCATACTGCGCACCAGGAGTCGTGATAACCGTCACGTTCTTCACATCCTTTGAAGATATGGTTTGCAATTCATTTTTGTCGGTCAGCTTTCTGCCATTGACATAAATCTCCGGTGTGCCTTTTCCAAACACCGAACAGTTTCCATCCTTATCCACACGCACTCTTGGAACCTGCTTCAACAAGTCGGCAACCATACCCGCATCACTCAGTATCGTACCCTGCACCTGGGTCTGGAATCCCTCGCGAGTCAGTTTGGTCTTTGGGCGAACCGCCTTCACAATCACCTTCTGCAGGTTCATTGTTGCCTCCTTCAGAGTAATTGAACCTATCTTACCTGTATTATAAGTATCAACAGCGGTATGATAGCCCACGCAACTTACTCTTACTATCGCCTTTCTGGCTCCGCAGGGAATCACGAACATTCAGCAGGGCTACATTGGCGAAATCTACAGGGCGATGATGCGCATCTACAATGCGACCTATCATCTTGGTGGGAGTCTTCTGCGTACACTCCACAAAGATGTTTTCGCCATCTATCGTCATCTTCATCGGATAGAAGCCCATGATCTGGCGGATGGCATCCGGAGCTGTTCGCTTCACGATACTTGTGGTAACCGTGAAATCTTCCAGTTCATCATACATAAAGTTGATACGATAATCCTTGGTGCTCTTGGCAAGGATGGTGAGTGCTTCTAACATAGAAGTGTTGCGGAAGCTGCGGGTGATGCGTTGGGCATAGATGGTCTGAAGAGAAAGGCTCATCAGACCTGCCAGCAGCATGATATATCTTAATCTTTTCATCTTATTCCACGATTAAAGTTTGACCTTCATGACGAATATTCACTTTCTCGAAATGATTCAACAGTTCGATGATATCATCCAGACTCATGTTCTTCTCCAGTTGCAGGAAGAGACGGATATGGCGAGCCGACTCGTTCTGATAAGTTACCTGGAGATGGAAATGCCCGGCAATGGGAGTCAGGATATTCTGAAGCTCAGCATTTTCGTAAACCAATGGGAGCTGGGCAAGACTTGCAGAATCTGACTTTTCTTCTATGTTGGATTTCTGAGGAGCAGAAAACTGCTGGATAGAATCCTTTCGGGATGCCACGAGTTCGGTATTGCTGTTATCTGATGGCTGATGAGAACGGGTTACCAGATGAATGGCTGCAAAGGTGATGCCGGAGACAACAAGGACGGCTGCAACGGCAGCCACCTTTCTCATCGGACTCCAGAGAGAAAACAGCTTGGCAGTTTGCTGGGTTTCTGCATTCTGACTCATCTCTTCTTTCTGCTGCTTTTCTTTCAGTTTCATCTCGTCTTTCAGCTTCTCCCATTCTGCATCAATCGAAGGCATCTTCATCTCTTCCTTCGACTTGCCGAAATCCAGAGACTGTCGGGTCTCTACCAGCTGCAAATAGAGTTCGTTCACTTCCTTATCGCCCAGAAGTTCATCCTTTTGGGTTTCGGAATACTTTTCGGGATGCTCCAGGAGATTGAGGAGCATATCCCATTTCTGAGAATCCATTTTCTGAGGATTTATGTCAGATAATTCATGTTTCATTTTCTTTTCCTTTCTTCATTTTAGGGTTCCATTGTAAGGACGTCTTCAGACAATAGAATCATGGTTATGCTATTTTCCTTTCAACTTTTCTCTGAGCGTTCGCAAACCTTTCACTATATGCTTGTTCACTGCCGAGACGCTGATGCCCAGCTCCTCCGCCGTATCCTTATACGACATTCCTTCCCGATAGCACAATCGGATGACGGAAGAAGTCTGGTCGGTCAGGTCATGGTCAATGCAATCCACCGCAGCCTGCCATCGCTCTTCCAGACGAGAAGGTTCTTCCTCCGTCAATTTCTCTTCCGAGAGAGGAAGAAGCCGTTTCAGTCGTTCATCTCTTTTCTTTCTGGCTATAAGATTGATGCAGGCATTCTTCACGCTCCGCATCAGGTAAGCCCGGTCTGGAACCAGCTGTTTATCCCACAATCTGGAGAACACATCGCTCACCATATCCCTCGCCTCCTCATTATCATGGAGCAAGGCAAAGGCGAAGCGATACATCTGCTCGTAATGGTCGTGGAACAGCCGTTCCATCCGCTGTTCATTTTCTTCTGTCATCACGTCATTTTCTTCTTGTTTCTACTCTTATATACAAGCTTTCCTGAAATCAATTACCCCTAAAATGAAGAATTCTTCTATTTTTTTTGGAAAAACCGATGCAAAGGTAATAAAAAACTAGATAAAAGCTTGCTCTTTCGAATAAAATTGATTTAAAATTCTTCGGCATGTGGAGTGATTTGGAAGAACTCTTAGGTAGAAAAGTTGATTTGGTATCAGAAGGAACCTTACTCCCTTTTGCACAGGAATCAGTAGAACGTGATAAAATCTTAGTATATGAGAGAACGAAGTAGAGATAAAAACCGCTTAGAGCACAACAAATAAAGGAGTATCTAACAGAAGAGAAGTAAAAAACATCGGTCAAGCAAAGAGCAAACCAATAAGGTTTTGCCTTCGCTTGACCGATTGTCATATATTCATTGTTTATTAAAAGAGTTTCTTTCTAACAAAAACTACAAGCGGCTCTTTTCTTCATTACCAGCACCCGTACCCTTATACTTACTGCGCTTGGCATTGAAATTATACGTAACCTGCAAGGAGATGCTACGAGTATAGTTGTAGCAGTCTTTCATGGTACCCGAACCCTGTCCGTACATCGTCCAACGTTCCTTTGTAGTCTTGAAGATGTCATTTGCAGAAAGATAAATGATCCATGTGCGCTTGGCAAACGACTTGTCGAACCGCAGATCGACGCTGTAATTACTCTTCCTCATAAGAAATCCATCTGCATTGGGTGTTGCTGCATTCAGGCTGATAGCCACGTTCATGGTTTCTGAAAGAGCGAAATTATTGTCGAGCAAGCACAACAGCAAAGGTCTGCTTAATGCCTTGCTGGCACCATACTTCCTGGTATCGAAGAACTGCTGTTTATAATAGAATCCCCACGTAGGACGGAAGATGCCAAGCTTTGGCGAAACATTGACAGAAGCATAAAGCAGCTGCTTATGGTCGAAATTCAACGACGTACTATAAGCAAATTCCTTTCCAGGATAGATATACTTGGTCCACTCTATCACATCCATCAGATATTTATACCCTGTGGAAACATTCAGCCACTTATATGTCATCATTGCCTCAACATTGAACACCTTCTCCGGTTGCAAGGTAGGATTTCCGCCTTCATAAAGGAAACGGTTGTCAAACTGCATAAAGTTGCCTAACTGTCGATAACTTGGACGATTTATTTTCTCGTTGACATTCAACTGCCAATTCCAGTTACCTTTGTTCCATGATATGCTGAGGTTAGGAAAGAAGTTGCTGTATCTTCTGCTCACATCATCCTGCTTGACTCCACCAGAGAAATAGTCGCGAATGATATTCTCGTAACGCACACCAAGACCAATGGTCCACTTGCTGAGGGACAGTCCATATTGTGCAAAGCCAGCAACATTTCTTTCATGGATATCCGTCTCTGTAGATGGCACCAACTGCTCTTCATTCAGGAACGTTCCATGAGAGTCGGTCTTCGACAGCTCTGTTCCTAAAGAAACATTTCCTTTCCACAGAGGAATATTCACAACCAACTTGCCTGCCCACATATCGCTATTCTGACGATTGCTTGAGTGTACCTCCTGATTGCCCAACTCCTTGCTGCTTTCAATACTCTCGTCACTACGTCTGTTATTGACCGTATAGTATGTGGCATTGAAATCGATACCTACCTGTCCTATCTTTCCCACATAATAAATTTCTGCCTCATGTGAACCAAGGTGAGGCTTTGCAACCTTATTCTGCCCAATGCTACCCTGTGCCACACCATTCAGAAATACATCCTGTTGGCTAGCACTATTCGTCCTGCCATTCAACATGCCATAGTATCGATAAGAGCCACCGATAGAGTTGCTGTCGTTGAGCGAACAGTCGGCTGAGAGATATTCCGACAAGAAGCGGTTGTTGGTATCCAAATTAAAATGCTGGTCGTTGTGATAATGTTTGTCGGGCAAATTGATATCGGTGTTCAGATGATTATCCTCACCAACATGATAGTCCCTCGTCCATAAGCTATTGGCTATCTCGAATTTTCTGGTCTGATACCGGGCGTTGATAAGCTCGTAATCAGATATCCATTTGTTGTATTTACCCAAAGCATCCGCGCGTAAACTGAACCCATTGGCACGGCGCTCTTTGGTACGGATACGAATTACCGACTCCACCTCGGCATCATATTCTGAACCTGGACTTGTAATCACGGAAATCGACTTGATATTGTCGGGAGTGATGTTTACAATCTCATTATTGTCATTCACTCGCTTGTTGTTGATATAGACAATCGGTGTGCCTTTTCCAAACACGGATATCTTTTGTCCATCAACAGAGACACGTGGCAACAGGTTCAGGACATCAAAAGTGTTTGCCATCTTAGAAAGCAAGGTATGCTCTACGGCAACCTCCACTCCTCCAGGCGACATTTTATACTGAGGTCTTTCACCCTTCACGACAACTCCCTTGATAATCATCGTTTCGGGCTGCAATTTGATGATTCCCATTTCCGGATTGCTGTATATACGGCTGATTGTCTTATAACCAACGTATGTGATACGGGCTAACACCTTCCGGGAATTACAAGGAATGACAAATCTTCCATTCTCATTGCTCACACCATGCCCTACGATTGTGGAATCAATGGGCGACAACAAGGTTATATTTGCATATTCGGCAGCATTGCCACTCTCATCTATAATACGTCCCTTATAACGAAGGGTTGTCTTCTGCGCACACTCCACCATGATATTATCCTCCACCTGCGTCATTCTGATGGGATAGAATCCTATCAGTTGCATGATGGCATCGGGAACACTCTGGTTTCTGATGCTCTTGGTTACCCTGAAATCCTCCAGCTCATCATACACGAAGTTGATGGTGTACTTATGCTGGCGGGCGTTCAAATCCTTCAACGCCGCCGAGAACGACACATTATTATATTGTCGGGTGATGCGCTGGGCATAAGACTGCTGAACCAAAAGCAACAGGAAGAGAAGAAGAAGCTCTCTGATAAGCTTGCCGCTAACGGGCATTGGTTTCCAAAAATCTCTCATAAACATATCCTCCTATCTTATTTCACCAACAATGTACCGTCAATATACTCTATCTGTATGCGGTCGAAAGCATTCAAAATCTCCAGGTTCTGCTCTAATGTCTTCGTCTTGTTCCAGTTGAAGAAGAGACGGATGTGCTGGGCACCAGCATCCACATACTCCACCTTGACATGATAGAAACCGGATAGCTGAGCCAGAATGATTCCCAATTCGGCATCATCAAACACCACGGGTTTCATATCAAGCGAATTCTTCTTCTCTGCTGTTGCTGCACGAAGACTGTCATTCGCAAGCGCCTGGGTTGTTGCCAGCTGTTCTGTCGCAGCCTTGTTATCCGCTGTCTGATCAGAAGCCGGGAACCCCAACCAGCCATTGTGAATCGCAGCCAAGGCTACACCCGAAAGGAAGATGATGCCAACGATGGATGCAGCAATCTTCATCCGGTTGCGATAAGCGTCCTTGGATTTGCCGGCATCCATCGCCAACTTACCCTCGTGATGTGCCTGAACAAATTCCTTCCAAGCCCCATCCACATCCACCTCCTTCGGATTGGCTTTCTTGCCAGCCATTCTCGCCATCGCCAGTTCATGGAAGAACTCCTTCACTTCCTCATCGGCAAGCAGGTGCTCCACCTGCTCGTCGGTATATTTCTCGGGATGCTCCTGCATGTCAAAGAGCATCATCCGCTTTTCTTCTTTACTCATGTTTGTCATTGTCTTGCTCATTTAAATTGTTTCTTAATCCAGTCCATCGCCTTCGAGAGATGATTGAACACCGTCACCTTGCTCACTCCCACTTCATCAGCCACCTCCTGATAAGATTTCTCCTGAAGATAGCGCAGACGGAAAATGAGTTGCCGAATAGGCGGTTCCAGGTCTTCGATGAGAAGCATCAGCCGGTCGAGTCGCTCGTCGGTCTCTTCTGAGAGAATCACATCGGCATCATCCAGCAGCAGCTTCGCCACCCTTTCCTTCACGCTCTTATGAGCTATCAGGTTGAGACAGCGGTTGCGTACGCTCCGCATCAAGTAACCGTCCTCACTCCCAGGCACCAGAACCACATCATCGGCAAGAATCTGGGCGAATACTTCGCTCACCACATCCTTGCTCTCGTCATCATCCGAAAGAATGCATCTGGCCAGATTGTACATCTTCGCATAATGCTGACGGAATAACTGTTCTATGTCCTTTTTTCTGTTCATATACTATCTATACAGTTGAGCCAAGCGAAAAACTAAGCAAAACATCAACTTTTTTGTTTTTTTCTTTAAATCCGAATCGAAATCACCAAGATTCTCCCCGGATTGGAATGCAAAAGTACACAATCTATCGGAGATAGAAGACAAATGGTAAGGATAAATCGATTTTCAGTTGATTTATTTGTTCATTCCAACATTTTTTAGTACTTTTGCCCACCAAATTACGAACAAGTAAATAAGATTGGTATAAAATAGGTATTACCAAGATAAAATAAAGAATAGATTAGATAAAGGAGAATAAGATTATGTCAACGATTATTTATCCATCACCGATATTCGGTCCGGTAAACTCCCGCCGTCTGGGAGTTTCACTGGGCATCAACCTCATGCCATCTGATGGCAAGGTCTGTTCATTCGACTGCGTTTATTGCGAATGCGGATTCAACGCCGACTTCCGTCCTAAGAAGAAGCGCCCTACCCGCGAGGAGGTAAGAGAAGGATTGGAGAAGGTTCTGAAAGAACGCCACGACAACAACCTGCCTCTGGATGACATCACCTTCGCAGGAAACGGTGAACCAACGGGACACCCTGACTTCAAGGGAATCGTGGAAGATACGATGGAACTCTGCAAGAAATATTTCCCTGAAGCACAAGTATCCGTACTCAGCAACGCCACCTATATATATAAGGAGGAAGTGAGAGAGGCGCTGATGCTCGTGGATAACAACATCCTGAAACTGGATACCGTGGATATGGATTACATCAAGAAGCTGGACCGCCCTCAGCAGCCTAACTACGACGTGAAGGATGTAATCAAATATCTGAAGATGTTTAAGGGGCACGTCATCATCCAGACCATGTTCCTGAGAGGTGACGGTTTGGACAATACCAGCGAGCATTTCGTAGCTCCTTGGCTGGAGGCAGTGAAAGACATCCAGCCTCAGCAGGTAATGGTTTATACCATCGCCCGCGAAACACCAGACAAGTTGCTGGAAAAGGCACCAAAGGAAGTTCTCGATGCCATCAAGGAGCGTGTAGAGGCTCTGGGCATCAAGTGTACAGCCAGCTATTAAGAGATAATCAGGATAAGAAAGAAAAGCAAGTAGAAAAAAGAAAGAATGAAAGCGAAAAGTAATATCCTTATTATCAGCGATATGTGTGGCTACGGAAAGGTATCTGCCGCTGTTCAGATGCCTATCCTCTCTTATATGGGACTCGATGTGTTCAATCTGCCCACCATGCTCATCAGTAACACCTTCCCATACGGCAAGTATGCCATTCTGGAATGCACTTCGTATATCGAGGAAGCCTTGCAGAAGTGGAACGAACTGGGCATTCATTTTGATGCCATCACCACGGGTTTCATGGCTTCGGAGCGTCAGGCTAAGCTGGTGGCACGTTATTGCAGAGAACAGGCAGCACTGGGCACCGACATCTATGTGGATCCCGTGATGGGCGATTACGGCAAGCTCTATGGTGGAGCCAGTGAGAGTACCGTGAGATGCATGAAGGAGATGCTGAGCGTATCGCATCTCTGTTTTCCCAACTATACCGAGGCTTGTCTGCTGACGGATTCGGAATACAAGGAAGAGGGAATCTCGGAGAAGGAAGCCTATGAACTGATAGATAAACTGAGAGCCATCGGTTCCCACTCCGTGCTCATCACCTCGTGCATCGTAGAGGGTCAGCATGCCGTGGTAGGTTTCAATCATCTTACAGAAGAGTATTTCCTCCTGCCCTACGAAGAAATCCCCGTTCAGTTCCCGGGCACCGGCGACATCTTCTCCAGCATCATCGTGGGCAGACTGAAGGATGGCGATCAGCTTCGCCATGCCACCCGCATCGCCATGGATACCCTGCGCAACTGGATAGACATCAACAAGGATGACAAGGACAAGAACCGAGGAATTCCGATAGAAAGGCATCTGGGGGACTTGTAGATTGCCATTTAGCAAACACAGAAGCAAGGGAATACCAATTAAATTATAATGGAAAAGAAAGAAACAAATACACTCAGTATATTTCAGCGACCGGTATGGGTAAGCCTGTTCGCCCTTACGGCTGCTATCTCGTGGGGATGGGCTTACCCATTGATCAAAATGGGAATGAAGGAATATCAGATTACAGCAGACATGACCGGAAGCAAGATGCTTTTTGCCGGCATCCGCTTCTTCATCTCCGGTATCATCATCCTTGCCATCGCAAGAAGTTCACACCGTGAATTCGGATTCAAGAAGAAAGCTGTTCAAGAGAATGTCTGGTTTCTTCTCCTCTATGCACTCCTCAACACCACCCTTCATTATGCCTTCTTCTATTTCGGACTCTCGCATAATGCAGGAGCACGTTCGGCGATACTCAATTCTATGAGCGTCTTCACGGTGGTTATCCTTGCCTGTATCTTCTTCAAGAGCGACAGGATGACGTGGCAAAAGGCATTGGGCTGCATCATCGGATTCCTAGGCATCCTAGCCTTGAACCTTGGCGGAAAGGAAAGCGGTAGTTTCACTTTCCTGGGCGATGGTATGATTATCCTCAACGCCCTGTGTGGAGCCAGTGCTTCCCTGCTGACCCGAGGATTGAGCAAGAGAGTGGATGTTTTCGTAGGAACCGGTTATTCGCTGAGTATCGGTGGAGCCTTGCTGGTGATTCCTGCATTGTTAATGGGTGGCTATCTGCCAGTCATCAGCCTCTGGGGCATCACCATCCTTCTGCTGCTCATTGCCATCTCAACCATCAGTTTCGCTCTCTACAATAAACTATTGAGCTGCAATCCCGTAGGAAAGGTAGCAATATACAATTCGCTCATCCCCGTAGTAGGAGCCATCACCTCCTGCCTCTGTCTTGGTGAAACCTTCTACTGGAAGTATCTGATAGCAGGCGCATTGGCTACTGCCGGAATTTATATCATCAATAAAGGGAAGAAATAAATCCGGCTGTTGCCAATGCAACCCATATAGAAAGCAAAGCCAACTATTTCAAGATACCCGTTTCTCGCTCCTCATTGTTGATATTTCGCTGTATCTTACGGTATTCCTTTCCCCGATTGATATTCCAGGCAACACCGATACGGAGCAAATTACCTCCCGAATTGTCATAACCACGAACCTGCTTACGGAGTAATGCGTTGACGATTTCTGCAGAATAGGATTTCGGATGAGCCATAAACGGATTATGCATATAGAGCGTAAAATCGAAATCACCTATATGATAACTGGCTGAGGTTGCCAATGAAGGAGGATTATGCCCGATGTTCTCTCCCTCCATAAAGTTCCAACCGTTATCAGCATACAGCATCACTGTCCATTTTCCCCAATATCCCTGTAATGTTCCACTATAATTATAAGCGGTATAACAATGACTGTACTCATCGCCCTTATTGAAAAAACGGTAAATACCTGCATTCACAGAGAATATAAGGTGGTCGGGGATAATGTCAAACCGGGTATCATTCGTAAGATACAACATATTACAATGGGGCTGATTCGTCTGGGAATAAAGAAACTGATCATTTTCCGTGCGGGTGTATTTCGCCAAATCACAATGACGATTGATGCGATAATTCAAGGTAAAATCAGTATTTATCCTTGGTTTACTGAAAGAGAATACCACCCAGTTCTCATATCTACTGCTAGGCTTAAGCGAAGGATTACCCACAGTCCATTCCATACTGTTCTTTCGAATACGGGTATCCGAAATCATAGCTATCTGCGAAATATGCTGTGATAATTCACTTCCCAAGCGGATCTGAAACGAAGATGTCAAGGAATAAGCCAATGTGAGTTTCGGACGACAAAGCCAAAAACTAAATTCCTCATCTCCCTGTCGATAAGACTGATTACTCAACCCGAAGCCAGCCACATAAGTTAAACGGGATGTTCCTTCCTTGAATTGTCCCAAACTTCCCTTGATTTGTGCAAAACCATAAATACCCAATGAACGGATACCATTCTCGCTAACCACATCACCCAAATACTGATTATCCATATATTTCCAGTTCAAGTTGGTTCCTGCAGAAAAAGTAAAGGGTTTCAACCGGTTTTCATAGATAGCCTCGGCTATGAGCGAATAGGTCTTTCCATCTACCTGATATTGATAGGGGTCGCCCTCACCTTCATAATAGGCTCCTTTGGTGTGGATATAAGTGCCCAAAACATCTGCCGACAAAGACTGATGCTTGCCCAACTGATGATAGAAATACAAATCGAGAGCAGGAGTAAAATCCCTACCCTTGCTGGTTCTGTAAACAGGATACGCAGGCTTTCCAGATTCAGAAAACCACATCTCATTCGATGTATAAGGCTGATTGCTGAAATCCGTGGTAAGCGTTGTCTGGAATACATATAAGGCAGAATCAGCCAGATTATACTTCAACTGCAATGTATTACCATAATTTTGAGTTGCCCCATTCATGATTTTTCGAGATATCTGATACTCAGAACCATCATGTAGAAGATATTGAGCATCCTCATTATATTCGGATGCCTTATTATCCACATAAGTCTGCTCATATAAAATATTCAATTGGCTCTTGCCCCTATTGACAGATGCATAGACATCGTTCGAACCGAGCTTGGTAGTTAGCGCATTGGTCAAGTTGAAGCCCAAACTGCCACCCGATGAAGCCCTGCGGGTATGAATATCTATTACATAAGTAAGTGATCTAAATTATTTATATATATCAGTACTAATATGGTTCATTTTCCGTTTTATAGAAAAATAGAATTATGAAACCAATAAAAGTACTTGAATTATCAGAGGTTGATCGCCTCAAATTAGAGAAAGGCTATCATAATGGCCCTACTCATAGTTTTCGTATCAGATGCAAATCCATATTGCTGAAGTTAGAAGGTAAATCAGCTCCCAAAATAGCAGAAATGCTTGAGGTAACAGTACCTACTGTCTACACATGGGTAAAACGTTATGAAGAAAATGGAATCAAAGGTTTGGAGACACGTCCTGGTCAGGGTCGAAAGCCTATTATGGATTGTTCTGATGAAGAAGCTGTCCGCAAGGCAATTGAGGAAGACCGTCAGAGCGTGTCCAAAGCACGTGAAGCATGGCAGAATGCGACTGGTAAAGAAGCCAGTGACATTACTTTCAAACGTTTTTTAGAAACATTGGTGCAAGATATAAGCGTATAAGAAAACGCCCAAGGGGCAAACCCTCACCGCAGCTCTACGCATACAAGAAAGAGAAGTTGCAAGAACTCGAAGAACTTGATTCCAAAGGAGAACTTGTGCTATATTATGCCGACGAAAGCCATGTCTGTACAAATGGTTATGTTCCATATGGCTGGCAATTCAAGAATGAGGATATTTACATTCCATCCGAGAAAGCAGCCCGGCTTAATATCTTTGGTATGATTACCAAAAGGAACCAGTATAAAGGCTTTACCACAAAAGAGTCCATCAACGCAGACAAGATTGTGGACTATCTTGACAGATTCTCTTTCAATGTAACGAAGAAGACTGTAATTGTCTTGGACAATGCTTCTGTTCATAGAAATCGGAAAGTTAAAGAACTGAGGAAAATTTGGGAGAAAAGAGGATTGTTTCTCTTCTATCTTCCACCTTATTCTCCAGAACTTAATCCTGCCGAGATTCTTTGGCGTATACTTAAGGGCAAATGGATAAGACCGATAGATTACGAGACTACGGACTCGCTTTTCTATTGTACGAACAGGGCCTTGGCGTCTGTGGGTACGAACTTATTCGTGAATTATTCATATTTATAAAATTAATTTTGAACAGTTACTTATGCAATATTCTTTCCATATCTTACGCCAGGACTGTCGATATAATCTACACTCATAATAGAAGCTACATCCAGCATCTGCACGTCATGTATATTGGCGAGAATGCCATTGATACGAATCTGCACTTCTCCTTTATTATCGGTAGCAGAAATGGAACGGCCAGCCTCATCAACCCTGATATGAGGCAAAGCTAACTTTCCTAAAAGCGAAAAACCAGAAAAAGAACGCTGCTTCTGAATATCGCTTGGGAATATCAACTTGCCATCTTCCTTGTTGACTACTCGTGCCGCCTTCACAACAACCTCTTGCAAGGCTATAGAATCATTCGATACCTTCTGGATCTCCTGGGCACGTATTTCTGCACAAGAGATCAATGCCCACAGCATCAGCATAGCTGTTAACAATTTACTTTTCTTCATTGTCATCATATACTTTTTCTAAAACTTTTTTTCTGCTGCAAAGGTATCAAAAAGAGAAGACCGAAGCGAAAAATATGACTGACATGAGTCTGACATTTATCAATTAACGAATATTATATCTAGTTTTATACCATCTTTCATAGAATTTCTGTACTTTTGCATTTGAATCTTTAAACAGTATATCATTTAAACAGAATAGATAATATGAAACTGAAAGCATATCATTCCATCCTCATCTTCGCCATCCTTGTGATGTCTGCGGCATTCTCCAGCGTAAGCAACTACCGCAAGGCACAGTATGCCATTGTACAAGATATGAACAAAGCTTTGGCTCTGACTCTTCAGGAAAATAAATATCAATGGATTACGCCTGATACCATCCAGAGCTACCGCTCACATCTCAGCATCGACCTGCTGAAGTCGACCAGTAATCTCTGCTATGTGATGGAAGACAGAAGAAGAGGCAAGAACAATTTCCAGCTGGTAAATAGCGCCAACCTGCTCAGCAGCAAAGAGATGCTCCTCAACGAGCATTCTATCCAAAGTTATGCTAACTGTTCGATGGCAGATATTTTGAGTATGAGCAACCAGCGGACATCTTTGGCGCTTACCCTCATGGCTATGATTTGGGCAATTGCATCGCTATACTATCATCGCAGAAAACAACCCTGGAATCATGAGGCCGATATGCTCGGCACCATGTGCTATTCTCAAGACGAGGATTCCTTCTACAATCAGGAAAGCGGACAAGCCATCAAGTTTACTCCGATGCAGCACCAACTGATGCAACTCTTCTTCAACAATACGCATCATCAACTCTCCAAACAGGAGATTTGTGATGCTCTTTGGCCCAAGAAACCGGATGCCAGCGAAACGCTCTATACCTTGATTCGCCGTATCAAACCGGTGATTGAGCAGAATAGCAACCTCATGATTGAGTCGGAAAGAGGCAAGTCTTATCGACTGATTATCAGATAAGTTCAGAAATGTCAGTCAAATGTCATACTTATTATTTGGCAGTTTCCCATCTTCTTCATACCTTTGCAGCTAAAATATAAAAGTGGCAAAGATATGAAGAAGATTTTTTTGATAGCAGTTGTCTTGCTGATGATGATAAACTTCATCATCAACTATCAACATGAGGTTACAAAAGAGAAGCATACACCGATGGCGGATTTCAAGACCAAAGTAGAGATGGCACCCATGAAGGAATACAATGATCCGGACTTCGGCTACGTTGTCAAGTATCCTTGCTTCTTCCAGCAGGAGGATACTTCGGTATCGGGATACCAGGGCTATGCCCGCTTCTCATTCACCAATCATGCCAACATCATCCTGGAGAGTTACGTTACCCCCAACTATAGCAACACCCTTCAGGCTTGTGCCGATTCTCTAGCCCAGAAGCTTCATTCGGAAAGGACGATGCAGGCATCGAATAAGGCATTCATCCTCTCCGGTCCTGTTTATGAAAACGGAGTAAGAGTAGATGGCTACAGTCATTACGATAAATTCATCAAAAGTGGTAGAATACTCTTCGTTTATTCCCTCACCTATCCCGACAGTTACAAGCCAGCCATGCCCCGACTGTTCAAACTCATAGACGACTGGAAGGTTTTAGGGGCATATTAATCTGCCTTGAAGATATCCTCGTAAGCCTCTTGGAATTGTATAAAAACAGCTTTCAAAGAAGATAAAAGCACTTGATTATTTGCATATATCAAATAATAATTGTACATTTGCGGTGGAAATATAAACATCGAAGATTATGTCAATATTCAGTCGCTTCTTTGGAAGGAAGAACAATCTCACCGTAAGCTCTGACATCAAGAAGAAAGATGCCAGAAGCAGGAACATTGCCTTCGTGGATACCGAAGTGGGACTGAAAGACCATAAAATACACGACATCGGAGCATTGCGTTATGACGGAGCCAACTTTCACCAAGCATCACAGACGGCACTGAACAAGTTCCTGCAAGAAGGAAAGGTTGACTATATCTGCGGGCATAACCTCATTCATCACGATGCCCGCTATCTCCAACTCAACGGCATACTGATAGATACCCTCTATCTCTCCCCGCTCCTCTTCCCCAAGCGCCCTTACCATCATTTGGTAAAGGACGACAAACTAATGAGCGAGCAGATGAATAATCCTGTCAACGACTGCGAGAAAGCCAAGGAGCTTTTGATGGATGAAATCGCTGCATGGAATCAATTATCAGAAAGAAAGAGGAAAATCTTCACCTTGCTGCTCCAGAATGAAGAGGAATTCAGAGGATTTCTGATGTATGTGGGAGCCATCGAAAAGGATGATGCAATCAGAGACGTTTCAGAATTCATTCTTTCTGAATACAAGAATCATATTTGCGCCCATGCCGACATTCCGGCTCTTGCAGCCCAGTCTCCTTGCGGCTTGGCATACGCCTTGGCCCTCATAGGCACAGACGATTATCAATCTGTAACCCCAGGTTGGGTACTCTTCCATTATCCCGAAGTAGAACATATCATCTATATGCTCTGCCATACTCAATGCACCGATGGCTGCGAGTATTGCAACCGCATGCTCGACATTCATCACAACCTGAAACAACTCTTCGGCTATGATGCCTTCCGTACCTATGACGGCGAACCGCTGCAGGAACAGGCATCGCAGGCAGCAGTAGATGGCAAGTCATTATTGGCGATATTTCCTACAGGTGGCGGCAAATCGCTCACCTTCCAGTTGCCAGCCCTGATGGATGGCAGAACCGTGCATGGACTCACCGTGGTTATCTCGCCTCTGCAATCATTGATGAAAGACCAGGTAGATAACCTCGCAGACCGTGGTTTCACCGATGCCGTAACCATCAACGGTCTCCTCGACCCTATCTCCCGGTCCCTAGCCATCGAACGAGTGCAGAGCGGAGATGCCACCTTATTATATATTGCACCAGAGATGTTGCGCTCCAAAACCATCGAGCGCATCCTGATGGCACGGCATGTGGTGAGATTCGTCATTGATGAAGCTCACTGCTTCTCTGCATGGGGACAAGACTTCCGTGTGGATTACCTATATATCGGCAAGTTTATCAAGGAATACCAGGAACGTAAGTTTGGCAAGGATGCAATGGCCCGCAACCATGGTCAAACCCTGATACCCGTATCTTGCTTCACCGCCACTGCAAAACAGAAGGTGGTGCA
>OHRF01000109.1_pt1 | contig 68127 bp, 59 predicted proteins | sample 1578291 | NCBI WGS metagenome assembly OHRF01 (sample SAMEA3879576, study PRJEB24766) | human gut metagenome | biome: human-associated habitat; feature: feces | place: USA | collected 1985/1987 | reverse complement strand
GATCCGGATAATCCAATCTTGTTATAGGATTTACATTCATTGTTTATTCCTTTCTGTTTTATCTCCATATTCTTTCTTTGTTCTATTCTATTTTTACTATTTTATCTTTGTTTCTTATCTATACATTAACAGTAGTATGCTTTTTAGTTGTACGTAAAATGATATGCCCTAGCACCATGACTCTTTAATGACACACTAAGGCTCTTTGGCTCTTCCACGTGCTCTCCGCTCCAAAGCTCCGTTCCATTTACTCCATCATAAATCTCCAGATCGGCAAGCGGTATGGATATGTCACTGTCTTTATCACCCAGATTAAATACCGCGACATAATATCCACCCTTTGTATCTGCTGCAATCCACAATGCATGCTCTATACCATCGATTTCACGTCTCCATACCTGATGCGAATGCCGTGCATTTGCATGCATGGCAAGTATTTCAGAATTGGTTACCAGATTCATAGTGAATTCGTCAAACCCTGTCAGCTCTCCTCCCAGCATCAAAGGAGAACGCATGATACTCCAGAGTGTCAGCATGGTGATCTGCTCATCCTGTGTGAAATTCGTCCAGTTATTCACATCATATACCTGCCGTATCGGTCCGACCGGAAGCATATCGGCATCCGGCCAGTGCCCTGCACCTGCATGGGTGCACCATTTTTCTGCTCTTGAAAACATATCATATAACAGTTCCCACTTATCCCAGAAATCATCGGTGATTCTCCACATATTGGAAATCTGCTTATAAAGCTCTGCCTTTTCTAAAAGAGCAGGTCCCGGCGACAGACTTAAAACCATGGGTCTTCCGCAACCATGCAATGCTTTGCTCAGCATAATCAGTTCGGATTCCTCATGTGGCAGTTCCCGTGCAATATCATCACATTTAATAAAATCCACACCCCAGGAAGCATATAATTCAAAAATACTGTTATAGTATTCCCGTGCCCCGTCTTTCTCAGGATCTACACCATACATATCCGTATTCCAGGCACAGATACTGTTTGTTTTGGCAATTTCCCGGGCATGTCTGTCACTGTTCATGATTTTCGTGTTCTGATGTACAGCCTGTCGTGGAATCCCTCTCATAATATGAATGCCGAACTTCAATCCAAGAGAATGGACATATTCTGCCAATGGTCCAAAGCCCGCACCGTTTGCTGCGGAAGGAAAACGATTTACTGCGGGAAGCAGTCTTCCATACTCATCCATTACTACATCCGCAAAAGGATGATACTCATTGGTTGCAGCATAAGGCTCATACCATTGGATATCCACCACAATATATTCCCAACCGTACTCCTTCAGATGCTCAGCCATAAATTCAGCGTTCCGTCGTACGATATCTTCTGTAACAGCCGCTCCATAACAATCCCAGCTGTTCCACCCCATAGGTGCTGTTTTCATCTTCATCTGTTTTATACCCTCTCGATATCCTGTTAATTCTGTCCGTAATATGCATTTGCACCATGCTTGCGGAAATAATGCTTATCCTGTAATTCCTGCGGGGCAGGTGCTACCTGCGGATGAATCAGCTCGGTTCGATATGCCATCTTGGCAACCTCTTCAAGAACCACCGCATTGTGGATGGCCTCCTTTGCATCCTTGCCCCAGGAAAAAGGACCATGATTCTTGCACAACACTGCAGGAACTGCCATTACATCCTTCTTCATGCGTTTAAATTCCGAAACAATCAGGTGTCCGGTATTTTCTTCGTAAGCAGAGTTAATCTCTTCCTTCGTCAGACATCTCACACAGGGGATTTCTCCGTAGAAATAATCCGCATGAGTCGTACCATAACAGGGAATTGGGTCTATGTCAATACTTTGGACACAAAAAGTTGAACTTTTCTCCCAGCATAACATATGCCGAGAGAATTATTTCTTAGGCTGCTAGAGCCTCATCTTCAACCTGTTGTGGTGTCTTGTAATCAAGAGCACTATGGCGCCTTTTTCGGTTGTAGAATGACTCTATATATTCAAAGAGTGCTGATTTAGCCTCCTCAAATGTGTAATATGTAGTTGTGTATACTTCTTCCTTTTTTAATACAGAATGGAAGGATTCGATGCAGGCATTATCATAGGGGTTACCCTTCCTGCTGAATGAATGTAGCATTCCCTGATCCTGTAAGTATTTCTCGAATTCTTCACTGGTATCAGTATCATTACCTTGTCCCTTGAACACTTCCATATCAGTAAAAAGGACATCCCCTGACCTGTAAAATCTACAGTTCCGGAATGTCCTTTTTTCCATACTTCACTATATTTTTAACACATGATACTGCTTATCCACAATCTATATGATTCCAAAATGTCTAAATGCCTGCATAATCGCATCTTCCTTCTCCGGTGTACACTGTGGCTGTCTCGCATTCTCTGATTTAGCCGGATTGAAGTTCTCACCGACATCTAATCCACACTTCTTCTTAATCTGTGCGATATACAGTGATGAAACCTTCAGTCCTGTCTTTTCAAGTACATATGCCTTTATCTGCTCATAAGTTGCTTTTCCCTTAAATTCAGATAAATCCATATCCTCCAGGGAGAAGTCAACCTTCACTTTTCTGCTGTCGGCCATTCTCCGTTCCACTTCGGTGCGCGCTGAGCAAAGGTCCACCGGACCTTTAGCGCCCTTGGAAAGTAAGACAACCGTCTCAACGGTACTTTCATTTTCCCAACTTATATCATCTATCACAGTACCATTATAATATACTGGGAATCTGAAGTGTATATGTTTTAGAAACTTGCCATTTTCAAGGCGTTCCGGATAAAGCTCAATGCTTTCCACGAAGGTTCCCATGAATTCCTTCTTCTCTGCATCTGATAATTTATCATATAACTTATCAAAGGCAATTAGGAAATTGTAGATTCTGTCCCCTGACAACTGCTTTCTTCGAATATGTGCCAGGCGACTCTGTATTTCATCCATATGATTTTCTGTCAGAGCCATTTCATCATATTTATCATAAAAACGCTTTTGCAGGTCATCATATTTCTTCTCATACATGGAATCTGTCACATCAAGGTTATCCATCTGGATAGCTATCTTGTCCTTTGACACCTCAAGCTGCCTCATTTTCTTCTTTAATCCATCAAGCTCTTGCTCCAGTTCAGAGGTATCAACTCTGGCTGCAATCTTCTCTCTGATACCCTTTTCAAAGTCCGGAGAAGTAACCATTTTCTTAATCAGCTCAGCTACTGCATCATTTACAATATCCTGTCCCCATTGCTTATGGTAATCGCACTTATGTCCCGTGGTCCCAGTAGGATGCTTACAGGCATAATAGAAATAATCTCTATAAGTGCCACCTTTTAGATGTCTCTTACGATTTACATTACCATACATATTGGCACCACATCCCGGGCACTTTAAAATACCGGTCAAAATATGTTCGTGTTCAAGGCTATGCGTCTTAACGCGCTTCACTCCCGTAGTTTTTCTCTTATCCTGAGCCGCCTTCCATTCTTCTGCACCGATAATTGCTTCATGTTCTCCGTCTACAACCATGAATTCATCTTGTTTTACAACATGAAACTCATTTCTTTTTCCCTGGACCTTCTCTGTTTTTCTTCTTCCATAGGCTAATTTACCGCAGTAAACAGGATTATCAATTACACCTTTGACAAAGGATGCCGCAAAGCCATCAATCGTATTATTCTGGCGTTTCTTTTTCACATAACCGCTTTCGTTGAGAAACGCAGCAATTGCTGCTACTCCCATAGTTGTATTGATATATTTATCAAAGATAATTTTTATTACTTCCACTTCATCTTCCGCAATAAATAATGATCCATCTACAAGCTTATATCCATATGGAGCAAAACCACCATTCCATTTTCCTTCTCTGGCCTTCTGCTTACGACCTTCCATAGTCTGAACAAGAATATTGTCTCTTTCAATTTCTGCAACAGCTGATAGAACCGAAATCATAAGCTTGCCGGCATCCTTAGAAGAATCAATGCCATCCTCAACACAGATCAGATTGACTCCGAAATCCTGCATCTTTTGCAGTGAGCTAAGTACATCAGCGGCATTTCTTCCAAAACGAGAAAGCTTAAAAACAAGAACATAGTCAATATCATCTGTGCCTGCTTCAATTAGTTCAAGCATTTCCTTAAACTGTGGACGGCCATCAACATTTTTACCGGATTTACCTTCATCAGAAAACTCTCTAACTACAACCATGTCCTGATAATCAGCATATTTCTTAAGTTTTTCCTTCTGAGCATCTAAACTGAACCCATCGACCTGCATGGCAGTAGATACTCTTGTATATATGTAACATCGTTGCTTTTTCAAATAATCACTCCTCCAAAATATATATCAACCATTTTGCCAATGCCGACAAAATGGTTGAATACTATTGTTCCTCAATCCTATTGCTGATTTTTTCAGCCTCATTTAGGACTCGAAGTTGATACTCTGCAATCTCCTTCAACGCTTCGAATCTATCTTTCTTATCCATTCCCTCTCGAATCATTTGTGCGTTATGCGATTCAAGATTCGATAGAACAGTTAATTCATTTATTGTTGCATAATCCCTAACATTACTCTTTTTTGCAAGCTCTGGATTAGCCTCTCTCCAAGCTTTTGCAGTAAAACCAAATAATGCTACATTAAGTAAATCCGCCTCTTCTGCATAAGGAAGCCACTGTAAATCCTCACGATAATTGCATACAGGAATCAAATAATTCTTAACCGCATCCGTTTGAATTAAATAATTATTCTTGGATAGAAATCTCTTTGCATCCCATTCCAACTTCTGCAAATCATTTTCAGCTTCCTTTAGTCTTTGGAACTCTTTGATCAGGTACAATTTGAACACCGGACTGATAGCAGAAGCAAATTCAAATGCAATATCCTTATGCGCAAATGTTCCGCCGTATTTTCCACGTTTAACATACAGTCCAACTGCATTAGTTTTTTCTACCCATTCTGATACGCTTGGTGTAAACGTAACAAGTCCTGCCTCTTTTTTAAAGTGTTCAGATTCGAACACTTTAAAATTCGGATTATATATTTCTTCCCATGTTGATAAGAATTCCAAAGTGCTTCTATTTCTTAACCAATTTCGAATAACATCCGCAGCTCGCGAATTATCCGATTTAGCAGCTGCTATATCTGTAATACAGATATAGTCATCTATGTCTTCATACGATACCGTAACCGGTATTCCCTGAACTGTAATAACTCTATTCTTAGCCATTATTCTGTTCCTCCTTCGCCTTATTCATCTGCTCTGCCTTCACATAATACTCAAGCAGTCGCAGAAAGTACTTAGGAACACGCTTCTTTCCATGCTCCCAGTCACTAACTGTCATATAGGGAATTTCAAAGTACTCACAAAACTGATGCCTGTTCATGCCGGTACTTTCCCTTAGTTCAATTAAAATATCTTTTGCGTCTCTATCATCATTCATAATATAATCTGCCATATCTTTGCTCCTTTCACGCTAAGCGTCAATATTATATTATCACGCAACACGTGAATATTCAAGATTAAGTATATAATCCTGCCTGTCTCCAGACGCATTAGTCCACTCATATATCAATGCTACTTTCTGCGCGGTTCCAAGTTCTATGCTATCTCCATATTTCTCAATCATTCTTGCTAAAAAATCACAGCAGCGATTAAAGTCTCCCTGCTGTTGTCTTGTCATACTAATCATTATTTTCCTCCGTATTTTCTAATTAATGTTCTAAAAAGTCCGCTCATCTTGCTCACACTGCTCCATATATATCAGGCTGAGCAGCATGAGCAGGTATTTTACCTATATCAGTCAAACGGTGTTTTGCCGGCAACCGGCGTAAACTCCGCTTTGCATACATTGTGAAAGCCTCGACGATTACCAATACATTTCGCATCATAAATAAGTCCATATCTTTTCTGATTCTCCTTTATATAATGCAAAAAGCCGGCAGAAGCCCTCGGTTTTTCAAGGTTATCTTCACACCAGCTTACATAGATATTATAAAAATCCGTTGATGAAATCTTCTTCCCGATTTCAAATTGTAGATAACCTTCAGACTTCATAAATGCCAGGATATTATTTCCCTCCTCCTGTGCATCCACCAAATTCTGCTTGGCATCCACACTCTCCGTAAACACATAATTATTCGAAACAAGTCTTTGTAATCCTTCAAGTGCCCAAAGAAAAATCCCATCCCTTTCTTTCCTAAGTTTATCAATAAGATAAGGGTCATCTTCCCTACCATCAACCTTATCCTTCGTAGTCAGTATCAACTGTCTACGATAAAAGCCGTCCGTTTTATCATAAAGTGCATGAAGACCGCCATTACCAAATGCTATCAGCCTGGCATATACCACACCCTGAAAGCTCTGCTGGCCTTTACGCTCCAAATCAATCTGATCCTCCAGTGTAACGATACTTTTTATATGATTTGTCTGAGGCAAAGCTTCCAGCTTCATATCATCATCCACCGTAATCAACATATATTCCAGATTTGCTCTAGCAAACTTATCTACCTCTATTTTCTGTAAACTACAGGAATACATATTATTTCCAAACAATTCTCTAAGTACAAGACCGATTCGAGATTTTCCTTCTCCACCTTTTCCAATGATAAGCATCATTTTCTGTGCTTTCGTGGTTGGCAATAACATATATCCCATGTACTCCTGAAGCGTCAAAATGTCATCCGGATTTAAAAGTTCCTCCATAAACTTAAGCCACCTTGCCGGCTTTTCCACATCAGGATCATATATTACTGGTAATCGGTTAAGACAAAAATCTTTCTGTTCTGAAAATTCCCCATTCAAGAACAAGGTTCCATTTGCCACATGAATCCTATCCGTCTGGAGTGGCAGTGGTTCTGAGTACGCCTCCAGCTTAATCGTCTGCAACAATTGTTCCACTTTTCTTGCAAGCCCCGATGTTACATAAGGACGGACCATAGAATAAATATCATTCTTAATTCCAGATTCATCAGATACAATGCCATCAATTGTAAATAAAATCCCATGAATACAAATCATAGGATGCATTTTTAAATAGCACTCGGCAAATGCACCTTCAATTATTTTATCTTTATCATCCAGCCAATCCATGCTATACAGCTCTCTTCTCTGCGACTCGCTGCTCACCTTCTGCAATTCTGTAGTTAAAATGTCTTCTCTCAATAGTTTCAATCTCCTTTTTCAATTCTTCATAAATTTTCTTTTGTTCTTCTTCCGTGGATTCCAAAATAAAAAGCTCATAGTAATAATCCACTGTTTCAAAATCATCTACCGCTAACTTAAAAAGAGGACTCCAATCGGAATCCTCTACACTTTTTGGTGCATATTTAGTTTTCATTTCACGCAAATAGCTATGGAACTTTGATATTCTTTGGCAAAGCTCTCTCTTATCTTCTTCCCCTTTCCGGGCTTTAGATTTTTTCATTTCATAATTGCTTTCAAAAATTATTATGTTAAGATTACTCTTGTTTGTAACGCTTGTCAATCATTTTTATCTGTGGATGTACATTCTTGTCATTTTTGGGTCATCATCACCTTGAACCATACATAAAAATTCCCATCCATATCGTTCATAGAAGCCAATATGATCCGTCACCAAATATAAAGGCGTTACTCCTTTATTTCTCATATCATCAACAACTTTGTTTAGCAAATTCCCAGCTAGTCCCTTTTCTCGATGTTCTTCTTCAGCATATACGGCGCATACATTTGGAGTCAAATCCTTTCTATCATGAAAGTCATTTTCTATTACCCCAAGTCCTGCGACAATGGATTCATCATATAAGCATATATACCAACCATACTCGGTTTTTCCTGATAAATACGCTTTCATACACTCCAGGTATGCCTCTGCCGGCACACCCCATTTACTATGAAACCACTCAGCTGCAATAGCTACTAATTCCGGCCGTTCTCTTAATGTTATAATTCTATAATTGTTCGTATTGTTAATATCCTCCAATAATATGAAAGGCAGGCTAAAATAGCCCACCTTATCTCTAATTCTTAATCAAATTCAGCACTATTATATCTTAAAAATCCCACTTGCACTTTTCTTCACAACTTGCCAGATTTTCTCTTTCCTTCGCGAACGATTCTTTGAATACTTTTCTCCGAAAGTGAAAACTGCATGGCAAGACTGGCAATAGAACTACCACCTTGATATTTCTGGCTAATCTCGTGATTTCGCTGTATCAGATATTGTCTTGTATCAGTATGACTTCCCCACTCCTTTTTAGATGTGCTGGGAATATATATTGCTTTTCCATTTACATATTGCTGAATAGTTTCTATTAATTCTTTTGGCAGAACCTCTTCTGCTCTAATATAGCTCATAGTATCCTCCTAAATATAATTTCTTAGGATTCATCTGAGCTTAACTATTCTTTTTATTTTAAGCTCAGACTACTGAGCAAAAACATATCTTTTTTTCATAAATAAAATGCCCCTTTCCTTTATTAAAAAGACTTCCCCAAGCAATTAACATCACCATTATTTAGTCCGCATTTTTTATAAAACTCTATATTATCATTTATGGAAATAAGTTCTATTGTATAAATATCCTTTACTTTAAGTTGCTCTTCTAAGGCACTAAGCAGCTTACGCCCTACTCCTTTTCTCTTCCACTTTGGAGCAACAAAAATTTCTGAAACAAAGAACATATCATAGTCTGCATAAGGATCCACAAATCCCAAAAGACCACCTATAATTTCACCGTCTTCTACTGCAGCTAAACCCAGGGCTTCAAATCCACACAAAATGGACTGCACTCTTCTTACTGCCTTTTCCTGAACCCAAGCCTCATTCCAAGGCTCCTCTGAATATGCCTGTCCCATTACTCCGGCAAGCTCCTCGATATCATTATGATTAACTACTCTTATCTCCATTTATTTATCCTCCTGGCCTCGTATTACATAAAAGCGATACAATTCTTCTTTTTCATCATCAATATCTTTGTACATTTTCTTTTCTATTAAGTTGAAACCAGATTTCTCTGCTACTTTCCATGATGGTGTATTCGCATCGAGAATAGTTGCTATTATTTCAGACTCACTATATTGTTTAAAGAAAAACTGAACATATGCATTTATCGCCTCTGTCATATATCCTTTTTTCCTAAAAGGTGTTCCTATAAAATAACAAATACCAACCTTATCCACATCTTCATAATATGTAGAACCAACAGAGCCTATGACCTCTTCTGTTTCTTTTAGTATAACAGTGCAAGGTATATAATTTTCTCTTGGATTATCATTATTTGTTAATTTTAAAGCCTCTTCAATCCAATCATTGATCCACTCTGAACAATTAGCATCAAACCCAACTTGACTAAGACTCCCATCTTGAGACATACCAGAAAAGATAATCTCGTCTCCGCGCTGTATGGATCGAATAATCAATCTATTAGTTTCTAGCCACATTTAAATCACCTCTTCTGATTAAGTATAAGTTCCATCCTAATATATGAAAACCTCAATTTTAATTATAAATAAACTTGCTCCAGTATGTTTATATCATCTGAAACGCCTTCAGTGCCTCCACAATTGCCTCTTCCTTCTCCTTCGGGCACCGTGGCTGTCTAGCATCCTCCGACTTTGGCAAATTGAAATTCTCAGCCAATTCAATACCACATTTCCGTTTTACCTGAGCAATATAGAGATTCGAAACCTTCATCCCATCATTATGCTCTGCAACATACTTCTTTATCTTTTCATAGGTTGCCTTTGTCTCTGCTGAAGTACCTTCCAATTCAGCAACATCAATATCCACATCAATATAATCATCCGGCTTCTGACGGAGTTGGGAAAGAAGAACAACCGTCTCCACATGTTTCGTAAACGGAAAAAGATCAAACGGTGTACACTCTTTCATCCGGTATCCATGCTTTGTCAGATACTTCAGATCCCGCACCAGCGTTTCCGGACCACAGGATACATACACGACTTTATTCGGAGCCAGTCGCACTACAGAGGAAAGAAACGCCTCATCGCTTCCCGTACGCGGCGGATCCATAATGACCACATCCGCATGTTCTCCTTTTTCTGCCATCTCTACCATAAATTGTCCGGCATCTTCATTATAAAAAGTAACATTGTGAATATGATTGCGCTTTGCATTGGAGATAGCATCCTTTATCGCATCACGGTTTAACTCCACTCCGATCACATGCTTTGCGCGGCTGCTGGCAATCAACCCGATCGTGCCCGTACCGCAGTACGCATCGATCACAGTTTCTTTTCCCGTCAGTTTGGCACAGGAAATGGCTTTCCGGTAGAGTTTTTCTGTCTGCTGCGGATTTACCTGATAAAATGAAGTCGGTGAAATACGAAATGTGCATCCGCACAGTTCATCCTCAATAAATCCTTTTCCATAAACCGTAATATTGCGCTCCCCGAGCACCATGCTGGTCTTGCGGTCATTGACATTGATCACTACTGTACTGATCCCCGGGAACTTCTTCCGCAGTGCCTTGACAAAATTATTTTTGGATGGAAGGATCGGAGATACCAGTACAAGCACCACCATAATCTGTCCGCTGTGATAGCCCTTTCGCACCAGCACATGACGCAGCAGCCCATATCCGGTATCCTCATCATATGCACGAATCCGGAAAGAACGCATCATATTTTTGATTTCACGGATAATGGCATCTGCCTGTGCATCCTCGATCTGGCACTGCTCTACATCCACGATGTCATGCGAATGTTTCTCATATACGCCTGCCACAATATGTCCGCGTTTATTGCAGGAAAAAGCCGCCTGTACTTTATGCCGATAGTGGTATGGATCGTCCATCCCGATGATTGGATTGATCTTTCCAAACGGTTCCATGAGTTTGCGCATGTAACTCTGCTTTTTGGAAAGCTGCTGACTGTACAAAATTCCCTGATAGTCACATCCTCCGCATCTTTTTGCGTAAATGCAGTGTTCGCCTGTTTTTTGTATCTGGCTTATGTTCGGTTTTCTATCCGTTTCTCTTCCCCTGTTCCTCTCTTTTTTCATCTTCTGTCCCGTTGTTTTTTTCTGTCCTATTTGCATATTTTCCAACTTCCTGTACTTGATTTTTAAAGTTCTTTCTCGTAGCACCACCAGTCCTCGTCAAATAAATCGCTCTCTCCCACTACGTCAAAATGCAGTTTTTCATAAGAACGGAGCGCTTTTTTATTTGTCTTACACACGAGAAAATGTACACTCCTTTTCCCCTGTTTTTTCAATTCTTCCATGCCATGCTGCAGAAGCTGCCGGGCAATTCCCTGATTCTGCATATCGGTGCGTACCCCGAGTCTGGAAAGCTCCGCAGACGGCTGCAGTGTTTTGGACCAGCAGGTGAGTGCTTCCACCTGCGGATCTTCATCCACTGTGATCGTGCCAATGATTTCTCCATCTTCATTTTCCATACAAAAAAGAGCATTTCTTTTCATATCATAATCAAATTCCTGTTCTCCTGGATACCCATTGCCCCATGCGCAGTATGGAGTACCGATCAGCGACTGATACAGCGCAAGAATTTCTTCCTTATCGTCCTGCTTAGCTTTTCGAAACTTCATTTTTCCTCTTTTCATCCTTCGCTTTCGATTTTCTTTCTCAACTATGCCATAATGCTCTCTAAAATGCAAGTATACTGCCTTTTTCATTTTTTTACCCAAAACACCCCGGCAGCCGTTTTTATAACGGATACCGGGGTGCAATGTCATTAAGTTAAGAATTTTGACATAATTATAAAACACATCATATTTGCAATTGTTTGATAAATATGATGTGTTTTTTTCTTTTATCTATTTTGTAGCACAACAAAAAGACAGATTGTTTATCTGTCAAAAAAAACTTATAATTATCTATGATTAAGCCACTCTATATAGAAAGCTTACAGATGCCTGGGGTTTGACTTTGCGAGGGTCTTTTCGACCAGGTCTTACTGGTAATACATGCTTTTCTATTAGGTTAATCACATCAGGTGGACTAAGATTGCGTTTATTACGGAGATATTCTCTACAAATATAAATGGCGATTGTAAAGTTCACCTGTTTTGTTTTATCATTGTTTTTCATTTGTTTTATTACATGTGTTGTTATTAATTCGCAATAGTTATACAAAAGTAATCGTGCATATATTTCTTGTTTAATAAAATCTGGTTTTCGTGCATGGAAACTTGTTAATCCTATGGCATATTTTAATTCTCTGAATGAAGTTTCTATTCCCCATCTCAAATGATAGATTTCCTTTATTTTTTTTACATCAAAAATATTTCTATCAAGATTTGTAATTATTATTTCATAAGAATTAGACCCTATAGGAAATCTAATAATACGAAATGATAATTCGTATGTTTTATCACTTTTTCGTGGAAGATAATCAAACACTTGATTTACAGGCATCCACTTATAGCCTGCATTTTTTGTGGTCTTTGTATTTTTCCTCGAAAAAATCTGAGTGATATCTATATCAAACTCATCATTTGGAGGAAGATTTAACCCAGATGCAATTCCATTACTATTTTTATCTTTGACACGTATAGCGAATTTCCATCCTTTTTCAATTGCATGTGCAAAAATGTTATAGTTTTCATATCCTCTATCAGCAACAAGAATAACATTCTCTAGTTTCGATCTGTCAATCATTGTTGCACATGCTCTAAACTCGTTGTAATCCGCTGCTGTTTGCACTAAAACATCGGTGTATATACGATTCAAAACATCATAAAAGGCATTTAGATGTAGTTTATTAACAATTGAACCATGCTGATTACGTTCCCAAAAAGTTTCTGGATCCTTTTGATTGGTTGCAATGGTCAAGTTACTTCCATCACATGCAATTAAACGATAACCATGATAATTATTAGTAGTTGGAAGGTTGTCATCCGTAAAAGATTTAAACAAATATTCAAAAGCCTCTGGAAGTACTTTTGAACGTTGTTGCGTAAATGCTGACACAGACGGAGTATTTTTGTTAAAATCAAAGAAATCAAGTAGTTCTTTACTCATAGTAGCTCCACCCGAATTCATCATGATTCCTATAAAAGTTTTGAAATCAATTTTCCGTTTTCGAGAGAAATCGACATTGGGGTTTCGAAGAAATAAACATGGATTGTTAGCTAATTCCGAAATATGATTCTTTAGAGAATCTGAAACTTGATTAATATAATTGCTCATATGCGTTACCTCCTTGCAATCAAGATGTTCTTAATTACAAGGGCCGCTTTCGCTACCTCATTATCATTCAATAGCGAAAGCGGCCGCACATTTCGAATCATATGTCAAGCATTTATTACAAAATAAAAAGACCCTAGCATCATTTCTGATGCTAAGATCTTGATTGGTCATCTTAACTTAATGACATTGTACCGGGGTGTCTGTTTTCTATAGCCGGGTGTACTTATACCTGAATACGATCTGCAATCTCATTTCCCATGGCAAACCGTTCTCCATTGGCACCGATGATCAGCCCATTGGATAATTTCTGAATCACCTGTACGCTGCCACCTTCTTCTACATGATGGCGGTGCAGGAATTCTACAACTTCCGGTAATCCGAATAACCACTGAATGGTATAATTTTCACCAACTTTTGCTTTTGATAATGCCTGCATAATGCTCCCTCCTTCTATAGCTCCTCCATTCGGTTACCACTATTATATGGAGTTTATACCCGGTTAGTCAATCGAGAGCTTTCTCCTTTTATTATAACCGAAATAAGTCATCACTGATCTGAAAACATGACATGTTATAAATTATGAACCGTTTTACACTTTTCCTTGCATCAACTCATAAGATATGTTATATTATGCGTAGAAAAAGGGAAAGCCAGAGAAGCGGTTTACCCGAATATATTAAGTAACTGTTTTATCAACAGCCGTCATTATTCGCAGTAATGGCGGCTATTTTCGTTTTCCCTTGAAAATCGTGTAGCACAATCCAACAAGGGCGCAAATGAACTAAGAGGATTTGCTTATTTCGAGATATTTTTCTATAAAAGTGTGTCAAAAGGTGTGTCAGTCTTTTATTTCATATCAGAGAATTGTTCCGGAACCCCTATAAATAAGCATTCTTCGGATTATTTCTCATCCACCACCTGAAAAATAAAAAATTTAAGATAATAGCTCTCCGGCACATTCGCAGAATTTGCCCACAAAATCGGATGATCCGGTGCCTGCGTACGGAATTCCACCTGACGCAGCCGTTTGTGTGCCGCCTTTGCAGCTTCCTTCACCGTCTTTGCCAGCAGTTCCTGTGTCATAAAATGGGAACAGGAACAGGTTGCCAGGTATCCGCCGTCTTTTACCAGCTTTAACCCTTTCATATTGATCTCCCGATAACCTTTGATGGCATTCTTCGTGGCCTCACGGGATTTCGTAAATGCCGGCGGGTCGAGAATGACTACATCATACTTTTCTCCGGCTTCTGCCAGTTTCGGAAGCTCGTCCAGTACATTTGCACAGCGAAAATGTACCGTATCTTCCAGATGATTACGCACGGCATTGGCATTTGCCTGCTGCACCGCATATTCCGAAATATCAAGTCCCGTCACATCGGAAGCACCTGCGATTCCTGCATTCAGTGCAAACGTTCCCATATGTGTAAAACAGTCCAAAACTCTCTTTCCTTTACAGATCCGCTGCATTGCCAGCCGGTTATACTTCTGGTCCAGGAAAAAGCCCGTCTTCTGACCATTTACCACATCGACCAGATAGTGCACGCCATTTTCCGTGATCTCCACCTCTGTATCAAATGTTTCCCCAATAAATCCTTTCACCTTCGGAAGTCCTTCTTTCCTGCGCTCATTGGCGTCACTTCTCTCATAGACTCCACGGATAGAAATACCGTCCTCTTTCAGTACCCCTTTTAATAATGAAACGATTGTTTCCTTGAACTGCTCCATACCGAGTGCCAGACATTCCACCACCAGCACATCCTCATACTTGTCAACCACCAGTCCCGGCAAAAAATCCGCTTCCCCGAAAATCACACGACAGGAAGATGTATCCACCGTTGTCTTCCGGTATTCCCAGGCATTCTTTACACGCATACGAAGAAAATTCTCGTTAATCTCCTGATCCACATGACGGGTCAGCATGCGGATACGGATCTTCGAATTCTGATTGATAAATCCCTTTCCCATCGGATATCCGTCAAAATCATGTACCGTCACCACATCTCCATTGGTAAATGTCCCCACAATCGTATCAATCTCATTATCAAAAATCCATGCGCCACCCGCCTTGATCGTGCGGCCTTCTCCCTTTTTTAAAGTAACAATTGTATGATTCTCCATCTTCTTTTCCTTCCTGTAAATATTTTCTTCATAGAGATACCATGTGCGATGTCGAACATTTGAGGACATATACACAATATCTTCTTTTCGCTGTCCCAGCTTCGTTTTCGTTTGGGACATATACACAATATTTCTTCTTTTATGTCCCGGTTTCGTTTTCGTTTGGGACATATGCACAATATTTCTTCTTTTATGTCCCACTTTTATTTTCGTTCGGGACATATACATAATATCTGCACTTCTATATCCCATTTTTAACGCTTTCCGGGACATATCAGTGGAAACTTTTTCTATATATCCCACTCTGACTCTTCTTCGGGACTTTTCAACTTAAAAATCTTCCATATATCCCTGCCCTGTCTATCTTAGAATTTTTTCTCTCAAATATCTTCTATATGCCCTCTCCCTGTCTACCTCAGGACTTTTTCCCTTAAAGTGTACCACAGAATAATTACGTTTTCCAGCACTCCCCATTGTTTTTGAAATCCATAAATGTTATAATGTTGTTAATAAATTAACGAAGTTGTTGTATTTCTGTTCACAACTTCACGCTAAGACATACAAGGAGGTCTTATACGAATGGATTTTTCAGAAGAATACAGACAGAAGCTCGTTTCAGCAGACGAAGCCGTAAAAGTAATCAAATCCGGTGACTGGGTAGACTATGGCTGGTGTACCAACACCGTAGATACACTGGACAAAGCACTTGCCAAGCGTACCGATGAACTGAAGGATATCAACCTGCGTGGCGGAATCCTCTTAAAACCGCTTGCCGTATTTGAGCGCGAAGACGCCGGCGAGCATTTTACATGGAATTCCTGGCATATGTCCGGAATCGAACGTCATATGATCGCACGTGGCTGTGCATTCTACAGCCCGATCCGTTATTCCGAGCTCCCTCGTTATTACCGTGAGCTGGATTGTCCGGATGATGTGGCAATGTTCCAGGTTGCTCCAATGGACAAGCATGGATACTTCAACTTCGGACCAAGTGCTTCCCATCTTGGTGCGATGTGTGAGACAGCCAGACATATCATCGTAGAAGTCAACGAAAATATGCCGCGCTGCCTTGGCGGAACAGAAAACGGTATACATATTTCCAAAGTCAATGCAATCGTAGAAGGCTCCAATCCTCCAATCGGAGAACTCGGTGCCGGCGGTCCTGCTACCGAAGTAGACCAGAAAGTTGCACAGCTGATCGTAGACCAGATTCCAAACGGTGCCTGCTTGCAGCTTGGTATCGGTGGTATGCCAAACGCAGTCGGTTCCCTGATCGCACAGTCCGACTTAAAGGATCTTGGTGTTCACACAGAAATGTATGTAGATGCATTCGTAGACATTGCCAAAGCCGGAAAGATTACCGGTGCCTGCAAAAACATTGACCGCTACCGTCAGGTATATGGTTTCGGTGCCGGAACCAAGAAGATGTATGATTATCTGGATGAAAATCCAGAACTGATGAGCGCACCTGTCAGTTACACCAACGATATCCGCTCCATCGCAGCACTGGACAACTTCATCTCCATCAACAACTGTGTAGATATCGACCTGTTCGGACAGATCAGTGCCGAGTCTTCCGGAACCAAACACATCAGTGGTGCCGGCGGACAGCTTGACTTCGTTCTCGGTGCTTATATGTCCAAAGGTGGAAAGAGCTTTATCTGCTGTTCTTCCACATTCACGGATAAGAAAGGTGTTATGCATTCCCGCATCCGCCCGACCCTGGCAGAAGGTTCCATTGTCACAGACACCCGTGCAAATACCCACTATGTCGTTACCGAATATGGCATGGTCAATGTAAAGGGATTATCTACCTGGCAGAAGGCAGAGGCTCTGATTTCCATTGCACATCCGGACTTCCGTGATGATCTGATCAAAGAGGCAGACCAGATGCACATCTGGAGACGTTCCAACCGATAAGAACACCGTTTGTTCACAATTTATTCATATTGCAAAAAAACCTCGTTTTTAACGGGGTTTTTTTATAAATTTTACCTCTTGTCTTTACTATCCTTTTTTAGTAATCTATAGTTCGAGTAAAGGAGAGGTAAAGATGAAGAAATTTTTTAGTATTATCAAAGAAAAACTATTCACCAGAGTTGAAAAACAACATTCCGAAGCTTACCTGCGTCGGATCTCATTTCTGAATAAATATTCCCTGCTGTTCCACATGTTGATATCCTGTGGGATCGTATTTATGGTGGAGGTTCTTTCCCGAAGGAGTTTTCTCTCGGCATGTTCCTTCGTTGGGATGCATACCGGTGCATTTTTTTATAATGCCTTTATTGTATTTGCATCCTTAAGCTTTGTTTATCTGTTCCGCAGACGTGCATTCTGGCGGATCATTATCAGCGGTTTCTGGGTGCTCCTTGGAATCATTAACGGATGCATCCTTTCAAACCGTGTAACACCGTTTGGCTTTACAGACCTTAAATGTATCAATGATCTGTTTGCCATGAACAATACCAACTATTTCACGGCAGAAGAAGCTACCATCGTAGTCATCGGGCTCGGTCTGTTCCTTCTGTTTTGTGTTGCGCTCTTCATTAAAGGACCGCGCTATCAGGGCAAGACCCATAAAATTGTTGTAGTAGGTGCCATTGTATCGGTACTGTTTGTCGGTCTTCCTGTTACAACCTCTGCTGCACAGAATGCCAATGTTGTTGCAAGTTACTTCTCCAACATTGCACAGGGATATGAAAACTACGGTTTTATCTATGGATTCTCTTCGAGTGTGGTAGACCGTGGAATGAGCAAGCCGGATGACTACTCCGAGCAGAAAATTGCTTCGATTGAAAAAAATGTAAATGACACAAAAAAAGAAACAACTGTCACCAAAAAGAATGCACCAAATATTATCTGTATTCTTCTTGAATCATTCTGTGATCCGGATGAGATCAAGTTTCTGAATTATAATCAGGATCCGATTCCTACCTTTCACAATCTCGAGAAGAACTACACGAGTGGTTACCTGACAGTTCCGGTTGTTGGCGCAGGAACCGCAAACACTGAGTTTGAAGTTCTCTCCGGTATGAGTATGCAGTACTTCGGAACCGGCGAGTATCCGTATAAAACAATCCTGAAAAAGACAGACTGCGAGAGCACTGCTGCTGATCTGGCTTCCATCGGATATGGAACCCATGCCGTACATAACAATGGCGGTAACTTTTACAGCCGTGTCAATGCCTTTTCCATGATGGGATTTGATACTTTCACCAGCAAGGAACTGATGAACATTCAGAGTTATACGCCAAACGGAAGCTGGGCTACCGATGATATTCTTGTTCCTGAAACAATCAAAACCTTAGATTCCACTCCGAATCAGCCGGACTTTACCTACACCATTACCGTAGGTACACATGGTGATTATCCAAAGACTCCGGTTATCGCAAATCCGGTATATACCGTCAGCGGTGTGGATGATGAAGAAAAGAAAAACCAGTGGACTTATTACGTCAACCAGTTAAATGAAGTAGATACATTCCTGAATGATCTGATTACAGAGCTCTCCAAGAGAGATGAAGATACCATCGTGGTAGCGTTCGGTGATCATCTTCCAACTATGGGTCTGGAAGACTCCGATATGAAATCCGGTGATATCTACAAGACAAAATATGTCACATGGAATAACATGGGATTAAAGAAGCAGGATGCAGACCTGTATGCATACCAGCTGATGGCAAGCATTACGGATTCCACAGGTATTCATGAGGGAACCATCTTAAATTACCATCAGACCCAGATGAACAACACAGACCACACTGCATATCTGGACGGACTGGATAATCTGCAGTATGACATTCTTTACGGAAACCGTTACTGCTATGATGGCAAAGACAAATACCCTGCAACCGACATTGTAATGGGAATTGACGATGTAACGGTATCTGAGACGTCGGATTCCATCGGCGGATCGGAAGTGTTTGTCTATGGAAACAACTTCACCAAGTGGAGTAAGGTATTTGTAAATGACGAGAAAGTCAATACAACCTTCAGCAATTCCGGTTGTCTGATTATTCCAAAAGACAGTGTCAAAGACGGTGATACCATTAAAGTGTGCCAGATGGGTTCCAACAGTACGATTTTCCGTGAATCCAACACGTACACATACAAAGATCCTGCTGTGGAAGAAACCGTTACGGGAACAGAGTCGGACAGCAATACCGAATCTACAGTTTCAGAAAGCCAGAAATAAGCAAAAAAGACCTGCCAGTGATTTATTTTTCACTGACAGGTCTTTTCTTGTCTTAAATCGTCTTCAGCGCATCCACAGCGACATCCAGATACGGATTTTCCATCTCATAGAATGCACCGGCATCCGCAGCTTTCGCATATGCCGGATCCAATGGCAGTTTGCCTAAAACTCGGGTTCCTTCTTTTGCGGCAACTTCGTCAATGTTGCTCTCTCCAAACAGTGCGATCTTCTTTCCACAATCCGGGCATTTCAGATAACTGAAATTTTCCACCAGTCCAAGCACCGGTATATGCATCATATTTGCCATGTGGAAAGCTTTCTTTACGATCATCTGTACCAGTTCCTGTGGAGATGTAACAATAACGATACCGTCCACCGGAAGGGACTGGAACACGGTAAGCGGTACATCACCGGTTCCCGGTGGCATGTCCACAAACAGATAGTCCACATCGCCCCAGACAGCCTCATTCCAGAACTGTTTCACAGCCCCTGCAATCACAGGTCCTCTCCAGACAACCGGTGCCTCTTCATCTTCCATCAGAAGATTGATGGAAACGATTTTGATTCCTTCTTTTGTCTCATACGGATACATTCCTTTTTCGTCACCGACCAGCTGACCGTGTGCTCCAAACATCTTCGGAATGGACGGTCCGGTAATATCGGCATCCAGAATTCCCACTTTATATCCTGCTTTTGCCATCTGTACCGCCAGGGAAGAAGTGACAAATGATTTACCGACACCACCCTTTCCGCTGACCACTCCAATCACATGTTTGATATTGGAATATGCATTCATCGCTTCGAGCATACTCTGCGGATTCTGAGAATTATGGGAACATCCCTCACAGCTTTCTTTGGAACAGGATGATGCTCCGCTGCAACTTGAATTTTCTGGCATAATGATAGCCTCCTTGTTAATTATTTAATGATTTATTTATATAGACTGCCCAGTCTTTGGAATGGGTAGTATATGAAATAAGCTTTTCCGATAATTTTATCTTTGCTGACATAGGTATGATCCCAATATCTGGCATCATAGGAATCATTCCGGTTGTCTCCAAGCACCAGATAACTGTCTTTGGGAACCTCAAACTCAAACGGTCCGGTTGCCTCTGTCCATGTCTCTTTCAGGTAATCCTCCTTCAAAGGAGTCTCAGAGTCATTGATATAGATTTTCGCATCCTCAATGGTAACCTTTTCTCCGGGCAGACCAATCACACGCTTGACGTATTTTTGCGTTTCGTCATCCGGGAACCGGAAAATCACGATATCTCCTCTCTTCGGTTCTGAAAACTGATACGCCAGCCGCAGCCCGAACAGGTCATCGCCCGGTTCAATGGTATGCTCCATCGATCCGGTCGGGACTGTTGCATTGATGATCACGTAATTCTTCAAAACCATCGCCAGCGCGAAGGCTGCCAGCAGAGTGACTACCCAGCTGAGCACTTCCCGCAGAGGCGAAGAAGCTTTCTCCTTTCCCTCGCCCTTTGGATCATTGTCCATCTTTATTTCTTCTGTTGACATTTCTTTTTTCTCTTCCATAATCACTCTACTCTCTTGGTGCAAACCACCAGTCAATAAAATCTTCCCTGCGGAAAACCAGTCCCACAAGTCCCAGATCGACACGTTCTTTCTGTGTCAGGGTCTGCGCAATAAATTCATTCACAGATACATCAAAATCGCCTTCCAGGCACCAGATACAGCTCACTGTCGGCACATTCTCCTGATTTTTCCAGTCATCTACGAACGAACCGCCGAAATCAACAATCTTATTCCAACGATGCTGCGTATTGATAACCCGCTGCTTGATATTCTCATAGATGACCTCCATCATCCGGTGAACTTTCGGGTGATACATCACAGGCTCAAGAATCCTTAAGAGTCGGTGCTTTGGATTGACACGTAGTTCCAGCGTTCCGTTTGCCGTATTCGTCACCATACAGAAAATCTCGTTATCCGGAAACGTTTCCGGCCGCAGATGATACTGATAACGATATGGTACCACACTTTTTATCATATGGAAATCTGCATCCATTTCTTCATATATAACACCCGGACATTCACTGCTTATCACATAGTGCATGCTACCCTGATAAGGCGCCAGAAGCTGGCAGAACAGATCCCGGTTCTTTTCGAATACAATCAGCTGGTATTCTGCCAGAAAACGCCGGAAATCCATAATATGGTTCTGCCTATAATATGTAAACAGCCCCTTGCTGATAAATGCAATCCTTATGCTTTTTCCGGTATAACCCTGAATAATTGTTGCAACCGGAAGTTCAATCTCTCTCCCTTTTAAATAAACTTCCACTGTGACAGCTTTGCCAAGCAGCTGCATCTCTTCTTCATACTCTGTCAGAACCGGCTGCTGTCCGCTGGCAATATACTGGTTCAGTCCCAGCGGATTGGATGCAAAATGTTCTACAATCCGTCTGCCGATCAGCCTGCGCAGCTCCGTCAGATTTTCATCATGCGCCACATCATCCCTTGCCAGCCGCAATGTCAGGAATTTTTTCCGTAAATGCAGATGATACGTCATATGCCTGAGCCACTCCGGTTTTAACCCCAGATCTTTCTTTTCATCGGTCACAAGAAACCCCTGCTGATACAGGCAGGATGTCCCGATCAGTCCCTGATGTTTGGAATTATAAATCCAGATACACCCCTCCATCAGTTCATCCATGATACGAATCGATATGATTCCAAGAATATCCGCGAACGGATTGTCCATGATATGATTCTGTTCCCGCAGCGTCACGCTTTTTTCATCAAAGGAAATCTGAATGGGAAATGGCTGATACAGCATATAGTGCTGTACTGCGTGCACCAGCCTCTGAAGGGACAGATTCTTCGCATATTTCGGCCGTAACACCAGCGTAATTCTGGTTCCGGACTGTTCGCGGTTGGAATTGATATATTCCATTGTTTCCGCCCCTTCTATCCATTTTGCGGTAACCGGTTCTAACGTCTGGCGATCCGTAACATTCCACGCGGTATTTACCGATTTGTCCTTTCTCGACTCAATCAACAGTGCCCGTGCAACCATAAAACCGGAAAGCATACCGACTCCAAACTGCGCCACCGGTTCATAGTGAAGCTGCTGTGTAGAAAAATCCTCGCTCTGATAAAAACTCACTCCGATTTTGGCGACATACTGCTCAATATCCCTGGCATTGATTCCGATTCCGTTATCCTCAAACACCAGACGCTGCGTTTCGGAATTATACTGAATGGAAATTTGAGGAGAATACGGATTTCGCATGGAATTTAAGGCTCTTGCCTCCTCCATCTCCAGAAACTCTGTTCCCCAGCTCCATTCCAGCGCCGCCCTGGTATTGCATGCATCAATGGCATTTTGAAGAAACTCCCGGATATAGGCATCCGGATCTCCGTAAAACTGCGTACTTGCAAAGGTCGATATGATATTTTCCTGATCCATACCTACTTTGCACTGTTTCATAGCTGTTCCTCATTTAATAAAATTGCCTGAACCACAAACCGCTTATCTGCCTGTCTGCTCACACAGGTTGATAAAGTCAGCAGATGACTGTCCACCGAAAGCTGGATTTTGTCCTTTACCTCCGGCGAATTCTTGGATTTTTTCACAATGCTTTCAAGATAACTTACACGTCCCTCTTTCGTTGAAAAGTCATTGGTGTGCAGAATATGTGCATCGTCCGTCTTATATGCCGCAAAAATCTCATACACGAGCACCTTTTCCTTTGTATACACATATATATACGGAAAATTGTTAAAAAATGTCTGGTCTTCATAGTTGTGGAGAGAAGCAAACATTGTGTCATTGCGCATATTGTGCCCATACACGACAGTATCAAAATCCGTAAACTCTTTACTGTTTGCCTTCTCTGTATAAATACATCCAGGATATCCCCTGGTACCATTCATATTGTAATTCAGATAATAGGAATCATCACTCGGATGCTGTAACACCGGATAATCCACCCCGGTTCCCGGAATGTAGATCCATGCGTAAATATCCTGATTGACTCCCTTTAATTTTTTCCAGTTTAAATTTTTCTGTGGAATTTCTATTCCTTTTTGTTCCAGTTCGCTGTCTTCGGTCTGCACTTCCTGTGCCACATTCTCCGTCTCAGTCTGCGTATCTGACGGAATATTGATCTGATTATCATTCACCTGATTCTGCAGATCATTTACCTGGGCAGAAAGCTTTTCATATTCTTTCTGTGCATTCTTCTGAACCATCCAGCTTCTTCCAAATATTATGAGTACCACGATCAATACAACTGCCAGAACAATGGTCAGAATTTTATAGATATTGATCGTTCTGTCGTTCTTTCTTTCCTGTCTTTTCATAAAATAGTTTTCTTTCTTTAAAATTGAGGCAGGGCGGCAGATTCCATTCCACCGCCCTCACGTGATGCCATGCATCACCTATCCATAGACCTACATGCTAAATAAAATTGTATCCAGTGAGATTAATTCTTACGTGCTTTTCTTCCGCATACAACAATACCTGCTGCCGCAAATACTGCAACGAACGGAAGTGCCGGAAGCGCTGCCCCGGTTTTCGGAGATGTCTTATAGGAAACAGATCCGGAAACGGATGTTCCTTTCTGACTTCCTGCTCCACTTTTGCCATTGACACGGGCAGAAGAACTCTTTGTGGAAGTATTCCGTACGGAATTCTTTCCATCGGTATAACCATCTGTATAACCGTCATCATAATCATCCTCGAAACTGTCCTCTCCATCGTCATAAGACTGTGGATAGTTTACTGTCACATTCTGATTTACACTAACCGGATTATACTGATTATTGGTCTGTGAGTTGTTCTGGTTGTTGTTGTTTGTCTGGCTGCTGCTGTTGGAATTGTCATTTACATTGGAATTTGTATTTGATCCCTGGGAATTTTCATCCTTTGACGGATCTGTTGTAACGGTAGGATTCACATTTGAACTGTACCTTACAACTATAACCGGTGAAAATGAATATAATGTAACCGTGACTTTGCCATTGGAAACGCTGTCCGGCTTTACCGTCTGCCAGCTTCCGCTTTTTAATTTATGTAATACATAAACATTGTCTCCAGCCTTAATTCCACTTGCACAAATCGTTACTTTGATTCCTTTGGATGTATTCGTTGCAGACGGAACACTGATATCAGACATGGCCATGACGGTTGCACTTCCGTTCTGTGCACTTGCCACAGCATTTGCCTGACGGTTTCCCTCGCGGTAAACATCTTTGTCCACACCCTTGGAAGAAACCGTGATAAGCTCATTGTTTGCATTATAACCGCTGCTTTCAACGGTTGTTGCATTATTCAGCTCATTGGTTCTTTGAACCAGTGCCGTATCACTTGTTGGTGATGGATCTGCAAACACGGTTGTGCCCATTGTAAATACCAGCATCATAGCTGTCACAACTCCTGTGAAAATTTTCTTTTTCATCGCAATCTACCTCCTTTCCACGTAATATAAACTGCATGTAACTCTATCTATATCAAGTGCGCGCGCACTGGATACCTTATTGTACGGGTGTATAAAACACCTTCATAATGAGTTCTTCCATGGCATCTTCATCGACATGGTACTCCTCATACCGTTTCCCGTCAATCGGTTTTCCTTCCACCGTTTTTCCGGGAACCGTATACATCTGGTCTTCTGAAAAACCGTAATTCATCAGCTGCTCAATCATACTTGTGAAATCCACACTGGTTACCAGATAATCGGAAACAGAATTGTAAATTTCTGTCACCTGATCCGGGTTTTCTGTGGATACTTTTTTTAATTTATCCATATAGGCAACAATATACTGTTCTTCGCGCTGCAGACGCTTTGTTGCACTGTCATATTCTTCGGTATCCCTTCCATGCAGGTAATAATAAGCCTGCGTCCCATTCAGGGTTACTTTTTGCCCTTTCTTCAAATTCACACCGGCTTTTGGAAACGAAATATCCTGCTGTACAGTCACTTCCACTCCTCCCACAGCATCATTCATCTGTGGGATTCCCCCCATATTCATCGCAAGATAACCGCTGATCGGAATATTTTGAAACAGGCCGGAAACCGCATCCACGGTTTTGCTGCAGCTGAGGCGCTTACCGTCCCCGAATGCATGCTGCAGACAGATCTGAGTTTTAAGCGGTCCCATATCAATACCTTCTTCATCACACAATTCGATATCTGCCATCGTGTTTCGATTGATGGAAATGACCTGCAGCTGCTCTGTTTTGTTGTTTACAACAAGAAGAAACAGTGCATCGGACTGCCCGCCTTGGGTATAATCGCTGCTTTGCTGTACCGGACCATCGATATCAACCCCCATCATGAGGTAGGTTTTGATATCTGTATTATACAGATACTCTTTTCCCTGATAAGCAACTACACCCTCCTGCCACTTTTCCTGACCGGAATCCTGTGTGGTATCTGTCTGCCCCGCAACCTGCTGCTCATAAGAATTTTCTGTATCATCTGCAATGTGGAAGCCGGCATTTTCCGCCTTCGTTTTGACCCCTGCCACAATCACAAGTGCAAGAATCACCACCATCATTCCGGACATAAAATACAATGCATTATGAAGTTTTGTCGATGGTTCATGCATTCTTCTCATGATGTTCTCCGTAATTTCCATAATAGCTGCCATAGTAGCCGCCATAGTAGCCGCCCTCATAGCCGCTCTTCTTCATCCGTACTTTGTTCAGTACCGCACCAAGTACCCTCACTCCGGAAGCTTCCAGCTGCTTTTTGACCGTCTGAATCAGGCGTCCGCTTGCCATGCCCTGGGCAACAACAAGAATCGCACCATCACAGTGTTTCGCAATCACCGCTGCATCAATTGCGGCTCCGATCGGTGCACAGTCAAGCAACACATAATCAAAATGTTCTTTTGCAAAATTAAGTAACTCGGTAAAATACTTTTTTTCCAGAATTTCTGTCGGGTTTGGTACTGACGGACCGGCAAAAATCATAAACAGGCCCGGAATCGTTGTACCGTAAAGTACGTCTTCGAGTTTTTTCTGTCCGGACAGAAAATGGGATAATCCGTAGATTTCTCTTCCATCCGAAGCCACTGCCCGTAATCGTCCCACGTATACGGATTTACGCATATCGGTATCGATCAGCAATACACGTTTGCCGGATTCCGAAAAAGAACGTGCCAGATCCATCGTCACGGTACTTTTCCCTTCGTTTGGCATGGCAGACGTCACAACGATGGTGCAGATATCATCTCCGCAGAACTGGATATTGGTTTTTAATGCCCGGAGTGATTCTTTCATCGTATAATTTTGTTTTTTCAGATTCTCAAATGTTACCGATTTCATTTCTTTTTCTTCCTTCTCTTACGCTTGCGCTCTTTTTCCCCATCGTATTCGGCTTCTTCCAAAGGAAGCGTACCAAGAACATTCAGCCCCAGCTTCCTTTGTACATCATCTGCATTCATAATCGTATCATTGAACAGATAAGCCACCACAATAACCGCAATCGCCAAAAACATGCCAAGTATTCCTCCGACCGCCGTATTTTTCATGATATTCGGGCTGACCGGTTCTCCGTCGGAATATCCCTTTTGAATGATATTCGGTGCATCCTGATCCATTTTCTGTTGGATAAAGGCCACACTGACACGCGCAATCTCATCCGCAATCTTTTTTGCCATGGATGGGTTTGCATCGCGCACCGTAATCTCGAGGATTCGCGAGTTGGAAGGATTATTCAGGGTAACTTTTTTCTTCAGGGAACTGTAGGTCTCGTCCAGTCCGAGATTCTCAATTACCTGCTCAAGCACGGGACGCCCCTCTACGATAACCATATAATCGTTTGTCAGACTTGTACCTGTCTGTATATCCGCAAGACTTGTAATCGACATGCTTTTGGACAATACATAAAACTGGGATGTTGACTCATATTGCGGCACCATTACAAACCTGCTGATACAATATGCGGTCACGGCTCCGATAATCAGTGCAAACAACACCCATTTCCAGAAAGAAAGGATCTCTAAAACGAGATCTTTCAGATCAATTTCAATTTCATCATCATTTTCAATTACAATACGTTCCTGTTGTAACTGCTGCTCCATATCAATGCTCCATTACTAACTATTTCATTTCTCCGGTCAGAATCTTTGCCGGATGATTCACCAAAAGCTGATCCGCATATTCCCTGCCAAATTTTTTTTCAATCAGCTCATAGCATTTTCCCATATGATTGGCACGGTTTTTTATTCCATGACTGTCCGATGCAATCGCATCCACACATTCTGCCTTCAGCATCTTTTTACAGTATTTCTTTGGACCCATACCCTCAAGTCCGAGTACCGCATCCGCATTCACCGTAATCCATGCCCCAAGATTGCGCAGCTCCTCTGCCAGCTGTAAATCTGCAAGTGCTCCATACCGCTCCACATGTGCAAATACCGGAATATATCCGTGCAGAACCAGTTCCTGCGTCATCTGGTAAATATAGGCATATTCACTGTCGTGCGAATACTCACACAACACATACCGCGAGCCGGCCATTGTCCGGCATCTGCCACTGTCAAGTGCCTCGACAATATGACTGTTCACATGGTATTCGGTGCCCAGTGCAAGAGAAATTCCAAGTTTCTGTGCATACGGCTCCAGAATACGGAAATGTTCTTCAATTTCTTCCTTCGGATAAGCAAACATGCCGTGCCGGTAATGCGGTGTCAGGATCATTGCAGAAATGCCCTGCTCTTTTGCTGCCTCAAGCATCGCCACAGATTCTTCTATTGTTTTTGCTCCGTCGTCTACTCCGTACAGAAGGTGACAGTGAATATCGATCATGGTTTTCCTTGCCTTTACTTTTTTATACTTTATTATACTATATCGACCATTTTCTTGCAATCTTTGAGCCGTTTTTCCCTCTTTTGACACAACTTTTTATATTTCTCGGGTTTCCACAATTGATTTCCCGGCAAACATAGCGTATAATGGTCATGAAAAGCGAATAACACTTGACAAACTTCGGTTTTCGGGGTACGCTTATATGAGTCCATATAAGGACGGTACAATATTTGACCATCAGGCTCAGGCGGTGAGAGTACCGCACGCATAAACAAGTAGGCTTTATTCTCTGAACTGTCAGTATTACAGCTCAGTATGTCATAGATTTCATTGATCTGTTTTTTACAGCAAGCGCGATTGTCCAGCGCAGGGATTTGTTTTCACAACATGACATGCTGCCTGTTGAAAACGCAGTACAGCAGATGCGGACTATTTGGATCAGGAATTCCTGCGGAGGGTTCCGGTATCCGTCGTGTGCTCACACCCCTGCCGGAGAGGTTAAACTCCGGAACTGCCTAGCAAGTCCGAATACAATTGAACAGAACAAACATATATTTATCTAAAAACCCTATGCATTATGCATAGGGTTTTTTGTTTCTTCTTTTCTGTTGTCCGTTACAAAGTAATGATTCCAAGTGCATTTAATACCGAACTGAATAAAATCAACAGTACCAGTATCGGTGCAACATACTTGATCAATACAATATACAGTTTCTTACTCTTAAATTTCTGTGTGGAAGATTCCACTTCATCCGTAATCGTCTCTGGTTTCACAATAAAACCGACAAATACACAGGTCAGGAATGCCACAATCGGCATAAGGACACTGTTGGATATAAAATCGAAGAAATCCAGAATACTCATTCCGTGAATCGAAAAACCGCTCCAGATTCCAAATCCAAGAGAAGACGGAATTGCCATCAACACCGTATAAACGGTTACACAGACCGTAATAAATTTACGGCTCTTTTTTGTCTTATCCACGAAAATGGAAACCACTGTCTCCATCAGGGAAATGGACGATGTCAGTGCAGCAAACAATACCAGCACAAAAAATACCGTTCCGATCAGGTGTCCTCCCGCCATACTGTCAAACACTTTTGGCAGTGTAATAAACATCAGTGTCGGTCCTGCCTTCAGCGATGCCTGATCTCCACCGGAAAACACAAACACGGCCGGTACAATCATCAGTCCTGCCAGAAATGCAATTCCGGTATCAAAGATTTCGATATTCCGCACACTGCTCTCTATATCCTCATTTTTCTTCATATAGGAGCCATATGTAATCATAATGCCCATCGCCAGCGACATGGAATAAAACAGCTGTCCCAGTGCCGCCAGGAAAGCATTCGCACTGATCTTGGAAAGATCCGGCTTTAAGTAGTAGACAATTCCTGCCCCTGCTCCCGGACGGGTCACAACAAATACCGCAATAATAACGGAAAGGACTACCAGAAGCGGCATCAGCACTTTACTGATATTTTCAATTCCTTTATTTACGCCAAGCAGAATCACAACCGAAGTGGCAAGGATAAAAAATACCAGCCACATCACCGGTTCCCCGGTCCTTGCAATAAAATTTGAAAAATAATCATCTGCTGCCGCTGCATTTCCGCTTCCTGTAAGAAATGCCCATGCAAATTTGATGACCCATCCACCGATCACACAATAATACGGAAGAATGATAATCGGCACAATACTGGCAAGAATTCCAATGAAACCGCACTTTTCATGCAGCGTGCTGAATGCATACAGTGCACTTTTCCCGGTCTTTCTGCCCAGTGCAATTTCTGTGATCATAAGTGCAAATCCAAACGTAACCGCAAGGATCACATAGATCAGTAAAAAAGAACCTCCACCGTATTTTGCGGCAAGGTAAGGAAACCTCCACAGATTTCCAAGTCCGACAGCAGATCCCGCAGCGGCAAGAATAAAGCCCATTTTGCTGGAGAAACTGCTGCCATGTTTTTTGTGTTCGTTCATAACAGCCCCCTTAATCATAGTTTCAGGAGGCAGACCGTTTATAATTTAAACCGATATCCGACTCCCCAGATGGTCTCGATGTACTGCGGCTTGTTCGTATTCATCTCAATCTTCTCTCGAATCTTTTTGATGTGTACGGTAACCGTTGCAATATCACCGATAGATTCCATATCCCATATTTTACGGAACAATTCCTCTTTTGTAAATACATGATTTGGATTCTCTGCCAAAAAAGTCAGCAAATCAAACTCTTTTGTCGTAAACTGTTTCTCTTCTCCATTGACCCATACCCGGCGCGCCGTCTTATCTATTTTAATGCCCCGGATCTCAATGATATCATTTTGTGGCATATTGCTGCCGATCAACCGCTCATACCGTGCCAGATGTGCCTTCACGCGGGCTACCAGTTCACTCGGGGAAAACGGTTTTGTCACATAATCATCTGCCCCCAGTCCGAGCCCGCGAATCTTGTCAATATCATCCTTTTTTGCGGAAACCATAAGGATTGGTGTATTCTTTGTCTCACGGATCTTTTTACAGATTTCAAATCCATCTACTCCCGGAAGCATGAGATCTAAGATAAACAGATCAAACTCCTCATGCAGGGCTCTTTCGAGTCCTTTGGTTCCGTCATTTTCAATTTCCACCTCAAAGCCACTCAGTTCCAGATAATCTTTCTCCAGATCTGCAATAGCCACTTCATCTTCAACGATCAGTATTCTGCTCATTTGCTGTTACCTCCTGATATTTGCGTATTACAAAGTACATGGTAGTGCCGGAATCTTCTTTGCTGGTTGCCCAGATTTTCCCTCCATGATCCTCTATGATCTTTTTTACAATGGAAAGTCCGATTCCGCTGCCACCGGTTGCCGAATTTCTGGAAGCATCCGTCCGGTAAAACCGGTCAAAAATATACGGCAGATCTTTCTGTGCAATTCCTCTTCCATCGTCTTCGATTTCCACCTGAATAAAGTCCCCCACATCCTTGATACGGATATTGATGAACTTTTCTGTTTTATTCATATATTTTACGGAATTTCCTATAATATTATTGATCACTCTGCGCAGCTGCTCCGGATCTGCAATAATCTGGGTATCCGGCGTTGCATAATTAAAATAGGATAACGCAATCCCCTTTGCTTCCAGATCCAGTCCGATTTCTTCCACGCAGTCTTTAAAATATGCGGCAACATTCAGTTTTGCAAAGTCATACGGAATACGGTTGGTATCAATTTTGGAATACAATGTCAGTTCATTGATCAGCGTATCCATTTCGTTTGCCTTATTATAAATCGTCCGGATATACTTATCGAGTTTTTCCGGAGTATTGGCAACGCCGTCCATAATGCCTTCCGAATACCCCTTTACTGCCGTAATCGGCGTCTTCAGATCGTGGGCAATGTTGCTGATGAGTGCACGGTTTTCTTTTTCGTTGCTGAGTTTTTCCTCCGCATTATCCTTCAGACGCTGACGCATCTGTTCAAACGTCGTGCAGAGCTCACCGATCTCATCGTCTCCCTGGGTATCCAGCGCAAAATCCAGATTGCCTTCCTTAATATTCTCCGCTGCCACCCGCAGCTTCTGGATCGGTGTGATCATGCTCCGGTAAATCCACACGATCATCATAATCGCCGTCAGTAACAGGATAATTACCACGCAGATAATTCCCCATACAACAAACTGGCGAATTTCCTGCCCGGTAGCGTCAAAGGACGTGACAATATATGCCGTGCATTTTTCTCCCGAATCCAGCTTGAAATCTACCTGTTTTACCAGAATTTCATCATCCCGGTCGATATATTTGTCCACCCCCTGCCGGGAACTGTTTTCCCCATATCCCGGAAGTTCCGAAAGGATCTTTTCATTTTTGCTTCCACCGTTGAACGAAATTTTCTCTCCGATCCTTACAACCAGATAAGAATATTTCTGCTTCAGATCCTCATTGATCTCGGTGAGATAAAAAGTATCTTCCATTTTCGAAGGGGACAATTTGATTGTCTTTTTGATCTTTTCAAAATCCAGTGCCGTATAACGGTTTAACAGCGGCACAGAATTGATAATACTATAGGCATCCGCATTCTTAATGCCATACGTCTGCTCGATCACATGCGACTGAAAATTACAATAGGCGCTGATCGTGGCAATCGCCAGGATCGATGGCACAAAGATAATAATACAGAACGAAATGATCAGTTTGGTTTTTATCTTCATTCGTATTCCTTCCCTGTAAAAAAATAAGACACAGAACAAACTCTGTGTCTTATTATATCATTCTTTTATAAAAAATTATGTAAACTTTTCATAAATTAAAGGTACTTCTTTAAAGCCTCTGCCTTGTTTGTTGCCTCCCATGGGAGATTTAAGTCATTGCGTCCGAAGTGACCATAAGCAGCTGTCTGACGGTAAATCGGACGGCGCAGATCCAGCATCTTGATAATTCCTGCCGGACGAAGATCAAAGTTCTCACGTACAATCTTTACCAGCTCATCATCTGCGATCTTTCCTGTACCGAATGTATCAACCATGACAGAAGTAGGCTGTGCAACACCGATGGCGTAAGATAACTGAATCTCACACTTATCAGCAAGACCTGCTGCAACAATGTTCTTTGCAACATAACGTGCAGCATATGCTGCGGAACGGTCAACCTTTGTGCAGTCTTTTCCGGAAAAAGCTCCGCCGCCGTGACGTGCATATCCACCATAGGTATCAACGATGATCTTACGACCGGTCAGACCTGCATCTCCGTGTGGTCCGCCGATTACGAAACGTCCGGTCGGATTGATAAAGAATTTGGTATCTCCATCGATCAGCTCCTTTGGAAGGATCGGATCAAAGACATATTTCTTAATATCCTCATGGATCTGTTCCTGGGTAACGTCCTCATCATGCTGGGTAGATAAAACAACTGCCTCAAGTCTCTTTGGCTTTCCTGCTTCATCATACTCTACAGAAACCTGTGTCTTTCCATCCGGACGAAGGTAGGTAAGTGTTCCGTCTTTACGAACCTTTGTAAGCTGTAATGCCAGCTTGTGTGCCAGTGAAATCGGATATGGCATAAATTCCGGTGTCTCATTGGTTGCATATCCAAACATCATTCCCTGATCTCCGGCGCCGGTATCCAGATCATCTGTCAGCTCGCCCTCTTTTGCCTCAAGTGCCTTGTCAACACCCATGGCAATATCTGCGGACTGCTGATCTAAAGCTACCATAACCGCACAGGTATGTCCGTCAAAACCGGTCTTTGCATCGTTGTATCCGATCTCGTTTACAGTCTTTCTTACAATTGCAGGAATATCAAGAGTTGCCTTTGTTGTAATTTCTCCTGTAACAAGTACGAAACCGGTACAGCTTGCTGCCTCACAGGCTACACGGCTCATCGGGTCCTGCTCCATGCATGCATCCAGAATGGCATCTGAAATCGCATCACACATTTTGTCAGGATGTCCTTCTGTAACGGACTCTGATGTGAATAATAATTTTTCCATTGCTTTTTGTTTCTCCTCTCTTGTTTTATACAGAAATAAAAAAAACCGCCTCGCAGCGGATTGATCTAAAGATAATCAAATCCCCTTATTGTTCGATTAACTCGCTCAGGTTGGCACCTTCCAAAACAGGGGTTGCCGTGACTTCACAGATCCTATGTATCTCCATCACTCTGAATAAGAGAAAGCTTACAATATTAAATTTGAAATATCCAAGTGCTACCATACTCCAGTTTCTTTCATCTGTCAAGCCCTAAAAGATTGACTTTTGCGTGAAATAATTCTATACTTTTGTATATACGTTACATACGGAGAGATAAAAAATGATAAAAATTGAGACAAAACAACTACAGGAAGGTGCCATCCTTGCACAGCCTGTGATCACACCGCTTGGACAGCCGTTGGCTCCCGCCGGTTCTGCTGTAACCCGTCAGCTGATCAACCGCATGAAACTGTACCGTGTGGAATATGCAGAAATTGAGGGCGAAGAACCTGCTCCGCAGGAGGAGGCTCCAAAGCCTGTAAAAGAAGCAAAAACATACGCTCAGGAAAGCAAAACACACTCACAGAAAGTCGCCGGTTCCAGTGAATTCCGCACGTTCCAGATTGAGTATGTTCAGGCAATTGAGCTGATGAAACAGATGTATACCGCAGCCATCAAGGATAACAAACCGATTGACTCGCAAAAACTTCTGGGCAGTGTCGCAGATCTGTTCCAGTCCCGCAACACCATCGTTGAAATGTTTGATATGCTTTACAACATGCGTACTGTGGCCGATTCGGTTTATGCGCACAGTCTCAACGTTGCACTCATTTCACGAATGATCGGCCGCTGGCTGCGTTTTGAACGTCACGATCTGGACATTCTTACGCTTGCCGGACTGATGCACGATATCGGAAAACTGCTGATTCCTTCCGATATCTTAAATAAGCCGGGATCTCTGACCGATGAGGAGTTTGCAAAAATCAAACAGCACCCGGCACTCGGATACGAGATTTTAAAACGTCAGCCGGATCTGGATTCCCGTATCAAAAAAGCTGCCCTGATGCATCACGAGCGCTGTGATGGAAGCGGCTATCCGACCGGATTGACGGAAGATTACATTGACAATTTTGCAATGATCGTTGCAATTGCCGATGTGTACGATGCCATGACAGCGGCACGTTCCTATCGCTCTCCGTTGTGTCCGTTCGAAGTGATCAGTAAATTTGAAGAAGATGGTTTCCAGAAATACCATACAAAATATATTCTGGTTTTCTTAAAGCAGATTGCCAGCACTTACCAGAGTAACCGCGTCATCTTAAGTGACGGAAGGGGATGTACCATTGTCATGTTAAATCAGAATGCACTGTCCCGTCCGATTGTCCAGTTTGATGATAAATCCTGTCTGGATCTTTCCACCGCCAGCCGCGACCTCTATATCAAAGCGGTTTTATAAATTTTTCAAATGAAAAGGGAGTGTGAAAACATACCAATGTTTTTCACACTCCCTTTTTTACCCGTTCTTTTTATTTATGAAACTTTCAGAATAAACTTCTGAATTTCTTTTTCATCCGATACCTTTTCAATCTGTGCCCCAATGCCGCGCAGCTTCTGATCAAATTCTTCGTATCCACGCTCGATAAAATAAATATCATCAATCACCGTAATTCCCTCTGCCACCAGACCGGCAATCACCAACGCTGCTCCCGCACGCAGATCCGGCGCATTCACCCTGGCACCTGTATAACGGGTCACTCCATTGATAATGGCAATATTGCTCTCTACCTTGATATTGGCTCCCATACGCGTCAGTTCATCCACATATTTGAAACGGTTTTCAAAAATGCTCTCCGTAACTGTACTGGTTCCCTCTGCAATTCCCAGAATTACTGCCATCTGTGGCTGCATATCTGTCGGGAATCCCGGATACGGAAGTGTTGTCACCTGTGTGTGATGCAGTTTCCCATCCGAAATAATCCGAACCGCATCATCGAACTCCTCAACTTTGCATCCTGCCTCCACAAGTTTGGCGGTTGTTGCTTCCAGATGTTTCGGAATAACATCCTTTACCAGCACATCTCCCCCTGCTGCCGCTGCCGCAAACATAAAGGTTCCTGCCTCTATCTGATCCGGGATAACCGAATACTCTGTCTTATGCAGCTTCTCCACACCAACAATACGGATGACATCCGTTCCTGCACCACGGATATTCGCACCCATACTGTTTAAGAAATTTGCCACGTCTACCACATGAGGCTCTTTTGCCGCATTTTCAATTACGGTTTTTCCTTCTGCCATGGATGCTGCCATCATAATATTGATCGTTGCTCCAACCGATACTTTATCCAGATAAATATGTGTTCCGTTTAATTTTTCTGCCTCTGCAATAACAAGACCATGTGCAATATCCACTTCTGCTCCCATTGCACGAAATCCTTTGATATGCAGATCAATCGGTCTGCTTCCGATATCGCATCCGCCCGGAAGAGCCACTTCCGCCTTTTTGTATTTTCCAAGAAGTGCACCGATCAAATAATAGGACGCACGGATTCTACGGATAAATTCATTGTCCACCGTCACGTCTTTGATAAATGAACCGTTGATCTTTACGGTATGTGCATCAATACGGTCTACCATTGCACCGATCTCTGCAATCGCCTGCAATAATACATTAATATCTCTCACGTTCGGCAAATTTTCGATTGTAACCGTTTCATCCGTCATGATCGCAGCTGCAAGAATTGCCAGTGCCGCATTCTTTGCCCCGCCGATTTCTACCTCACCATTCAGCGGATTTCCGCCTTTGATTACATATTGTTCCATATCTCACCTCAATAAACGCCCTATTTCGTATAGTACGCTACCCTACTATCTATCCTATTCATCTAGTGTAAATTTGTGATACCATCCACAATCTGTTCAACGGTCTGTTCGATATCCAGCCCCGTCTCCGAAATCCGGATATCCGCATATTTTTCATACAGCGGCGTGCGCTCCAGATACAGATCATATAACGTCTGTCCGTCTCTTAAAACAACACCCCTGCCTTTGATATCTTCCAGACGCTTTTCCAGCTCCGGATATGCCACCTCAAGATATATAACCGTTCCGATTTCCTGCAGATGCTCCATAGCTTCTTTTCCGTAGACGACACTGCCTCCGGTTGCAATAATTGCATGATGTGCCTCAAGTGTCGCATTCACACGGTTTTCTACCTGAATGAACCCTTCGGTTCCCTCTTCTGCAATGATCTCACGAAGCAGGCGCTTCTCCTGCTCCTGAATGACTAAATCTGCATCTATAAACTGATATCCCAGCACCTTAGCAAGGATAACGCCGACGGTGCTCTTACCCACCCCCGGCATTCCAATTAACACAATGTTATCTTTTTGCATTACTGTGTACTCTCTGCATTCTGTGTTTCTGTGGAAGTCTGTGTCTCTGTAGAGGCATTCGGATCCTGCTGTGTCAGGGAATTCTTAAATGAAATCTTTGCAACATTCTTTTTATTGACCTTCCAGCCGTCTTTTTTCTGCCAGCCCTCCAGCACTTCATTGTAGTGGTCACTTTTACGTTTGTCAATAATATTCTGACGATTTTTTTCTGTAGCGTCTTTGTCTGTTTCACTGTCCAGACGAACAATATATAATGCACTGTCTGTTTCAATCACATCGGAAGTTTCTCCTTCTTTCAAATCATCCAATGCCTTTTTCACAGATGTATCCAATGTGGAATCATCGGATGCATACGCACCGGTAGTGGTCTGCTGATCCTCATCCTTTGCAGCATCTTCGAGAGTTTTTCCATTCTTTACCGCATCTTCGATTTTGTTTGCGGTCTCCTTCAGCTGCTTTTTCTCGTCATCGGTATATTCTACGGTATTTCCGCTGTCATCCTGATGGGAAGTTGTAGAAATAGTCATCATCGTATAACCGCGCTCATTTGCCTCTTCATCCGTCACATTGGTATCTGCTTCTGCCTCGATGGCTTTCTGCATCTTGCTGCGGATGGTGTAGAGCGTAAGCAGTTCCTCCACGGTATCTTCGTCTGCAGTCATCTCCTTGAGTGCCTCGGAAGAATTATCGCTGATAAACTGCTGTGCAGCTTTTTTGATTGCTGCCTTTTCGTCTTTTGTCACACTCACATCATAGTCTTTCATATGTGCCTGTAACGTATACATCTCATGAAGCTGTTCCATAACGGAATCTTTCATGGTGTCTTCCATGGTTGTTCCGTTTCCATATAAATCCTTGCTCCAGAGCTCACTGCTGCTTTTGGCCCCCATCATGCTCTTATAATAATCTTCTACATTTGCCTGCTGATAACGGCATGTAAAGTTTGCCATGCCCATCGTGACGGTCTGATTTTTCATGCTTGCTGCCGTCGCACCTGTATTTATACCACATCCGGTAAAAGCTGCTGCGCAGATTGCACCGGCTAAAATAATCGCTGTAACTTTTTTTGCTTTCATAGTTCCTCCCGGGAGTTTCTTTTCACCTATATACCAGAGTATTATAATTCTTTTCCCTACATCAGGCAAGCACTTTTACGGCTCCGCACACAAAAAAACGTGCATTTGTTCCAATAATTGCCTGAGAACTTCCAGAATTTCCCTGTTCTTTTCCCTTGAATTTGCTCCCAGACGGTAAGTGAAGTACGGTCCCTTCGGATCTGCCGCAAATTTCAGTGATGGAGCAAATGTTTTTACCAGCTCTGGAATACGCTGTGCATGAATCTTTGCTTTTTCGTACATTAGGATTTTTAACAGATCTTCTCTTTGAACAATTTCCTTAATATATACACTGTGGGCAGCCGCTTTGAGTCTGGCAATTGTCAGCAGATTCTGCACGGACTTCGGAGGCTCTCCAAAACGGTCAATCAGTTCTTCGAGCATTTCCTCCGCTTCCTCATCCGTTTCAATTCCGGCGATCCTCTTATACATATCCAGTTTCTGCGACTCATTTGCAATATATGTGGACGGAATAAATGCATCCGTCCGGATATCAACGGAAGTCTCAAACTGTTCGGCCGGTGCTTCTCCCCGGGCTTCTTTCACCGCTTCGTGAAGCATCTTGCAGTACAGATCATATCCAACCGCCTCCATGTGACCGCTCTGTTCGGCTCCCAGCAGATTTCCGGCTCCCCGGATCTCCAGGTCCCGCATGGCAATCTTAAATCCGCTGCCCAGATCCGAATACTCCCGGATGGCAGCCAGTCGTTTTTCCGCCACCTCTTTGAGCATTTTGTTTCTGCGGTACATAAGAAACGCATACGCCGTACGATTGGATCTGCCGACCCGCCCGCGCAGCTGATACAGCTGGGAAAGCCCCATATTATCCGCGTCATGAATGATCATGGTATTGACATTTGAGATATCCAGTCCCGTCTCTATGATTGTCGTTGATACCAGTACATCAATGTCTCCATTGATAAACCGGTACATGATATCCTCCAGCTGGTTTTCCCGCATCTGTCCATGAGCAAATGCCACATTTGCCTCCGGCACCAGCTCCTGAATGCGTGACGTCACTTCATCAATATCCCTTACTTTGTTATACACATAATATACCTGTCCGCCACGGGCAAGTTCCCGCGTGATTGCCTCCCGGACCAGTTCCTCATTATATTCCATGACATACGTCTGAATAGGGACACGGTCCATCGGCGGTTCCTCTAAAACGCTCATATCCCGGATTCCGATCAGGCTCATGTGAAGTGTCCGCGGAATCGGTGTGGCAGTAAGTGTCAGCACATCCACATTGGTCTTTAACTGTTTGATTTTTTCTTTATGAGCCACACCAAACCGTTGTTCCTCGTCCACGACAAGAAGCCCAAGATCTTTAAACTGCACATCTTTTGACAGAATCCGGTGTGTTCCCACAATAATATCCACCTGTCCTTTTTTCAGATCACTGATGGTCTTCTTCTGCTGCGCTGCCGTGCGGAAACGGCACAACAGATCCACCCGGACAGGGAAATCCTTCATTCTCTGGGAAAACGTATTATAAATCTGCTGGGCAAGAATGGTTGTCGGCGCAAGGTATGCCACCTGTTTATTCTCCTGCACTGCTTTGAAAGCTGCACGGATCGCAATCTCCGTCTTTCCGTAACCGACATCCCCGCAGATCAGCCGGTCCATAATCTTATGACTCTCCATATCCCGCTTGGTTGCATCAATGGCAAGCACCTGATCTTCGGTCTCTTCAAACGGGAACAGTTCTTCAAACTCTCTCTGCCATACCGTATCCGGTCCATACATATAGCCATTCTGTTCTTCCCGCTCGGCATATAATTTCACCAGATCCTGTGCGATCTGACGCACGGCTCCACGCACTTTTCCCTTGGTTTTTGTCCACTCCTGGCTTCCAAGTTTATTGAGTTTTGGTTTTCTTGCGTCTTTCCCCGCATATTTCTGGATCTGGTCAAGCTGTGTTGCAAGAATATACAGATTGGAGCCTCCCGCATATTCGATCTTGATGTAATCTTTCACCTTTCGGTCGACTTCTATCTTTTCAATTCCTTTGTAGATACCAAGCCCATGATTTTCATGTACGACATAATCCCCGACACTCAGATCCGTAAACTGCTGGATTTTTTCGCCCTCATAGGTGCGGTGCCGCTTCTTTTTCTTTTTTTCTTCCCCGAAAATATCCGTATCCGTAATCACTGCAAACTGCAGGATCGGATATTCATACCCCTGATGCACTTTTCCGTAGCAGACCATGATCTGTCCTGCCACCAGATCGTGATCGTAATCTTCCGTATAAAAACAGTTGAGTCCTTCGTTTAAAATATCCTCCGCCAGACGCTTCGCGCGCGTGCGGGAACCGGAAAGTAAAATAATACGGTATCCGTTTTTTTTGTATTTCTTCAGGTCTGCGATCAGAAGTTCAAAGCTGTTATTGTATGCGCTTACGCTCTTTACATGAATGCCGAACTGCCCATTGGATTTTAATCCGCAGGTCTTGATATCCAGTGCGGAAACCGCACAGCAGGAATATTTTTCAAGCCTTCCCATGATTTCCTTATAGCCAAACAGTTCGTTCATCTGCCCCGGCAGAATATACCCCATTTCCAGACGCTGCTTCATGCTCTCCGAAAATTCCAGTTCCGTCTGCCGTCCGCGTTCCGCGCTCCGGCTCAGCTCATCGAAAAACACAAATGTATCTGCCGGATCAAAATAATCCAGAAGGCTCCACCGTTCCCTGCAGAAATAGGACAAAAAAGCATCCATTCCCGCGGTTTCCGACAATTCTTCCCATTCCTGTGCCAGTTCTTTTGCCTGTGACAGTGCCCGATAGGCTTCCTCGGTTTTCATTTCTTTCCGCAATTTATCGGAAAAAGCTTCTGCTTCCTTTAACAGTCTGCGGATACCTTCTGCTTTCTCTTCGGTCGAAAGAACCAGTTCACATGCCGGATATACCACAAGCTTTTCTATATTTTCAATAGATTTCTGACTTTCCACATCAAAGGTGCGAAGGGTATCTACTTCATCATCCCACAGTTCAATCCGGACCGGATTTTCTTCCGTCAGCGGAAAAATATCAAGAATTCCACCTCTTAATGCAAACTGACCGATATTATCCACCTGATACTGCCGTTCATATCCCATCCGCACCAGCTGTTCCACAAGTGCATCCAGATCCAGGGTATCTCCCTGTGCAATATGCAGCACACTGTCCCACACCTGTGCATCCCTTGGCATCGTATTCATCAGGGCATCAAATGTTGTGATCACCGTCACCTGTTCATTTTCATGAATTGCCCGCAATGCACTGATCCGCTCTGCGGTAAGAAGGTTTCCGCGGATATCCGATTGATAAAACAGCACATCCTTTGCCGGATAGTACACCACTGACGGATCAAAAAAACGGTAGTCGTCATACAATTCTTTCGCTTTCTGCTCATGAAATGTTACGATCAGACGCCGGCTGCGTGTCCTTCCAAGCGTGTAAATCATATGTGGCTTCTGTGCATCAATACAGCCACTGATGGTCACCAGTCCCGGCTGCATGGCCGCTTTTGTCATATCTTCATATCCGCTCAATTCCTGCAACGGTTCTATAAATGCTTTCACTTACTTTGTATTCTCCTGCTTTTTTGCATTAAAATCATTCATTGCCTTGTCTGCTTCCCCCTGAATCATCAGGACTGCTGCATCTTCCGCATCCCGTATGGCTTCTTCCACCCTTGCACGGTCCTCCCCGGAAAAACGGCCAAGCACATGGTCTGCCAGATCCCATCCCTGTGGCTTTTCCCCAACGCCGACTTTAATTCGCATAAAGTTTGAGGTTCCCACACTTGAAATAATGCTCTTGATTCCATTATGCCCACCTGCACTGCCTTTTTTGCGCACACGGATATTTCCCGGTGCCAAAGAGATGTCATCAAAAATAATCAGCATTTCACTCTCTGGATCAAGCTTATAGAAATTCACGATTTCTGCGATGCTTTCTCCGCTTAAATTCATATAGGTCTGCGGTTTGGCCAGGATGACTTTTACGCCCTCGATCACACCGCTTCCACACAGCGCTTTATGTTTTTTCTCCGTGATGCTGATGTTGTATTTTTCTGCCAGTGCATCGACGGTATCAAATCCAATATTATGTCTTGTTTTTTCGTATTTCTTGTCCGGATTTCCAAGTCCTGCAATTAAAAACATGTATCCAATTCTCCTTTTATTTGAATTTTTGTCCGTTAATTACGAAAGGTACCGCCGGGTGGCTCCCGAGTGGTGGCTGGGGCTGCCCATCCATAAGTTTCGCAATTACGGATTCAAAAAGTCTGTAATTAAGAAAAGGACCATGGATTACTCCACAGTCCCATTTCTCTTATTTTAATCGTTTATTCCTTCTCCTGCAAGACCTCTTCATACTTTTTCAGTATCAATCCCTGAATCTGATCCCTTGTAGCGGAATTGATCGGATGTGCGATATCCCGGAAATCTCCGTCGCCGGCTTTTCTGCTCGGCATCGCGATAAACAATCCTTTTTCCCCTTCGATCACTTTGATATCATGTACGACAAATTCATCATCGATTGTGATAGATACCACGGCTTTCATCTTGCCTTCTTTTTCCACCTTGCGGATTCTAACGTCTGTAATCTGCATATGTATCCCCCTTCTAGTCTCTCCCTAGAGCATATATCTTTCGTTGTTTTCTGCAACAATCCGGACAGCATCGTCTCCGGAATAAAATGTATTTGCCCGAAGCGTTCCATGGCTCTCCACAATGCAGTTTTCTACATGCGTATTATCGCCAATATATGCATCATTCAAGATAATCGAATTCTTGATCACGCAATTTTTTCCTACAAACACTTTCTTAAACAAAACAGAATTTTCTACCCTGCCGTTTATAATACATCCACTGGCGATCAGACTGTTGCTGACATCCGATCCCATATTGTATTTTGCCGGCGGAAGATCATCCACTTTCGAATAAATCTTCGGCTCTTCGCGGAAAAAGTACTTTCTCACATCCGGTTTCAAAAAGTCCATATTTGTACGGAAGTAATCATCTACACTTGCAATATTACTCCAGTAACTATTCAGTTTATATCCATACACACGCTTTACATTGCGGTAACGCACCAGCACATCCGTAACAAAATCAAACCGGTTTTCCTCCGCTGATTTTTCGAGAATTTCGATCAGCTGTCTTCTCCGGATAATATACACTCCTGTGGAAATCGTATTGGATTGTGCCACCAGCGGTTTTTCCTCAAAATCCGTGATCCGGGAATCTTCATTCATACGGACGACTCCGAAACGGCTGACATCCGCATCCGCCGGCATATCCTTGCACGCAATGGTAATATCTGCTTTCTTTGCGATATGAAACTCCAGCAGGTCATTGTAATCCATCTTATACACACAGTCACCGCTGGATATGATCACATACGGTTCGTGACGGTTTTTCAGGAAATCAATATTCTGATACATGGCATCTGCCGTGCCACGATACCAGTCACTGTTTTCTGCCGTAACGGTTGGTGTAAACAGATACAGACCTCCCTGTTTTCTTCCAAAATCCCACCATTTTGAAGAACTTAAATGTTCATTCAGTGAACGGGAATTATACTGTGTGAGTACCGCAACTGTCTGTACATGCGAATTGCTCATATTACTTAAGACAAAGTCAATGCAGCGGAAACTTCCGCCGACCGGCATCGCCGGAATCGCACGTTTTCTGGACAGTTCTCCCATCCGGTTGTTATTGCCACCCGCCAAAATAATTCCTACTGCTTTCATTTTCTGTCACCTGCCTTAATGATTACTTCGCCGCCTGCCAATACCCCGTCTGGATAATCTTCTTTTACTGTCACACCGGAAATGGCAGTGTTTTTGCCCACCTTTACATTCTCCGGAACAACAGAATCGTCTCCAATTGTTACCAGCCCAAACGAATAAACACTCTCGTTTAATTTGTTTGGTGCTGCTTCTCCTATTCCCAGTGTTACCCCATCTTCAATTCTGCAGTTTTCTGCAATTATGGATTTGTCGATCGTTACATCCCTGCCGATACTGGTATCCTTCATAATAATGGAATCCCGCACGACAGCCCCTGGTCCGATATATACGTTTGGTCCGATTACCGAATTGATCACCGCTCCATGAATCTCTGCTGCCTCCCCAATAATGCAGCGCTCCACTTTTGCCCCCGGTGCTATGTACTGTGGCTCAATCGTATCGCACTTCGTGTAAATCTTCCAGAATTCCTCGTAAAGATTGAATTCCGGAATCAGATCAATCAGCTCCATATTGGCTTCCCAGTATGAGCCAAGTGTTCCCACATCCTTCCAGTAACCGTTGAACTCATATGCAAAAAGCCTCTTGTTGTTTTTGAAGCAATACGGAATAATATGCTTTCCGAAATCACAGCTCTGCTGATCTTTTAATTCGATAAGAGCATCTCTTAATACTTTCCAGGAGAAAATATAAATTCCCATGGATGCCAGATTACTCCGCGGTTTTTCTGGTTTTTCCTCAAAATCCTGAATCTTTTTGTTTTCATCCGCAATCACAATTCCGAAACGGCTTGCCTCCTCCATGGAAACAGGCATCGTCGCAATCGTCACATCCGCATGATTTGCCTTATGGAAGTCCAGCATAACCTCATAATCCATCTTATAAATATGATCTCCGGAAAGGATCAGAACATATTCCGGATTATAACTTTCCATATAGCGCAGATTCTGATAAATGGCATTGGCTGTACCGGTATACCATTCACTGTTATTGCTTCTCTCATACGGTGGAAGTACGGTCACTCCACCATTGTTCCGATCGAGATCCCACGGAATGCCGATGCCGATATGTGTATTCAGCCGGAGTGGCTGATACTGCGTCAGCACACCAACCGTATCAATTCCGGAATTGATACAATTGCTGAGTGGAAAATCGATAATTCTGTACTTGCCGCCAAATGCTACCGCCGGTTTGGCGACGTCCGATGTCAGAACTCCAAGTCTGCTGCCCTGACCGCCTGCTAAAAGCATGGCTATCATTTCTTTCTTAATCACGTCATCACTCCTCGTCTGTTCTAAATATTATGTTTGTTTCTTACTATTACCGTAGTATATCATATTATCCTTTTATGTACAACAGTTTATACAAAAATGCTGAGTTTTTTTGTTGTTTTTTGGCAAAATGCACAACATATTTTCGGGTGCGCCTTTGGTTACAGAGTGGTATAATAGAAAAAAATTATAAAATAGGTAGGTAATCCTGATGTATAAATTAAAATTTAATGATCCCATTCATATTCACTTTATCGGAATTGGCGGAATCAGCATGAGCGGACTCGCTGAAATTCTTCTAGAAAAAGGCTTCACTATTTCCGGGTCCGATGCAAAAGAATCCGATCTTACCCGCATGCTCGCATCCAAAGGTGCTCAGATTTTTTATGGACAAAGTGCTGAAAATATCATTCCCGGCATTGATCTGGTTGTCTACACAGCCGCAATCCATCCGGATAATCCGGAATTTGCAGAGGCCAGATCCCAGGGACTGCCAATGCTCTCCCGTGCAGAACTGCTTGGACAGATCATGGACAACTACAACAATTCCGTTGCCGTTGCCGGAACCCACGGCAAAACAACCACAACTTCCATGATCAGTGAGATTCTTCTTGCTGCGAAATCCGATCCGACCATCACTGTTGGCGGAATTCTTCCCTCTATCGGAGGAAACCTGCGTGTCGGTCATTCCGGAATCTTTGTTTCGGAGGCCTGTGAATACACCAACAGTTTCCTGAATTTCCGTCCAAAATACAGCATCATCTTAAATGTAGAAGCAGAACATCTGGACTTTTTCAAGGATATCAACGACATCCGTCGTTCTTTCCGTAAATTTGCCGGCAATACACTGGCAGACGGAGCAACCATTATCAATGGAGAAATTGCAGACCATCAGGAACTGACCGACGGACTTCCACAGCAGATCATCACCTACGGTTTTGATGATTCCTGTGAATATTATGCAGATAATCTGACATATGATGACAAAGCCTGTCCTTCTTTTACCGCCATGCACAACAAAGAGGCCATCTGTGAAATCAAACTTGCCGTTCCCGGACGACACAATGCCGGAAATGCCATGGCCGCCATCGCCCTTGCCTGTACCATGGGAATCAACACAGATGCCATCATCAGAGGTCTGGACGCTTTCCACGGTGCCAACCGCCGTTTCCAGTACAAAGGAACCGTAGACGGTGTCACCATCATTGACGATTATGCACATCATCCGACAGAGATCCGTGCGACACTGACCGCCGCGCAGAAATATCCGCATAAGCGCCTGGTGCTGGTATTCCAGCCACATACCTACTCCCGCACCAAAGCTTTTCTGGATGATTTTGCCGAAGTACTTTCCATGGCAGATGTCATTGTTCTGGCAGACATCTTTGCTGCCCGCGAACAGAATACCTTCGGTGTAAGCTCGAAAGATATTCTGGAGCGCCTGACAGCCAAAGGAAAAGACGCGCACTATTTTCCTTCTTTTGAAGAGATCGAAAAGTTTTTATTAAAAAATTGTATGAACGGAGATCTGTTGATAACCATGGGAGCCGGAAATGTCGTAGAAATCGGCGAATCCCTCCTTGGAAAATAACTTATCCACATTATCCACATAGAAACGTTGATTCTTTCTTCGTTCTGTGTGGATTTTTTGTCTATATTTATCCACTCCTTTCCGTTTTGAATTTGTACGTTTTGATGGACTTATCCACTTTATCCACAATGTTGTTCACAATCAGTATCCCCCTGATTACCAGGGATTTACGGGTGTTTTTCTTCTTCCATTTGGAAAATGATTGTGCTATAATCACAAATGCATAATAAGAAAGGTACTATGACATATGATAAACATTCAGCTGCACAATGATTGTCCAGCCACGGACACAATCGTTCCCAACCAGTTTATTGACCGCTTTATGCCGTCAGCAAACGGGGAATTTGTTAAGGTATATTTATATTTATTACGGTGCATCCATTCTCATGCATCAAATTGTACAATTTCTGAAATTGCTGACAAATTTAACAATACAGAAATGGACATTCAGCGTGCACTGCGTTACTGGCAGAAAGAAGGACTCCTCTCTCTGGAGGAAACCGCCGACGGTAAATTGTGCGGAATCGGTCTTCTTCCGTTTCCAGAAGATTCCACAGACACGGAAGAGGCATCTTCCTCTCCTGCCCCGTCTGCTGTTTCTTTGGAAGAAACACCGGCATCCGCTGCAGGGGAAACGTTTTGTGCCTCCCAGCCTGTGAATCTGCCACAGGAACCACAGATCCGCCATTATACGCTGGATGAAATCGCAGAATTTCAGAAAAATCCGGATATTCAGGAAATGCTTTTTGTCGTGGAAACCTATATCCGGCATCCATTCAGTGAGAATGATATCAACACGATCTTATTCTGGCATGAAGATCTTCACTTTTCTGCCGAACTGATCGTCTATCTGGTGGAATATTGCGTCAGCAAAGGACATACAAATCTTCGTTATCTGAATAAAGTGGCACTGGCATGGCATGAGAAAAAAATTACTTCTGTGGAACAGGCCAAAAGTGAAGCCGCCGTCCGCAGCAAAGCGTACTACGCCGTCATGAAAGCTTTCGGCATCACAGGAAGAAACCTTATTGATTCCGAAACAGCCATGATCCGCAAATGGACCAAAGAATACGCTTTTGATCTGTCATTGATCCAGGAAGCCTGTGCCCGCACCATTTCCAGTACCGGTCAGTCAAGTTTCAGTTATGCCGATTCTATTCTGACCAGCTGGTATAACGACAAAGTACATTCTCTGGAAGATGTCAAACGCCTCGACGCCACCCATCAGCAAAAGAAAAAGGAGAGAGCCGCAGCGAAAGCAAATGCAGCCGCTTCTCCGAAGAAAAACAATTTTAATAACTTTGAATCCCGTGAAAATGACTATAAGAGTCTGGAAGCCATGCTTTTAAACTCTCCGATCCGGTCATAATCACTCCCATATCATCTGTTGAGCAATAAAAGGAGAATCAAATGCCGCTTTCCAATGCACAGTATGATGAGATCATGCATGAATACGATGAGCGCCAACTGCATAACCGTCATATTCTCGAAACACGGCGTGCGGAGGTTTTAAAAAAGCTTCCCCGTCTGAAGGAAATTGATGCAAGTGTTGCATCTTCTTCCGTCCGTCAGGCGCGTCTGCATCTTGATGGAGACACCCATGCACTGGCCTCCTTAAAGCAGGAACTAAGTGCCCTGTCTCTGGAACGGCAGCAGCTCCTTACTGCAAGCGGGTATCCGGCAGACTATCTGGACCCGGTTTATACCTGTCCGGATTGCAAAGACAGCGGGTATATCGACGGGAAAAAATGCCACTGTTTTAAACAGGCAATTATCAATACCGTCTATGCCCAGTCCAACATTCGCCAGATACTCCGTATTGAAAATTTTGACAATTTCCGCTACGATTTTTATTCGAAAGAGGAAAAAAATCCGCTGACAGGACTTTCTTCTTATGAAACCGCACAAAAAGCGGTGCGGGAATGTCATTATTTTATTGACGATTTTGATCACAAGCCAAAAAATCTGCTGTTTTACGGAAAAACCGGTGTCGGAAAAACTTTTCTGACAAACTGTGTTGCCAAAGAACTTCTTGACCACGGATATTCCGTAATTTACTTTACAGCATTTCAATTATTTGATATATTAAGCAAAGGTGTGTTTGAAAAAGATTCCGATGCAATTGCCACACACCAGAATATTTTCGACTGCGATTTGTTAGTCATCGACGACCTGGGAACAGAACTGATTAACTCTTTTACCTCTTCCCAGCTGTTTTTGTGCGTGAATGAACGGCTGATCCGGCAAAAATCCACCATTATTTCTACCAACCTGAGTGTGGAACGGATCAAGGAGTCCTATTCTGAACGAACATTTTCACGTATTTTAGATTCCTATACTTTTATCAATCTGTTCACAGAAGAAGATATCCGCAAACAGAAACGCACACGTATCATTTCCAGATAATACCCCATAGCTATGGGTCTATTATATGCATATATGTTTATCAATTAATTTAAACCTGGAGGAAAATCATGCCAAACGACGAAAGAATTTTGGAAACCATGCCAACCGGTACTCTCGGACTGATTCCGACTGCAAGCTGTATGGAATTAGGGAAAAAAGTAGACAGCTATCTGTCCACCTGGAGAGAGCATCGCGAACACGAGCATCACAACGATATTGCTTTCAAGGAATATCACAAAGAGAGCTACATCATCGAGCCTCATATTCCACGATTTGGTTCCGGAGAAGCGAAATGTGTTATCAATCAGTCTGTCCGGGGCTATGACCTCTATATCATGGTAGATGTTACGAACTACAGCATGACCTATTCACTCTGCGGACATACCAATCATATGTCTCCAGATGATCACTTTGCGGATTTAAAGCGTGTCATTGCTGCAGTCGGCGGAAAAGCCCGCCGTATCACTGTCATTCTTCCATTCCTGTACGAAAGCCGTCAGCACAGAAGAACTGCCCGTGAATCTCTTGACTGCCCATTAGCACTGCAGGAGCTTTACAATATGGGAATCGACAACATCATCACATTTGATGCTCACGATCCTCGTGTTATGAATGCTATTCCTCTGAATGGCTTTGAGAATGTAATGCCTTCCTATCAGTTCATCAAAGGTATCTTAAAGAACGTAAAGGATCTGACCATTGATGCCGAGCATCTGATGATCATCAGCCCGGACGAAGGTGCCACCAACCGTGCAATTTACCTTGCAAACGTACTTGGCATTGATATGGGTATGTTTTACAAGAGACGTGACTTCAGCCGTGTCGTAGACGGACGTAACCCGATCGTTGCCCATGAATTCTTAGGCTCCAACGTCGAAGGCAAAGATGTACTGATCATTGATGATATGATTTCCTCCGGCGAAAGCATGATTGACACTGCACGTGAATTAAAGAAGCGTAAAGCAAACCGTATTTTCGTTGTTTCTACGTTCGGATTATTCACAAACGGACTTGCTTCTTTCGATAAAGCATACGAAGAAGGCCTGATTTACCGTGTAGTAACCACAAACCTGATTTATCAGACTCCAGAGCTTCTCTCCCGTGAGTACTATATCAGCTGCGATATGAGTAAATATATTGCATATATCATTGATACTTTAAATCATGATTCTTCTATCAGCGATCTGTTGAATCCATACGATCGTATCAAGAATTATGTAAAGAAGTACAACGATGCAAAAAATGCGTAATTATTTCATGACAATCTCATAAAAAACGCAGACAAAAAGCGTGTGAAAATTTTCTGGTTTTCACACGCTTTTGTTCTGCATTACAGCCCTGAACTATTTCTTTTCATCCTCGATGATATGCCCGTTGTCAAGATTCGGCTGTATAAACATTTCCCTTGCATATTCCATTAAAGTTTCAGAATATTCTGCTGTATGCTCGTTACGCTTCATAATCTGTGCCAGATGCACCCCGTGTTCTACCCACGCTTTGCCGTCTGTAGCGGCGTTTAACATCATAGGCTGTAGATTATCCATCACACACGCGAACTTTGCTTCTGGCGTCTTCTGCGCCTCAAATTCAAGCCACAAATCATACAGCATCTTTCCCTGTTCTTCCGGAAGAAGACCATAAATCCGGTCGGCCGCTTTTTTCTCCCGGTCAGCCTGTGTCTTCTTTCCCTCCTCATCATAAGCATAAGTATCTCCGGCATCAATCTCCACCAGATCATGGATTAAAAGCATGCCGATTGTATGAAGCACATCAATCGGTTCATTCGCATACTCACTGAGCAGCATGGTCATGATCGCCATATGCCAGGCATGCTCCGCATCATTTTCCTTTCGTCTGCCATCCGATAAATAGGTTTGTCTCCCAATAAATTTTTCCCTGTCAATTTCCCGGATAAAAGCAAACTGCTGGTCTAAGCGCTTTTTTGTGTTTTCGTCCATATTGTTTTCCTCTTTTCTATTTCTAATTTCATGCTCGCCTGATTTTGAAAAGGAAGTGACCTCCATAATTCTTCAAAGAATTTGCTTTGCCTTTTCATTTGTAACACTCCTGCTTGTGCTTTTGCATACTTGTTTTGTATCAATGATTTTATCTTATCACAGGTCGAAGCTGAAAACTACTCCCCTATGTCTGTACCTGCAAACATTTGCAAGCGGCTGTTCATAGGTTTCTCTGCGAACAGTAACAGTTACAATTCGTTATCGTATACAGGTTCTTTACAAAAAATAAGCCGTTTATTATTTTTTCCCGAAGTGGAACAATCCTTTCTTTTCGTATGGCTCATTGGAACTACCGGTCATCTCATAACCGATTTCATGGATTGCTTTCTTTGCCCACGGAATATCAATCGGCTCTTCGCTGATGATAACCGTCTCCCCATCCCGTGCGGAAGATGTCACTTTTTTTACTTTAAAATTTTTGCGGATCACGTCATTCATGTGAGATTCGCACATGCCACACATCATGCCGTCAATTTTTAAGGTTGTTTTGATCATTGTGTCTGCTCCTTTTGTAATATCTGAAAGATTTTTATTTTTGCATTATGTTTCAAATGATGCATAGAAATTTATAATATCCGGCGACATTATAGATCCCCTTATTGCATTATTTTCACACTTATAGTATACCCCCATAGGGTATTTGTCAAATATTTCGCCAAAAAGACGATAGTTTTTATCATTAAAGAAAATGGGCAAAACGTTACGATGGCATTGTGAGGACATATGCAATTTTTCTTGCCTTCTATGTCCCTCTCTTTGCTCTCGTTGGGACATATGCGCTCTTTCTTGTCTTCTATGTCCCATTACTTTTCAAAAACAGGACATAATGCTGAACTTTTTGTCTATATGTCCCCTTAGCTTCTGAAACGGGACATTTCAATAATTTTTTTTGCTCATATGTCCCGCCAACTTTTGAAAGTTGGACATTTCAATGATCTTTTTGCTTATATGTCCCGCCGGATGTTTTCACAAGCTGCGATAAAAATAAACGCTTCTTTGCTTTTGTTGTAAAAAAAGGGCTTCATGATATCATAATCATATCATCTCCAGATGTGCCGTTTCATCCGTGCCAATATCTGTGATAAAACAGGAGGAATTAATGTCCGCTTTAAAACAATCTGAACTGACAACACTGGAACAATACGAATTACTTCCAGAAGATTCTCATATAGAAGTATTTGAAGGCATTCCTTATAATATGGCAAGTCCTTCACATGAACACCAGACCATTTCCGTGGAACTTTCGACTACGATCAACAATTATATCAAAAAACAACATGGTTCATGCCGCGTTTTTTGTGCCCTTTTGATGTAAAACTAAACGATTCGCCTCTAACCATCGTACAGCCGGATCTCTTAGTCATCTGTGATAAAAATAAACTGGATGGAAAACGCTGCAATGGTGCTCCTGATTTTATTATAGAAATTATATCGCCTGGAAATCCTGCGGACGATTATATCCGCAAACTTTACTACTATAAAAACGCCGATGTACGTGAATACTGGATTGTTGATCCACACCGCCGGACGGTTCCCGTAAATTTTTTTGAACAGGATATTCTTAATATTCAATATTTCTTTGAGGCTACTATTAAAGTGAATATTTATGATGGTCTGTATATTGATTTTTCTGAAATTGATGTGTTGTTAAATTGATGTAAAAATGTCCGTGTCAGTAAGTTCTTACTGACACGGATCTATTATTGACTCTGGCTGATATTTCCAACCAACCTATGGAAACATAATGCTATTAAAATATTACACTTGCTTTGCTGTTTTTTTCATTATATATCTCTTATCCTGCATACACAACTTCTTTAAACGGAGCACCTTTTTTCAATGGAAAATGTTTTATTCATTTAATATATCCTATTTGTTTATCAGAAATTTTTTGTACTCTTAATAACATTTTTCCCGATTTACAATAAATGTTTCTTATTTTTATCTGATCCCCTTCACTTAAAATAAAGGCCTTTTCCTTACAATTTTTCTTCGTATATACCGTAATATGATAGTTAGCGGTCAACTTGCCTCCATTATTTTCTAATGCCCAACATTCAAAGTCTTTTGTGACATTACTACTTTGAACAAGTTTTCCTTTGGAATATATGTAATCAAAATACACACTAATTCCGCCAAGTTCATAATTCTGTTGATAAATACCTACTGTTATTTTATTTCCAGATACAGCTTTTACCTCACCATTTGTATGATATCCCAATTTACCAGAGCCATAGAATTTGTTCATATTAAGTACACATTTTAGTTTTCCATTTTTGTACTGATACAAACCACAATAATACGCATCTCCATCATCTCCTGGATTATAAAGATACAAATAAACCTTTCCGTTTTTTAATGTGCATAGGCTTGCTTCGATTCCATAATAATAGCAGTCTTTCTTATATAGAACTTTTTTCCCATTAATTTCAACTTTCAAGCCAACATTCCACTCGTCAGCCTCCAAACTAACACTACTTATCCTGATGGTATCCGCTTTTCCATCTCCAGTCACATCATATCCATTATATGTAGTATTTAAAGACAATTTTGCTTTTGCTGGATTTTTTACATTTGCATTTTTCGCATATGCCGCCTGTGGCATTCCCACGCTAAGGATCATCGCACATACAATAAAGACGATGAGTGATACTTTCATTGTTAATGATTTTTTTCGAAATATTTCATTTTCCCACTCTCCTTTATTTCCATTTTCATATTATATCTGCCAGAATACTTTTCTCCAGCATGATTATATGCTTTTATTGTATCAGAAAAAAATATAAAAACAATCCATTCTGCTTCTCTATTTTATAATAAGAATTTCCTTGAAGCAGATATACCAAAACTGCCCAAGGAAATTTCCGCACTTAAAATAGAATAATATGACAACATATTTTACCATTTTATTTTATTAACTTTTTTCCAATCTTGACTATCTCTATATGTAAAATACGAAGAAGTAATTTTGTCAATTTGCCCTTTTATTCTTCTATTTTTCATCAATATCTTTTTGTCTGTGCCATCTAAATTACTGCAAACAATATTGCAATAATAATCTATATATGATCCATCAAAATCTGTTTTATTATAATTTTTTATATACTCTGCATAATACATTTTATTTCCGCTAATATGATAAGCAATTATTTGTTTAGCCAAAGTCTTTGCCTTGTTATTTTTCATATTATAAACACGAATCTTCTGCGGGCTCGGATCTCCTTCATATCCATGGCATACTAAATATTTACCAGACATAACCGCTGTTGTAACATCTGCCATAACTTTTTTCTTTTTTTGAGTTTTTAGATTATAGCAATAAAGATTTCCAGGATCAATTCCTATTGTGCAATATATTTTATTTCCATACACTCCAACAATAGCTCCGTCCTCTTCATTATTTACACCAAATAGCTTATTTGTTTTTCCATTTTGCAAATCTGCTTTGTAAAACACACATTTACTAATGGTACTATCGTATTGTTCAACAACATAATATGCTATTTTTCCATTTGTAAAAATACTTGGAGACACATTCTGATCAGATCCAAATTTTCCTTCTTTTTTCCCTTTCTTCCAATATACATTCCATCTTTCAGTTTCATTTGAATAATTTGCATAAAACTCAGTTGTTCCAACTTTTTGCTTTCCTTGCTGTGCCAAATTAATTGTTTTATATTTCTCTGCTGCCTGTATTTCTGTACACTGTGTTTTCAAGCAAAGAAAACATAATGCGATTAATAATATTACTCCTGCTTTATTGTATTTTTTCATTTGAATTTCTCCTTCAAATTTTATCATCAATATATGCATATTATGTAAGCCGTAATTTTATCTAATACATTTTACTTCGTTCGGTTGAATTATTTTCTTTCCATGTAGTATCCAACTCTTTGCATTTCTTTTTTATAGCATTATATTTTTTGACCGATATTTTTTTACTGTTCTTTTTGCAAGTAATGTTATTCGTTACATAGGACTCTTCATAATCCAAGTATTTAGATACTTTTCCATTCTGATTCAGCTTGTACGCTGTATCTGTTTCTGCAAGTATGCCATAAAAATAATAGCTGTGCAAATGTTTTTGTGAACACAGATAAACATACGAATATCCACCTGTTTGGCTAGAACATGTAATTCCTTGCTTCGTTAGCCGTGTAACCTTCCCCTTCTTATATGTATACACATATATATCATCTGATTTATATGCATCAGGGTGCATTGTGATCAGTTCCGGAATTTTGTCTCCATCCAAATCCTCCGTCATAAAATAACTACAGTATTTATAATTTTCTTTATTTACTGTGTCCCAGTCAAATTCTTGAACGGTAAATTCTGATTCGTACTTTTTTAGAAATTTTTGATATACTTCTAATGCTTTTTCTTTCTTTGTTCTCGCCGAAGCATTGCATGGCAAAATTGCCAGCATCAATGTAATAGTCAAAACTAACTTTATACTTTTTGCTTTCATTTGCATCACCTTATTCTCTCGCCAAGATTATTACTATTTTTATTTTACTTTAACTTTTATACTTGTTTTTTTATCTGATCCGTCTGTTGACGTAACTGTAATTACTACGCATTTTCCCTTTCCTGCTCTCTTGGCAATAATCTTACCCTTTTTACTTACAGTCACATATTTCTTATTAGAACTTGTCCACTTTAATGTAGTATTAGCAGAATTTCCATTAGTAGTAACTACAGCCTTAAGGTTTGCACTTTCTCCTATTTTCAAAGTTTTCGGTGCTTTCTTTATCTTCACGCCTGTTACTGCATTCTTCATAATCTTGAAGGTTATAGAAGCCAATTCCTCTGTTCCGTCTGTAGACTTCGCTGTAATTGTTACTTTCTTCCCAATTCCTGCTTTTTTACAGTTTACAACACCTTTTTTGTTTATTGTCGCATACGATTTATTGCTCGAGCACCAAATTATTGATGTATTATCTAAAGTACTTTCTTTTGTTGAAATTGACAGTTTTACTTTTGTTCCAGCCGCAAGTTTTTTTGACGGGATACTAATAACATACGTTGAATTGTTCAATTCATCCGGATCCTCAAGTTTATTATTCTTCGATTCCCCACATGATACTTCAGCGTCACTCTCTCCTGATGGGGATGAACTGTCGCTAGCTGATGACAAATCTCGGCTATCATTATCTGGCTTCCCATTATTGGTCTTTTTATGTGAGTCATCCGGTACTTTCACTCCATCCTTAGTGACATTCGTACCATCTTCATCAATAGAAACAACTACATTCGACGATAGTTCACTATACGTTTTAGTCTTAGAGTCATTTTCCGATGCATCTATCGCTATGATCTCGCCATCTGTTTTTTCAAGTAAACATTTGTATGCTCTATCTGTAAAAATAATATGTACGTATGATTTTGTAGCCCCTAGTTCAACTAATATTTTATCATCTGAGTATAACACTTGACTTGCAGCATCCATATTAACAGATTTTGTTCCATTATTCGATAATAGACTTAATTGTGAAATTTCATCATCAAGTACAAAATTATTATTTTTATAGTGTCCTACAGTATTTCCCTGCTTATCTTGGATACAAAATTCAGATTGAGAATTCAATATCAACTCACTTTGTTTAAACGTTAAATCATTTTTTTCATGTTCATACCAATACTGCACTAGTTTTTGTTTCATAGACATTGGATTCGAATCTTCTATTTGCATAACTAAGGTAGCCGTATTCATCAATGTAAACTTTTGTTTATCACTTAGTTGTATAGTAGCCCCACCTGTATTATACCAATTGTCTAACTGCTCTCTTACAAATGCACTATCAATTTCTATCAAATATGAATCTACTAAATCAATTACATTGCCCTCTTCATCAATTATTTTATCATATAAATCTGGATAATATCTCATTAACGAGTATTGTAGCATAAAATATTTTCCCTGATTTATATCATCTATTTCTTTCATCAAATCAACATATAATTTTAGCAATTTTATTGGCAAAATGGATTGTGCCCCAAATTGTGCAATCAAAGAATCTCCTTTAAAAGATCCCACATAATTTGACAGTTCATTATAAACATTTGTAAAACTCTCCACGTCTTTATTTTGATTAATTACTTTTCCAACAAACTCTTTGCATACCTTTTTTGTAAACTTTTTAGGAAACTCTTCTTTTATTTTATCAATAACTTCCTCAGAAATGCCTTCACAATATACCCCTAGATTACTCAAATTTATTTTTCTTTCTAATAAGTCATTACATACCTCTTTAATATCAGCGTTATTAATGTCCTCTTTAATATCAGTATTAAAATAATCACCTGAAATAGATAATACAACTCCGCCTGCATTCTTTAGCAATTCATTTGCATAAATAGAGTAAAAAATACTAGAAAGGGCAGAACGTTGTGTATCCTGTTCATATTCATTATATCTTTGAACAATTTTGTTTACGTCTTTGTAGATAGTCGCAAGTTCTTTAACTTCTGAGTTTTTAATTTCATTTTTTTCCCATTTAATAAGTGCCTTTTTTGTAGCATTAATCATTAAAATATCCCGCATAATTGAAGCTGTTGAATCCTTATATGTAACATACGTTCCATAATCATCTTCTGCAACCACGGACGGCATATTATTGCTAACAATTTCTTTACATTTCTCTTTGGTCAAAACATCTTCATATCCATACTCCTCTGCCCATGAATATAATTCTTCTGCATACTGCCCCTTATTCTTCGATGGAATTTCCGGCAATGTATGATCAAATAGATCCGATGAATATTTTACATAATTTGTATTAAACGTTCCATACAAATCAATCCACGTCAACGATCCGCCATATGAACTTTTCTGTGCATCTTCCCACCCATTATTATTTGAATGAAATTTGACTCTTGCCTTTACTCCATAAAATGTACAATCAAATAGCCTTGGAGCATCACCTTTAAATTCTATTTGTTGTAATCCACTCTGTGCGAAACTCCAATCGCCTATATACTTTACTCCACTAGGAATACATATTTCGGTCAGATTATTACAATACAAAAATGCATTTTCTTTAATTTTATCAATACTTTTTCCCAATTTAACAGTTTTTATATTACTATCGTATGCAAAAAGATATGCTCCAATTGATGTAATATCATCGCCAATAATAACGTTCTTAATTTTATACTTATAAAACCACGGATTTTGTTCATTTACATCATAATCAAAAGTATCTCCTGACCCTGAAATTTTAAGCGTTAAATTATCAACATCCCCACTTACCGACCAATATGCATTTTCACCACATTTTTGCTCTTCCAACTGCCATTGAAAAATTGGTCCATATCCAGACATTGTCCATACATTATCAAAATCAAATCCTTTAAACGAATTAGTATCCAAGAACTGATTGCTGTCTAGTTCCACAGAATTTTTTGTTACTATAGCATTGGCATTTAAATTTTTTTCTTTCTCATAGTACGCATTCTCCATAGTAATCATTTGCGTACCCCATCCCGCAATCTCTGCTTCTGCAATGCCCTCATACGATTTTGATTTTCCTGAAATTTCTCCTAAGTTATAGAAATTTTGTATCGAAAGACTTCCATATGTAAAAGTACCTCCGTAACCAGCAAGTCCTCCCGCTACAGTTCCTGATACCTTCCCAGTGTTATACAAATTATCCATTTTGGAAAGTCTCCATCCCACATATGCCACTCCCACAATTCCACCTGCATTTCCTTCTGTAGCAGATATATTTCCAAAATTGCATACTTGAGATATTTCAAACGTTTTCATGTTAGAATCAATTTCACCAATTATGCCTCCAATTTTTGAACAACCACCAATGGTTCCTTCATTAATCGATTTTGAGACCATAATTCCCTGTGAATCCGTTTCCGCTATAAAGCATCCACCTAGACCTCCCACAAACTCGTTTCCCGATACACTACCGGAATTTCTACAATTATTAATCAATAGCTTATCATTCGTTGAACCCGAATTACTATAATTTCCAATTATTCCTCCAACCTTATTTTCCTTTCCTTCCACAGAAGCATAATTGGAACAATTAACAAAATTGATAGGTCCTGTTATCCGACGTCCAACACCATCTCCAACAAATCCTCCTACGGAATCCTTGCCACTTATTTTTCCCATTACAGTCACATTTGTGCAGTCTAAAAAGGTTGCATGTCCAACTAGTCCTCCAGTTTGGGATTCCCCAGCAACAAAAATGTTCTTTAGTTGTATATTTTTTATTGTCGGAATACTATTCAAACTCAATTCACGAAAAAAACCAGTTTTATCCTCATTTGAATTTATATAAACTCCTACAATACTATGTCCGTTACCATCTAATGTTCCAGCAAAATTCCCACCTATTGGCTCCCAAATATTTTGTGGGCTCTGGCTTTTACTCCATTCACTATAATTTGTTACATCATTCAAATATATATCATCCGAAATATCAATATATTTATTATAAAAATTTTCTCCATTTGTTATTTCATCTGCAAAATAGCGTAATTCTGCACCATTTGAAATAATATATGGGTTTGAAACAGTACCATCTCCTGAAGCAAATTTCTTTGCAACATTGCCTTCCCAAATATTATTATTTACATCAATTTCCATCGATTCATGTTCAACGGCCTGAACGCTCATTGGAATATTAGTAAAAAATACAACAAACGCAAGTATATATACAACTCCACATTTAAACTTTTTCTGCATGTTCATTTATGTTTCCTTCCTTTATCTGTAGCAATTGGATTCAAAAGCAAATTGTATTGATCTAACATTTACTGTAATACTATTTCAAATTCTTTAGTATTTGCTGATATGTTTTCTGACCTATCATATTCTTATATTTCCCTTTTATAAGTATCTTTTTGTATTCTTTTTTCGAAATCTTCTGACCATCTTTATAAAATTCAACTGGTTTACTTGAATAAGTGTCTGCTTCATCTGGATCCAGCACCCCATTATGGTTTTTGTCTTTAAAATTATAGGTAATCAATAACCGTTTTGACACCAATTCCGTTTTATTTATTTTATAATAAGATTCCGTCCACGTATCTGCAATATCACATCCTTGTATACAAATAACATTTTTATGAGGCAAATATTCATAAACAATTGCACCGCCCATACCATAGCTCCAATTTTCTATCACTGTACCTAGTTTTCCCTTGCAGTATGTATATAAGCTAACTGTATAATCATTTGGATTACTCACTACCAATTCTGGAATATCATCTTTATTAATATAAATCAGATTATATGTACAACCTGGGTTTTCTTTATAGGATTCTTTTACAATTTTTTGATATTCTTTTTTATAAATTTTTTCTGCTGCATCAACTTTCGCAACAGGGCTATAGCAACCGATTAGCAAAATCATTGCTACTAGTACAGATAAAATTCTTATTTTCATTTTATGTTCTCCTTGACATGATGTAACACCATACTGACTACACACATATTTAAATGCATGTGACAAATAGGCACATGTTCCAACTGTAATTTTTATATTTTTCATCACTATTATTCCATTGCAGTAATTTTCATCATTGTAATTTTATATCCATATACCGATTTCGAACTTGGCTTTACCTGATAAACAATCTGATAATTGGATTGACCATTATTTGATCCCCAATATCCATAATATAAATTTTTCTTTACCCGATATGTATTTCCCGACTTCTTGGTAATCTTAATGCTATGTACAACATAGTCCGTCTCTGTTTCAATGTTTGCAATACTTACAACTGCAGTTCCATTCTTTTTTCGATAAGCATCACTAAGACTATCTTTCTGGAAGGTTGTTGGCAAATTCTTACTGGAAATCGTGATTCCAAAAAGATTTTTCCCAGCCGCTTTCAATTTCTTATTTGAGATTTTATAGATGTTATCTTCACCAAATTCAGCAACCTTAATTTGATTTTTTTCATTCCGATCAATTGACAATGCTGCGGCTTTTGCCATCTCTGTTTTGGTTAATTTTACCTTATTCTTGCCATCCGATAGAAGTTTATACTCATAACTCTCCATTTTGCCCACAAGCTTCTTAATCTGTGCATTGTTTGATTTTGCTTGTATACTTTGTGGATATGTAAATAAGCTGATTATAACCAACATAATTACCATAATTCCACAGATATGTGTTCTTCGTCTTCGCATAATATTCTCCTCTTTTCTCGCTTATTTCTTAGACAAAATATACTTATCCCAATTATCTTTATTGTTCAAATACATATTATTTGCCCCTTCCGAAATTGTCAGTTTCTTTCCATTCTTTTTCAACTTACGTATTTGATTTTTAAATGTTTTCTTCGAAACATTATTTCCCTTGGAATCATAATAGCTTTCCACTGCTTTTTTCATGCTCTGATCGTAAAAGCCTTGACAAGAAAACTTTGTTTTAATTTTTTTGCCCGTGTACACCTGATAGCGTTTTTCATATCCATCCCTATATATTTCAGAATAAACAAAGCCTACTTTATTCCTGTAAAAAATCACTTTCCATAAAGGATAAGAAGCCATATACTTCACTTTTCCATTTATATATGCATATACAGCCAATTGACCGGTAGCGTTTGAACCACACTCATCATAAATTAACAATTCCTGTTTGCCATCTTTATTTAAGTCCTCTAAACGAAACTTTATTCCCTCATCTGTCGTATATCTATTTGTCCAAAGCAAATTTTGTTCTGAAAGGAATTCACGATATGCTGCTTTGACATTGTTCTTTTCCGCAGCATATATTTTTTGTATGGCAAATAGCTGACTTACCATTATAATAACAAGCATAACCAACACTACTTTTCGTTTTCGAAATTTTATACTATTCATTCCTATCCTCCATTTGTTGGTGCACAGTTTCTGCTGCGCACCAACTCCGTCACATTTCATAGTCAACACTAGCGCGTTTTTATTTTATAGATTTTAGCTTTTGATCCAACTCCTGCTTTCTTCAACAGCTTCTTATATGCTTTATACTTCAATGCCGGCACATACACTTTGACATTTTTATTTACCTTTTTAAAGGCATTCGCTCCAACCTTTCCGTTGGAAATCTTCGTTGAATTAATCACAATTTTGTTGAGCGATGTGCATCCGTAGAATGCTTTTGAACTAATCTTCTCCACGCAACTGCCAATCACAATTTTTTTCAATGCCGTATTTTTATAAAAAGCCTTCTCTCCGATGGATGTTACTTTGTACACAACTCCGTCAATCGCAACGGTGTCTGGGATATATGTTACCGTCACATCGTCATCAAACAATTCTGAATATTCGACACAATACTCACCGTTGGTCTTCGTGATTGTATAGATTGCCTGATCCGTTTCCAGTTCATCCCCAACCGCCAAGGCATCGTTTTTATCATCGTCCTCATCTACTGACGTTTCCGTCCAGTGGGCAATCAGTACGGTATCGCTGGTAATCGTCATTCCTTCATACGCTAATGTGTTGTTCGGCGTATACCATCCGTCAAAGACGTAGCCCTCTCTTGAAATTACAGGTAAGGTTGTCAATTTTGCATCATTATATTGCGCATACAACGTGCAGTTCTGTGTTAAGGTCAGCGAACTTCCCGGGTAATACGATGTGCTCATCGTTGTCGAGGAATTGTAGAGCCAGCACTTAAAGGTTTGTGACAGACTAACCGGAGAAGGATTCTGATCTCCACCATTCGGTTGGAAGGTAACATTTACACTCTTAGCCGGTCGTTCATTTAGCAACTGAATCGTTGATCCCTTGGTTCCAGATTGCTTTGTCTGCGACATTGAACCACCATTGGTTTTATATGTAACATAAACCGTTTCTTTCGGTGTTTCCTTTTCTTTTACCTGAATCTCATATGATGCAGCCTTTGTAATGCCACTTTCCGTATAGCTTACTCTAACGCTAACACTTCCTGCTTTTGCAGTACTGCCGCCAATCTTCCATCCTTTCACCTCTGCCCTTGAGCCATCGGTATATGTAGCAACGACTTTCAATCCTGATGTATCAATTGCATCATTTATGTTGTATGTGGTTTTACCAGGTTTCGCCGAAATTGCAATTGACTGCAGCTGCTTCTTTGCATCTGTGTAATTATCTTTGTAGCTATATCCACATACTGAGCAGGTGTGAAGCGTATAGCCTTTTGTTGTTGATGTCGGTGCAATTGTCTTATTTGTATATTTATGTCCTGTCGCTTTTATAGTTCGGGTTTCGGTTTTTCTGCATAGGCTGCATATTCTCTGTTCAGCTCCATCTGTAGTACATGTAGCACGCTTAGTAACTGTCCATGATCCGTACATATGAGATTTTTCCTTGACCTGTATCGTATACGAAGCTTCTTTTGTAACTCCACCTTCCGAATATGATATATATACTTTTCTTGTTCCTATTTTGCTGGTATCTCCGCTTGTCACTTTGTAGGAAGTTACATTCTTTGTTTTTCCATCGGTATACTTTGCAGTCACCGTCATTCCAGCAGTTGATATAGCCTCTCCTACCACATAAGATATTTTGGTTGGATATTTTGATATATTAATACTCTCCAGTTTCGCACTGTCTTTGCAAACACAAGTCGCTTTCATTGTACCGTGTGGTACACCTGTCAGTGTTACACTTCCGTTATAATTTCCGCTTTGTGTTGCTTTAAATTTAAGATAGTTATGATCCGTTTTATCCTTTGTCCATGTGCCAATTTTAATTCCGTCCGGAGCATATATTTCCTGCGTCGCTTTGTAATCCGTGTTAATGCTCTGATTATAATATCCTTTCTCATTTGCCACCAGAGTATAGCAATAATAATACTCTTTGCCTTTCTCAACACTATTAATCTCTTTTCCCATCGGGCTGTCAGAAAACCAAGTAGTCAGTATCACCTTATAAGGTTGTGGCATATTGTATGATACTTCAACGGATCCTGTATAATCACCACTGATTTCTACAACTCCACGATACGTTCCCCCCTGTGAAAAGCATTCTGAAATCCAATTGTTATTGTTCCCATATGTAAAAGACCCCGAAGTTCCATCAGGTCGATAAATGGTCTCTTTGACCTTATAGTTTCCAAGAGAGCCATCTAGCAATTTTCCATCTTGAGTCTCAAGCCGATAACATAAATAGACACGATCATTAAAACGCATATTGGAAACGCCATCGCCCATCGGCGAAAGAGAAAACCACACTGACAATCTAGTGTCTGGAAGCTTGTTTTCCTGCTTCTTGCTTATTGAAAAATCGGAAGCTTTTGCATAAGCCCATCGCTTTCCTCCAGATACCGGATATTGAACTTTCACAAATCCATTTGTATATACTTCTGCGATATAACAACTATCTCCGGGGTCAATATAATGATTTGACTCCGCATTCCCCCACTGATCATATGTTGTAATCCGGTGAGATGCTGATACGCTAGTCGGGACATTCCAACTTGAATCAACTGTTCCTGGAAGCACAGCAGCAGACTGCCTATAATTAGGACGTAATACTTTTGTAATAGTCATCGTTTGATAAGTATGATTGCGAACCGATCTGGAATAACAATCTCTACCACTTCCCGAATTTCCTCCAATGGTGCTAATTCGTCCCCCATTATTTGCATATACTATTTCAACATGATCTGCACCATTAGTACCGTAAAAAGCTATATCTCCTTTTCTTGCAGTATTAACAGAAACATTATACCCCCCAGCATTTATTATTGCATTCTGTAAACTTGGACAATATCCATTTCTTGGTATAGCCGAACCTTGCCCCGCCAAATCTGCACAATCGCTTACAAAATCCGCACACCATTGTTCAGAATACCCTAATTGTGCACCAGTCTTTCCAACTTGCGCCATTGCAACGTTTACTATATCATCAGCACCATTACCTTGAATTGAATATCCCTTAGAATAATTATAAGTTTTATTTTGTGTCGCATATACATATTGATTTGGGATATTAACTAATGTTGTAAACAACGTTATGCATAACACGATTCCAATTATTTTCTTTATTCTTTTCATAATAACACCCCTTATCATTATCCGAAAAAGGCACTACAACTGATTTACATTCAGTGTAATGCCTTACTTCATGCACATTAGTTGGTAACTGGCTGCCATTTTACAGACCCTATAGCTTTGCGTCACAATCTTTCAACTGCTTTGCTTTTTCATTTTTGTTTTCATATATCAAATTTCCACAAAGAATCACGGCCACACAGTATAAGTATTTCCATAGTCACTGTAATAGGTTTTTCCGTTATATTTGTTATAACGTTTTACTCTTAAATAGTATATTTTATTTTTATTTAATCCACTCAATTTGACCGTTGTACCTTTAACAGTCTTTGACTTTGTACTTTTCTTGCTAAATTTTTCAGATGTTGAATATTGTAATATGTATCCAGATACGTCATCAGCTTTTTGTAAGCGAACCGTAGCCTTTGTTTTGTTTCTCGTTACAGATTCAATGCCTCCGGCTTCAGGCTTAACACTCATCACAAAATGGTATGGACCATTATAATATCCGCATGCCTTTATGTAATATCTTCCCTTATCTAATTTAATGTAATCTTTATCATATGCATACCCCTTATTATTGTCATAATATGCACGAAAAGAACTAATGCTGTTTCCTTCACTATTTAATATCTCGTAATCTGCTTGACCACTCTCAATATAATTAGTATGTGAAACCACTAAATTACCAGAAAACGGCATATCAAAAACATAAAAGTCCTGTTTGTCCTCGTTTCCGATCATTCCATATATTTTCTGTCCCAGCGAAACACTCTTTGCCTGTGACAAAATATCATTTCTGTCTGTCTGTGATTCGGGGAATGTTTCTGTTACCTTTTTAGAATTCAACTGAAAAGAATACGTTGCAGTTTTATCAACTCTTAACTTAATATAATGGTTTCCCGGACATAAATATAAATTTACTTTTTCATATGCAGCGTTCCTATTTCCGTCATAGTATGCATTCCAATCATCTATTTTGTCATATTCATTATCGTATAATGTAATACTGGCTGAATAATTCTGATATGATTCAAATGTCATCGTAACAACTTCCGCCTGCTGTATATCCAGACGATAATATACTTCCTCCTCTGGTGCAGCACCACTATAAGTTCCGTTCTCACTGATCGACATCGCATTTTGAATTGTATTATCCGAAGACGCTTTCGTTGTCATCGGATAACATCCACTCAATCCCACAACAATTGCCAAAAGTAAAATTATTTTGTTCTTTAATTTCATGTAACCTCTCCTCCTCTACTATTACAAATGAATACTTATTTATATTTTATCAATCACACACATCATTTCAATATGTGCCCTCCATTGTGCCTTTTATTTTTAGTACCTATGCACTAAAAAAGACACATGCCAGTTGACACATGCCTTTTTATCTCCTAACCTTCTATTTCTCTTTCTAGCTGTTCTATCATTTCTTCCCATTTTATTATGGTTTCTTCTATCGAATATACATATTTTGACTGTACCAGATTATCAAAATAACTGGCAAACATTTCACTGATCCCAGGTTCATCAATTGAAATAAAACCAAATGGGAATTCGTCAGATGTTGAGCAGAAAGCAACCTTATTTTGACCAAAGACATCAATTCCAAAAGAACTGTTTATTTTAAATTCTTTCTCATTGACCATATAATACTGCCGTGTATGCGCCAAAAGATTTTTATGGAAATTTTCAAGCATTTCCTTTCGAAGTTCTATTGACTCCACATAAAAATAATGATCAAACACTCCCGGCAAATGACCGGTTTTCATAAAATGCCTTACCTCTTCCATTCCAAAAATATTAATGTACTGGTTTTCTTTTACTTTTGGCATATCAAAAAACGCAGTGGCATATGTTCCAATCTGCGGATCTGCAATCAACTGCTTTTTTATTTCATCGGGGATCATAAGTGCCAGACACGGAAATCCCTCATACGTTACATGTGTTTCATCATGATCAAGCAATGCACGGTATTTCCGAACACCTTCCCCGGAATACCCCTGATAGCTGAACAGCGGACGATATGCACTCAGCATACGCCCGACTTCCTGCCTGTATGCCTTTGCAATCATTTCATCGGAAATGACTATCATCTGATAATCCTGTTCCGAACACAAAATTACATGTCTGCGTGTAATAATGTAATGTTCCCATAAATGCAATTTCTGTTCTTCGCTGTTTTCACTGATATAAGCATAACGGATATCATAGGTATTATGTGTTGTAAATGCATATGGCAGTACCTGATGCAGTATCTGAATATTTTCCAGCATCCCGTCTTTTACATGTTCTGTCTGCTTTAAATTCACAAGTTGATGGCAAGTCAATCTTTCTGACTCATTGCCCTCACTTTGCATCAACTGACTTAACACCATTTTACTTGCCCACGAAACATCCATATAAATTTCTGCTTGATCCGGAGCTTGCAGTTCCTGTTCCATGACGCACATAATTGCTTTTAAACATTCCATTTCCGAACAGCATTTCTGCACAATTTTAGTATTAAAACTTTTCAAACTTAATTCATCAAAATGAATACACCAGGAACTATTTTCATTTTTTCTAAGCTGGTAAATATCACGAATAATCTGCTGAATTTCATCCCATGCTTCTACTGTGCTGTGTCCCAGTTTTTCAATCTTGTAGAGTCGAACCAGTTCCTCTTCCTGTTTACTGGATATTTTGATGTACTGACATATTTCCTTAATATAATCCAAAGACGGAAGTCTCTGCCCTTTTGCTGTCTTCTGCAATGTTGTTCTATCTAAAGATGCTTCTTTTGCAAGCTGATACACATTCGATCCGCTTTTTACAATATACTCTGATAATTTATCACTGAACTCTGACATTCATGCCTCCATTTTTCTTTTGTAACGCTTTTATTTTATCAATATTTATAAGCATTTC